>Ga0163144_10018422_pt1 | contig 14126 bp, 12 predicted proteins | sample OliLak19BULKMAT1_FD_123175 | JGI IMG/M metagenome (GOLD analysis project Ga0163144, IMG submission 123175) | Freshwater microbial mat bacterial communities from Lake Vanda, McMurdo Dry Valleys, Antarctica - Oligotrophic Lake LV.19.BULKMAT1 | ecosystem: Environmental > Aquatic > Freshwater >... | reverse complement strand
TTCCTGCATTGAAGGGATCCGATCCCCGGAAGCTCGCTCTCGCCGAGCTGCTTTGGAAACGGACGACGGTGTCACAGGATTGGATCGCCGCAAAGCTATCGATGCGCAGCGCAGCGAACGTGATGAGGCATGGATCGGATTTGCGCCGACTGAAAAAACCGCCAGCTTCGTGGTAGATTTGGGCGAAACGCAAAGCGTGACGTCAGTCGGTGTCGATCTTCTTTTCAACAAAGAACTTCTCACTGGTACTCCGGGTGCTGTAAGCTTTTCCACATCTACAGACAACGTAGAATTTAGCCCAGTGGGCAAGCCCGCGATCAAGTTTTTTTACGGACCTGCCCAAGTAGACAAATGGCTCAAGGATGCAGAAAACGGTTCGATCCTTATCTTGGCAGAGACGGCAAAGATTGATGCTCGTTATGTGCGTATCGAAGTCGCGACGCAAAATTCCTGGCTCTTCGTCGATGAGATTGTCGTCAATCCGGTGGCAAAGTAGAGGCGAGCAAGTAAGCCGGTGACGCTTGCGTGAGTTCTAAGAAAACAACCGGATTGAGGAGAGTCCGCCATCGGGGCGCTTGATTTGACCAGTCATAAATCGGCTGTGGTCGCTGAGGAGGAATGCGATCAACCCCCTTTCCCCCCCCCTCCGGCCTAGCCCAACGCCTGTTTCAGGAGCCTCCCGCAAAAAGCAAATTCCTAGCAATAAAACCCGATGGGCATCGTGCGCCGGCCGCGCGCGGGCTCGAGCCGGGATTTCCATCAGCTCCGCGACTACCGCGATGGCGATTTACTGGCGCAGATCGATTGGAAAGCCTAAGCCATGTCGTCGGTTCCAACCCGCAACGGAAGTCTCTCCTTTTGTCAGGAATTTTGAATTGCGGGGATCTTGAATTGTGTTGACCCCCAGTCGTCCTCTAAGTATTTCAACCGCCATGTTCGGACGACTTAAAACAAACACGCCGACCTGGATGGTTCTATCGGTTTTGATGATTCCGGCGCTACTGCTGTTCGTGCACACAGCCGAGGCGCGGACATGGACGGATACCAAAGGCCGTAACATCGAAGCTGAAATTTCCCGGGTTGAAGGTGACACCGTGATCGTTAAAAAGGACGGCAAGGATGTCCGGTTGCCACTTGCGATGCTCAGTGAGCAGGACAAGCAATTTGTCTCCAAGTGGACCACGGAGAGCAAAGCCGTCAAAGCAACTGTCGCCACACCGCCTAATAAGGCCGAAGCGAAGGAAGCTGTTCCATCGGGTAAAATTTCGGCAAACGAGTCCGCATACTACACCAGCGCCACACCCTCGCTCTTCTTGCCTTTCCCGGATGTCACCGACAAGAAGCCATGGGTCGTTAGAAACTTCGGCCCCGTGGGCATCGGCATCAGCCTGGTGCGGCCAAGCATGACCATGGAGATCAACAATGTCGAGAAAGGCTCCCCGGCAGAAAAAACCAACAAGCTCAAACAAGGACAGATCATCGAAAGCATCAACGGAAAGGTGCTCAAGGAGATCGACCCGCGCATCATCCTGGGCGACATCATTACCGAGGCCGAGGCCACAGACGGAAAGGTTGTGCTTAAACTCAAGGATGAGGGTGACGTGGTGGTGAACATCCCCGTCTTCGGCTCCTACAGTAAGACATGGCCGGTGGATTGTCCGAAATCCGACAAGATCGTTAGGAATCTCGCCGATCTGCTCGCCAAGGACAACAACCCCCAGCGCTGGGGCTCGATTCTTTTCCTGCTGTCCACCGGGGAAGAGAAGGACCTCGAGGTCGTACGCCGCTGGATGAAGGACTTCAAGAAAGTTGAAGGCATCAACTGGCACCGAGGCATGGTCGGGCCAGGAATCTGTGAATACTATCTCCGGACGGGTGACCAAAACGTGTTGCCGGTGATCAAGGAGATGACCGACAAGTTGCAAAGCCACATGTACAGCGGCGGCTGGGCCATGCGCGAGGGCCCGGGTTCCTTCACCTATTCCACCGGCAGCGGCCAGCTTCATGCCGCTGGCGTGCATTGCATGACCTTGCTCGTCATGGCCAAGCTGTGCGGCGTGGAGGTGGATGATCGCACGTTCAACCAATCGTTTGCCCAGTTCTACCGCTTCGCCGGGCACGGCAACGTGCCCTATGGTAATGGTCCTCCCGAGGGTGGTTTTCGCGACAACGGCAAAACCAGCGGTCTTGGCCTCACCTTGGGCGCGGCCGCCCTCCTGTCCCCTGAGGGAGAGGCGTCGGTCTTCGCCAAGGCCCGCGACAACACCGCCGCAAAGGCGTTTTACGCCACCAACTGGTTCCACGCCGCCCACACCGGCGGCGGCTTGGGCGAGATCTGGCACCACGCCGCAACCAGCCAGGTGCGTGAAAAACGCCCAGCCTCCTACCGTTCCTATCTTGATACCCGGCGCTGGGTGATGGACCTTTCGCGCCGCTTCGACGGCAGCATCGGCATCGCCGGCATGGATGACCGCTACGACCGCTCCGCGACCGAGGATTTTATGGCATGGGGCACCTACTTCGCACTCACTTACACTTATCCCCGCAAGCAGTTGCAGCTCTTCGGCGCGCCGCGCAGCAAGTGGGCCAAAACGACGCCGCTGCCCCGCCCGTGGGGAAATGCCGCCGATGATGCCTTCCACTCCATCGAACCCATTGCGGGTGGCCCGCTCACGATGGAAGACCTGCTCAACGAGAAGGTTGAAACCGGTGCCTCCTTAGCCGTGTTCGCGAAGCTCAGCGACCCGGCGCTAACCGATCAAACGCTGCTTAAATACATCTACCATCCGGAATACGAGTTCCGCAGCGCCGCAATGGACCAAGTCACGCGACGCGGCCGCGCCGATCTGGTGCTTCCCCTTTTACAATCCACCGATCCACGGCTTCGGCAGTCCGGCCTGCTTGCCCTCACCGGCATGTTCAAGGGCAAGCCCCTTCCCGCGAACCTGATCACGCCAGAGATGTGGGAACTGACCGGCAAGATGCTCAATGATCCCAACGAATCCTGGTGGGGCGTCCAGCATGCGATTGAGGCCATCGGCCTTGGCTCACCCGAGCTGATCGCCAAGCACCGCGACCGCCTGCTAGAGTTTCTGGGTCATGACTGCGTTTGGGTCCAGACCGCAGCAGTCTGCGCGCTGGCCAAAATCGCCGTCGATCCCGCGCACTACAAAACCGTGCTGCCTGCGATCATCGAAAGGACCTCCGCATTCCGCGTCGACTCGGCATCGTACAGATCCTCGTATGCGATTTCGGAAGTGATGAAAACGGCCAGCTCGGAAGTGAAAGACTTCGCCACGCCTCTCTTGAAAAACACCTACGCTTCGATCCCCGACATGATTGCCGAGCCATACAACGGAGCCGTCCTCAACAACTGCGCCAAAACGGTGCGTTCTCGCATCGCCTCCATCCTCCAGTTGCTGCCCGGCGGTGAAGAGTTCGTGATGCAAATGCCGAAAACCACTTTGGTTTCCTATATCAGCGGCAAGGCGTCGGACATGTACACCTTCAGCGGCACCCACACCCCGAACAAAGAAGTCATCGGCACTTGGAGCTGGGCAATCTATCCACCGCCCAACAAACCCGAGGATATTGACCCCTTCATCGACAAATACCTCGCTTGGAAAAACAGTGCCAAAGGCTCCGCCACAAAGGAAGGTCCCAAGGAAATGATCGAGTTCCGCGAGAAAGGCAACCTCGCCAAATCGGTTTACTTCAGGGGCTATTTCTGGACCGGCAACATGCTCATCGGCACCCACGATGACCAAGCCATCAAAATCGAGATCCGCAAGCGTGGCGGGCGCGATTTCCTCATTGTCGAACGCGGCGGGTTCCAGACCCCTCCCGATGTTGACGAAGTCCAAGTCGCCAAAGATTGGCACTGCGGCTACCACGTCTATGTGAGGCAGGAGTAGCCTCACTTGGGTTTTGGTCGCGAGCATGCGCGAGCGCAGCGTTGAGAATGCGTGCCGAGCCGGTGGACGGCTTCGGCCACGCCCTGCGCTTTCTCGCGGCCAAGCGCTACTGCCAGGAACGCCGGGAAATCCTCGCCAGCCTCGGAGCCAGCGGCATCCTCACCCTCGACTCCACCGCCCAGGAACTCGCGGTGGCACTGGCGAATTGTTATTTCGACATCCACCACAAGTTTCCAGACAAATAGTAAGGATTCTTTCTAAATAAAGGGTTTGAGTGTCAAAAAAGGGGGGATTCCGGGGAGAAAGGGGAGAAAGGGGAAGTCGTCCGCTTTGGGTGCTATCGAAGCGCAATTCGGATTATGTAGCTGGCGCATCTTGCGCCAGGCCGTTCGGGGGGATTCCAGCCCCCCGTCAGCATCCGCAAGGAGCCAAGATGGCTCCCCAAACGGCCTGGGGCCAGAGTCCCCAGTTACGGGCTTGTTTCCGGGCTTTTCCCATCGCGATTCTCCGCTAGCTTCCCCCCAGATGAGCACCGAAGGCACCAGCAAAAACCCCGGAAGGTATGTCTGGTTCACCACGCTGTACAACGCCCGCGCCTACTACCCCATCCTCGCCATCCTGTTCCTGGATCTCGGCCTGACGCTGGATCAGTATGTGATGCTCAACCTCGTCTGGGCTGCCACGATCTTCCTTTTCGAAGTCCCCTCCGGCGCCCTTGCGGACACCCTCGGCAGGAAGACCCTGCTCGTCACCGCATCCGTGCTGATGATTGTGGAATTGTCCTGCCTCCTGTTCGCGCCGAAAGACGGCGGGTGGATGCTCTTCTCCCTCTGCGTGGCGAACCGTTTCCTCTCCGGCCTCTCCGAAGCCGCCGCCAGCGGGGCTGATGAGGCGCTCGCCTACGATTCCCTGCCGGAGGGCGACCGCGAACAGGCGTGGGATGATGTCCTCGCGAAGGCGATGCGTTACCGTGCGGTCGGTTTCGTCATTGCCATGATCATCGGCGGGATGCTCTACGATCCATCCATCGTAAACCGCGTCCTTCCGGAAAGCATGGCCGTCTCCCCGACCTTCGCGCATCGGCTGCCTGTCGCAATGGTGCTCATCCAGTCGCTCGTGTGCCTTATCATCACCTTGCGGATGGTGGAGCCGCGGATCATTCATGAGGAAGGCATCTGGAAAGCCTGCCGGAAAGCCATCGGCCTAACCCTGGAAACCGCGAAATGGGTTTTCACCCACCGTGCCACCCGTACCGTTGTCATCATCGGACTATCGATTGATGCGGTGGTGAGGAATTTCGCGACGATCACCTCTGGCTACTACCGCCTGATCAGCCTGCCGGAGTGGACATACGGTTTCCTCGGCGCCTTGGTCGGGCTTGTGGGATTCGTGGTGCCGGGTATCGCCGCCAGGCTCAACAAGCGCTTCGGCACCTTGGCGAACCTCGGCTTCGCAGCCGGGCTAGCCCTGATCGGTCTCTCCGGCCTGATCCCCGCCAACTCCCTCTGGTGCCTCATCCCCGCCATGCTGCTGATGACGACCATGGGGTTTCTCAGCTTCACCGTGAGCCGCTCGCTGAACCGCGAGTCCGATTCCGCCCGCCGCGCCACCGTCCTCTCCGTGAAAGGCCTCGCGTTCAACCTCGCCTATGGAGGTTTCAGCCTCGCCTTCTCCCGTCTCCTTGCCTCCTATCCCGGCGGATCCGGGGACGCCGCCCTCCGCCACGCCCTGCTTTGGCAGGTGCCATTCTTTGCCCTCATCACCGGCGCTTTGCTGATGTGGGGAAAATGGCAGATGGGAAAGGCAAGGGTGACGTGATGTTTCCGTGATGCTTGTCAGGGGCGGACTGCGGGTCTAGTTTCGCCGCATGACGAAGGCCCTGACGAAAATACTGCCGCTGCTTTTACTTTCCGCCGCCCCGCTTTCCGCAAAGGAGGGTAAGCACCTCTTCATCCTTTCCGGCCAATCGAACATGGCGGGTCTCAAGCCTGCTGCATCGTTCACGCCGACAGTGGAGAAAAAGTTCGGCAAGGAGAACGTGATCATCGTCTTTGACGCGCAGGGCGGACAGCCGATCCGGAGATGGTACAAAGGATGGAAGGCTGAGGGAGCGAAGGCGGAGTTGAACGGCGACCTCTACGATCGCCTGATGGGCAAGGTGAAGGCTGCGACGGAAGGGCAGGAAATTGCGACGGTAACTTTCCTCTGGATGCAGGGGGAGAACGACGCGAAGACGGGTAATGGTGCGGTTTACGGGGATAGCCTCAAGGGCTTGGTCAAACAGGTTTCCAATGACCTGAAGCACGAGGAAGTGAACATCGTGATCGGCAGGCTCAGCGATTTCGGAATTAAGAATCCCAATTTCAAGGATTGGGATCTCATCCGAAAGGTGCAGGTGCAGGTCGCGGAAGATGCATCCAAGGGCGCGTGGGTGGATACGGACGATCTCAACGACGGCAAGAGCGCCAAGGGCAAGGAGATCAAGGACGACCTGCACTACACCAAGGAGGGCTACGTCATCTTCGGCCAACGCCTGGCGGACGCGGCGATCAAGTTGATCGGGGAGTAGACATAAAAAAAGACAACGGGCAATTCCGCCCGTTGTCTGAAATTCAGGATCTGGCGATCCGCCAGAGCCTTGTGCGACACCTCACTTCACCGTGACCGACACATCGTCCTTGGTCTCGAACTTGATGCCTTCGAGTTTCCCGAATTCGGCCTTGGCGGCTTGCTTGTCGGTCTTGGCTGTTTCCGCGATCCTCTTGAGCGCGTCCTTTTGGTCGAACATCTTGCCGACCTGCACATCCATGAGGGTGATCGTATCGCCCGAAACGTGGCTGGCGTTTGTCTCCCTGATGCCATCCGCAATCACCAGCTTCATGGTGACGCGCATTTCCGCCAGCATGGGCTTCATCATTGCCATCTGCTGTGGATCGGCACCTTCCGCATCGTCCATTTTCATCTCATCGAAGTCGGTCGGCGGGACGACGATCCTGAGCTTGCCGTCGGCGTAGTCGAACTTGACGGTCTCTTTCTTCTTTTTCCCTTCCGCCGGAGCCTCCCCATCGCCCATGCCTTCGACGGCATCCCCCGGGGTGACGTTGATCTCATTGATATCCGCATACTTGTAATGGACACGCGCTCCCTTCCTGCCGTCCTTCTCAAACATCTCGGTCTTCACGTATTCCACGCCCTCGCCGAGTTTGGCGGCTTTTTCCTTGGCTTTCTCCTCCTTGAACATCTCTGCCACTGGATCCGGCTGGCCCGGCTGGGCGAACTGGGTCATCATCGCCATCATCTGGGCACCGAGCAGGGTTTCCTCAACAATCGTGCCGCTGGCGTCCTTGTTGAGGGTGATCGTGGTCTCGTTCTGGAGGCAGCTTGGCAGCGCGAGTGCGGCGAATAGTCCCAGGGCGAGCTTGGCGGTTTTCAGGAATCGTTTTTTCATAGCGATGCATTCCTACCCATCGGTGCGGCGGCTGGCAATTAAAGAAGAGTGGCGATTTTGGAAAATTGGGGCAGGGAGGGTTCCGCGAGTCCTTGCCAAGCGGCTCCGCAGCAACCAAGAATCGGCCATGCCTTCACTGATAGTTCTCGCAGCCGGAATGGGCAGCCGTTACGGCGGCCTCAAACAGATCGACCCCATGGGCCCCAATGGGGAGACCGTCCTCGACTATTCCGTTTACGACGCGATCCGCGCCGGCTTCGACCGGGTGATTTTCGTCATTCGCGAGGATTTCGCAGACGCCTTCAAGGAGGGGATCGGTGCCCGCTTTGAGGGGAAGATCCGGGTCGATTACGCGTTCCAGAAACTGGATGATCTTCCGGCACCGTTTGTCCCTCCCGTGGGACGGACGAAGCCATGGGGGACGACCCATGCGGTGCGTGCGGCGCGCGATCTGATCGACGGCCCATTTGCGGTGATCAATGCAGATGATTTCTACGGCCGGGACGCCTATATCCGCGCGGGCGATTTCCTTGCCGATGTTTCGCCTGATACGTGCGCCCTGATCGCATATCCGCTTGAAAACACCCTCTCGGATCACGGTCAGGTGAACCGGGGGATCTGCGAGGTCTCCGCCGAGGGCATGCTCGAAGGCGTTGAGGAATTCGTGAGAATCGGAAGGGGAGCCGATGGCATGGTGACCGGCGAGGGCTTGGACGGCGTCCGCAGTGAAATCGATCCTTCCGCCCCCGCTTCCATGAATTTCTGGCTCTTCCCGGCTGAGTTCATGGACGGTATCGAGGACGAGTTTGTCGATTTCCTCGAAAAGCATCTCGCCGTGACAGGGGAGTCATACATCCCGACCGTCGTGGATTCCCTGATTAACAAGGGGAAAACAAGCTGCCAAGCCATCACGACCAGCTCGTCCTGGTTCGGTGTCACCTATGCGGAGGACAAGGCGCACGTGGTTAGCGCGATCCGTGACCTGATCGAATCGGGGGAATATCCCCATTCGCTGGAAGGTTGAAAGCAATCGGGCGTGGACGGGTTTGACCCCATCCACGCCCGGTGTTTGCACATTCCCCCCAAAGATCCCTGCAATCCGATGGCGGAGCCTACTTCCCCCCGGAGATAGGTTCGCTGCATCAGGCTTGCAGGAAATGGAAATGTTGCACCTGAAACTTAACCGAAGTTGAATTTCCGAAGTGCAACTACATCAGTATTCCAAAAATTTCAACCATTCAAGGGTAAAATTCTAACAAATTCACGGAATTTCCGATGAGACGGGACGGGTGTACAAACCAAGGGCGCCGGATCCCTTGAATTTCCGGCGCCCTTGGGCCCTTTGGGGGGCTATGTGCTATCCCTTACACGCCGTCATCATACCCCGGATTTCATCCAGGACTATCACGTGATCGCGTAGAAATTCACATTTCAAAGACCGGAGCGAGGCGGATTCCGAAGAAATCGGCCATCACGGAGCGGTAAACCTCGTGCTTGAAGGCGGGGAGCCAATCGAGATCGAACTCCTCTGGCAGGATCCAGCGGTAGGCACCGAATTCCTGCGGGGTCTGGTTCACATTGATGGGCGGTGCTGATGGGCTGAGACGGCAGAGAAAATAGGTCTGTTCCTGGCCGTGGCTGCCGTGCTTCCTGATTTTCTTCGCCCTTACATCGGGCGGATAGAGATACCGGTATCCATCGCGGCGGTCGAGGATCTCATAGTGACTGCCGCCGATGCCGATTTCCTCGCTCACTTCGCGGAACAGGGCTTCCTCCATGCTTTCCCCGGCATCCACGCCACCTTGCGGGAATTGCCATGCGCCCGGCACCCCCGCGCGCTCGCAGATGAGAAGGTTGCCATCTGCGTTCACAATGAGAGCCGCGACATTGGGGCGGTATTGAACCATGGCTCAGAATGCTACGAAAGGGCAGGCATGGCAATGATTAACTTTTCCGTGGTATTTTGGAAGTTGGCCGGCGGGGGAATTCCGGGCATAGTTTTGATAACCATGAGAAAACCAGCAGCCGTCCTGATCGGAACCCTTCTTCTTGCCGGTTCCGCGTTTGCACAAAATAACGCCGATCCGAATGCAAACCCTGATCCCGCCGATCAGAACAACAGCCAGGCGACCGACAAGGAAGCGAGGAACGGCTTCTGGGAGGCGAATCTGGCGGGCGGCAACTACCTCGTCGCGCTCGGCAACATCTCATCGGTGAGCAAGCACAGATACGTTTTGGACGGTGCGGTGATCGTCGATGAGGTGACGGTGGACACCACCGGCCAGGCGCTGGCCAGATTCTATTTCATCACGCCCATCACCGCAAGCGGGCCCGGAGCCGCGGTATCAGAGGCTGCCGAGAGAGCCATGGCGCTTGTGGACGATGCGGCGAGACGATCGGGCACCGATATCCAGGACATGGTGGTGAAAAAATTTCCGCTGACGACCCACGCGAAGAACATCGAATACCGACTGCTCTCCCTGGAACAGCTCGATGTCTTATACCAAAGCGTGAAAACCGCATGGGTCACCGGCAAAGGGCGCGTGTTCAGCGGGCGTTAGCCCTTCGCGATTTTCGCGCTCGCTAGTCCGTGGTGGAGCGGAAAGGATTCCGCCCATGACAGGACAGGAAATACGCGATGTGCTCGAGCGTGCCAGGGTTCTGCCGAGCAAGCAGCTCGGCCAGAATTTCCTGACCGATCCAAACATGGCGCGGTGGATCGTTTCCCAGCTGGAGATTTCGGAAGACGACACGGTGGTGGAAGTGGGGCCGGGAACCGGTTCGCTGACGGAGCATGTGTTGGGAAAGGCGAAGCGGGTGATCCTGGTGGAGTTCGATGGCCGTCTCGCCGGGGCGCTCAAAGAGCGCTTCGCGGATCGTGATGATGTGGAGGTGTATCATGCGGATGGCGCGAAGTTCGACCGGCGCATCCTTTTCAAGCACCGCCCGGTCAAATTTCTCGGCAATCTCCCGTATTCCTCCGGCGGGGCGATCATGAAAAACCTGCTGGGGCGCCCGCATCCGTTTTCCCGCGCGGTGATCATGCTCCAGAAGGAGGTGATCGACAGGCTCGGCGCACAGCCCGGCGTCAAGGACTACGGCATACTCAGCCTGCGCATGCAGGTGAACTGGGAAATCAAATCCCTGCGCGTGGTGCCGCCCGATGCGTTTTATCCCAAGCCCACCATCGACTCAGCAGTGGCCGTGCTGACACCGAGGGATGAGAGCGGCGAGCCTCCCTTCGATGCCCGGCTTTTCGACGAGCTTGTCCGCCGGGGATTCGCACAGCGCAGGAAGCAGCTCCGCAAGCAGCTTCCCGATGGGCCGGAATGGGAGGAAGTCACGGCCTCGCTTAGCCTTTCCTCGACCGTGCGCGGCGAGGAGCTTGATCTCGCAAAATGGAAAGAACTCACGCGACTCTACGATACCCATCCGCTCAAGGACATGCCGCAGAAGGACGGCGAAATCTTCGATGTCGTCGATGGGAACGACAACCCGACCGGCACCGCCACCCGCGCCGAAGTGCATTCGCAGGGACTGATCCATCGTGCGGTGCATGTGTTCGTCCTCAACAGGAACGGCGACCTCTACCTCCAGAAACGCTCCCTTCACAAGGACAAGAATCCCGGCGTCTGGGACTCGAGCGTTTCCGGCCATCTCGATGCGGGCGAGGGTTACGCCGATGCCGCAGTCCGCGAACTCGGCGAGGAGATGGGAATCAATGGTGCGGAAGATCCGGAGCTCGTCGCTACATTTCCCGCATCGGAAAAAACCGGCTGGGAGCACGTCCACCTTTTCCTCATCCGTCATAACGGGGCGGTCAGTTACCCTGCTGCCGAGATCGATTCGGTCATGCCGTTTCCCGTAGGGGAAATCGCGGCATGGATTGCGGCCAGTCCCGCCGATTTCTCACCGGCGTTCCTGGTGATGTTTGCCGCCTGGTTGGAAAAACGGGCATAGGGGATCACTCTTCAAGCAAGCCGTCCAGCATCCTCAGCACCACCCGGATCGAGATGCCGAGCGACTCGGCGGAAATGATCGCTCCATTGTCGCCCGAAGTGTGCCACCATCCCTTGCTGGAGAAATCACCGATGATGTCAATGGTCGGTATGCCCACGAGGTTCAGCGGCAGATGATCGTCCATGATGGGTCCGGGAGCGGTTCCGAAATGTCCGGATACGCCTTCCTCCTCCGCTGCGGAAAACATCCTTTTCGCGAGATGCTCCGGCGAGTCCGAGGGAATCCGGATCGAGAGATCCTTGTGGCCTATCATGTCGAGCAGGATGCCGAAGCTCGGCTTCTTTTCGCTGCTGCGCCATTGGTTGGCGTAATGGCGGCTGCCGTAGAGTCCGTCTAGGATTGTCATGTCTTTCGCGAAGGCTTCTTCGCCATCGAAGAGCACTAGTTCCATTTGGGCCGCCTGCTCCGGCTTTTCGGTGGAGAGATACTTCCCGATTTCCACAACCGCCGCACAGGCGGAAGCCGCGTCGTCCGCGCCGAGGAATACCTTGTCTTTGAAATATTTGGAATCGATGTGGGCGCAGAGCAGCCCTTTGGTTTCGCGCTCCCATGTGTCCGTTGTATCTACCGCCATGCGGGCGCGGAGGTTGGAGAACTTCACCTTTCCGATCGGCGTGTCGCGCTCGAATTCCTCCAGCCGGGTGATCCAGCCATGTGCCTCAAGTTCCTTGGCGAGCTGCGCCTTGACCTTGTCAAGCGCTTCGCTGCCCGGCGGGCGCGGGCCGTAGGCAAGGATTTCACCTGTTAGGGCATGTGCCTTGGTGCCGAGTAATCCTGCACCATTGACGGTGGGTCTCAGGAACCAGAACACCGCCACCGTTGCGACCAGCAGCAGGCTGGCGAGTATCCATTTCGTTTTCATCGGGTGGCAATTATCGGAATTACGATGTCACCGCACCGCGGTCATCATTGAGTCCGGATTTCTCGATGAAGTAATCGTAGCCGCCGGTGTAGCGGGTGACCTTCGCTCCGTTCTCCGGATTCTTGTCATCGCGGGTGACGTGCAAGGTCGTTTCCGCGAGGGTGCGGATGAAGTGCACATCGTGGGAAATGAAGACCAGCGTGCCTTCATAGGCTTTCAGCGCGTTCACCAGGGAGTCGATGGAGAGGATGTCGAGGTGTGTCGTCGGCTCGTCCATGAGGAGGAGGTTGGGCGGATCGACGAGAAATTTCACCAGGTTGAGACGTGATTTTTCCCCTCCGGAAAGAATGCCGCAGCGCTTCTCCACATCCGAGCGGCGGAACAGGAAAGTGCCGAGGATGGCGCGGGCATCCTCCTCGCGGAGGGTGGTGCAGGCACCCATTACCTCGTCGAGGACGGTGTTATATTCGTTCAGCGCCTCGGCGCGGTGCTGTGAATAGTAGCCGATCTTCGTGAGGTAGCCGACTTCCTTTTTGCCTCCGTCGATCTCAAGGTCGCCGGAGAGCAGTTTGAGGAGTGTCGTCTTGCCTGCTCCGTTGGGGCCGACGAGAACGATCTTGTCGCCGCGCTCAATGGTGAGATCGAGATCCTTGTAGATGCGTTTGCCGGGGTAGGACTGACAGACCTTGTCCATCTCGATGAGCTTCTGGTTCGAGCGGGGCGGCTGGGGGAAAGCGAATTTGAACGGCTTGCGCGGGGTGCGGGGTTTCTCGATCTTCTCGATCTTGTCCACCAGCTTGATGCGCGATTGCACCTGCGCCGCTTTCGATCCGACCTGCCGGAAGCGCTCGATGAATTCCATGTGCGCCTCGATCTCCTTGTTCTGGTTCCGGTAGGCATGGACCTTGCGCTCATAGACCTTTTCCCGCTCTTCGAGGTATGCGGTGTAGTTCCCGGTATAGGAAATCAGCAGCATCGCATCCGGGTCGATCTCGATCACCGTCTCGATCATCGTATCCATGAAATCCCGGTCATGGGAGATCATCAGGATCGCACCGGAGTAATTCAGCAGATAGCGCTGGAGCCAGAGCAGCGAGAGCAGGTCGAGGTGGTTGGTCGGCTCGTCGAGCATGAGCAGGTCCGGCTCCATCACGAGGAGCTGCGCAAGGTGGGCGCGCATGACCCAGCCGCCGGAGTATTCGCGCGCCGGTTTCTGGAAGTCCTCCTGCTTGAAGCCAAGACCGGCGAGGATCTTCTTCGCCTTCGGCTCCAGTTGGTAGCCGTTGAGTGCGGTGAACTGATCCTGCGCTTTTGCAAACTCCGGCGTGGAAAGGTCGCCCGATTTTTCTCCCTCGCGGATCGTCCGCAGCAGGCCGATCATTTCCGGGGTGATACCCATCGCGATCTCGATGATCGTCTCGTCCGAAGGTTCGCCCGCCTCCTGTGCGAGGTAGCCGGTGATCGCATATTCATCGCGGTCGATCACCCCTTCATCCGGCTGGTCCTCATCGAGGATCATCCGGAAAAGCGTGGATTTCCCAGCCCCGTTCGGGCCGACAAGGGCGACCCGCTCGCCCCAGTTGATCGACATCTCCGCCTCGCGCAGCAAAGTCCGCCCGCCGAGGGTCTTGGTCAGTTTCTTGATCGTAAGCACGGGCACTGCGTAATGCGAACCCGCAGGGACATCAAGGATAAGCGACCAGATGTCTCCCGCTCCGCAAAAAAATCCGAAGATTCTCTTGCATTGGGCCGCCCCACATCCTATTTCCTGCGCCCACCCAAACCGGAAAGAAAAAGCTCGGATGGCGGAATTGGTAGACGCGCTAGACTAAGGATCTAGTAGGGTAACCTGTGGAGGTTCGAGTCCTCTTTCGAGCACTTT
>Ga0163144_10018420_pt1 | contig 14127 bp, 11 predicted proteins | sample OliLak19BULKMAT1_FD_123175 | JGI IMG/M metagenome (GOLD analysis project Ga0163144, IMG submission 123175) | Freshwater microbial mat bacterial communities from Lake Vanda, McMurdo Dry Valleys, Antarctica - Oligotrophic Lake LV.19.BULKMAT1 | ecosystem: Environmental > Aquatic > Freshwater >... | reverse complement strand
GGCGACATGTCGTCGCGGATCCCCAGCCGGTACTCGACGAGCTGGCGGTGGACGCGGTGGCGTCGGCGGAACTCGCCGATCCGCGCCGTGAACGGCGCGACGCCGGTGCCGAGCTGATCGAACCGCGCCTGCTCCTGGTCGTCGGGCAGGACCGCGCGCGCGATGCTGTTGGCCTCGTCCGCGGGCGTCCCCTGGAGCGCTGCTTCGAGCGCCGCGTGCACGGCCTTGCCGATCCGCGCCTCGGGCGAGACCTCGGGCTCCGGGATCTTCTCGACGTAGCGGAAGTAGAACAGGCGGGGACAGCGCAGCGCGGTCGCCACCTTCGAGGCCGACCACGGTGCGCGGATGAGGGCGCGCGTCGACGGCACGGAGAGGTCAAGGTACCCGAAAACTTGCCCGCTGCGCGCGCGGCCTTTACCAACGATGGGTGCACGACTGCGATGTCTGCGGTGCCAAGGTCCAGGAAACCCGGCGAGGCCGGTGCTGGGGTTGCTACAACCGCTGGGTCGATAGCCGAACGGTCGGCTTCGGCGCGCGCTGCCTGACCTGCGGGGAACGCCGGCGCAGGCTGCTCCGCTCGATCGAGCTGTGGGGCGGCTGGCAGCCGATGTGCTTCGGCTGCGCCGGGCAGGTGCTGAACCTCGACCCGGTGCCCGACACCGTCGCGGGCCTCAAGGCGGTCCTCACCCGCGAGCGCCGCGGCCCGGACCGACGGTTCGGCAAGCCCGACACCCGCGTGTTCCTCTACGACCGCCGGGTCGGACAGCGTCGCGACACCCGCGACGGCGAGGCCGACTGCAGCGCGATCGACGACGACATGATCCTCGAGATCGTCGTCGAGTTCGACGAGTTCGACGACTTCACGCAGATCCGCGAGCTGCAGCCGAGCTCAGTCGGCCAGTAGCGCCGCCACGAACGCCGGGATCACCAGCGCCGCCGGCAAGACGTCGGCGAGCTCTTCGCCGGTCGCGCGCAGCGTGGTCGTCCGCGTGTCGTCGTCGCGCTTCACGGCTGCCTCGAACCTGCCGTCGCCGCTCGTGTCGTCGATCAGCGCGAGCAGCTCGTCCTGTCGCGCGAGCACCGCGTCGACCGGCCCGGCGTCGCCGGCTCGCCCGGCCAGCGCCGCCAGCCCGAGGCGGGCGAGCCCGCGCGGCGCGACCGCCGCCGCGCGCAGCAGCTCCACGGCGCCCTCGAGGGCGAGCGCGGCCTGGCGGTGCGCCGCCTTGGTGCGCGCCTTCCACGAGATCGACAGGCCGTCCGCGCGCACCGCGACGATCGCGATCGACGCGCCGCGGACCAGGTCGCTGACCAGCGGCAGGTCGAGCGCGTCGGCGGCCGCGTCGCCGGCGTCCTGGTCCGGCATCCCGGCGACGAGCACGACCGGCCCGTCGTCGAGCTGATCGGCGATCCGCTTCCACGGGCCGCGCTTCTTGCGCTTGGGCATCTTCCAGTCGTCGTCGAGCCGCGGCTCGACCCACGCCGGCGTGCCGATCAACAGCGCGCCGTCCTCGCCGGTCCCGACCAGCACGCCGTCGAGCTCGAGCGTGTCGCGGCCGTCGACCGCGCCGAGCGTGCCGCCGAGCACCGCCGCCAGGTCGGTGACCAGCGCGTCCGGCAGGTCGCCGCGCACCACGATCAGCCGGTGCGCGTTGGCGCCGGGGACGTGCGCGAAGAACGCGGTCACCGAGGTCACGTCGTGGACGAGGTCGACATGGAGCGCCGACTTCGCGAGCCCGACCGCGCCCTCGAGCGTGACCGCGAGCTCGCGCGCGCGGGTGCGCAGGTCGGGATCCGCGGCGAGCACGTCGGCGTCGGCGAGCGCGATCGCCGCCTCGTAGTTGCCCGGCAGCACCGCCGCGGCGTCGACGTAGATCATCGCGTCGGCGTCGGGGACCGCGTAGGTGAGGACCACGTTCGCCGTCGGCGGCCTGGGATCCACGGCCACGTCGAACCCGCCCAGCGCGAGCATCACGGTGATCACCTCGACGAAGCCATCCATGGGACGCAGCGGATCACGTTCAGAGAAAATTTCAAGGCGGAACGGGTGACCTCACCGAGGCCGCGGACCAGCGCAGAGTTCACCGAAAAACATGATGTCAAGACTGGTTCGAGCAACCCACGGCGATAGGATGGCTCGGCTCGACGGGGAATCGACGTTCCACTCCTCCGTCGCAGCGCACCGATACCTGACTTTCTGGGGGGAGGAACGACGATGAGTACGCTGGTCGTGGTCGAGGAGATCCTGCGCGAGACCGCCATCCCCATGTCGGTGAAGGAGATCGTGGAGCACGCCGGCAGTCGCCTGCCGAGCAAGTCGAAGACCCCGGATACGGTGGTCGCCCGCGACCTCTCGATGGACATCAAGAAAAAGGGCGACGAGTCGTCCTTCGTCCGCACCTCCCCGGGTCGGTACACCCTCCGCATCCTGGCCGCTGGGACGACCTCCGTCCTCGCCACCGCGATGCGGCAGGACCGGGCCGCGCCGCTCCAGGCCCGCAAGCCGGACGAGCGCGAGTCGCGCATCGAAGCGTCCCGCTCCTCGGGTTGAGCGATTCTCGCGCCGTGACGGCGCGGGGGTTTGCTAGCCTCCGGTAGTGCGCGCCTTCATCGATCCTGCGCGGCCGATCCTCGAAGCCGGTGAGCTCCGGCGCGCGGGCGTGCTCGATCACGCGTGGGTCGCGCAGCTCGCCTCGGAGGTCTACCGGGACCTCGGCGAGTACGGCGCGGTCATGCCGCAGTGGCTGCTCCAGCCGGGCGTGGTCGCGTGGATCGACGACGCCCACGGCGAGCGGCGCGGGTTCGCGGTCCTCGGGTTCTACGTCGACCAGGTGCCGCGCGGCGGCGTCACGCGGACCGTCGCCGACCTCCTCGCGATCGGCGTCCTGCCCGCCTACCAGCGCCACGGGCTCGGCTCGCGGTTGCTCGCCCACGTGATCCGCGTCGTCGGCGCGGTCGCGCCGGCCCACGGCATCCACGAGCTCCACCTCACGGTCTCGCACACCAACCTCGCCGGCCAGCGCTGGTACGCGCGCAGCGGGTTCGTCGCCGTCCCCGGTGACCACGGCACCTACGCCAACGGTCAGCGCGCGATCCGCATGGCGCGCGCGCTGCCGTGAGTCAGGCGGCCGGGCTCTTCGACGCTGCGGCGGCGAGCGCCCGCGCCTGAGTGCGCTCGGCGAGGAACTTCATGATGTACGGGAAGCCCACCTGCATCGTGTTGAGCTTGGGCGCGAGCTGCGCCGACAGCCCGAACATGATCACCACGGCGCGCTCGACGTAGAACCACCCGTGCGGGTACGCGATCGACTTCATCAGCTCGCGTAGCTCGTCGCGGCGCATGTCCGGGTCGGCGAGCGTCTGCGCCATCTCCGGGGAGATCTTCGAGAAGTCGGTGATGTTCAGGTTGAGCAGCTTCTCGAAGTACTTGCGGATCGTGCGCTCGAGCAGCTTGCGGTCGCCGCCCTCGGCGACGAACCCCATCGTCTCGATCCCGCGCACGACGAGGTCGTCCTGGCGGGTCATCATGCCCTGGACGATGTCGAGCATGCCGTCGGCGAGGTTGTCGGTGACCTCGCTGGCGGCGCCGAGGTCGAGCACGACGATCCGCGGCTGGCCCTCGGGGCCGCGCTGCACGAACCAGTTCCCGGGGTGCGGATCGGCGTGGAAGAACTTGTCGGCGAACAGCTGCTTGTAGAACACGTGCGTCAGCTTGGTCGCGACCGCGTAGGGCTCGAGGCCGAGCTGCGCGAGCGCCTCCTTCTTCGAGATCTTCACGCCGTCCATGAACGTCATCGTCATGACGGTCCGGCAGGTCCACTCGGCGTGGACCTGCGCGAACAGCACGTCGGGGTCGTCGGCGAAGTTCTTCGACATCCGCGCGATCATCCGCGCCTCGTGCTCGAGGTCGGTCTCGCGGGTCAGCATGTCGCCGAGCTGCTCGTGGACGCGCTCGATCTGCTGCACCGGGACGAACGCCTTGTAGAGGCCGAGCGCCCACCCGAGGACCTTGAGGTCGACCTTGATGATCGTCGCGACGTTCGGGTAGAGCATCTTCACCGCGAGGCGCTCGCCGGCGTGGCTGGTCGCCTCGTGGACCTGGCCGAGCGACGCCGCGGCGATCGGCTTCTCGTTGAAGGTCTTGAACACCTCCAGCGGCGACTTGCCGAACGCCTTGACGAACGACTGCGAGATCGTGCGGTAGGGCTGCGGCGGGACCTCGTCCTGCAAGCCCTCGAGCTGCTCGGTGTAGATGCGCGGCAGGAAGCTGCCCATCACCGAGAGGATCTGGCCGAGCTTGATGTAGACGCCGCGCAGCGAGACGAAGCCCTTGTACATGCGCTTCGCGTTCCGGGTGTGGACCTTGCGCCACTTCTCCGTCGAGTTGCAGCGCGACGGCCATAGCTTCGCCCACGTCAGCGCCCAGAAGTAGCTGAGGAAGATCTTGCCGAAGACCCGCGAAGCGCGGATGAGTCGGATCGCGGCCGCCACCGTCGGCGATGCTACCATGCCGATCGATGACCAACGGTCTGTACGACCGCGCGGCCGCCGCGTTCCGCGAGCTCCAGAGCGAGCTGTGTGACGCCCTCGGCGCCGCCGATGGCGCCGCCACGTTCGGCGCCGACGCGTGGACCCGCCCGGGCGGCGGCGGCGGATTGTCGCGGATCCTCACGGAGGGCGCGGTGCTCGAGAAGGCCGGCGTCGGGTGGTCGTCCGTCGAGGGCGAGCTGCCCGCCGACTTCGCGCGCCAGCTGCCCGGGGAGGGGACGGCGTTCCGGGCCACCGGCGTATCGCTGGTGTTCCACCCGCGGTCGCCGATGATCCCGACCACGCACGCCAACTTCCGGTTCCTCGAGAAGGGCGGCGCGGCGTGGTTCGGCGGGGGCGCGGACCTGACGCCGTACTACCTGTTCCGGGAGGACGCCGAGCACTTCCACCGGTCGCTCGCCGAGGCGTGCGACCGGCACCGACCGATCGGCGACTACGACCGGTTCAAGGCGTGGTGCGACGAGTACTTCTACCTTCCGCACCGCGGCGAGGCGCGCGGCGTGGGCGGCATCTTCTTCGACTACCTCGGGTCACCGCGTGATCCGGGCGATGGTCACGACATCGAGCAGGTGTTCGCGTTCGTGCGCGACGCGGGCCGGGCGTTCCTCGCTGCGTACCTGCCGATCATCGAGCGCCGGCGCGACGCGCCGTGGGGCGACGCCGAGCGGACCTGGCAACTCCAGCGCCGCGGCCGCTACGTCGAGTTCAACCTGCTGTTCGATCGCGGCACGGTGTTCGGCCTCAAGACCAACGGCCGCACCGAGTCGATCCTGATGTCGCTGCCCCCGCAGGTACGGTGGGACTACGACGTTCGACCGACGCCGGGCTCCCGCGAAGCGGAGCTCCTGGCCGCGGTGACGAGAAGCGATCCGAAGACCGCGCCTGCGTGGATCACTCGGACTTGATCGCGCGCTGGTCGCTGGCTGGAGGATGAGGACCGCCGAGGCGGTCCGGAATTGTTCTGAAGCGCGGCGGATCGTTCGCGCGTGGGTCGACGATCCTGCGCGCTTCAGAACGTGAAGATCTGATCCGCGGTCGGCGAGACCGGCGGCTTCACCTCGCCCGGATCGCGCTGCTTGATGATCGGCGGAGGCGGCTCGACCGCGTACCGCGCGGCGGCGGACGTCATCGGCGTGGGCTGGCGCGCCGGGGTCGGCGTCGGGGCCGCGTGGCTCGGCGTCGGACGCGGGGCGCTCGGCGCCGGCGCCGGACGCGGCGCGCTGGCCACCGCCGGGCGCGGCGCGACGGGGCGCGGCGCGACACCAGCCGGAGCCGGCTCGCCGGTCAGCAGGAAGTCTCCGACCCGGTTCTCGACGAACTGGCTCATCGAGATGTTCTGCGTCTCGCAGAACGCCTTGAGGCGCTCGTAGGTGGACCGGCTCACACTGATCGACCGCCGAGTCTGCTTCTTCGCCATGATCTTTCCTTACGCTACGGGTAGGGGGTGGTCAAGGCACTGCTACTAGGCCTGGGGCTCCCTACGCACGAGCACCCTAGCAATCCGGTCTGACAAACTCCGATCATTTCGGGCCACTGGAGGCTCCGCACCATTAGAAAAGGCCACCGGTTTCCCGGTGGCCTTGAGCGTCTGTTTTGCCCCGTGACAGGTAGTTCCTGCACGAGGAAGAGGAGCCTGTTAGCTCTGCCACTCCTCAAGGTGTCGACTGTGATGTTTCATGTTCTGCTTCCTCCCCTGGCAATGCCAGAGCCAGACCGGCGGCCCGCCTGCACATGCGGCGGATCCCGTGGGTCAGGCCTTCATAGTGGGCACTCCGGCCCGTTACGAAGCCCGTCTGACGCGGTGTGAAATCGCATCGCGCAACGTTCTCGGCGACATGGGTCGCGATTCCAATAGTAGGGGATGGTACTGGTGCCGGCAAGCAGCAGATGACGACGCGCCCGACCAAGCAGCTCGAGAGCTTCCCGAACCCGCGGCCCGGGCGGGGGTATGTGATCCACTTCGAATCGCCGGAGTTCACCTGCCTGTGCCCGATGACGGGCCAGCCGGACTTCGCGACGATCCTGATCGAGTACGTCCCCGATCAGCTGTGCGTGGAGCTCAAGTCACTCAAGCTCTACCTCTGGAGCTACCGTGACGAAGGCGCGTTCCACGAGGCCGTGACGAACCGCATCGCCGACGATCTCGCGGCCGCGATCAAGCCGACGAAGCTCACGGTCACCGCGCGGTTCCTGGTCCGCGGCGGCATCACGACGACCGTCACGGTCACCGTTCCCTGATCAGGGAACGAGGACCTTCAAGAACGTCAGGCCGTCCGCGCCCGACTGCAGCAGGCCGAGCGCGAGCTTCGCCGTCCTCTTCGTCATCGGCGGGCCCTTGGTCGCCAGCGTCTCGAGGGAAGCCTCGGCCGTCGCGCGGCCGCCCTCGGAGGTCTGCGCGAGGATCAGGAACGCGGCGGCGACGACCAGGCGCTTCATCGCGTCGCGCTCGCTGCCGCGCATCAGCGCGGCCAGCTGATCGGCCTCGTTGGTCGCCTGGTACGCGGCGCCGAGCGAGCCGAGCAGCGCGACGCGGACGTCGTGCGACGGCTCGGTGGCCAGCACGGGCGTGAGCAGCGCGAGCGCGTCGGAGGGGTCGAGCTCGATCGCGGCGGTGGCCGCGCGGGCTCGCTCGTTCTCGGCGCGCGAGTCGAGCGCGCGGCGGAGCCGCTCGAGGACCGCGGCCTTCTTCGCGGGATCCGTGTCCGTCACGCCGACGCGGACCAGCGTGTTGAGCGCGAGCTGCGACAGCTCCGGATCCTTGTCGTGGACGCCGAGCGCGAGCGCGCGATCGACCGCGGCCGCGTCGATGAGCTTCTTCGTGTCCGTGGAGATCCTGACGAGCGCCTCGCGCCGCACCGACGGGTCGGCGTCGGCGAGCGCGCCCGAGATCGTGACGCTGACGCTGGTGTCGGTGGCGATCGCGAGATCGAGCGCCTCGATCCGCACCTGCGGCGACGGATCGTTGCGCGCGACGGACACCAGCTCGCCGCTGCCGAGCTCGCGGGCCGCGCCGAGCAGCGCGCGCTTCTCGCCCTCGTCGCCACGCTCGAACGCGCGGGCCATCGCCGCCGGAGCTCCTTTGGGCGCGCCGTCCTTGCCGAGCGCCGCGACGGCGCGGATCGCGGTGAGCCGGACGTCGCGGCCGGTGTCCTCGAGCATCGCGACCAGCGCGTCGGCGACGGCGCCCGACACCTTGCCGCTGCGCGTGGCGAGCGCGAGGATCCTCGCGGCGTCGGCGCGGATCGCCGGATCGGGATCGCGGACCAGCTTGGTCGCGATCGCGACGCCGTTCTTGCCCGGGTCCGGCCCCTCGGCGACGCAGCGGATCACCTGGCGGCGCACGTCGGTGTTGGGGTCGCCGATCACCTTCTGGAGGTTCTTGCGTGCCTCGGCCGAGCCGGCGTTCGCCGCGTTGCACAGGCCCTCGACGCCGATCGGGTGGAGCAGGACGTCCTCGGGCGTGCGCGACGCCGTGACGAGGTACTTCATGACGTCCTTCGCCTTGCGACGCGCGAGGCGGGCGTAGATCCGCGCGGCCTCGCGGCGCGGCTTGCCCTTCTGCTTCCACAGCTGGTAGATGCCGTTGATCGCGACGTCGATCGACGCGCCCACCTCCGCCGACGCGGCGAGGCCCTCGGCGGCGCCGACCCCGACGATGTAGCCGCCGTTCTTGACCAGCTTGGTCAGCGGCTCCTGGACCGTGCGGCCGAGGTAGCCGAGCGCGGCGGCGGCCGCCGCCTGGACGTTGTTGTCCGAGTCCTTCATCAGCTTGTCGAGCGCGACCGCGGCCGCCTCCGGCTTGGTGCGGGCGAGCTCGCCCCACGCCGTCGCCATCGCGGCGCGCATCAGCGGCTTCTGGCGCGTGTTGCCCAGCGCGACGAGATCGTCGGCGGCGCGGGTCGGATCGGCCCGCGCGTACAGCGGCAGCGTGGCGGCGCGGAGCTGGTCGGCCTTGGCCGAGAACCCGGTGCGCGCCGCCTCGGCGATCACCGGGACGTCGTCCTTGCTGTTGGCCTCGAGCGCGCTGGTGAGCTGGTGGGCCGCGAACACGCGCGCGTCGGTGGGCGCGGCGTCGTTCGCGAGCAGGGCCGCGGCGGCGGCGACGCCGGCCGTGCGATCGGTGACCACCGCGCGGCGCAGCTGCTCCTTCGCGCGGGTCTTCACCGGCGCCGTCGCGTCGGGCGAGGCGAGGATGGTGACGGCGGCGTCGGCGGCGGGCGCGTCGTCGTCGGCGGCGGAGCTGACCTCGGTCTGCAGCTCCCGGCGCGCGTCCGGATCCGGCTCGCGGGCGAGCGCCGCGGCGACCAGCTCGCGGGCGAGGGCGTCGGGCAGGTCGCGCACCTCGGTGAGCGTGATCCGTCGCAGCTCGGGATCGGGCGCGACCAGCGCGGTGACGAGCACGTCGCGGTAGACGGCCACGCCGCGCCGGACGCCGTCCTTGGCGACGCCGACGCCCGCCTTGACCAGCGCGGGCGTCGCGGTGTGCAGCGCGTCGTTGACGATCAGCACCTCGGCCTCGGTGCCGCGCGCCACCGGGCGGAGCGCGAGCAGCAGGTCGGCGCGCGCGTCGGGATCGCTGGCGAGCTTGTCGAGCGTCGACAGCGCCAGCGCGTCGCCGGTGGTCGCGTACTGGAGCAGCGCCGCCAGCTCGGGGCGCAGCAGCTTGTCGAGGCCGGCGTCCCAGCCGTCGCTGCCGCCGAGGTCGTGGGCGGCGATCTGCTTCCACGCCTTGGGATGGACCATCCCGCTCGACAGGCCGGGATCCGCGATCACGTCGCCGAACCCGGGGGTCGACGGCAACCAGTGGAAGCTCGACAGCCCGGCGCGGCCGTTGCGGACGAGGATGCGCTCGCCCGACGGCGTGGCCTCGAGGTCGTAGTAGTGGTGGCCGCGGTTCGCGTTCCACAGCAGCAGCAGGATCACCAGCGGCACCGCCGCAACCCCGGCGATGATCGCGAGGTAGAACCGCTTCGACCGCGTGACCACGGCGCGCTCGGCGTCGTTGACCGGCGCGATGTCCTCGTGGCGGAGCGCGCGCATCTCGCGCCAGCTCAGGCGCTGGTTCGACTGCGCCTTCGAGCCGAGCAGGTCGTACCCGCGCCGGGCGGCGGCGCGGACGCCCGCGGTCATCTCCTTGATCCGCGGCGACAGCAGCGGGTGGCTGAGCATCCACTCGTCGTTGAACTCCGACGACGCCGGCGCGCGGACGATCACGCCGCGCTCCTCGAGGGCGGTCAGCGACGTGCTCGTCTCCGCCGCCGACAGGCCGAGGCGCTGGACCAGGTGCGTGGCGCTGGTCGCGCCGCCGTTCGCGTCCGCCAGCTCGCCGAGCATGCGCAGGCCGGTGCGCTCGTGACCGGTGGCGGCGGCGGCCGCGCGCAGCCAGCCGGGCTCCAGCTCGGCCGCGCCGCCGGCCTTGCTCAGCGCCGGCGCGCGATCGATCCGCAGGTCGCGCAGCGCGAGCGCGGCGATCTGCAGATCGGCCGGGAGCACGCCCGCCATGGAAGCTCGGATCGACCCGAGACCCGTGATCACCTGATCGATCAGCTCGCCGTCGGCGGTGACGCCGCCGTTCGACAGGGCGCTCTGCAGCGCGCCGGCCGCGTCCGAGGGCGCGAGCCGCCCGAGCTCGTGGCGGCTCGACGGCGGGAACAGCGAGCCGGTGCGGCGCTCGAGCTGGAGCAGCACGTGGGCCGTCTCCGACGCCGCCGTGAACAGGATCCGCGCGCGCCCGGCGCCGCGGCTGACGACGCGCGCGAACAGGTCGGTCAGCTCGGCGACGACGCGGTCGCCACCGGCGAGCAGCGCCTGGTCGACGTCGTCGAGGACGAAGAAGTGGAGCTTGCTGGCGGGCGCGTTGGCGACGACGCGCGCCGCGTACGCGAACGCCTGCTCGTTCTGGTGCATCGCCAGGCCGCTCTGCTGCCCGAGGCTGTCGCAGAAGCTCTGGCCCGGGTGGAGCGGGTCGGCGCACGGCACGACGACGAAGCCCTTGTCGCGGAGCGCCGGGACCACGCCGGCCCACAGGGTCGACGACTTGCCGGCGCCGGGCTCTCCATAGAGGAGGCCTGCCCGGAAGATGTCGGCGGTGACCATCTTGAGGATCTCCGCGACGTCGCCGTCACGGCCATAGAGGATCGCCCGCTCTGCCTCGGTGAACGAGGCCAGGCCGCGCAGGGGCGCACCGGTGCTGCGCAGTTGAGCCGCCACGTCGGACACTATACGACAAGGACCGGCATCACTGGGCCGGCCGCGTTATGCTCCGCGCGATGCCGACCAAGAAAGTTCGTTCACGCGTCCTCACCGTGGCGGGCCTCGCCACGCTCGCCTTCGGCGCGCAGGCGCTCGCGGGTGACGGTGACACCGACGACGCGACGACGGTGACGATCTGGCGCGCGCCGGCGGTGTCGCCGCAGGCGTACTACGGCGGTGGCTACTACGGCGGCGGCGGCGGTTACTACGGCGGCGGCTACGGCGGCTACACGTACACGTCGAGCGGCACCGGCGACGCGGCCTTCGTGACTCACACGCGCTCGGTCCAGATCGAGAGCGAGGGCGAGCTGCGGTTCCCCGGCGTCTCCACGCTGATCGATCCGTCGACGGTGCAGTTCCGCAGCGTCACCGACACCAAGGGCACGAGCGTCGTCGAGCAGCGCTACGCGTACGACCTCGGCTCGCCCGAGAAGCTGATGCAGCGCTACCTCGGCAAGCAGGTCACGGTCACGACGATCCGCGGCGACACCGTCGGCATCCTGCGCGGGATCGACGCCGAGGCGCTGGTCGTCGAGACCGGCACCGGCGCGACCCGCGCGGTCGAGATCATCCGCCGCGGCGACAACCTCCTCGACGTCAAGCTGGCCGCGGGCAACGACGAGCTCGCGACGGTCCCGACGCTGGTGTGGAAGGTGGTCTCGAAGAAGCCGGGCAAGCAGAAGGTGGAGGTCTCGTACCGCACCGACGGCCTGCGCTGGGACGCCGACTACACGGCGATCCTCGACGACGGCAAGGACACGCTCGACCTCTCGGCGTGGGCGACGATCAACAACGACACCGGCGTCGAGCTCAAGGACACCGAGCTCGTGCTGACGACCGGCGTCCTCGACAACCAGCAGCCGCAGCCGCAGTACGCGGGCGCCTACGTCAGCCGCGCGCCGAGCGCCGAGCCGGTGTCGTTCACCGTGCCGCGCACGGTCACGATCCCGTCGGGCGGCACGGTGCAGGTCGAGCTGGTGCCGGCGCGGACCAACGTCGCGGCGAAGAAGGTCATCACCTACGCGATCGTGATCGACCAGTCGATGAACTACTACAGCTACCCGCAGAGCGACTGTTACAACACCGGCTACTTCCAGCCCGGGATGGGCCCCGAGGAGGCGCTCGAGATCTCGTCGCCGTCGAAGGGCTCGATCCTGCCCGAGGGCAAGGCGCGGGTGTTCAAGCGCAAGGGCGACGGCCTCGAGCTGCTCGGCGAGGACAACCTGACGGTGAACGGCGCCACCGGCGATGCGCGGCTGCGGCTCGGCACCTCCGACAAGGTCACCGGCGAGCGCCGCTCGGTCGATTGCAAGTTCGACGATCGCGCCCGCACGGTGCGCGAGAAGATCGAGATCAAGGTGGAGAACAAGGGCAAGGAGGCGATCGAGGTCGTCGTCCAGGACTACCTGTACCGGTGGGCGGTCTGGAAGATGGAGGCCGAGGACGTCAACGGCTCCAAGGCCGCGTCGCAGACGCAGGAGTGGCGCGTGAAGCTGGCCGCGAACAGCAAGAAGACGTTCACGTACACCGTCCTGTACTCGTGGTGAAGAGTCCTTCGACTTCGGCTCGCTGGCGCTCGCCTTCGCTCAGGACGACCGGAGCCGTCGTCCTGTTGTTCGTCGCCGCGTGCGGCGGGGCGAGCAACCACGCCGACGGTCCGTCGGGGCGCGGCGGCGTGGTCGCGGCGCAGCGCGAGCTCGTGCTGTACCGCGACGGCGCGCTGGTCCGCGAGCGCTACGCCGTCACGACGCAGGCCGGCGACACGGTGGTGGCGGTGTCGCTGCCCGCCGACGTCGACGCGGGCGAGATCGACGCCCACATCGTCGAGGGGGACGCGCACGTCGGTCAGGTGACCGTGGTCGAGCCGGCGCTGCGGGCGGGCGACGAGATCGAGGTCGTCGATGGCGACCGGCGGATCTCGGGGATCCTGCGCGACAGCGCGCCCGGGCAGCTCGTGGTCGAGACCGACGGCGAGGTCCGGCTGCTCCTCGATCCGCGCCACGTGATCCGCAAGCACGGCGGCGGCGGGCGGCGGATCGACTGCGTGGTCGCGAGCGCCAAGGGCGGCGCCGCGGTCCTCGAGGTCACGTACGTCACGCGGCGGCTGCGCTGGCGCGCCGACTACACGCTGGTGATGGATCCGGCGGCGAAGCGCGCGGAGCTGCACGGCTCGCTCGGCATCGACAACGCCGCGGGCGCCGCGTACAGCGACGCGCGGATCACGCTGTTCGACGTCGACCGGCCGGTGGCGCTGACCGCGTTCGACCAGACCGTGCCCGACGAGCCGGTGACGCCGGCCGAGCGCAAGGTCGAGGATCCGACCAAGCCGCGCGCCGAGCAGCCGAGCGCCAAGGCGAAGGACAAGAAGAAGCTGATCGAGACGCCGCGGACGACGCTGCCGTTCACCGTCGACGTCGTGATGGGCGAGCAGGCGGTGTCGCTGCTCGACGGCGCGCCCGAGCTGGAGGCGGAGCAGACGCTGGTGTTCGATCCGGTCGGCGACGACCAGAACCTCACCGGCAAGCAGCCGATCTACGATCGCGACTACGGCCTCGACCGGGCCTCGGGCTCGCAGGCCACCTCGGTGTCGCAGTCGATCGACATCGACCTGCACGGCGGCGCGCTGCCGACCGGGCTGCCCGCGGGCACGGTGCGGCTGCTCGAGCGCGAGGCCGGCGGCGCGCTGTCGCCGCTCGGCGAGTCGCGGATCTTCGAGCGCGCGGGGTCGAACACCGAGGAGCTCGCGCCGACGACGTCGGTCGCGGTCGGGCGCGCGCCGATGCTCGAGGGCAAGCGGATCCGCCGCGAGTACACGCTCGACGAGGACGCCAAGCGCCTGGTCGAGGAGTTCGAGATCGAGCTGACCAGCACCGCCGACCGCCCGCTCGAGGTGATCGTCCGCGAGCACCTGTACCGTGGCCAGAACTGGAAGCTCGTCTACTACAGCGCCGAGTCCGTCTCCAAGGAAGGCCCGCAGAAGGTCGCCCTCCGCACCACCGTCCCCGCGGGCGGCACCGCGCGCGTCGTCTACCGCATCCTCTACTACTGGGACTGACCCCAGATCCCAGATGGATCAACGCCAAGAACGCCAAGGACGCCAAGCCGAGATCGGAAGGGTTTTCGGCTCACTCGCCACGAGAGTGAGCGAGTCGCTCACTCGTGGAGCGAATGCGCCGAAAACCCGTCTGATTCTCAGCTTGGCGTCCTTGGCGTCCTTGGCGTCCTTGGCGTTTGTCATCTCCGGAGGCGGCTGGTGCTGAAGGTCGCGGGGCTCGTCGTGCACTACGGCAAGCGCGTGGCGGTCAACGGGCTCGAGCTCGAGCTGCGCGC
>Ga0163144_10018419_pt1 | contig 14127 bp, 18 predicted proteins | sample OliLak19BULKMAT1_FD_123175 | JGI IMG/M metagenome (GOLD analysis project Ga0163144, IMG submission 123175) | Freshwater microbial mat bacterial communities from Lake Vanda, McMurdo Dry Valleys, Antarctica - Oligotrophic Lake LV.19.BULKMAT1 | ecosystem: Environmental > Aquatic > Freshwater >... | reverse complement strand
GCGAGGCGATCGCTCGCACCGCCGCCGCGGTGCAGGAGGCGACCGCGGCAACCACGCCGGTGACGCATGTGAGTCACGGCGCCGGGATTGTGGAGAAGGTGGCCTCGAATCGTCGCTGCCTGGGGCCCGACGGCAAGGTGAAGTGGGTCCGTTACACTGCCTGCACCGATCCCGAAGCGATCGCGCAGCCGGAGGGGATCATCGACCCGCAGGCTCGCGCCATTGGTTTCTGGAACGGCGAGGAACCAGTCGCGGTGCTGACCTATTACGCCACTCATCCGCAAAGTTACTACGGCAAGGGTCGGGTCACCGCCGACTATCCGGGACTGGCCCGCGGGTTGCGCGAGAAAGCGCTGCCGGGGCCGCTGCATGTTCACTTCAACGGAGCAGGGGGGAACATCGGGGCTGGGAAGTACAACGACGGGTCGCCGGCGATGCGACCGGAACTGGCGCGCCGCGTTGCTGCCGGGATGGCGGCCGCGTGGGACTCGAGCGTGAAGGAGTCAATTGACGACTCAACTGTCATCAATTGGTCGACGCGCAACGTGGCGCTGCCGCCGGGGAAGCATCTGGATGAAGCGGAGTTGCTGCGCGTTATCGGCGACAAAAGTGCGGCCGAGGGGGAACGGCTGCAAGCGGTGCGGCATCTGCAGTTCCTCCGCGAGTGCGCAGCGGGACGCCAAGTGTCGCTGAGTCGACTGCGGATTGGCGACGTTGATTTGCTCCATCTGCCGGGGGAGTTGTTCGTTGAGTATCAGCTGGCTGCCCAGCAACTGCGGCCGGAGTCTGCCGTCTGCGTGGCGGCCTATGGCGACTACGGCTGCGGGTACATCGGGCTCCACGACTCGTACGCCCAAGGGGGGTACGAGACGAGCGATCGGACGTCGCGGGTGGCGCCGAGCGTTGAGGGAGTGTTGATGGGGGGGATTCAGGAACTGTTGGAATGACGAATGCTGAATGGGGATATTTGTCGTTTGGCGGCGATGACGCCGAAGCGATTTTTGGCGACAAAATGGCATCGTCCTTAACGCTTGTCCTCATAAGCTGTTCCGTCGGATTTCGTCGTCGCGGCGACACTTCTGTCGCGACATAATTCGCGACAGAAATGGCTGCTGCGAGCTAGCTGAGCCGTTGCTGGCGATTGCGCGGTCGTCCCGCACGCTATCGGAATTGCGTAGCGGCGCCTCTCGCCAGCCACTGGCATGAGAGACGAGCATGGGGTCGGATCGAGTTGTCAAAGAGCCGTGATGGCGAGGGGCGTTGCTCGGTTCGGCGTCTCCCCGTCATTACTTCGCTTCGCTCAGAATGACGATTGCCGCACGCTAGCTTGCAAACGAGGCAGCGCATGGAGACGCTTGAGCATGGCATAAACGGTGGCCCACTTTCAACTCCCTAGCGGCGAGATTTTCGGGGCGTGCCGGTGCTTGCTGGCGTTGACCGGCGCGGCCAGAAAAAGTATCTAGACGCTGTTTTTTGCTCGCCGTTCTTTCGCCGTTGATCGCGGGAGTTGGTTAGATGAATCGTTTCGTTGGTTGTCTGGGCGCCTTTCTGTTCGCAGCGATCTCGGGCTGCGCAGCGCCGGCGTCGTCGATTGGCACCGGCTCGTTCTGGGCGTCGGAACGCGGGTCGGAGCTGAACGGCTCGCTTGATCGAACTGGGACGCATGTGGCGAAGTTTGAGAAGCAGGCGGCGGAGCACATGAAGCGCGAAGTGGAGTGATTGGGACGTTGTGTGATTGAGGATCTTTGCGCGGGGCCGACTGGCCGCTGAAGCGGCCAGTCCGAGAGGGGTGGAACGCCGCCTTCGGGAGGATCTGGTGATCGATCTTGGTAAGCGCGCCATTTCGCTCGTACTCGTCGCGGCGCTTGGCGGGTGCGCGTCGGCGAAGACGATGTGGGCGACGATGACTGGCGACGCGCTCAACGGCGCCATCGAAGAGCAGGGGACCTACGTCGATCGCGGCGAGCGTGAGGCTCGCGACGCCGGTTGGAAAGATTATTGGCGGTCGAACCCTGACGCTAATCCGCGGATGGCGGAGGCGTTTAAAGAGTAGCCGTTGTCATGAAGTTGCGAGTGAAGCGATGAGTTACCCAGTAACTTGCGAATGCGGCGAGACGTCGCAGGTGGTCGCCAGCGAGGCGGGGGCGACGTTTACTTGTCCCTGTGGGCGAACGGTTCGTGTTCCGACTCTCTCAAAGCTCCGCGCGGCGGTGGGAAACGCCGACGATTATGGCAGCGTCCTTGAGCAGGTGCGCCGCCGGATCAAGTTGGGCAAGCTTCCCTGTAACGAGATTTGTCCGATCACTGGCGGTCCGGCGACGGCCACGGCATGGTTCGAGATTCTATGTGAGCGGGAATGGTCACGTCGCACGGGCGTAAACGATGGACAGGCTATCCTATTTGCAATCTTTGGCGGCTGGCTAGGCATCTTGTTCGCGATCATGCGCGGAGACGGAACCCGTGAGACGCTAGGGAGCGACGTGTCGCTGACAGCGCCGCTGCGACTTTCACCGAGCGGCGCTGATCAGGTAGGGTCGATGCGCTCGCAACGCTCGTTGAAGCGTGCGTTCTCGATGACGCCGATTTACAAGCAACTGCTGCAGGCGTATCCACAGGCGAAAGTTATGCGGGTGACGGTCGACGGATAGGCGCGCGATCGCCGTTGGAGTGAGCGGCGCGGCGTTCACATTCGCCAAAGCAAACTCAGCCAGGCGACCAGGCATCCCAAGAGGAATGCCCGTCCCATTCGGCCCGCCAAGCTGCCAATTGCTGCGAATGGCGCCGCGAAGAGCAAGAAGTAGTGCGCCATTGCGAACAACGCGCGTGGTTCGACTGGCCTGTTGACGGGATAGCTGGGAGCGTGGGCGCTCCAAGTGGTCCACGCCGCCAGCGCAGCGGCGGTCCAGAACGTCGCTGCAAAGAGGTGCGACAGGCGGATGGTGAGCTTGGCCATGACGCGAATCATACGCTGAGGATAGATCTCGTTAGAATGTCAGATGATCTCTGAACTAGCTAACGCGGGATTGGGGACGCAGGCGGAACTCAGTCATGGTTCAAATTGAGGAGGGGTCGTCGTGATGGGTCTAACGATTCGCGATTTGAGCATCACGGCACTTTTCCTTTGCTGGCCGCTCTGCATCTCCTGCAGCCGGTCGGCCAACCTCCCGCAACCGCTGACGCCGGCGGCGACGCTGGAAGTGTTCGCAGCGTCGTCGACTAGCATGCCCAACTCGCGACAGGCGAGCGATCCGAATACTGGCACACCGATCTATCTGTCGCAGCCGCCGATTGTGGCCGCGGCTGACGTGGCGACCGTCAGTCGATCGGATCAGACGCCGAACGACCCATCGCTGGGGGTACAACTCACTCCGGCGGGGGCCGCGAAGATGACGGCGGCGACGACGCCGGCGAATGGGCAGCAAGTGGCGATTCTGGCGAACGGCAAGGTGGTGGGCGTGATGAAGGTTCGCACGCCGATTGGCGCCTCGTTTGTCGTTTCCGGAGGCAACTTGCGCAAAGATCGCGAGGCGATCTTTAGCGCGCTGACGGGACAGTGAATGGCAGCGCTAACGCTGGCGGGTTCGGCAGCGCTGGTGACGGTCGACGGGTAGGCCAGCGATCGCCGTGGGAGCGAAAAGCGACGTCTCGTGGAGAATTCGCTGTCGCATCGCTATACTGCTGGGCGAGAGTGCGAATTCACCCTTTTCCTTGAGCGTAGGTGCGCCGTGGACGCCGTTGCGACGAATTTGTCGGGACGTTTCTATTCGCGTACGACGCTGCTCGTTGCGTTTCTCCTCTTTGAACTAGCGCTCGTCTGGTCGTTTCGGACGTTGGGTTGGTTCGAGACTGGGGGCGTGATCCGGTGGGGAGCTTGCGCGATCCTGGCCCTGCTGCCGTTGGCGGTGGCCGCGGTGCTGTTGGCGCGGAGACGCTTTCGGTTCGGCTTGCGCACGCTGCTGATCGCCATGTCTCTGTTGGCGATTTTCATGTGCGTGAGCGTGCTGCCGTTGTATGAGGCGATTGAAGCGCGCCGAGGTAGCCAAGCGCTCGAGGCATGCGGCGCGCAGATGGATTTGGCGTCTAACAATGACGAGTATTTTAAGCAGATGGGTTACGATCCGCGTCGTGCTGCGCCGGTCTATCGACCAGAATCCACATTGCCCGTTTGGCTGCGACCATTGGCGGCGGAGACGCTCCAGACTCCTTCGGACAATTCAGTTCGCGGGATCGGGCTCGATAACGATGCGCAAGTCGCAGTGCTTGCCGAGCATGCGGCCCGCTTCACGTGCGTCACTTCTATCGGCTTGGGAAGAGGCGTTGGATTGCGCGACAAATATGCGTTGGCAGGCGTCATGAGCAAATTGCCGGGCGTGGATCAGTTGTACGTTAACAGTCCGGTTCCCGTGGAGTGGCTCCGGTCAGGTGAGTTTGATCGCTTGAGATCGCTCACGATTTGTGGGACGCCACGGTCACCTGACTTGATCAGCGACGAACTGTTGAAGGATATTGCCGAGCTTCCTGATTTGCGTTACTTATCGTTGCGGTGGGTCGAAATCAGCGACGCGGATTTGCAGCTGCTCGCGAAGTCAGCTAGTTTGCGATTGATCGTCTTGGGAGTTGCGGGCGCAACGAGTGCGAGTTTTGAAGAGTTGGGACGGGCGATGCCTAATTGTCAGATCAAGGGAGAGGTCGTCTTGAAGCAACCGTCTCGCTGGCCGAGACGCATCACCTCGGGGCGTGGGACACGAGCAGTTCGTGCTGAGGGCTCGCCGCAATCAATCAAGATGCATTAACTCTTCTCATGCTGTGAGGGCTGTTTCCCGGGTTTAAGCCCATGCAGTTCAGCTCTTACGATGGACAACCAGGATCAGCGTGATCCAAATGGAGGAACTGATCGCGAACAGGATAACGCCGAGTTTGACGACTTCGGCTTGGCTGCTGAGGAACAGGGTACGTCCGAGGAGCGTGCTGAGCAGGGCTGCGGCTGCTGCTGAGACGGCGAGCGCCAGGAGGATGTGGGAGAGTTTTTTCATTTGGCTGCTGCCCGCGCATGAGAACTGTTCACGCTATTCCGCGCTGGCGGCTGCCATCTTGCCAATGGTCGGTATAGGTGGGTGCAGAAGCACCCCACCCTACGGCACCGGTTTGGTGCGGGGCTCCTTAATCTCTAGCTCGTCGAAGGCCTCGCCTTCGGCGTCGATGGCTTCGAATTCGACTTTACCGTCGGGATCGAGTTCGACGTGCCAGAGATGGTTGCGGCCATCGGCTTTGGCGAGCCACCAGGCGTCTTTGGGGACTTCGCGCGGTTCGACGCCCCAGGCGCCGTCGCCGAGGTAGAGGATGCCGTTGGCGTCGTCGCGCTGGCGATTGCGGATGCGGTGAGTCCGTTTGTAGTTATGGTGGTCGTTTTCGAAGATGGCGGTGGCGCCGTAGCGTTCGAAGCTGGGACACCAGTTCTTTTGGATGGCGAGGGCCTGCGGGGAGTCGATCGGCGTGCCGCCTTCGGGTTCCTTCGTCGTTCCGTAGGCGGGGAAGTGGTAGCAGGCGAAGAGGAATTGCTGGTCGCCGCGCTGAGACATCGCCTCGGCAAGCCAGTCGGCTTGCGGTCCGGCGATGGGGTTGGTGTGTTGCGAGTCGAGGATCACAAGCGAGAGGTACTTGCCGAAGTCGAGGGCGTAGTAGGAGCGGTTCTCCGGCAGCGGGAAGATGCTGTAGAAGTAGGGGGCGTCTTGCGGCGGCGTGCCGTTGTAGCCCCCTTTCACTTCGTGGTTGCCGATGGTGATCACCAGCGGGATGAGCCGTTTGTCCTTGGTGACGGCGTGGTTGGTCCACGACTGGAGCCAGTCGATCCAGTGGGTGCCGTGGACACCGTTCTCGTAAGCGATGTCGCCGCCGAGGAGGGCGAAGTCGGGCTCAAGCTTCTGCATCTCTTCGTTCATGTCGTCGACCATGGCGCGGTTGTGCATCATGTCGCCGCCGGCGACGAAGGTGAGCGGTTCGGTGAGCTTGGCGGGCATCGTGTCGAACCGCCAGAACTGGGTGACGTCTTTGGTCTTGTCGCCGATGCCGAACTCGTAGCGCGTGCCGGGCTCAAGGCCAGTGAGCTCGACGCGACGGAGTTGGAGCGTCGTGGGGCCCATGGTGGATTGCTTGGCCGTGGCGGTTTGCCACTTGGTGTCGGCGGTGTGTTTCTGACCGTCGTACTTGCGGTAGAGGATGGTGGGGCTGCTGTCGGCGTAGATGTCGACCCAAGTGACGGTCATCGTCGTCGTGGGGTCTTGTTGCCAGGAGAGGAAGAGGCCGATGAGGTCTTCGGCGCTGGCGGCGCGCGGGGCGATGAGGAGGAGCAGGGCGAACAGTAGGGCTGGAGCGAAGCGGTGGGTAGGCATGATGCTGGTTGCTTGTTGCTGGATGAGTGGTGAATGACGAATGACGAATGACGAATGCAGCTCGCTCCGCTGGCGCGTCGCGGCTAGCGTTGTTTTTGGCGAGGGTACTTGATGCGGCAGCCGCGGGGGGCGGTTTCTTTTATTGCGGGGGCTTCGCCTTTCAGCGCGGCGGTGAGGGCTGATTCTAGGTAGGTGGTCGTGACTTTGTCGGCGTAGGTGCTGTCGTCCATGGCGCCCATGTAGAGGATGCGGCGCTCGTCGGGCTTGCCGGGGCTGAGGAGGAAGAACTCGGGGGTAAAGTTGGCGCCATAGGCTTGGCCGATGGCTTGCGACTTGTCGTGAAGGTAAATGAAAGGGAATTTCTTGGCCTCGGCCCGTTCGCGGAGGCGGGGGAGGGCGTCGGCGGGTTTCGCGCTGGCGCAGATAGCGACGACGACGGCTTCGTCCTGGTGCTTCTTTGCAAACGCGATGATGCGGTCTTCATAGTCGGTCGCGACGTCGCAGCTGTTGCAGGTGAAAACGACGATGACTGGTTTGCTTGGATCGAGATCGGCAAGTGAATGAGTCTTGTCGTCGACGCCGGGGAGATCGGTCCAGATGGGCGCCGAGTCGTTGACGTTGAGCGTGGGATTGAACTCGCCAGCGAGGACTTGGCCGCGAAGAGGCGCAAGAATCGCGAAAAGTAGGGAGAGAACGATTGTGGCGACGAGATGCGGGGATATGGGGCGTGGGGGCATGGTCGAGCCTCCGGTCGGGGGATGCAATAGAGGCACTATACTTGATTCGCGGGCGGGATTCGACCAGGGGAGGTTGAATGCTGAATGGGGAAAGGGGAAAGGGAACTCAATAGGCGTGATGAAGATCAAGGAGCGATGAAATGGGGATGAAGTTTTCACGGGGGGCGGCGATTTTGGTCGCGGCGATCTGCTGGGCGGCGGGGAGCGCTGGCCGTGCTGAGGCTGCTGAACCGAGCGATCCTCCCGGCGAGATCGTGGCGATCGACGTGCTGCTCCATCCCGATGCGACGATGCTCGCGGCGGCGGCGCAGGCGAACGCCGAACTGCGCGGCGATTACCCGGCGGGGTTCGCGCTCGACACATTGCACACGCCGCATATTTCGATGATCCAGCGGTTCGTGCGGCGGGACGATTTGGAGCGGATTTACGGCGAGCTCGACAAGGTCTTTACTGACGCGCCGCCGACGAGTCTCCAGCTTCAAGCCATTGGTTACTACTCGCTGCCGGTGGGTGAGTTGGGATTGGCGGGAATCGTCGTGGAGCCGACGAAGGTGTTGCGAACGCTGCAGGATCGGATCATTGCGGCGGTGGAGCCGTTTACCGTGGAAGGGACCGGAGCGGCATTCGTGCCATCGGCGGATGGGGCGGCGATCGCGCCGTCGATTGTAGAGTACGTGAATGGTTATGTGCCGGAGCGAAGCGGGAAGAGCTTCAATCCGCACATAACGGTGGGACTGGGAACAATGCCGTTCGTGAAGCGGCTGATCGCGGCGCCGTTTCCGAAGTTTTCGTTTAAAGTGAAGGGGGCGAGCGTCTACCACCTGGGAAACTACGGCACGGCGGCGGCGGAGTTGTGGTCGCCGAGAGGCGAAAGGGTCTCGAAGTGAGCAGCGGGGGCGCAGGCTGTCACAGCTTTGGGGGGTGTGCAGCGCGCTCCAGCGGGCAGAGAACTGCAACGTGATTTCATTTGAACCGCCAAGGACGCCAAGAGCGCCAAGGAAAGAACTGGAACCGCCGATAAACGCGAATGAACGCAGATAGGAGGTATGGAATGATCTTATCCGCGTCTATTTGCGTTCATCGGCGGTTCCCCCCCCCCGTATTTCCTTGGCGCTCTTGGCGTCCTTGGCGGTTAATCTTTGTACTTTGCAGTTCTCTTGCTCCAGCAGGCAGGAAATGAGGAGAAACCAACGATGAAGGCGTTTCAATATGAGTCTTTTGGGCTTGAGGGGTTGAGACTCGTCGACGCCGCTGAACCGACGCCAGCGCCGCGCGAGGCGGCGGTGCGATTTCGCGCGGCGTCGCTCAATTACCGCGACCTCCTCTTCGTGTGGGGCGTTTACAACCCGCGGGCGAAGTTTCCGTCGATTCCGCTTTCCGACGGCGCGGGGGAAGTGACCGCGGTCGGCAGCGAGGTGACGCGCTGGAAGGTTGGGGATCGCGTCTGTCCGATCTTCACGCAGGGGTGGCTCGAAGGGCGTTACAACGCGGCGAAGGCAGGGACGACGCTCGGCGGCGGCGACTTGCCGGGCGTGCTGCGCGAGGTGGGCTGCTTCGATGAGCGGTCGCTCGTGCGGATTCCGGAGCACCTTTCGTATGAAGAGGCGGCGACGCTCCCCTGCGCGGCGGTGACGGCGTGGAACTCGCTGGTGGTGTTCGGGAACCTCCAGGCAGGCGAGACGGTCCTCACGTTGGGGACCGGCGGCGTCTCAATCTTCGCGTTGCAACTCGCGAAGCTGCACGGCGCGCGGGTGATTGCGACGAGCAGCAGCGACGAAAAGCTCGCCCGGGTTCGCGCGATGGGGGCTGATGAGACGATCAACTACAAGTCGACGCCTAATTGGGAAAAGGAAGTGTTGCGACTGACCGACGGCGTGGGGGTCGATCATGTGGTCGAAGTCGGCGGCGCCGGGACGATCGGCAAGTCGATTGCTTCCGCGCGGATCGGCGGCAGGATCGGCGTCATCGGCGTGCTGTCGCAAGGGGAGGGGATCAATCCGATGTTCCTCTTGATGAAGACGCTAGCGCTGCAAGGGATTTTTGTGGGGTCGCGGGAGATGTTTGAGCATCTTAACGCGGCGATCAGCGTGGCGCAGTTGCGGCCCGTGATTGATCGGACGTTTGCGTTTGAGGAAGCGGTGGAGGCGCTACGGTATATGGAGACGGGGTCGCATTTTGGGAAGATTGTGCTGCGGTATTGAGGTCACGAGCCTATGTCATTGATCTTTTGCATTAGCGAAACAGCCACTGGCAGACCCCAACTCGTTGCAGGTCCGCCTTGCGAAGTGGAAGATTTTGAGCAGCGCGCCGAAGTGATCGTCGAACGGTTTCAGATGACGATTAAGGAGAAGATCGAAGGGTTGGATGTAATTATTTGGATTACATCGATTGGTTCTGACTTGTTCTGCATTAGCTGGGATATTTGGTTGGCAGAGGTATCTGTCGCAACATGGAAAGAGACGCCAGGTGAGAAGTTGAAGAACTTAATCCTTTAGTGTCCTGAAATTGACATGTAGTGGACCAGAGCAACCTCGATGCAACTCCTTCAGAGTTGTTTACTTTGTTGATGTTCGCAACCCAGGGTAGTTCGCTGGGCGACCAACCCTGGGCTGAGTGATTGAATCCTTTCAGGATTCGGTGATGCCGATTTATCGCCAATTCCTGATTTACCAAGACGCGGCGCCGCTGCCCATGATGTTTTATCTGAGTACGTTGCTCGGCATTGCGCTGATTTGGCTCGCGCTGTACGACGCGTTCGAGACGCTCGTCTTGCCGCGGCGCGTGACGCGGCGGCTGCGATTTGCGCGGGCTTACTTTCGAGCGGCATGGAGCGTTTGGCGTTGGCTCTGTGATCTGATCCCGCCAGGGCGGACGCGGGAGAGTACGCTGAGCGTCTTCGGACCGCTGTCGCTCTTTGGGTTGTTCGCCTCTTGGGTGGCGATCATCGTTACCGGATTTGCGCTGCTCCACTGGTGGGGAACGACGCTCACCCCGCCGTCGAACGACGACTTTCGGCAGTGTCTCTATCACAGCGGTGAGACGTTTTTCACGCTGGGGTATGGCGACGTCACGCCGGTAACGTACATGGGAAAATTGCTGGCCGTGGCGGAAGTGGGGATTGGCTTTGGGTTCATAGCCGTCGTGATCGGCTATCTGCCGGTGTTGTATCAGGCCTTTTCGAATCGCGAGCGGAGCATTTCGTTGCTCGACGCCCGCGCGGGATCGCCGCCGACGGCCGTCGAACTATGGCGACGGTTCGGACATCTGGCGGAGCGAAGCGAAACGGATCGGTTCCTCGCGGAGTGGGAAATCTGGTCGGCTGAGCTATTGGAAAGCCATCTGTCGTTTCCGGTGCTCTGCTACTACCGATCGCAGCATGACAACCAATCGTGGCTGGCGGCGCTGGCGCTGGTGCTCGATGCGTCGTCCATGATGCTGGTGCGGGGAGCGCCGGAGTCGCGAACCCGGGCACGACTCACGTTTGCGATGGCCCGTCATGCGGCAGTCGATATGTGCCTGGTTTTTCAATTGCCGCCGTGAATGCCGCCTGTTGAGCGGTTGACGGATGATGAGATCGCTCGGCTTTTCGCCAAGGATGATGCGCGTCGACCAAGCGACGATCAAATCCGCCAGCTGCGCGAGTTGCGATCGATTTACGAACCGTTTCTGCAGACGTTGGCCGACTATTTTCGGCTCTTCTTGCCGCGGTTCGTTTCGGATCGGCCGACGGTCGACAATTGGCAGACGAGTCCTTGGACCAGTCGAGCGCCGCAGTTGGGAGAGCTTTCCGAAGAGAGTCGCGAATCGAATGAGCACTTTCAGTGAAGTGGGCGCGGCTGGGGGTTTGGAAGATTAACCACCAAGGCACGAAGATGACCAAGAAGCACGAAGGAATGCAAGGAAAGGGAAGGGAAGAGCGAACAACCAGGCGACAAAGCCAGCCCTCCCTGATCATTTCCTTCCTTCTCTTCCTTGGTGCGTCTTCGTGTCCTTCGTGCCTTGGTGGTTAGTTTTTGCGCGCCGCTCCGGCGGGTCGTTGACCCGCGGCTGACGGTTGGTGGCGGCGTCTGCGGGTTTGGCCTATAGTGAATGTCTTGCAATTGAGGCGAGACGGTTGGCCACGTCGCCTTTCGGCATGTCTGCTGCGGATGGCAGCTGAAGCCGATCTTGTCCACTTATCAAGGCAACAGTGAGGAATCGATGAAGCGACTATTTGCGCGAGCATGGCTCGCGGCAGCCGTGGCGTTGGCGCCGGCGGCGGCGAATGCGGCAAACTACGACGAATCGATCTCGGGTGATCTTTCCGGCCTCCCCGCGGTTCCTACGACTTGGAATCTGGCAGCTGGGGCCAACGTCCTGAAGGGTTCGGCCGGCACGTCGAGCGACTACGACATTCTCTCGCTCACGATTCCCGCTGGGCATCAGCTCGATTCGCTGATGCTCGACGCGTACCAAAATCAGGGATATGCCTCGTTCCTCGGCCTTCAGACGGGCTCGACGTGGACGGCCGGGCTGGGAGGGTCGGTGGATGGCGAGGCGTTGTTGGGTTGGGATCTGTTCGACGTCGGCTACGTGGGGACGAATCGCTTGCCCGACATCGCGCTCAACGGCGATACGATTGGTCCGCAGTTTACGCCGCCGTTGGGGAGCGGGACCTACGCGATGCTGCTGCAGGATACGGGGAGCACTTACAACTACCAATTCACGTTCAACGTCTCGGCCGTGCCGGAGCCGGGGACGCTGAGCTTGGCGGCGCTTGGTTTGATCGGCATCGCCAGGCTTGCCCGCCGGCGGTGAGCGATCGAGATGCCAATGTCGCTGTTACCATTCAATACAAACAGCCCTGACCAAGATTGGTCAGGGCTGTTGGCGTTGATGGATACGGCGTGGTCCGATTGCGAAGCTGAGATCAAGCGAAGCCGCCGGCGGCGCGGATCGTCTCGCCGGTGACCCAGCCCGATTCGCTCGACGCGAGGAACGCCACGACGGGACCGACGTCTTGCGGTTGGCCGATGCGACCGAGCGGCGTTTGAGCCTCGGTGAGCTTGCGGAATTCGCTGTCGTGGGCCGTGATGTTGGCGGTTTGCGTTCCCTCAGTCTCGATCATCCCGGGGTTGACCGAGTTGACGCGGATGCCGCGCGGGCCGAGCTCTTTCGCCAGCGTGCGCGTGATCGCGTCGACCGACGCCTTGGTCGCGCTGTAGACGGCCGTTTGCGGCAAGGCGGTCGTGGAGACGATCGAACTAATGTTGATGACGCTGCCGCCGCCGTCGCCAAAGAGCTTCACGGCTTCCTGCGTGGCGAGGAGTAGGCCAAGCACATTGAGGTTGAACTGCTTGTGGAAGTGCTCGGGCGTGATCGCTTCGATGGCGGCAAACTCGTAGATGCCGGCGTTGTTCACCAGCACGTCGAGCTTACCGTAGGCCTTTTTCGCTTCGGCGAACAGCTTTACCACGTCGGTTGGATCCGCGACGTTGGCGCCGACGGCGACGGCTTTGCCCCCCTTGGCAGTGATCTCGCTCACGACCTTGTCGGCGCCGCTCTTGCTACTGGCGTAGTTGACAACGACCGCGGCGCCTTGAGCGGCGAGTTCCTTGGCGATGGCGGCGCCGATGCCTTTGGAGGCTCCGGTGACGAGGGCGACTTTTCCGGCGAGCGTTGGCATGGATAGGGTTCCTTGTGCTGGGCGGGCGAGTTGGCGGGAAGTTTTACGTGATTCTACCCCCTAGCGGAGCCAGGGTCTGATTAGGAGGAAGTTTGCCTGTCGGCGGTCATTGGAACTGCTTACGCAGGGCATCGAAAAGTGTTCTGTACCGTTCAGTAAAAATTTACCCGGTTCGCTTGGCACGGCAAGTGCTATAATTTACTGAACGGTAAAAAAGGAGGATTTCCCCTGTGGCTGTCGGCCGACCACGCAATTTCGATCCTGAGAAAGCGCTGGAGAAGGCGCTCCGCGTCTTTTGGCGCCGAGGGTACGAAGGGGCGTCGCTGCCGGAATTGACTAAGGCGATGGGGATCAACCGGCCGAGCATGTACGCGACGTTCGGCAACAAGGAACAGCTGTTCAAGAAAGCAGTCGACCGCTACTGCGAGGAGCCGACGGCACAACTTACAGAGTGCTTGGCGGCGCCGACGATTCGCGAAGTGGCCGAGCGGCTAATTCGCGGTACTGCCGAACGGTTGGCCTGCCCGAAGAATCCGCGGGGCTGTCTGATTCTGCAGGGGGCGTTGGCGTGTGGAAAGGAATCGGACTCGATCCGGCGCGACTTAATCGCACGTCGTGCGGCGCGTGAGCGGGCGATCTGCGAGCGCTTCGCTCAGACGGCGGGGGGCGAATTGCCGAAGGGAGTCGATCCTGAAGACTTGGCCCGATATGTTTCGACGGTGATGCAAGGATTGGCGGTTCAGGCGGCGAGCGGCGCGACCGGCGAGGACTTGCTGGGCATCGCTAACGTTGCCTTGCGCCACTTCCCCTGAGGGAAGAGGTTGTTAGCGTTCCTGCGGGCTAGTGGCGTGGATGCGCTATGCCGCGTTTTGGAATCCCTCCCTTGGCCCCTCCCTGCGAGGGAGGGGAATCAATAACCGTAGTGCGCCGCGGCGTGGAGCTTCGCTTGTTCGTCGATCTCCAGTCCTTCGATGTGGGCGGGGTCGAACGAATGGTCGCGGGTGAGATGTTCCCAGTAGGTCATACCGACGACGTCGGCTTCGGGGACGTCGATCGTCTTCAGCCAGATGCTCAATTCGACGGCATGGAGGCTGCGGAGCCATTTGCTCGGCGGGCGACCGTGGCGGGCGCGACGCTTTTCGCTCGGTTCGTGCTCGTCGAGGTCGAGTGACGGATTCGGGGCCGCGGCGTCGGCCGTTGATGCGGCGACCAATTCCTCTGATTCGTCTGACTTGGCAGCTGTCGACGAGGTCTTCTCGCTCTTCTCGGCAGCGAGCGCTTCTTCCGCTTTCAGCGTCGGCTTGCGGCGGCGAACTTCGGCGGGGACGATCGCGTC
>Ga0163144_10018418_pt1 | contig 14128 bp, 4 predicted proteins | sample OliLak19BULKMAT1_FD_123175 | JGI IMG/M metagenome (GOLD analysis project Ga0163144, IMG submission 123175) | Freshwater microbial mat bacterial communities from Lake Vanda, McMurdo Dry Valleys, Antarctica - Oligotrophic Lake LV.19.BULKMAT1 | ecosystem: Environmental > Aquatic > Freshwater > Lake... | reverse complement strand
ACAGAACCCTACGGGTTCAAATGTTTATAACACATAATGTCGCTAAGTCATCAAATAGACCCCACCGGGGGTCGAACAGAATACTATTATTATACTTTAAACATTTTAACCATTAGGGATTACGAAGCCTTTAATAGCAAGAATTATGGCTACCCATAGATTAATTTTACTGAATTTAATATTCATTAAAATGCACATTATAAGAACTCTTTTAAAGAATTTGCTGATGATTTTCCATTTTTATTATAATGGCTTCCACAAAGTAAATTTTTATAAGAAAGCCCAGTTTATGGTCATAACAAAATAATTTTTTCTAAATAGGGTGTAAGAAAATTTAAGAAATTCATTAGTATTGCATTACACTTAAAGAGATGTTCGAAAATTGATTTTGGACTTTCCTTGAAAAAAAAAGAGAATTTTGTCTACAAAGAAATTTTTTAGTTTGAATAAAGCTTCATTAACCCTGCTCCTATTTGTTTTTAGTATCCTTTGCTATGCTGATGAAGGCACTAATATATTAAACCCGAAGAGCCATTTCTCTCTATTTTCAGGCTTTGTTGAGAATAAAGGCCAAATAATTGACCAACATTCAAATACAAACAAAGATGTTTTTTATTTCCTTAAAGGATCTGGTTTTAACGTGCAGTTGAAGCAGAATGGAATTAGCTATGAGGTTGTAAAAAAAGTAAGTAAACCAAATACCGAGACTGTTTCTTCTCTAAATAGGCCTTTAAAGTCCAAAAAAATTCAAAATGAACTCAAATTTTTTGTTCACCGCGTTGATATAAACTTTTTGGGAAGTAATCCAAATGCTGAAATATCGGAACATGAGCCTTTGAGTTGTTTTCTCAATTATTACACATCTAAAACATCGGAAGAAGGAACCTCAAATATTAAGATTTATAAAAAAATCATATACAAAGATATTTATCCAAACATTGATATTGAGTTTATAGTAACAGATCCGAGTATCGGTGGAAAATTTAAATATAATTTCATCGTCAATCCGGGCGGAAATATTAATAATATTAAACTGCAAATTGAAGGAGCAAATAGTCTGAGCCTTTCAACGAAAGGTCATATTATAATGAAAACAGCATATGGAAATATTGATGAAAGCATACCATATAGCTATCAGCTGGGGAAACAGAATCATCAGATTTCAGTTGAGGCCAAGTTTATTCAATTAAAAAATAACGAATTCGGAATAAAAGTTGATAACTATAATTCTAAGCAACCACTCGTTATAGACCCCTCACCTTGGTCAACCTATTATGGTGGCACCGATATTGATGAAGGTTACGGAATTGCAAATGATACTGCAGGAAATGTTTTTATAACTGGCGTAACAACCTCATCATCATCCATTGCAACAAGTGGCGCTTATCAAACTACTTTTGGGGGTGATTATGATGCTTTTATTGCTAAATACAATAGTCATGGTGTTCTGCAATGGTCAACCTATTTTGGAGGTACTAGTTTTGATTTTGGTTATTATATTGCAACTGACCTTAGTGGAAATCCTGTTATTACAGGTTTAACAAATTCAACCTCTGGCATTGTAAGCAGTTCTCCACACCAGAGCACTTTAGGCGGAGGTGGTGGTGATGGCTTTATACTAAAACTTAATACTTCTGGAGTTCGTCAATGGTCGACTTATTTTGGTGGAACCGACTATGATTATGGATACTATATTGCAACTGATTTGAACGGAAATATAGTTATAACAGGATCAACTTATTCAGGAACTCAAATAGCAACAAGTGGCTCTCATCAGTCGAGTAGAGGTGGAAACGGTGATGCCTTCGTTGCTAAATTCAATGCTTCAGGAACTCTTCAATGGGGCACTTACTATGGTGGTGGAAATGTAGATGACGGAAATGCAGTAGCTATTGATACATCTGGAAATATTTTTTTGGCAGGTAATACGAGTTCAACATCAGGGATTTCCAGCAGCGGAAGTTATCAATCAAGCCTAAAAGGCACCATAGATGGTTTTGCAGTTAAATTTAATAAGACAGGTGCACGCCAATGGAGTACTTACTATGGGGGAGATAGCCAGGATGGGCTTACATCAGTCGCTGTTGACATTGGTGGTAATCCTAGTTTAATAGGATATACAAATTCCCGAAAAGGATTTAATTTGAATGGATCCTACCAAGATAGTTTGGGTGGAAAAGACGATTGTTTTTTAGTTAGATTTAATAAATCTGGTTCGCGACTATGGGGAACCTATTATGGAGGGGGTAGCTACGACTATGGTTATGGAATTACTATCGACAAACAGAATTATATTAGCATTACAGGTGAAACAAGTTCAACAGATTCTATTGCAACGTCTGGGTCGTATCAATCTACCTTCGGTGGAACGATAGATGCTTTTGTGGCAAAATTTAACAATCAAGGTGTCCGACAGTGGTCAACCTATTATGGCGGCGTTTCTGAAGATTACGGATTTAGTATATCAACCGATAATAAAGAAAATATTCTCCTTACAGGTTTAACAAGTTCCAAATCCGAAATTGCAACAATTGGTTCTTATCAGTCGTCCTACTCAGGTGGAACTGGTGATGTTTTTATTGCTTCATTTCCTAAAAACGGAAAGCTGCTTCAAATATTCAACAATATTATCAGTGGTTACCAAACCTTTTGTGCAGGAGCAAAATCCTCGACTATAACAGGCTCTATGCCTAGCGGGGGTTTTAATAAGTACACCTTCACTTGGTTGAGTTCAACAAGCGATTCTGTTTCAGGATTTACCTCAGCGAGCGGCAAAAATGATTCTATAAATTATTCACCTGGAATTCTCACTCAAACAACTTGGCTAAAAAGATTAGTTATTAGTGGGTCAATTAAAGATACATCTAAAGTGGTCAAAATTTCAGTGAATCCAAGGGCAATAGTTGGGTTCTCTGTTGATAAAGCAGCACAATGCTTCCGAAATAACAATTACCTTTTTACAGATACTACGAAAATAATAAGTGGTTCCTTCAAAAGAAGTTGGACTTTTGGCGATGGTGATACTTCTTCAATAAAAAAAATAAATAAATCCTATAAAAATTCAGGTTCTTATGCTGTAAAACTGGCTATTGTAAGTAATTTTGGATGCAAGGATTCAACATTTAAAACCGTTCAAACTTATATTCAGGCTTCAAATGGGTTTACTATCAATAAAGATACCCAATGCTTAAACAAGAACAAGTTTTTATTTAGTGATACTACAACAAATAAAGGTGGCTCCTTCAAACGATTCTGGACTTTTGGAAACGGTGACACCTCTTCTCAGGTACAGGTTTCTAAAACTTATTCTAAAGCCTCACAATATAAGATAAAGCTTGTCTCCATCACCAATAATGGCTGTATTGATTCTACTGTTAAATATGTAAAAGTTTTGGAGCAACCTCAGGCCGCCTTTTCTGTAAATGACACCTCACAATGTTTCAAAATTAATTCATTTCAGTTTGCAGATATCTCCACAATAGCAAGTGGAACATTAAAGCGAAACTGGACATTTGGAAATGGAGATACTTCTACAATAACCAAACCTAAGAAAAGTTATTCAAAATCCAATACTTTTCGGGTTACTTTGGTGTCCTATGGAACAGTTGGATGCAAAGATTCTCTGTCAAAATATATTTATGTGAACCCGGAACCTTCAATTGGGTTTACTATAAATAAGACAAACCAATGCCTAAATTCAAATAAGTTTATATTTTCGGATACATCTAAAATTCAAACTGGAACGCTCAAACGCTTGTGGAATTTTGGAGATGGTGATACTTCAACCTTAGTAAATCTTAACAAAACATACGCAAACGCAAATGCCTATAAAGTAAAATTAATTTCTTTCTCTAATAGTGGTTGTAAAGACTCAATCATAAAATCAGTCAATGTGGAATCGCAACCTAAAGTAAATTTCACCATCAATGACTCAACACAGTGTTTTAAAAATAACTATTTCTTCTTTACAGATATTTCAACATCAAGCCTAGGAGCAATAAAAAGAATCTGGACGTTTGGTGATGGAGATACTTCCACAATCGCAAAGCCGAATAAAAAATATAGTAAAGCAAATACCTACAACGTAAAATTAGTTGTATCGGGCACTGCTGGTTGTAAGGACTCTCTTACAATAACTGTGTTTGTTTATCATGAACCGTTGGTAGGATTTACAATCAACAAAGACACACAATGTCTTAATAATAATCATTTTCTGATTGCCGACACCTCGCAAATTGGAAGTGGTACTTTTAAAAGATTCTGGAGTTTTGGAGACAGCGATACCTCTTCTTCTAAAAAACATGACAAATCTTATGCGAAAGCTGGTTCATTTAAAGTGAGATTACTTATTAAAAGCGATGCCGGCTGTATTGACTCTGTCTCAAAAATGGTTATTGTTAACCCTCAGCCTAAAGCCGCATTTACAATTAATGATACCTCACAATGTAATAATATCAATAGATTTTTGTTTACCGATATTTCAACAAGCAGTATAGGCACTCTAAAGAGAAAATGGTTCTTTGGTGACGGTGATACTTCTACAAACATTAAACCCAGTAAAACCTATGCTTTATCAAAAACTTACTCAGTTCAGCTTGTTTCCATTGGCTTAAACGGATGTACGGATTCTCTTTCCAAAAAAGTAAGTGTAAATCCACAACCACTGTTAGCTTTTATTATAAATAATTCAACTCAATGTTTAAAACTAAATCTTTTTCAATTTACTGATCAAACCACAATAAGTTCAGGCTCGTTGAAAAGACTATGGCGCTTTGGAGATGGTGATACATCTACACTCATTAAACCTTCGAAAAAGTACACTAAATCCAATAACTTTTCTGTAATCCTAACTTCATTCAGTAGTTTTGGCTGTAAAGATTCCTTGTCAAAAATTATTTCGGTATATCCTCAGCCTACAGCCGGTTTCTCAATAAATGATTCAACCCAGTGTCTGAAAAATAATTTATTTCAATTTACAGATATTTCTACCATAAGTTCGGGCACTCTCAAGAGATTATGGGCACTTGGAGAAAATGACACCTCAACCAACAAAAATCCTTCAAAATTTTATTCGAAATTCAATACCTATAAAATAAAACTCACATCCATCAGTAATTTTGGTTGCAGCGATTCAATATCCAAATCAATCTTTACCTATCCTCAGTCTTCTGGTTTTTCAATAAATACTCCAAACCAATGTTTAAGCGGTAACAATTTTATTTTTAACGATACCTCTAGTGCAAGAAATAGTACTACTCAGCGCAATTGGAACTTTGGAGACGGAACTAAATCAAATATAACAAATCCAACAAAGAAATATAACAACCCGGGCGCTTATGTGGTAAAATTTGTTTCGAACAATGCTTTTGGATGCAAAGATTCAACCACCAAATCAGTTTTTGTTTACCCCCAACCCTCAGCAGGCTTTTCCGTAAATGCACCAAGTCAATGTTTCAATAGTAATAACTTTGTTTTTAAGGACAGTTCAACGATTAGTAGTGGCACATTTCAGCGCCTCTGGAGTTTTGGTGATGGTAACAAAACCCAATTACTTAATCCAACAAAAACTTATGGTTCACCTAATACTTATGAAGTAAAGCTTTTTTTAAGTAGCAATTATAATTGTAAAGATTCGCTCATCAAATACGTAACTGTAAATGTTCAGCCTACAGTGGGTTTTACACTAAACAACTCCTCCCAATGTCTTTCAGGAAATAAATATATATTAAATGATACTTCACATATTGCAAATGGTTCACTATCAAGAATATGGTATTGGGGTGATGGAAGTTTTTCAACATCAAAACAAGGTACTAAGTCGTACACTAAAGTCGGAAATTATAAAATAAAACTTATTACTTCTAGTGATGCTGGATGCAAAGATTCTGTTTCCTCTCAGGTGGATGTTAATCCTCACCCTACTGTTGATTTTTCAATCAATAATGCCGAACAATGCCTAAGAAATAACAACTTCATTTTCACTGACAGTTCTACAATTAGTAACGGTACATTAACAAGAATATGGACTTTCGGAGATACCTCAACCTCTGCATTGTCAAGTGTAACAAAAACATTTAAATCAGCCAAGACATATTCTGTTAAATTATTAGTGACTACTAATTGGGGATGTGCAAATTTAAATTCGGAAAGCGTCATAGTAAACACTTCCCCTGTAATTGGTTCAATTCAAGGGCCTCAGACCGTTAGTAATACTTTGATAATCTCAAAATATTACATCAAAAAACAGGCCGGACATACTTATTTTTGGACAGCTGTTGGTGGTAAAATTATATCAGGCCAAACTAGCGATACTGTTACCGTACAATGGAGTGGTGCAGGTCATCTTAAGGCACAGATCTTAAATTATTATGGATGCAGTGATACCACTAGCATAAATGTAATTGTTAATAGTGTTGGTATAAATAAAATTCTTCCGAATTCTATTTATCTTTCTCCTAATCCAGCCAATAACCATTTGAATATAGCATCCGACAAAGCGATTGAAGACATCAAGTGCCTTAATTTCTTAGGTCAAACCTGCGAAATTTCTATTGAAAACAATGTAATTGACATCTCTAAACTATCCGAAGGTATTTATTTCTTAAGCGTCATGACTGATGGGAAAAAGAATATAGTACTAAAATTTATCAAATCAAAAGAATAGGGATTGGATGAAACGTAATATTGAAAATAGTTAAATTTTAGACCTTAGAGACTTTTTTATACAACTTTACACCAGCTTGCACAAAATGATTTTGGTTCAAAAATGTCACGAATTATTCCTGAATTTTGCAGGGTTTGTGCCGTTGTGTAAATAATATCGCCTTTAATCTGTCCGGTTGTTTCCCACTCAGTAATTTGAAACCACTCATACATTTTATCCTTTTTAAGATTATAACGTTTGGCGATGAGTTCGAAGTTGTCGGGATGGGTCATAAAATCACCGGAAGCGGTTCTAATAACTTCTAACATGCGTTTTAAAGCGGTTTCCTTTGTTTCACATATTTCATTTCGGGCGGCTATCACAAAACCAGGCCAAGGTGTTGGAATTTCTCCAATGCGTCTTAAATACCCAGATTCAATCAATGGCATTGTCATGTATTTTTCCCATAGAAATATCTCTGCATCACCATTGGCAAGCGCCTTGGTGGCACCATCTATATCATTTACAATTACAAAGTCGGTTTTCGCAGGAGTATAACCCAATTGATTTGCCAAAACATAAGCCATAATGTGTGATCCCGATCCAAATCTACTCATTGCAAACCGTTTACCTTTAATTCCAAATTTGTGTTGTATGTTGGAATTAGCAGCAACATGAATTCCCCAATTGAGAGGAGATTTCACAAAAATCTGAATAATTTTACTCTTCCCTCCTATGGCAATATCAGCGATGATTCCCTCTGTTAATAGCACTGCCATATCTATTTCACCAGAATTTAATAATTGAGTAAGAGCACCAGTTCCACTCTTATTATCCTGCCATTCTATATGTAATCCGGCTTTATCAAAGTAACCTTGTTCGATGGCATAGTGCCAAGGATAATTAAAATGTTCTGGAACCCCTGCAATTTTAAATATATCTTTAGGTTTCATTTCCACGGGTTCTTACTTTTTAGCTTTCACATTTACTATAATCCATTGACTTCTGTTTAATATGCCAATAGGTTTACTAAAGCTTTTAGGACCTTGTCGGCATTTGGTAGCATTTCTTTTTCAAGTCCTATATTGAGAGGAACAGCAGGCATATTTAATGAACCAAGCGTTTGAACAGGTGCATCTAAAAACTGAAAGCACTCCCTTCCAATTCTTCCGGCAATTGCTTCGGCAAATGAATTGCGAAGTGTTTCTTCGGTAAGCACCAACACCTTTCCATGTCGTTTTACACTTTCATAAATAGCCTCGTCATCACATGGGTTGAGGGTTCGTAAGTCAACTATTTCAATTTGTTCCTCAAACTGTTTAGAAGCAGCTAAGGCCCAATGAACACCCATCCCATAAGTTATAACTGTGCAACTGTTTCCATTTTGGATCTGCTTATCAGAGGCAAATGTTACGACTCTTGCTTTGCCAAGAGGCACAATATAATCCGAATCAGGTTCTATCGTTTTGGCACTTTCAGTACCAGGTACTTTGCTCCAATACAATCCTTTATGCTCAAAAATAATAACAGGATTAGGGTCTAAAAAGGCTGCCTTTGTTAAGCCTTTTATATCTGCAGCATTACTCGGATACACTACCTTTATTCCTTTGATTTGTAAAATACTGCTTTCAACCGTGCCACTGTGGTAGGGTCCACCGCCACCATAGGCACCAGTAGGTATCCGGATTAAGCTTTGAATAGGAAATTTCCCCATCGTTAGGTAACAGGATTTAGAAAGTTCCGTCACCAGTTGATTAATTCCCGGCCAAATATAGTCTGCAAATTGAATTTCCACTATAGGCTTGCACCCAACAGCACTCATTCCTTGCGTACTTCCAACAATGTATGCTTCTTGAATGGGTGTATTAAACACTCTGTGTGCACCAAATTTTTTAGCAAGAGATGCAGCCTCTCTAAAAACACCTCCTAATCTAATTCCAACATCCTGTCCATAGAGCAATGCTTCCGGAAATTCTGTAAGAATTTCATCCATGGCATGTAAGGCAGCATCAACCATAATAATAATCTCTCCTTTTTCTGGTTCCCTTACTCCCAACTCTTGAGTTACAGGTGTTGGAGCAAATTCATGTAATATGACAGTTTCTGGAGCAGGGTCTGGACTAGCTAGGGCTTTTTCAAATTCATTTTTTATAAAAATTGCAGCTTCTTTTTCAATTTTTTCTAAGGTTTCAGGTTCCTCTCCAAGTGTTATTAAAAGCTTTCTTAGTATTGGAAACGGATCATCTTTTTCTTGTTTTTCTAAATCGTCTCTATACCATTCCATTCTTACGCCGCTGGTATGATGGCCCAACAAAGGAACTTTTACATGAACCAACATTGGTTTACGCGAAGTTCTAACCCAATCTACGGCCTTCTCCATCCCCTTAAGACACTCTGAAAAATCGGAGCCATTAAGCCGTTCCCTTTTAAGTCCTTTAAATCCGGCTGCATATTCATACGCATCCATGGCACGCATCTCATCGCCACTTGCAGATATTCCCCAGTCATTATCCTGAACTAAATACAAAATAGGCAATTGCTTTAATACCGCCATTTGAAAGGCTTCCGCTACTTCTCCTTCAGTAACACATCCATCTCCAAGTGAGCATAATACAATTGGTTTTTCAATTTGTTTTAGCTTTCCTATACTTTCCAGATAGCTAATACCATGCGCTGCTCCAGTTGCAGGTATCGCCTGCATGCCAGTTGCACTGCTTTGGTGCGGCATAATTGGCATATCGTTTCTGTTGCTTGAGGGGTGACTATAATAAGTACGGCCTCCAGAAAAAGGATCGTCGGCCTTGGCAAGCAATTGAAGCATTAATTGATAGGGCTCCATCCCCATGGAGAGCAACATACTTTCATCGCGATAATATGGATAGGCTACATCTATTGATTTAAGTAAAAATCCTGTTGCTATTTGAATGGCTTCATGGCCTTTACTTGTAGAATGCACATATTTCGTGATCTGCCTGTTTTCTTCATAAATTGCAGCCATAGCTCTAGAAAGGCACATCATATGGTAGGCTTTTATATAAATTGTTTTACCAGATAAACTATTAAAATCATAAGGAGGTGACATTTCGGTATTATTCATTTTTTTGAAACGGCTGCAAGTTACGTGATTGATTGGACTTGTTAAAATTTTGCTTGTGGAATTGCCCTACAATTCGTTTTTATTTAGCAAATATTCATCATAGAAGATGTATCAATTAAAAAATATTGAAATTAAAGATCTGCTCTCATTTTCAATAGAAGAAGTTACTTTTTTTGAACTTTAAATATCTCACTTGAATTGTTGGATTCAATATTCAAAAAGTATATACCTTTAGGCAATTCTTTTAAATCTAACTGTCCTTCAAAAGAATCGCCTTTTGTTAATATTTCCTGACCTAAAAGTACTTGTCCCCAAATATTTGTAAGTACCATTTTATAGAACTTGTTTGCATTTCTAGGCCCCAGTATATTCAATATATCGCTGGTCGGGTTAGGAAACACTGTAAAATTACTAGCCGATTTAAGCTTATTTATGCCTATTGTAGATATGACATAACAATCTGCGGTGTCAGTGCATCCGTCTTTGGTTATTATAACTGAGTAAGAACCATTTTTTGAAGGCGTATAAATTTTATCGGTTGCTCCAATAATTATAGCACCTGACGCACAAGATATCCATTGGTAGCTAGGTGATGCTGATTTTGATATTAAATTTAAACCATCCGAAATTATTAAATTATTTAAGTACTCAACCGTAATATTTGTATAGTTGAGGCAGCCGTTTGTATCATTCACAGTTACTGTGTAATTTTTGGCCTGTATTACCTTTATAGACTGATTTATTTGACCGGTTGACCAGAGATAGCTTTCATAGCCGGCCCCTGCGGTTAATGTTATAGAATCATTTCCGCAAATGGTACTTTTTCCTGAAATTACAGGAGTAGGAAGTGGTCTTGCAACAATTTCTAAACTAGTGCTTTTGCTGCAATTGTTTGCATCAGTTACTTTTACAGTATAAATTGCTCCTTGGTTAGTTATAATTGAACGCGAGGTGGCTCCAGTTGACCAGAGATACTTATTATAAACAATACTTGTTTGAATTAAATTCGCTTCCTTGTCACAAATAATAGTATTCCCTATAATCATTGGATTCGGTAATGGATTTACTTTGAGAGAAAAGCTTGCTTCTTTGCTACAATTAAATTGATTGGTAACTTTTACTTTGTATGTACCCTCCAATCTGGCAAATATTTTTTGAGATGTTTTTCCGTCAGACCATAGATATTTACTGAAACCGGCACCTGCATCCAATAGTGCTGAATCACCGAAGCAAATAATTCCCTGCCCTCCAATTACAGGCTGAGGAAGAGCGTTCACAATAACATTTAAACTTGTAACATTGCTACAATTGTTCGTGTCTGTAACAAGAACCGAATAAAGTGCCTGCTTTTTTACGATAATAGATGGTGTAGACAAGCCATTTGTCCACACCTGTTTCTTATACCCTTTACCAACATCTAGTAATGTTGAATCACCTTCACAAATTGAAGATACTCCTGCAATGAGAGGCTGTGGAAGAGTAAATACAATTAATTTTCTGTTTGTATCCGCCCTACAATTATTTGAATCGGTAACTAAAACAGTATAAAGTCCTGCATTTTTAACTTTGATTGTTCGAGTGGTTTGTCCGCTGAGCCAAAGGTATTTTAAAAATCCTTTTCCGGCATCAAAAATTGATGAATCACCATTACAAATCTCATCTAATCCTGTAATGTTAGGACGAGCTTGATTTACCTTAAGATTCAAAGAACTGCTATTTTTACATCCATTGGTATCAGTAACTGTAACTGTGTAGACTCCGGCTTTTTTTACCATTATTTTTTGTGATGTTTGTCCAGTTGACCAAAGGTACCTAACAAACCCAGTGCCGGCATCAAAAATTGTTGAATCCCCTTTACATATTGCTCCAAGGCCAGTGATAGTTGATTTGGGAAGTTGATTTACCTTAACAGTTACAGCAGTATCATGAGCGCAATTTTTAAAATCTGTAACAAGCACGCTAAAGACCCCTGAATTCTTTACACTAACTTTTTGGGTGATCTTTCCGTTAGACCACAAATACTTTTTATATCCACTACCAGCATCAAGCAACGTTGAGTCTCCTGAGCATATTTTTAAATTACCTGATATTACTGGTTTCGGCAAGGGGTTGACTGTAATCTGAATTTTTGTCGAATTAAAACAAGCGTTACTATCTGATCCTGTTACAGTATAAGTGGTCGTTGTAAGTGGTGTTGCTAAAGGATTGCTGATACTATCCATATCTAACCCTGTCTTGGGTATCCATACGTACCTTTTAGCACCAGTTGCCACCAATTGGGAAGACTGTTTAAAGCATAATGAATCCTTACCAGCTGAAATGCTTATTTTCGGAAGATTGAGTGCTAAAATTTCCGTGGTATCTTTTACAGTACATCCATTTGCATCCGAGAGTGTAAATCCATATTTTCCTGCAGAAAGTTTGGAAATTTTTGTACTTTTTTGAGAATTACTCCAGAGGAGATTATAAAAGGATGTTGTATCTTTGGCTATGCTAAATCTTACATTAGGCCTGTTACTGGAGGTGCCCTTTACCTTGCTAGTATCAGGACAAACATTTGTTCCATTTTGTGAATTCCAAATAGCTGAAACAAAGCTCTTATTGGTGCAAAAAACCGGAGAATTAAATCTTCCAGAGGAATCATTGGTGCACATTTGAACAACAAGGTTGTAAGTGCTATCCCATTGAAAAGGGGAAGTAAATGTTAGTGTGTTCCAACCTTTAGTAATAGACATTTTTTGAGGCCCATAAAAGGTTGGCAAGCCCGTTACCCATTTTGTAATTGCTTTTGATTTAGCTATATTTCCTATTTTTACTTCTACGCTATTATAATTAGACCTACCAGAAATATGATCAACATTAAATGATAATGAATAAACTTTACCCCCGATAACTCCAAGGGAAATAAGCTCCGAATTTTTAAAAACAATTTGATTTTTTGAGCTTGATTTAAAATTACCAAATGGGGCAGGATAAACAGTATCCGCTAAAACTACTTTACCTGTATCCATTGTTAATGGCAACTGAGTACCATTTTTATAGGGAGTTCCACCGCTAATTACCAATTCTGCCGTTCCATTGCTGGTTCCGGAGCAGGTTTTTGTTGTAATTTTCTTAATATCAATTTTTGATGGCTCTTGAATATTGATGGTGAATTTAGTAGAATCATTTCGTGCATTCTTTATCACCACTGAATAACTGCCAGCACATAATCCAGTAATTGTATTTGTGGTTTTATTATTACTCCACTTATAAGAATAAGTAGATGAACATGAGGGGCTAACACTAATTGATCCGTTACACACACTGTTACAAGTGACATCCGTTTTTTTAATTACAGTATTAAAATCACTGTTTGAACAAGCAGTAGATTTTAATAAAGATGCTCTAGGATCAAGCTGAAATGTTGCTCGCATCCTGTTTTTTTGATCAGAAGTAAATCTGTTTCCATTACAATAACTCATATAATTTAATCTGGAATTGTTCCATGTTCCAGAACTAGAGCAAGGGTTCGTATTACCACAGTCGCCTTGTTTGTGCGGTGGTGTATCACAAATCCAGTCTCCATCTATTAAACAATTTGTGTCAACAGGACAAGTTGTGTTAATGTTATCACCTTCAAATGTATGTGCAAGATAAAACCCGTGTCCAACTTCGTGGGTTAGGGTGGTTTTTGAATAGTTCATATTGTTGTATATAACAACTGCCCCGTCGTAATAATCTCCAATTGGGTAATATGCGTAACCACCATATAACCCATTACAAATGCTTTTAACCACCCATATATTGTAGTAATCGGATACAGGCCAATGGCTTAAAAGTTTAATTGAATCTTCATTTGCTCCACAGTTATCGTCATCAATATCAATTCCTAATGATGAATATTTTTTAATTTTAGAACCATTTACTCTGTTTATGCCAGAGGTTGGACAGCCATTGGGATCTTTTACCGCCAAGCAAAAACTAAGTTCGATGTCAAGCCCGGCACCAATTTTATTTCTAAATCTATCATTTAAACCTGCGATTGCTGATTTTATGGCGGAATCTGTAAGATTTGTACCCTTGCCTATCGCTTCGCCTAAGTGTATTATATGCACCACAACCGGCACAGAATAAACGGTCTGGGTAGAATATTTATTGGTTGATTTTTTTGAATTATTTGAAACAATGCTCCGCATATTATTTTGCATTGAAATAAAATTTGCCTTGTAACTAGAGTCCTTTTGCATCAAACTTTGATGCCTAATTCCTGAGCCACAATCCTCTTGGGCTATTGTGCTCAATGAACAAAGTGATAAAAACCCAATAAACATATAATGGCGGAACTTAAGTTTCACAGATACCTAATGTTTTTATAAAAAAGTAATTAGCAAAAAAAAACAATTATT
>Ga0163144_10018417_pt1 | contig 14128 bp, 14 predicted proteins | sample OliLak19BULKMAT1_FD_123175 | JGI IMG/M metagenome (GOLD analysis project Ga0163144, IMG submission 123175) | Freshwater microbial mat bacterial communities from Lake Vanda, McMurdo Dry Valleys, Antarctica - Oligotrophic Lake LV.19.BULKMAT1 | ecosystem: Environmental > Aquatic > Freshwater >... | reverse complement strand
TCACAACAGGCTCGACGGGTCGAAATTGGCGCCGCACAGCACCAGGGCGATGTGCTCGTCGGCTTGCAGCTGCACCGCGCCGCACAGCAGGGCCGCCAGCGGCAAGGCGGCTGCGGGTTCAACCGCCAGGCGCAATTCGGTCCACAGCAGGCGCTGCGCTTGCACGATGGCGGCCTCGGGCAGCAGGTGAGTGGCAGCGACGTGCAGTTGGCAGATCGGCCAGGCGATCTGGCCGATGCGGCGCGCGCCCAGGGCGTCGGCAGCCAGGCCACCGACGGCCACGTCCACAGGCTCGCCGGCGGCACGTGCTGCGTGCAGGGTCGGCGAACCCACGGGTTCCAACGCCTCGACCCGGCAGCGGCTTTCGAACCAGGCCGCGACTCCGGCGATCAGGCCACCGCCACCCACGCTGACCAGCACACGGCTGGGCAGGCCGGCATCGGCTTCGATCTCGGCGGCCAGTGTGCCGGCGCCCACCACCACCTCGGGCTGGTCGTAGGCGTGCATCAGCAGCGCGCCTGTCTCGCGCTGGCGCAACAGGCAGGCCGCCAGCGCGTCGTTGTAGGCCGAGCCGCCCACCACCACGGTGGCCTGCAAGGCGGCCAGCGCTTGGCGTTTGGCGGTGCCGGACAGCTCGGGCAAGAAGACCTCGCAGCGCACCCCCAGAGCCCGCGCCGCGCAGGCCACCGCGATGCCGGCATTGCCGCCGGAGGCAATCACCACACCAGCCGGCGGAATGGGCAGAGACAGCATGCGGTTGAACATGCCACGCGCCTTGAAGCTGCCACCCAGTTGCAGATGCTCCAGCTTCAGCCACAGCTGGGCGCAGTTCACGCCCAGCGCGGCACCGGGCAGGCGCAGCAGCGGCGTGTGGCGCACGTGCCCGGCGATGCGCTGCTGCGCCTCGCGGATGGTGTGCGGGTGGACAGCTGCTGCATCGGGGTTCATGGCCTCATCGTAGCGGCTACAGTGGTGGCATGACCCAACCCTCACCCGACGCCCTGGCCTGGGCGCAGCGCCTGGTGCGCATGGACACCCGCAGCGACCAGAGCAACCTGCAGCTGATCGAATGCATAGCCGACCAATTGCGCGGCCTGCACGTACCCTTGCGCCTGACCTGGGACGAGCAGCGCCAGAAGGCCAACCTGTTTGCCACGCTGGGCGTGGGCAAGCCCGCCGGCCTGGTGCTGTCGGGCCACACCGACACGGTGCCCTGGGAAGGCCAGGCCTGGGCTGCCGATCCGCTGTCGGGCCACGTGGCCGACGGCAGGCTCTACGGCCGCGGCAGCGCCGACATGAAAGGCTGGATCGGGCTGGTCGTGGCCCAGACGCAGGCCTGGCTGCAGGCCGACCTGCCGCATGCGCTGCACTATGCCTTCAGCTACGACGAAGAAGTGGGCGGCTTTGGCGTGATGAACCTCATCGCCGACCTGAAAGAAGCCGGCATCGCGCCGCAGCTGTGCATCGTCGGCGAACCCACCGACATGGTGCCGGCCATCGCGCACAAGGGTGTGCACCGCTGGCGCTGCTGCGTGCGTGGCAAGGCGGCCCATTCGTCGCAAACGCCCACGTCCGTCAACGCGGTGGAGGCCGCTGCCCGCGTGGTGGCACACATCGCCGGCATCGGCGACGAACTGCGCCACAGCGAACCGCGTCAGACCGGCTTCGACGTGCCCTTCAGCACCAGCGCGGTGTGCCGTTTTGAAGGCGGCATTGCCGACAACGTGGTGCCCGAAGAATGTCGCTTCCACTATGAATTCCGCGACCTGCCCGGTGCCGATGCCGCCGCCTTGCAGCGGCGGGTGACGGACTTCGCGGCCACCCTGGAACCCGCCATGAAGTTGGTAGACGCCAGCAGCGGCTTCAGCTTCGAGTCGTTTGCTTCGATGCCGGCGTTTCGGGCGCGGCCCGACGAAGCAGCCGTGCAGCTGGCGCAGCGCCTGGCGGGAAGCCGCGATACCACGCTGGTGGCCTTTGGCACCGAGGCCGGTCTCTTTCAGCGCGCCGGCATGTCCACCGTGGTTTGCGGCCCGGGCTCCATCAAGCAGGCACACCAGGCCGACGAATACGTCAGCCTGCAGCAACTGGCCAAGGCCGAGGCCTTTTTGCGCGGGCTGGCGCTGCCTCTACGCTGAGGTCAGGCTGAGGTCATGCTGAGGTCATGCTGAGGTCATGCTGAGGTCGTGCTGAGCAGGCGGCACTCAGGGCGCTGATGGCGCTTATGCCGCTTATGGCGCTGCCACCTACACAGCCAGCAGATGGTCCGGTGCGCTACCCGCTTGCCAGCGCGCCCACATGCGCGACAGCAGATTTTCGAAGTCCCGGGTGTAGCGTGTGCTGTCGAAGAGCGGCAGCGTGTCGCGCTGTTCGTTGAGCATCCGCTTGTAGCCGGCGGCCAGTTCGGGGTCCAGCGCCAACGCACGGATGGCAGCGCTGTAGTCCTGCACATCGCCGAAGGCCAGCTCGCCCAGCCCGGCTGCATTCAGCACGCTGGCGGCCACTCGTGAAGCAAAGGCATTGCCGTACAGCGTGACCACGGGCACACCGGCCCACAGCGCGTCGGCCGCCGTGGTGTGGGCGTTGTAGGGCCAGGTGTCGACAAACACATCGGCCAGCGCCAGGCGCGAGAAGTGATCGGCGTAGGACACCACCTTCGCGAAGACGATGCGCTGGGCGTCCACACCCCGCACCTGGGCCTCGCGCCGCACGTTGTCGTGCAGTTGCCGGTTGGTTTCCTTGAGCCACAGCACGGCGTTGGGCACGTCGCGCATGACCTGGCACCAGGTGTCAAACGCCTCGGGCAGGATCTTGTAGGTGTGGTTGAAGGCGCACATCACAAAGCCGTCTTCGGGCAGGCCGGCCTGCCCACGTGCCATCGGCTGCGGCAGCGGGCGCCAGCGGCCGTTGGGTTGAAAGGTCAGCGGCATCTGCGCCAGCTTCTCGCTGAAGTGCGGCGCCAGGTCCGGCGGCGTGACCAGCGGGTCGCCGATCAGGTAGTCGATGAAACCGGCACCGGTGCTGCCGGGGTAGCCCAGAAAGGCCACCTGCACTGGCGCCGGGCGGGCGGCCAGCACACCCAGCCGGTGGCCGCGTGTGTGGCCCATGAGGTCGATCAGGATATCGATGCCGTCTTCGCGCACCTGCGCCGCCGCCTGGCCGTCGCTGCGGCCGCGGATGTCCACAAAGCGGTCGGCGGCCGCTTCCACACGGCGGCGCAAAGGTGATGCGTCGTCGGGCCCGCTGCTGTACAGCACGACCTCGAAGCGGTCGCGGGCGATCTGTTCCAGCAGTTCCACCAGCAGCTGCGACACCGGGTGTTCACGAAAGTCGTAGGACACCCAGCCGATTCGGGGCTTGCGACCGGCCGGCAGGGCCCGGTCTTGCGGGCGCACGGCGGGCAGTGGCGTGACGCTCCAGGCCACCGCTGCGGCTTCGCCTTGCGCCGCTATCAGCTGCAAAGCCGGGTCCAGCGGCAGCGACAGCAGGCCAAAAACGGCGGCCACACGCGACATGCCGGGGGGGCTGCAAGCCAGAGCTTCGGCGATGCGGTCGGTGTCGGCCTGCAGATCGCCCCAGTCGCAGAGGTGGCGCTTCTCAAACGACAGATGGCTCATCGCCTCCAGGTTGCCCGGGTCCAGCGCCAGCACGGTCTTCATGCATTCGACGGCCTCGCGCTTCAGGCCCAGGTCGCGGCAGGCATCAGCCAACAGCGCGTGTGCACGCAGCAGGTGCGGCTGCGCGGCCAGTGCACGCAGAAGCACATCCATGGACTCACGCGGGCGATGCAGCGACTGCAGCATGGCCGCCTGCTGCACCAGGGCCTCGGGTTCGAGCTTGCCCGTGGCAGCCAGTTGCGCGTAGACGTCCACGCTCTCGCTGTAGCGGTGCTGGCGTGACAGGCTTTCGCCCAACACCTGCAGCGCCAGGGCGTCGCCGGGCTGCAGATCCAGCGCCCTGCGGGCGGCGGCTTCTGCACGGTCAGGAGCGCCACTGTGGCGTTCGGCGTTGGCCAGATTGACCCAGTACAAGGCGTCGCCGGGCGCGGCGCGCGTGGCGCGCGCAAAGGCCTTGGCCGCAGCTTGCCAGTCACGCAGGCTCATCAGCCGCAGGCCCTGCCGCCAATGCGGGTGGCCGGGGTTGAATCGCTTCAAGGGCGCCGACGGCAAACTCGGCGTGGGCGACAACAGGGGCGCGAGGGGGGTGCGCAAGGGAAGCTGGTGCTGGCTGCTGATCATGGTGTCAGGCGGGGTAGGGCAAAGGCGGGCGATGGGGGACGATGTCAGACGGTCGCGCTGTCGGCGTGTTGGGGCGCCGGCTGCACACTTCCTTCAAGCCGCACGGGTTTGAAGGCATTCATGTTCAAGCTGATGGGCACGCCGGCCACCACCATGTCGCTGGTGTCGGTGAACAGGCCGTGGCGGGGCACCCGCTGCAGGGTCTCGAAGCCGGCGCTTTGCAGGTAACCGGCCAGGAAGTCCTGGTTCAGGCCCACCAGGTGGTAGTCGTGCGCATCGACGTGGCCGCCAAAGATCATGCGCATGACCTGGAAGCGCTGGTTCACGTCCAGCTTGTGGCGTTGCAGCAGCAGGTGCGCCAGCACGTCGATGTCGGGCACGCTCAGGCGCAGAACACCACCCGGGGCCAGCACACGGTGCCACTCGCGCAGCGCCGTCGTCAGCGCGTCCTTGTAGTCAAAGTGTTCCAGCACATGCGAGGCGTAGACCTCGGCAAACGAGCCATCGGCAAACTGCCCCGGGTCGATGGCGTTGCCCTGGTGGTCAACGAGCGGGCCCGGGTTCACGTCCAGGATTTCCCAACCGTCGCGCGGCTGTTTGCCGCCGATGTGCAGTCTGCGTTGCATGCTGTGTAACCTTGAGTCCGGATGTGCAAGCGGGTGTCTGGGCGTGTGCAAAAGACGTGGGTGCAAGACGGAACACCCGGGCTGCCGATGATCCAGCCCCCCTCGGCACGGCAGGCGCGGAACTGAGGGGCCGAAGCGGCGCATTTCCGGGCCACACCAAGAGTCAATCTGCGCAAAGGGCTAAAGGTTTCCTGGGGCGCGACGAAAACGGCTTCAACGTGCTCGCGGAAGTGGGTGCGGGGTCCGGACCCAGAACGGGCCGCGGGGTCGCCACCAACTACCAGGGGGGGCGGCACCGACGGCAGCAACAGGCCCGGGCGAGTTCCCAGCGTGAGCGCCCTGAACCGCGCAAACAAAGGGAGTTGCAAGGCAGTCGCCGCGTGTCTTGAACACAAGGCGGGCGGCGCTTGCCAGGCATTTGCCTGTGGTCACTAACCCGATTGGAGAATTTCCATGCCTCAGACCATCAATACCAACCTGGTGTCACTCAACGCACAACGCAACCTGACGATGAGCCAGTCGTCGCTGGCCACGTCGATGCAACGGCTGTCTTCCGGCCTGCGCGTCAACAGCGCCAAGGACGACGCCGCCGGCCTGGCCATCGCAGAACGCATGAACTCGCAAGTGCGTGGCATGAACGTGGCCATGCGCAATGCCAACGACGCCATCTCGCTGTCACAAACGGCAGAAGGCGCCCTGGGCAAAGTGGGCGACCTGTTCCAGCGCATGCGGGAACTGGCCGTGCAATCTGCCAACGGCACCAACACCGACGCCGACCGCCTGAGCCTGAACGAAGAGTTCACGCAGCTGGCACAGGAAGCGACACGTACGCTGGGTGGCACGCAGTTCAACGGCCAGAACATCCTGGCCACGACCAACGATGCCACTTTCCAGATCGGTGCCAACAACACCACCGACCTGGACCGCATCACGGTGGCGGCCTTCGACTGGGCGGCCAACACCGACATCAACCCGCTGCTGGGCACGGCTGTCATCACCGGCACCGACGCGCCGACGATGGAGATCACCGACATCGCAACGTCGCAAACCGCGCTGGCGGCGATCGACAGCGCAATCAACGCGGTCAACAGCCAACGTGCCAACTACGGTTCGATCCAGAACCGCTTCGAAAACGTGGTCTCCACGCTGATGGTGGCTTCGGAGAACCAAAGTGCCGCCCGCAGCCGCATCATGGATGCCGACTACGCCAGCGAAACCGCCAACCTGTCGCGGGCCAGCATCCTGCAGCAGGCCGGCAACGCGATGGTGGCGCAGGCCAACCAGTTGCCCCAGCAGGTGCTGGCGCTGCTGCGCTGACGCCTCACCACCCACAGTCGCCGGCCCCTGGGGCCGGTTGCCAAGAGCCCATCGTCACCGGTGGGCTTCTTTCATTGCACAGCTGCGAAATGGCCGAGCAAACCCCGCCTTATCAACCGACCCTGGACGCCGCTACGGCCGTAATCTTCACCACAGCGTTTCGGTTCCTTGGCAGGACGAATCGCCCACCGAAACGACTGCCGAAACGACTGCCGAAACCCCAGGAGAGCCGCCGTGCCCCAAACGATCAACACCAATCTCGTGTCGCTCAATGCCCAGCGCAACCTGAGCACCAATCAGAGCCAGCTGGCCACCTCGATGCAACGCCTGTCATCGGGCTTGCGCGTCAACAGCGCCAAGGACGATGCCGCCGGCTTGGCCATCGCCGAACGAATGAACACGCAGGTGCGTGGCATGAACGTGGCCATGCGCAATGCCAACGACGGCATCTCGATGGCGCAGGTGGGCGAAGGTGCATTGGGCAAGGTCGGTGACCTGTTCCAGCGCATGCGGGAACTGGCCATCCAGTCCGCCAACGGCACCAACACCGATGCCGACCGCATCAGCCTGAACGAAGAATTTGTGCAGCTGGCGCAGGAAGCCACCCGCACCCTGGCGGGCACCCAGTTCAACGGCCAGAACATCCTGGCCACGACCAACAACTCGATCTTCCAGATCGGCGCCAACAACACGACCGACATCGACCAGCTCACGGTCACGTCCTTCGACTGGACGGCCAACACCGACATCAACCCGCTGCTGGGCACCGCGGTCATTACCGGCACGGACACGCCGGCCGTGCAGGTGACAGACATCGCCACGGCGCAAGCTGCCATCACCGCCATCGACGACGCCATCGACGCCGTCAACAGCCAACGCGCCGAGTTCGGTGCGGTGCAGAACCGCTTCGAAAACGTGGTCGCCACGCTGATGGTGTCCAGCGAGAACCAAAGCGCTGCGCGCAGCCGCATCATGGACGCCGACTACGCAGCCGAAACGGCCAACCTGTCGCGGGCCAGCATCCTGCAGCAGGCCGGCAACGCGATGGTGGCGCAGGCCAATCAGCTTCCCCAGCAGGTACTCAGCCTCTTGCAGCGCTGACCCCGCGCAACACAAGCCGAAACAAGCCGCCGCAGGCCGCCCTCAAGTTGGGGCAGCAGGCGGTCGATAAGGGGCTGAGGAGGGTGGCCAGAAGCCGCTCCTCCAGCCCCTTGTTCATTGGCGGGCGCTTTTCGCGTCTGCCCAGGAGAAATGCCATGCCCGCCATCCAATCCCTCGGCATCGGTAGCGGCGTGGACATCAACAGCATGGTCACGCAGCTGGTCGCGCTGGAAAGCCGCCCGCTGGTGCAGATGCAGAGCGCCGCCAAGGCGCTGCAGACACAGGTGTCCTCGTACGGCCAGATGAGCAGCCTCTTTGGCGCGCTGCAGACCGCCGCCAACAAGCTGACCGGCAATTCGTTGTGGTCGCAGGCCAAGGCCAGCAGCAGCGACGAAACCGCAGTCTCCATCGTCGGCGGCTCAAGCGCCGCCACGGGCAGCTACGCGGTCAGCGTGCAGGCCCTGGCCACCAACCAGACGGCGGTGTCCACGGGTTCCTACGCCAGCGCCACCGACTTGGTGGGCAGCGGCACGCTGACGCTGGACGTGGGCAGCTGGGACGTGCCGCCGATGAACTTCTTGCCTCAGGTGGGCCGCACGCCGGTGTCGGTGGACATCACCGCCACCGACACCTTGCAGTCGCTTCGCGACAAGATCAACGGCGCGGGCGCGGGTGTCACTGCGGCCATCATCACCGACAGCAGCGGTGCGCGCCTGTCGCTGCGCAGCACCGACACCGGCGCGCAAAACGGCTTCCGTGTGCAGGTGGCCGACGACGACGGTTTTGACACCGACGGCGGCGGCCTTTCGCGCTTTGCCTTCGACCCCGCGTCCGGCACCACGCTGATGGAACAGAAAGTGGCCGCCGGCAACGCCCGCGCCACGGTCAACAACATCCCGGTCGAATCCGCATCCAACGAGCTGAGCACGGTCATCGAAGGCCTCACGCTGCGCCTGCGCAAGGAAATTGCCACACCGGTGGACGTGGCCGTCAGCAGCGACCGCGAGTCGATCAAGACCTCGATCCAGGGTTTTGCCGACGCCTACAACGCGCTCAGCAAGCTCATCACCGACCAGACCAAGTACGACCCCGCCAGCAAGGTGGGCGGCCCGTTGCAGGGCGACAGCGCCGCCACGGGGCTGCAACGCCAGCTGCGCAACCTGCTGAATGTGGGCTCGGGCGCTTCAGCCACCTTCACGCGCCTGTCTGACGTGGGCCTGGAAGTGCAGCGCGACGGCACGATGAAGGTCGACGCGGGCAAGCTCGACAGCGCCACGGGAAACCTGCCCGAGTTGAAGAAGGCGTTCGCCAACAAGGACTCGGGCAACCCCGCCAACGACGGCTTTGCGCGCCGCTATGCCGACCTGGCCAGCCAGGTGCTGGACCTGGAAGGCAGCCTGACTACACGCACCGAAGGCCTGCGCAAGCGCATCGCCCAGAACACCGAAGACCAGCAGCGCGTGGAAGACCGCATCGAACGATTCCAGGCTCGCCTGGTGGCGCAGTACACGGCCATGGACGTGAACCTGTCGCGGCTGAACGCCTTGTCCAGCTACGTCACGCAGTCGCTGGCTTCGCTGAACAACAGCAACAGCACCAGGTAGTTGTCAGAGGGTTCGGGCCACTCAAGTGGCCATCGGGGGGGGCCGATAACAAGAACATCTGCAGCCCAACAGCGACACCCCCCCACCGATGTTCGCCAGCACCTACCCACAACGTTCCCCCGGCCGCCCCTTGCGCGGCGGCCTGTACCAGCAGGTGGGGGTCGAAACCCGGCTCTCCGGTGCCGACCCGCACCAGCTGGTGGCCATGCTCTTTGACGGCTTCATGGAAGCCGTCGCCCAAGGCCGCGGCGCCATGCGCAGTGGCGACCGCCTGGCCAAGGGCCTGGCCCTGGGACGCGCCGTGCGCATCGTCGAAGAAGGCCTGCGCGCCGGCCTGGACGTGAAGGCCGGCGGCGCGCTGGCACGCGACCTGGGTGAGCTCTACACCTACCTGACCATGCGCCTGACGATGGCCAATCTGAAAGACGACGAAGCCGCGCTGGACGAGTGCCAGCGCCTGATGACGCCCCTGCGCGAGGCCTGGATGGCCATCGCCCCGGGTGCACAGGCAGCCCGCTGATGGCCCGCTTCGACAACAACCCCACTCCCCACCCACCCGCGGCCAACAAAGGCAACCCGATGGACCCGCAATTGCTCAGCTACTACGAAGCCATCGAACGCGCCAGTGCGGACATGCTGTCTGCCGCACGCGCCGGCAATTGGGATGAGGTGGTCAAGCTCGAAGGCGCATGTGTGCTGCTGATCAGCCAGCTCAAACACGCGGCGCAAGAACCGGCCCGAGAGTCGACCAAAGAGTCGGCCCGGGTCAGCGCCCAGGCGCAGGAAGCGGCACGGGTGAAGTCGCGCATCATGCAGCGCATCCTGGTCAACGACGCCGAGATCCGCCACCTGGCCGAGCCCTGGCTGCAGGATCTTGACGACACGCTGACCGGCCGCCGCCAAACGCTGCACTGAAGGCCCGGCCATGGAGATGTTCCAAGACACCCGTCCGGCCGACCTGGACGCAGCAGGCGGCGAAGACGTCTGGGCCCCCTTTCGTGTCACTCACCCGCAGGAACGGCTGGCGCTGCTGCGCCAGCTGCGCGACGGTCAGATGCCGGTGATGCTGAACGGCCCCGACGGTGCCGTGCTCACCACCACGCTGTGGGCGGTGGATGGCGCGCAGTCGCGCCTGAGCTTCACCGCCGACCCCGGCTTGCCGGCCAGCAACCGCCTGGTCGAAGCCGACGAAGCGGTGGCTGTGGCCTACATGGACAGCGTGAAGCTGCAGTTTGACCTGCACGGCTTCATGCTCGTGCGCGGCGCGCAGGCCTGCACGCTGCAGACGGCGCTGCCGCAGCAGGTGTATCGCTTTCAGCGCCGCCATGCTTACCGCGTCCGCCCCAACGACCGCCACGCGCCCGCGGCGCGTCTGCGTCACCCGTCCATCCCCGACATGCAGATTGCCCTGCGTGTGCTGGACGTCAGCATCGGCGGCTGCGCCTTGTGGCTGCCACGCGACCTGCCCCCGCTGCAAGCCGGCACGCGCATCAGCGAAGTGGCGTTGGCGCTTGACGCCGACACACGCTTCGTGACGGCGTTGCAGCTGCAGCACGTCACCTCGCTGGGTCAGGGTGACAGCGGCGTGCGGCTGGGCTGCGAGTGGCAGAACCTGGGCGGCGCGGCTGAACGGGTGCTGCAGCGCTGGATAGACCACGCGCAGAAGCGCCGGCGATTGCTGTCGCTGGACTGAAGCCCTTGCGCGCAAGCCCCATGGCCCATCCCGACACACGACTGAATCCCTGCAGCCGCCAGGCGCTGGCGGGCTTCACGCTGGTGGAGAGCCTCATCGTGCTGGCCGTGGTGGCCATCCTGGCCACCATGGCCTGGCCGTCCTTGCGCAGCCACGACTTCCGCGCCGGGCGGCTGGACGCCGTCGAGGCCCTGACCCGTGTGCAGCTGGAGCAGGAAAAGTACCGCAGCGCACATGGCCTGTACGCCGGCGACTTGCGGGCACTGCAGGGCACGTCGGCAAAGAGCCCGCAGGGCCGTTACGCCATCCGCCTGGCGCTGATCGGCAGCGAAGCCTACCTGGCCACGGCAAACGCCTTGGGGCCGCAGGCTCAGGACCCGGGTTGTGCCACCCTCACCTTGCAGGTCAAGCTGGGCTTTGCCCAGACCGGCCCGCACTCGGGCTGCTGGCACCGATGAAAACACGCCAGCGCCGCGGCTTGACCTTGCTGGAACTGGCCATTGCCATGGCCATGCTGGCCGTGCTGGCCGCCGTGGCCTTGCCCAGCCTGGGCGCGCAGCTGGACCAGCGGCGCCTGCACGCTGCGGCCGAAGCGCTGGCCGCCGACTTGGGCGAAGCCCGCTTCGAAGCGGCGCGCCAGGGCCGTCCCATCCACCTGCTGGTGCAAAACGGCAGCGCCTGGTGCTGGGCCCTGGCCACCGACCCCGGCTGCCCCTGCGGCCAGCGCCAGGTCTGCGAGCTGCGCAGCGCCACGCCCGCAGACCACGCCGGCGTGCAAGGGCTGCAAGGCCAGAACCTGGAGCTCAACCCCACCGGTTCGGCGCAGACCGTGGGCTCGGCCACTTTGGAATCGCGCCGCGGCTCGCGCCTGCGTGTGCAGATGCAGGCCCTGGGCCGCCCGCGCATCTGCACCGAGCTGGGCCCCACCACCCGGTACCCGGCATGTTGAGCCGCCTGCGACGCATCGGCCGTGCACCCTGGCTCGGCCCCTCGGCCTGGCTGGTGGCCAGCGTGCTGGCCTTGATGTTGGTGGACACGGCCATCCAGCGCCTGTCCGACCGCCACCTGGCTGTCGACGCCGAACGTGTGGCCGTGGGCTGGGGACACCAGCTGGGCCGCGTGGTGCCCGACTTCGATCTGCTGTTCCAGGGTGAACTGCCCGGGCCGCAAGCGCAGGAACGCATGGACGCGCTGCGTGGCACCGGCGGTCTCATCCGCTTCAGCCTGTTCAACACCGCAGGCCAGCTGCTGCTGGTGTCGGACTCCCTGGGCACGGCAGCACGCGCCGCCGACACCGACGCCGCCAGCGGCGAACAGGCGCGCCAGGTGGCGCGTGAAGAACGACCGGTGACGCAACTGCTGCGCGCCAGCAACGTCTCGCAGCCTGGCGTCTACAGCCGCGCCTGGGTGCCGGCGCGCCTGGGCCGCCAGGTGGTGGGTGTCGTGGAGGTGGTGGTCGACCAGACCGAACTGGCCCACACCACCGCCGCGTCGTTCCAGCGTGCGGCGTTGGTGGCCAGTGCAGCCATGCTGCTGTGCATCGTGGCGGCCGCAGCGTTGATGCGCCAGCGCGCCGGGCGCGAAAGACAAGTGCTGGACCGCGTCAGCTACCTGGCCGAACACGACGTGCTCACTGGCGCGCTGAGCCATGCCCCTTTCAGCCAGCGCCTGCAGCAAGCGTGTCTGGAAGTCCAGTTCGCGGCCGGTGCTAGCGCCGGTACGGGCGCCGGTACGGGCACGGCTGGCCAGGCACGCGGGCTGGCGGTCATCTGCATCGACCTGGACGGTTTTGGCGAAATCAACGAAAGACACGGCCACGGCGCAGGCGACGAGCTGTTGCGCCGCACCGGCCAGCGCCTGCAAGCGGTGCTGCGCGGCGGCGACCTGCTGGCCCGGCTGGCGGGTGACCGCTTCGGCATCCTGCAGCTGGGGGCCGTGGACAGCCCGTCGGTGACGGCGCTGGTCGAACGCATCGTGCACGGCCTGGCCCAGCCGCACGACCTGCCCGGCCTGCCCGACGCCCTGCATGTGAGCGCCTGCGTGGGCGCGGCCCTGCACGGCTTGGACGGCGACGACGCTGACACGCTGCTGCACAACGCCGAACTGGCGCTGCTGCGCGCCAAGTCCAGTGGCCGCGGTGCCTGGAGCTTTTACGACGCGTCGCTGGACCGCACGCTGAAGGAACGCCGCGCCCTGGCCGCCGACCTGCGCCTGGCGCTGCAACACGACCGATTGCGCCTGCACTTCCAGCCCGTGTACGCGGGCGACTGCCGGACGCTGATGGGTTACGAAGCCCTGGCCCGCTGGCCGCATCCCACACGTGGCAACGTGCCGCCTTCCAGCTTCATCCCGGTGGCCGAAGATACCGGCCAGATCGAAGCCCTGGGCCGCTGGGTGCTGCACACCGCCTGCGCTGAAGCGGCCACCTGGCCGGCACCGCTGGCCGTGGCCGTGAACCTGTCCGCCGCGCAGTTCGACCGCGGCCAGTCGATCGTCGACGAGGTGCGCCAGGCGCTGCACGACAGTGGCCTGCAGGCCGAACGGCTGGAGCTTGAGATCACCGAGGGCTTGCTCATGCAGCACACCGAGAAGGTGTTGGCCACGCTGCACGCCCTGCGCGCCATGGGCGTGCGCATTGCGATGGACGACTTTGGCACCGGCTATTCCAGCCTGGCCTACCTGTGGCGCTTTCCCTTCGACAAACTCAAGATCGACCGCGCCTTCACCCAGGGCCTGGGTGGCGACCCACGCGTGGACGTGATCGTGCGGTCCATCGTGGGGTTGGCGCACTCCCTGTCGATAAGGGTGAATGCAGAAGGCGTGGAGACCGAAGAGCAGCGCGACGCGCTGCGTCGCCTGGGCTGTGATGAACTGCAGGGCTACCTGCTCGGTCGGCCGTCGCCTGCCGAGCGTTTGATCCACCTGGAGTCCGAGGTGGTGGGCGTGGTGGTGCCGGACGTGGTGCTGATCTGAATTCGTGCATGCAAGTCCAGAAAAACCTGCATCAAACCTGCATGTTCATGATGTCGCTGTAAGCCTGCACCAGCCGGTTGCGCACCTGCAGCGTCGCCTGAAAGCCGATTTGCGCCTTCTGCATGGCCACCATGGTCTCTTCCACGCTGACCGCCGGGTTGTCCAAGGACACCTCGCGCTGCAGGCGGCCAGCCTCGAACTGGGTCTGGCTCACGTCCTTCAGCGCATCGGCCATGGCAGCCCGAAAACCACCACCCACGGCTGCAGCGCCGTCGGTGCGTGGCATGCCGTCGGGCCGCAGCCCGGCGCGGGCCACGGCGGCCTGGAAGTCGAAGCTCTGGATGCGCATGTCGTTCATGGGGGGACCTCGGGCGCCAACTCGGGCAGGGCCTTCGGAGGGGCCAGCCGCTGCCAACAATACGGTTTGCACTTTAGGTGGCGGGCCGCCCGCCCAGGGCCCGATCAGGCGCCTGTTTGCCGGCTTTCTCGCGCTGAAGTTTTTGTGCCGCCCGGCCAACATGGCGATTGAGTACAGGACGTTTCGCCCCTACCCGCCAAACCCACATGGACAACGCCGTC
>Ga0163144_10018415_pt1 | contig 14129 bp, 11 predicted proteins | sample OliLak19BULKMAT1_FD_123175 | JGI IMG/M metagenome (GOLD analysis project Ga0163144, IMG submission 123175) | Freshwater microbial mat bacterial communities from Lake Vanda, McMurdo Dry Valleys, Antarctica - Oligotrophic Lake LV.19.BULKMAT1 | ecosystem: Environmental > Aquatic > Freshwater >... | reverse complement strand
TGGTCGGGGCGAGAGGATTTGAACCTCCGACCTCATCGTCCCGAACGATGCGCGCTACCAAGCTGCGCCACGCCCCGACCGAGGTTGCTCCGTTGCCAGAGCCTGCGGATGATACCGCAGGGTCGCCCCCAGCGGCGAACGTGCTCAGCGGTTCAGGTCGAGCGCCGCTCCGTCCGGATCGGCAGGGTTGCCAGGGCCGCCGCGATGAAGGTTACGCCCATCAACACGAACACGACCGGGACACCAGCGGGCTCGCCCAACTGGCTGATGACGACCCCGTAGACCGCCGTCCACAACGAGCCGACCCCGAACGCCAGGGTGAAATACAGCGCATACGACGCATCGCGGGTGGCCGGCGGGGCGATGTCGGCCAGCAGCGCCTGGAGTTGCGGCGACTCGGCGAAGGAGAACAGGCCCATCAGGGCGATGCCGACCCACAGCCCGACCATGGACGACCCGGCGAGGAGGAAGACCGCGAATCCCAGGGCCCCGCCAAGGTACGCGGCGATGATCAGCGGCTTGCGCCCGAATCGATCGGATAGCCAGCCGGCGATCAGCGGCATGGGCACGCTGAACACGATGAGCGCCCCGTACATCAGGCCGGAGGTGCCCGCGTCCAGACCCAGGACGCGGGTCAGGTAGATCAACACGAACAGGTTGACGACGCCCAGCCCGCGCCCTCCCCCACCCAGCACGGACGTGAGGAACAGCCAGCGCAGGTCACGATCGGCGATGACATGGCGTAGGGCGTCTCGGGAAGACCCGCCGGCCATCGCCGCGGCGCGGTCCGTGCCGTGTTCGCGGACGAGACCAAGGATCAGCAACGCGACGATGATCGCGGCCACGCCGAACACCACAGACGCGCCACGCCAGCCGATCCACGCGAGCAACGGCACACCGACCACGGCGACCACCACGGTCCCCACGTTCCCGCCGGCGATGTGCGCACTGATCGCAAAGCCGCGTCGAGCGGGCGGGAACTGCTCGGCGAGCAGCCCATTCCCGACCGGATGCTGGGGCGACCCCCCGATGCGCGCGACGATGTTGGCCAGCGCGAACGTCGCAAATCCGGTCGCCAACGCCTGGGCCGCGAAGCCACCGCCGAACAGCAGCCCACCCAGGCCAAGGAGGCGCCGCCGCGACACCCGCCGGGTCAGTTCCGCGTAGGACAGCTGCACCAGGCCGGACATCGCGGCTCCGGCCGCGGCCAGGAACGCGATCGCCTCCACCCCGACCCCGAACTCGTCGATGATCGCCAGGAAGATGAGGGGAAGCAAGACGGCAAACGCATGATTGACCGCGTGGGCCAGGGACAGGAGGGCGAGGGAGCGCTCCGGCCGGACGAGGGCCAGACCGTGGGTCCGCGGAGGAGTCTGCACGCCACGCATGGTGCCGTCTGCCGCGAGATCGTGGAGCGCCACGGCGGCCGCCTCTGGTTGGACAGCGCGGTAGGTGCCGGTTCCACGTTCCGGTTCACGCTCCCCGAGAGCGTCGGGGGCGCTCAAGTCCAAGGAACATCGGGATGAGGCGAGTCGCGGTGGCGTCGATCCAGACCATCGATGCCTCCTGGGGCATCGGAGACCCTGGCCGTCGGAGCGTCGAGATCCACGACGCACCGGTGTCCTGGAACCGCCCGCCCAGGGCGGCGCTTTGGGACCGCAGCCGATACCGAGCATCGGTCGTCCGGCGAACTACGATGGCGCCGCTCACGTTCACGGTGCCGACCGCCTCGTCGCGCTGGGATGTCAGGAGATCGTCGAATTGACCGAGCGCTGAGGGAACGTCGTCGACGACATCCCAGATCCTGATGATCGCCAGTTCCGGGCGGCCCGTGCGGGCGAACGTGCGCCGACCGAAGACAGTCGTCAGGACCCCACGTTGCGCATCGATCACGATCTCCGAACGCACGCTCCAGCCAGCCGGCTCGGCGATGTCAGCCAGGTGGTCGACGGCGCGACGTCGAAATCGGTCCACGCGGTTTGCCGTTCCGTCGATCGGCGCCATCGCAACACTGAGATCCAGGCCGACCGCTGCGGCCATCGCGAACCAGGTGGCGATCGGCGCCGCGCCGCCATGGCCGTTCTCGACGCGACTCACCCACGATGCTGAAACGCCGGTCGCATCACCGACGTCCTCCTGGCTGAGGCGGCGCTCGATCCTGGCGCGGTGGAGGGCATCGCCCAGGCGAGTGGCCGCCTGCTTTGCCAGGTCGTGCTCAGTCATGATCGGCACATCGTGCCCGCAGGCCCTTTACCCGCGCTCACCTGGCCGGGCGGCGGCTCCGGGCGCACAGGCGACGTGAGTGGGGGCGGCGAGCCGCGCGTCGGTACCCCTGTCGGCGTGCGCCGGGCGCACAGGCGACGATGCACGGGGTGGCGGCCGGAGCGGAGGCAACGGCATCCCTCACGGGTGAGACGGCCACACCGCAACCAACGCGGCTTGCGTGGCATGCACGCCGACATGGGTGACGCGACCTGGCGCGGGCGGCGCTGCCACGTGCGTCGGTGGAACCCTCTCCGATCCTCACCGGGAGGCTCAGCGAAGGTCCAGCACCTCGACGACGTCACTGACGGTCAGTCCGGGCTGTGGTCCACCGAGGAGCGCGTAGGCGCGCCCGTCCAGCAGGGCGGCACCGAGGCCATGCCGCGGGACGGTCAGCCCGGGGAGCGTCGTCACGGCGATCACGCCGATGCACTCGACGGCCCCGAATGTCCCGTTCGGGCCCTCGCCACCGACGACGCAGTTCCCGAGGACGCCGGCCGAGAAGGCCGCGATCCCTCCTCGTGCCGTCGGCAGGTCCTCCGTGCGCCCGACCACGCCCTCAGCCGAGACCAGATCGACCGTCCCGAGATTACCCTCCAGCCCTCCGTCCCGACCGCCGAGGAACGTGACAGATCCGGCGCCGTGCGATGTCGCGGCGAGGTGTTCCCGCGCCCGGCTGAGCGACGCCAGGACGCGCCAGCCGTGGTCCTCCTGGACGAATACGTCGGCTGAGACGCCGCCCGGGCCCACCCCGCCACCGTACATGACCCGGCCGCGACCGTCCCACGCCGCGGCACCCGCCGCCCTCGGTTGGGGCAGGGGTCGGTCGGACAACCAGTCGCCCTCCTCGTCTACGAGGCGCCAGACCGCGTCGGTGGGGTCGGCGAACCCGCCACCGGCGTGCCCGCCGATGAGCAGGAGCATGTCGCCATCGGACACGAGTGCCGCGTGGTGCACCGACTCAGGCAACGGCGGCCCGTCCGACCAGGTATCCGTGACCGGGTCGTAGATGAGCACCCGGTCCACCGCGCGACCCTCGCCGTCGAGCCCGCCAGCAACCCAGATCCGACCGCGATGCGCCGCAGCGGCCACCTCCGTCAGGCCGATGGGGGCCGCCGCCGCCCGCACCCAACCGGACTCATCGGGACCCGCGGTGCGACCATCCTGACCAGGGAACAGGCCGATCCGGCGCGGATCCCCGACGATCACGAGCGCGAGGACAGCGACGCCCGCCGCGACGGCCAGCAGCAGGGCCAGGCGCAGCCGAGACGGGTGGCGCGCGGTCCTCTGGATGGCCATCCCCCGGCTGGTGAGCGCCTTGGGCGCCGACGGCTAGTAGTGGAAGAGCAGTTCCCGGTACTTGGGCAGCGGCCACAGGTCGTCGGCGATGAGCGTCTCGAGCTCGTCGACTACCGCCCGAAGCACCGCCTGGGCCGGGATCACCCCGTCGACGAAGGCGCGCGCCTCGTCTTCCACCGAGCCGGCGTCGTGCGCGACGTGCTGCTCGTGCTCGAGCGCCGAGATGGCGTCCACGAGGTCGTCGGCGAGCGAGGCGAGGCGCTTGGACACGGTGGCGATCCCGCGCGACGCGGCGCCACCGGCGAGCTCGCCAACGTAGCGAGCCGTGGCCGGCAGGATCATCGTGCGGGCGATGTCCAGCGCGCAGTTCGCCTCGATGTTCGAGACCTTGACGTACCGCTCCCAGTAGATCTCCACGCGGGCGGTCAGCTCGCGCTCGGAGAGGACGCCGTACTGGGAGAACAGCTCCTTGGCCTTGTCCGTGGTCAGCGACGGGAGCGCGTCCACGGTGGTCTCGTTGTTCGGAAGCCCGCGGCGGGCGGCCTCGGCATGCCACTCCTCGGAATAGCCGTTGCCCTCGAACAGGACCTGCTTGTTGGCCCCGACGACCCCCGACAGGATCCCGGTCAGGCCGGCGAAGTCGCCGTGATCGAGCTTCTCGAGCTCGTCGGCGAGCTGGGCGAGGGAGTCGGCGACGGCCGTGTTGAGCACGGTCTGCGGCCAGTAGATCGGGGCGGAAGAGCCCACCGCCCGAAACTCGAATTTGTTGCCGGTGAACGCAAACGGCGACGTCCGGTTGCGGTCGGTATGGTCCTTGGGGAGGACCGGCAGCGAGGTGACGCCAAGGTTCGCCGAGCCGCCCTTCTTGGACGCCGAGGCGGCGCCCTTGCCGAGCTGGTCGATGACGTCCTCCAGCTGCGAGCCGAGGAAGATCGACATGATGGCTGGCGGTGCCTCGTTCGCGCCGAGCCGGTGGTCCTGACCCGCATCGGCGATGCTCGCTCGGAGCAGGTCGGCGTGGACGTTGACGGCGCGGATGACCGCCACCAGGAAGGCGAGGAACTGGGCATTGGCATGGGGGTCGTTGCCCGGGTCCAGGAGGTTCTCACCCTGATCGGTGCCCATCGACCAGTTGTTGTGCTTGCCCGAGCCGTTGATGCCCGCGAACGGCTTCTCGTGGATCAGGAACATCAGGCCGTGCTGTGGCGCCAGGCGCCGCATCATGCTCATGACCACCATGTTGTGGTCGGAGCCGACCGACGTCGGCTCATAGACCGGGGCCATCTCGAACTGGCCTGGCGCCACCTCGTTGTGGCGGGTCTTGGCCGGGATCCCCAGGCGCCACAGCTCCCGATCGAGATCCATCATGAAGGCGAGGATCCGCTCGCGGATGGAGCCGAAGTACTGGTCGTCCAGCTCCTGGCCCTTGGGCGACGGGGCGCCGAAGAGCGTCCGCCCGGTCAGGACGAGGTCAGGGCGTTGCTCGGCCAGCCGCCGGTCGATCAGGAAGTACTCCTGCTCGGGCCCGATGTTGGTGAACACCCGGGTGGCCGTCGTGTTGTCGAACCAGCGCAGGACGCGCAGGGCCTGCTTGCCGAGGGCCTCCTGCGAGCGCAGCAGGGGGATCTTGTGGTCCAGGGCCTCCCCTGTGTACGACACGAAAGCTGTCGGGATGGTGAGGGTGACGCCATTCGGCTCCACCTGGAGGAAGATCGGGCTGGTGACGTCCCACGCGGTATAGCCGCGAGCCTCGAACGTCGCCCGGATGCCGCCGGATGGAAAGGAGCTCGCGTCGGGCTCGCCCTGCACGAGGTTCTTTCCGGAGAACTCGGCGACCGTCCTGCCTTCTGCCGTCGGGTTGAGGAACGAGTCGTGCTTTTCCGCCGTGGAGCCCGTCATCGGCACGAACCAGTGCGTGTAGTGCGTGGCGCCGCGCGCCATCGCCCACTCCTTCACCCCGTGCGCCACCGCGTCCACGATCGCCGGGTCGAAGGGCTCATGGCCCTCGATCGTGCGTCGCAGCTTCTCGAAGATCGGCTTGGCGAGATACTCCCGCTGGACATCCTCGTGGAAGACGTACTCGCCGTAGATCGCCTGGCCGGCGAGCTCCAGGTAGTCCTGGGTCTTGGCGACCTTGTGGCTGGCGATCGCCGCGATGGCCGAGTGACGGGCAGTCATGTGACTCCTACGATCGAGACAGCTCGGGCGCGCTCACTTCGCCGGCGGCGACCCTCCAGAGAGGGTAGCAGTCAGATAGGTTGCGATTCAGCATCGGCTTGACACCGATTGGTGTTCGATGGGCGACGCGCGCTTCCAGCCGCGAGCAAGTCCAAGGTGGGCGAGGCCGGTTCATCACAAAAGTGCGCCTGACAGAAACATGCGTGCGTGAGGCGCACTTTCTGAACGAGTCCCTCGTGGACCTGTGCCCAGGATGCACTCCGATGTCGTCTGGGGATCCGGCCGTGCACGTTCATCACGAAAGTGCGTCTGACCGACGCACTGCCCCGCACCGGCCCGGGCAGCCCTGCACGTTCATCGCAGAAGTGCGCCTGAGGGAAACATGCGTGCCTGAGGCGCTTCCGGGTCCGCTCATGGCCTAACCCGGTCGACGGACCGCCACGAGGTCATCCAGGAGTCTGCCGAACTCACGCTCGACGTCGATATACCGATCCGACCGCCAGACCAGGCCCAGCCGGCCATCCGGGGCGAGTCGAGCCCAGACCCGACGCCGCGGCAGGTAGAAGGTGATGGTGATCCCGGTGATGAGGGACAGGAACGCGATCCAGATGAGCCCCTGACCCGGGTCCGACTTGGCGATGAGGAGCGTGTATTCGCCGAAGTCGGCGAGTTCCACCGACAGGCCAAGATCCGGCGAAACACGCGTCTCCCCGCGGCCCAGAGTGACCGCATCGAAGTTCTGCGGGATCGGGTTGCCGTCCGGATCCGTGCCGACCACCCGGTAGGGCAGGATCAGGACGACACCCGTGCCATCGGCCGCGCGATCCAGCAAGAGTTGCAGCCCAAGATCGCGACCGGGCACGGACAGGATGCCGTAGGGCAGACCGCCGGCCGAGTCGGTCAGCGGCACCTGAGCGTCCCAGAGCGGCTTGCCATCGGTGTCGCGAACGATCAGGTGCGGGGCCGGTCCGAACCCATTCTGGTGGAACGTGTAGCCGCCGATGGCCAGCGGGTCGTTGACCCGGATGGTCTTGCGGGCGATCTCCCGGCCATCGCGATAGACGGCGAGATCGGTCGTGAAGTCGGTCGGCATGCCGGTCTCGAAGCCCGGTGCTTCGAAGCCAAGGTTCTTGACCAGGAGCAATCCTGGCGTCCCGATCGGCTGGACCGTGAGCGACTCGCCCTCCGGGACGACGAGGCCTTGCTCGTCGCCGAATCGCGACGTGACGGCGGCCGCGACCAGGAACAGGATCAGGCCGAGGTGGGTCAGCAGGGTGGCCATCTTGGTGTACTGGTGGCGATCGCCGTAGATGTGTCGCGAGCCATCCTCCGCGGTCGCCTCGCGCACCCGGAACCCCCGCCGGCGCACGACCGCGACGACGTCCGTTGCCAGCACGCCGTCCATCGCCGCGCGATCGGGGAGCTGCGGGTCGTAGTACGGCTCCGGCTGGACGACCCGCACGCCGGCCACCCCACGCCACAGCCGGGGCGTTCGGTCCAGTGTGCACACGATGATCGAGATGACCAGCACGACCAGGCTGAAGCTGAACCACGGGGAGCGGAAGATGGCGAACAGGCTCAGCCGCTCGAACACGTCCACGACGCCCGCGCCGATGGTCGGGTCGTAGCGGACGTGGATGTCGTCCATGGCCGCCGCGTAGTCGCCCGCGGAACGCAACGCGAAGTCCGGCAGCTGGTTCAGGGTCATACCGATCAAGGCCATGACCGACAGGACGATGATCTGGATGACCGCGAAGTCGACGGACGTGAACAGGCCCCAGAGCGCCTTGCCGGCGCGCGCGAACGGATCGGTCGGGGCGGTCCGGACGGTGGCCGGGCGGACGGTGGCCGAGGTCGCGATGGTGGCGGTCCCGTCAGACGCTGACGGCTGGCCGGTCCGTCGCGCCCATGCGATCGGGGTCCGCGGCGTCAGGAGCGGCGTCACGACCGTCGCGAGCGGCGTCACGACCGTCGCGAGCGGCGTCACGAGCAGCCGCGAGCGCCCCGGTGAAGTCCGCCTGCAGATCCTCGAGATCCTCCAGCCCGACCGACACGCGCAGGAGCCCCGGCGTGATCCCGGCCGCGGCGAGCTGGAGATCCGTCATCTGGCGCTGGGACGTGGACGGTGGGTGGACGACCATCGTGTGGACGCTCCCGAGCGAGGCGGTCATCTCGGTCAGGGTCATCGCGTTGATGAGGGCCCGGCCGGCCGCACGGCCGCCGACCACCTCCACGGCCAGCATCCCGCCCGCGGCGCCCGGACGGAACTGGCGCGTGGCCGCAGCATGCTGGGGATGACTCGGAAGGCCCGGGTAGAGGACGCGCTGCACACCGTCCTGACGCTCCAACCACGCAGCCAGTGCCGACGCGGTCCGGGCGTGGCGCTCGGCCCGGACGGCCAGGGTGAGGATCCCGCGCAGCACGAGGAAGGCATCGAACGGACCGATGGTCGCCCCCGTATCGATCTGGACCTTCTCGACCCGACGGATCAGGTCCAGCCGGCCGGCGACGACACCGGCGATGACGTCGGAGTGGCCGGACAGGAACTTCGTGGCCGACTCGACGACCAGATCCGCCCCGTGCTCCAGCGGTCGGCAGATATAGGGCGAGGCAAAGGTGTTGTCCACGATGTAGGTCGCGCCGTGCTCATGGGCCAGGTGGGCGATCGCCGCGTGGTCGGTGACGACGGTCGTCGGGTTCGCGATCGTCTCGGCGTAGACGACCCGCGTCGGAGCGGCGGCGATCGCCTCGGCGGCGGCGACCTGATCGGTCAGGTCGGCGAAGTCGACCCGGACCCCGAAGCTCGCGAACGAGTCGATCAGCTGGGTCCGGGTGGAGCCGTAGATGGCCAGCGGCGCCACGACACGATCGCCCGCCCGCAGCTGCGAGGCCAGGGCCGCGTGGATGGCGCCCATGCCGGAGGCAAGCGCGACGCCCGCCTCCCCGCCGGCAAGTTCGGCGTACGCGGCGCCCAGGACAGATGTGGTTGGGTTGGAGATGCGCGAGTACGCGTACCCGGCGCGGGGGTCGCCGGCCACGTCACCAAGCTCCTGCGCATCGGCAGAGGAGAACGTGGCCGACTGGTAGATCGGCACGCTCGAGGGCCGCTGATCCACGCGCGGAACCCGGGACGCCGCCCGGATCGCCCGGGTCGAGAAGCCGCGGGGCTCGCGGTCTGGCTCGCGGTCTGGCTCGCGGTCTGGCTCGCGGTCTGGCTCGCGGTCTGGCTCGCGGTCGCGGCGCTGGTCGTCGTCGTGGCTCACGGCGCGGATGCTACACCGGCACCCGGCCGCGGCCCATCGATGCGGAGCTGCACTCCGGTCACCCGGTTCTTGCCCCCGCGCTTGCTCGCGTACATCGCCCCATCGGCGCTGATCATCAGCTCATCCGCGGTCGTCCCGTCGTGTGGGTAGCTAACGACGCCGATGGACAGGGACGGCACCATGGACGTGTCTGGCAGATCCACGGGCATGGCCTCCACCCCGATCCGGATCTTCTCCGCCAGGACGTACGCGCCGGCCGGGTCGGTCTCCGGCAACAGGACGACGAACTCGTCACCGCCGTAGCGCGCCGCGGTATCGATCCGCCGCACGCCGGCGGTGATCACCTCGCCGACCCCGTGGAGGACGCGATCACCATGGAAGTGACCGAACTGGTCGTTGATCGACTTCAGTTCGTCGAGGTCCATCATGAGCAGACAGAACCCACGGCCCGAGCGGGCGCTGCGCGCGATCTCGCGCTCCAGGGCGGCGAAGAAGAATGACCGGTTGAACAGATCGGTCAATGTGTCGATCGTGGACAGGCGGATCGCCGCGTCGCGGGTCCGTCGCTGCTCACGGGCGATGACCATGGCCCCGTAGGCGAGCAGGATCATCGCTGTGAGGTTGGTGCCGATCGTGGCCGTGGCCGCCGGCGCCATGACGCCGTCCGGTGACCCGAGGATGGCCGCCAGGAGGTAGCCGAGCGCCGCAGTCGCCGTCAGGCCGACCGTGATCGACGGAGTCACCACGAGCGCCGCCCCACCCACGATGAGCGGGTAGGTGAAGAAGAACGGACTCCGGACTCCGCCGGTCAGCGCAACGAGGAGCGTGGCCACGGTGATCGCCACGGAGCCCTCCACGACGAACTTGGCGGGTCCCAGGGCGTCACGGGGCAGGAGGTCGTGGACGACCAGCACGAACAGTCCGCTGATGGCCAGCAGGGCCAGGATGGCGCCCTGGGTCGTGGCCCACAGCCCGGAGGCGGCCACGATCGTCGTCGTGGCCAGCAGGAAGACCCAACTCACGATGCGCACGACCCGGTCGTAGGCGCGGGTGGTCACCCCGTCGTCGTCCCGTTCCTCGTCCGCCCCACCGACCACGGCTGCGGCCGCCATCGCGCGCCCTGCCCGCACGTCCGTCGGGCCCTCGGGACGGTCCTTCCGCCATCGGCCCAGGACGGGCGAGGCGACCAGAACGGCCATGACCACGAGATTCGCGAGCACCGCGACGACGATCAACGCGAGGATCGGTTCCACCGGCACGGCGCCATCTTAGTCGGTCGCGCCCGCCCCTCCGAACGCCGACCTCGCCACGACTCGAGGGGCCGCCTAGCGAGTCCCCCACTGATAGGTCTGCTTGACCATGCGCAGGTACACGAACGTCTCCGTCTCGCGAACGCCCTTGATCGAGCGCAGCTTCTCGGTCAGGAACCGCAGGAGCGCCTCGTTGTCCTCGCAGACCGTCTCGATGAGCAGATCGAAGGAGCCCGCGGTGATGACCACATAGTCGACTTCCGGCATCTCGGCGATCTGTTCAGCGACCGTGACCAGCTGGTCCGACTCGCAGCGGATCCCGATCATGGCCATCTGGTGGAAGCCGAGTTTGAGCGGGTCGGTGACGCCCACGACCTGCAGGATGCCGCGCTCGATCAGCCGGTTCGTGCGCGCCCGGACGGCGGCCTCGGAGACGCCGAGTTCCGCGGCGATCTGGGTATACGGGCGCCGACCGTCGGCCTGCAGGTGTTCGATGATCCGCTTGTCCAGATCGGAGACCTCATCGCCGTTGCGGGCGGGAGCGGAGCGCGGACGCGGGCGATCGTCGAGCGTCATGCCGGGCTGTCCTCCTGTCGTGACGACAGGGTACGACCTCAGGGGGCGGGCGTCGTCTCGGTGGCCGGGCTTGCCTCGCCTGATGGGCCGCCGGATGGAAGCGCCGGCGACGACGGGGCGGGGACGAGACCCGGGATGGCGACGACCGAGCGGGCGCGCAGCGGCGAGAGGAGTACGTCCAGGGTCCTCGCGAGGTCCACCAGACCCTGGACCTGCAGCCCGGACGGCTCCTTGGGCTGGGCCCCCGTCGTTGGCCCCCACTCGATGAGCACGTTGAGCCCGGCGATCGCGATCGGAGGATCGCCCTGCCCAGGGCGAGCATCGGGCGACCATTCCGTGAGCCGCTGGAGGGCGGCCGTGGTGCGGTACTGGGTGACCGTCAACGGCCAGCCAAGGAAGGTGGCGTTGATCCGTTTCACGAGCGGCCCGTCGGCCGGGCCCGATCCTGCGTTGTTGGCCGTCAGGCGCAGGCCCGCGGCGCCAAGCGCAAGGAAGACCTGGTCCGCGGTCGCTGGATCGACGAGGTGGGGATCCGGCGTGATCCGGGGCGTCGGAGGAGGCGTTGCCGGCGAGGCGCTCGGTGGGGTGCTGGCGCAAGCCGCGGCCAGGGCCAGGGCGACGACGAGGGTCGCCACCAGCCGCACGGTCCCCCGGTGCGCTGGAAACTGCATCGCGCCGGGATGCTAGCACCCCGGGAGCGCCGGTCGGACCGGTACGGAAGTACCGCAGGCACCCGCATCAGGCGCGGTCGAGCTCGGTAAGGACCGTGGCCAGAGCACGGATGGCAGCAAGGTCGATCGGGTCCACAACGAGCTGGACGTGGTCGATCCCTTCGCGCGCATAGGCCCGAAGCTCGTCGGCGATGACCGTCGGCGACCCCTCCAGGGGTCGGAGCGACGCGGCGTGGTCGGATCCCTCGATCCGGCCGGCGCCGCCCGACACCCGGACGTGGACGGCGACCGTTCGTTCGATGTCCACCGGATCGCGCCCGGCCGTCCGCGCCGCGTCGTCGACGAGTTCCCGAAGCGCCGGCACGCCCGCGGGGACGTTGCCGGTATCCGTCCACCAGACGTTCCACGACTGCACGTGCGGAAGCGCGATGGCCAGCATCCGCGGTCCCTTGGATCCGATCATCAGCGGCGGGCCCCCGGGCCGCGACCCGCGCGGCAGCAACTCGCAATCGCGTGCCTGGTAGAAGCGCCCGTCGAAGTCGATGGCGCCGTCGCGCAGGAGCGTCCGGATGATCGTGAACGCCTCCTCGAAGCGGTCGATCCGGTGATCGAACGGAAAGCCGAACGCCCGGAAGTCCGTCTCGTTCCAACCGGCACCAAGGCCCAGCGTGAAACGCCCACCGCCGATCTCGTCGATCGTGGCGGCCTGCTTGGCAAGCAGCGCCGGGTTGTGGAAGTTGGTGCACGCGACCAGTGGCCCGAATTCCACCCGGGATGTGCTCGCGCCGATCGCCGCCAGCAGTGTCCACGCCTCCCACGGTCCGCGGGGCGCTCGGTCCGGCCAGCGGTAGAGCAGGTGCTCACCGACCCACACGGAATCGAAACCCAGGTCCTCCACGGCCCGAGTCATGTCCAGCAGTTCCGGCCAGCGCACCTCGCGCTCCACCTCCGGCAACTGGATGCCGACCTTGAGCGGCCGTGTGCCCATCGGCGTCGATCAGGCGCGCAGGGCGTCGGTCATCGCGCGCAGATGCGCAGGCGTGTTGCCACAGCACCCGCCGACGATCCGAGCGCCGGCGTCACGCATCTGGAGCGCCGTCTCGGCCATCAACGCCGGACTGGCCTTGTAGACAGCCTGCATGTCCACGAGCTCCGGCATCCCGGCATTCGATTTCGCGACCAGGACGACGTCCGGGGCCACCGCGTGCATCTTGGACACGACCGGGATCAGTTCATCCGGCCCGTTCCCACAGTTGCCGCCGATCGCATCGGCGCCCCAGGCGGCGAGGTGGGCCACGGCATCCTCCGGCGTGACGCCCATCATCGTGAACCCCCGCGTATCGAACGTCATCGTCGCCACCAGCGCGATCCCGGGGGCGGCGATTCGAACGCCCTGGATGGCGGCCTTGATCTCGTTCAGGTCGGACATCGTCTCGATCCAGATGAGATCCACGCCGCCGGCCACGAGGGATGCCGCCTGCTCCCGGAAGACATCCACCGCTTCGTCGTACTCCAGCGTGCCGAGCGGCGCGACGATCTCGCCGCTGGGTCCGATGTCGCCGGCCACCAGCGCCGTGCCACCGGCGGCGTTCACCTCCGCCCGAAGCAGGATGGCGGCGGTCCGGTTCAGCTCATCGACGCGCGTCTGATTGCCATGCATGCTCAGGCGCAGTCGGTTGCCACCGAACGTGTTGGTCATGAGGATCTGTGAGCCGGCCTCCAGGTAGCCCCGGTGGATGCGCCGCACGACATCCGGATGGGCCAGGTTCCAGAGCTCCGGCGGATCGCCGAACTGCAGGCCGGCGGAGAACAGCATGGTGCCCATCGCCCCGTCGGCCAGGATGGGGCCACCGGCATCCAGCACGGCCCGAAAGCGGGCGCTCGGCGCCCCACCGTGCATCGACCGGCGGGTCGCGAGGTCCGGGAAGTCCGCCGGATCGACCTGGATCGGCGCGGGCGGCGCCCCGACCTCCCCGGCAGCCGCGGCGGCCTGCGCGGCATCGCGCCGGGCCTCGCTACCTGCGTGTCCGCCTCGCCCGGCCCGCCGCGTGGGTTCCATGGCGGGCATCATAGCCGCGTCATGCTCGACCCCATGCTGCGCGTCCCCGGAACGCGCATGCTCCGGGTGAACGCTTGTTTCGACCGAATCTCCCGAAGTGGCCTGAACTTCTAGACACAGCGCCAGCTGGTGGCGGATACTCCGCGGTATGAGTGAAACCCGTGAACAGCCGATCGCTCGTCTTCGGGTCGGCCAGGCCGCCGAGATGCTCCAGGTGTCGGTCGAGACCCTGCGCCGCTGGGAGGGCGAGGGACGCCTGCGGATGGGGCGGTCCGAGGGTGGGCAGCGCCTGGTCGACATCGACGAAGTCACGCGTCTGCTGGAGCAGCGGCGGAAGGCCTCGACAGATCGACCGATCGTCGCCCAATCGGCGCGCAACCGGTTCCCGGGCATCGTCACGAGGATCGAGCGCGATCGGGTCGCGGCGGTCGTGGAGGTCATCGCGGGACCCCACCGCCTGGTCAGCCTGATGACCGCCGAGGCGATCGACGACATGGACCTGAAGGTCGGCGACGAGGCCATCTGCATCGTCAAGGCGACCAACGTGATCGTCGAGATCCCCTCATCGAAG
>Ga0163144_10018414_pt1 | contig 14130 bp, 24 predicted proteins | sample OliLak19BULKMAT1_FD_123175 | JGI IMG/M metagenome (GOLD analysis project Ga0163144, IMG submission 123175) | Freshwater microbial mat bacterial communities from Lake Vanda, McMurdo Dry Valleys, Antarctica - Oligotrophic Lake LV.19.BULKMAT1 | ecosystem: Environmental > Aquatic > Freshwater >... | reverse complement strand
TTGACCACGTTGGAGATAGGTTTGCTATCAAGAACGGCTATTCTGACTACCTTAGAGGCTAACATTCTATCAAGAGTTGCCATTCTAACCACACTTGAAGCCAACATTCTATCAAGAGTTGCTATTTTTACAACACTTGAAAAAGTACCAAATTCAACTACTGCACTCTTAACTACTCTTGAAAAAGTACCAAATTCAAATACTGCGATATTAACCAGTCTTGAAAAGCTACTACAATCCACAGTCGGTATTTTAACTACACTCGAGAAATTTCCACAAACCTCAACTACCGCCATTCTTACAACTTTGGAGATAGTTAGAACCTCACCTACTAATGTATCTATTCTCACAACACTTGAAGCACTCTTACTCTCAAGAGTTGCACTATTAGTGACCCTTGAAGCCAACATTCTATCAACAGTTGCAATCTTCACAACACTTGAAAGAGTTGGAGTAAACTCAACAGTTGCAATCTTGGTTACACTTGAAAGAACTGATATTAAAAGCACTACCGCCATTCTGACCACACTTGAAATACTTGGACGTAGTACTACATCTATCATAACTACACTTGAAAAGTCTGAGGTAAAATCTACTACTGCTATTTATACTGATCTATTACCTTCTGCCCTTTTTTCTACTACGGCCATTCTAACAACCTTAGAAGCTAACATTCTATCAAGAGTTGCACTATTAACCACACTCGAAAAAACTGGTAACAACTCAACTGTCGCTATTTTAACCACTCTTGAAAAAATATCCATCTCCCCTACTAACCTTGCTATTCTTGCGACCCTTGAAGCTAACATTCTATCAACAGTTGCAATACTAACAACCTTAGAAGCTGATAAATTTTCCAATATAGCGTTTTTTACCCTTTTGGAAAAAGCTGGTAATAATAGTACTACTTCTATACTTTCCACTCTTGAAAAAGCTGGTAACAATTCAACTACTTCTATACTAACCACTCTTGAACAGATAAACCGTAACACATTGGCGATAATTACCACACTTGAAAATTCTTTTCTAACCTCAACTACCGCTATACTTACAACTCTGGAATTAATTATAGGTTCAAGATGTGCTATCCTTGCGACCCTTGAACAAACAGCCATTTCAACTGTTTCGATTTTTACCTCGTTGGAACGACTTAACCAAACCACAATTTCCGTATATACTATTTTAGAGGCTATTTCACGATCTAAAGTTGCTATTTACACAGATTTGATGTTAGTTGATCCGAATATAAATTCAAACACATCTATATTAGCAACATTAGAAAAGGCAAATAATATGTCCACTATTGGAATCAGAACAACACTTGAAGCACTAATACCGCGATACTGGGTTAATCAGACTATGGTGTCTGCTCCGACGCTTGGTACTCTCAAAAACTTAGCGGCTTGGAACGCTGGGGGATATGTACTACTAACACCAACGACTCAATTTATTAGCGGTCAATACGAGTTTGACGGTCTATCTATTGTACCGTTTGCAGTTGAGTTTGATATTTTCGCGGGTAATGGAACAACGCCCGGTGCTGATGATATATGGTTTTATTGGGGTTGTGACGCAACACCTGTTTTGCCTGACTCAACACAGAACGGATCTCATGTTATATTTTCTGAATGGTTGGATAAAATTCAAATTCGTGATTTTGTTGGCACTGGGCTTGACCAAGTATATTCTAACTTCGATAATTCAACATGGCGACAAGTTCGCTTACTCTTAACTCCTTACAATGAATATACACACGGTACTCACGGCCCAATAGTTGAGTGGCGTGTGCGTGTCTATGTTGATAATGTCCCATTCAATGATGCAAGTTTTGGATATTGGACTAAAAAACCAGGCCGATTATATGGCTTTGCTTCCCACAATGGTTTCTATACCAACGAACATCGTATTCGTAATGTACGACTATTTGAGTTTCCACTTTCTCCAAGCAATGTAGATGACGAACAACTGCCGGCCTTAGTATCAATAAATACTACTCTTGAAAAGACTAATCTAAAATCAACTGTTGCAATTATAACTACGCTATCGACTCCACGACCAATTCAACCGATTAATGAAACAATGGCGACTGCACCGACAAGCGGTACTATCATATCTAACGCGAGTTGGAACGCTGGCGGATATTTACAACTCGTACCTGAAACAATCAATACAACTGGGTGGTATGAATTTTCAATGGATTTGCAAAGTGATTTTTACGTTACGTTTGATGTATTTATAAGCGTGGGCGGTGGCTTGAATACAGGTTTAGGCGGTATGATGTTCTACTGGGGGTTTGCTTCTTCTCCAACATCTGAGGTAGACTCTGACGGAGGACAAACTTACTTCTATTCATTCTCAAACTATATTAAAACTGCCCTTGGTGGAACACAAGCACATATAGGGGACGCTGATCGTACTGTTGTGAACAATTCAAATAACGAGGACTGGGCGGAAGGAATATGGAAAACAATAACTTTCAAGATTAAGAACGGTAATCTTTATAAGGCCTCTGGTTTTGGAGTACTTACTGAGGCTAATCAAGGCACTAAGTTTGGATTTTTTGGATTTAATGAAGGTTCTGGCCCGCACGAAATTAGATTGCGAAACATACAGGTAATTATAACCAATGGAGCGACCGTCGCACTAAATTGCGACCTAATAGCAAACAAGGTACGCACAGTTGCCCTATTATCTATATTAGAAACTACAAGAAAGTCTACAGTTGGAATACAGGCTGTGTTTGAACAACCATCAAAATATATCATTGACCCAATACGCACAGACGACAAAAAGACGTACATTTATTAGACAAAAAGCACAAGGGGGCTTAACATAAATATATGGGTGAAATCATACGAGTACCGAACTACTCAACGACCAACATAAAACAAATAACCGTTTTAGACGCTGACGCGGCTGCGTCCCAAACTTTAATACAGGTCTTTAACCCATCTTCTTTTACGGTATCTGACCGCATATTACTTGGTGGTGGGAACACCGGAAATTCTGAAACTGCAACTGTAAACGCAATCAATTCTACAACTAAGATATTTACCTTAAATGCAAATTTAGTAAATAAACATAACAAATATGAATCAGTATCACAACTTTTTGGAGATTCGATCAGGCTATATCGCTCGGCTAACATTGATGACACTGTACCTTCTGATGACCTATTCGTTACCGTCACAACTGTACTGTTACAAGGTGATGACAATACTACCGACATATCAGACCCATCAGGAGGTAGCGATTTCTGGTACAAAATTACGTATTTCAATTCCGTTACGCTTCAAGAAATTTCTCTTGCACAGTCTATTACGGTTCGTGGTGGTGGTTATGGTCGCCTTACTTCTATTGAATCAATACTGCGTGAAGCCGGCTTATTAGGAAATCAGGCCGTTAATGATATTGTCGTTGCGGAAAAAAGAGATAGAGCTGAGTCTGAGGTATTAGGCTCACTAGCTTCAACAGGATATGTTATACCACTACAAACACCGTCAGGAAAACGCTATATACCGCCAATCGTTGAAAATATTGCTTGTTTAATGTCATCTGGGTATTTACTCAAGCAAGGGTATGGAGCAGCCACAACCAAAGATACAACTAATGGTCAAGATAGACTCAATTTGGCAGACAAAAAATTGAAACAGATACGACTACGCGAAATTATGCTAGTTGATACAAAAGGTTCAACTTTGCTTATGGCAGATAATGTTGCGGGTTGGCCTAACAATACAACACTGAACTTTATGCAATCACGAACTGTAGAGCCTTCACATTATATTACTATGGATAAGGTCTTTTAATTATGGCTCTCCCAATACAGCACGTTCAAATGAAGGACACAATCATAGATAATATTCTTACCTTACTTAAAGCGGAACAGCAATACAGCTTCTTCAATGCTTTTTTTTACGGTGTACCCGGCCATATTAACTCTGATCTTCTACCCGCAATATCGGCTAAATTGCTACGAACTCAAATCTACAAGGATATTTCAGAATACACACTCCGAAGTCACATTGAACTAAAAATTACTTACGATTGTCAGGCTGATTTTGGACAATATACAAATAGCGAAGTTCCAGCCGAACGTATTTTACAACAATTTGTTGAGGGTATTGACCCTGTAACTAATAAATATGAAATTCATACTGTCTCATATATTTTATTCAATAACTTTTTAGTCTCTAATGGCTATACTGCATTTTTGTTTGATACTCGCTATTATGGTTCTACGACTAAAAGCACTGAGGCGTTTTGTGAGATCACGTTTATAGTAGATAAAACTATTACTTTGCCATAGGAGATAAGTTATGCACGAATACGAGATGAAAGAACTCAATCAAAATCTAGCTAAGCTAACACTAGCTGTCGAAATGGCTATAAAAATTACACTATATAACTTTGGCTCACAGGGATATATGGTTTATCCATCACGAACTGATGACCCAGCAGAAGCACCTGACGGAGCTGTATATTATAATAGTAATACCGATGTATTTCGTAAAAGAGTAGCCGGTGTATGGAGTAATGCCGGAATTTAATAAGGAGAACCTAAGACCTATGGAACTGCCTGTACTGCTTAAAATCTTTGATAATGGTGTAACCCATGCCGTTGTATATGTTCTGCTTATATATGCGATAGTTGCACTTTGGCGAAGAAACATAAGTATAGAGGATAAACGAGATCGTGATAGTATAGATCGGGAAAAGACCATGACTGTTGCTATGGAAACAGTTACGGAAGGACTCCAAAATCTAGGTGATGTTATTCGTATCTCGATAAAGGGTAAGTCAAAGTAATGAAACAAGCTGATAAGCAAGTAAAATGTAAAAGACCGACAGATGAAGGAGAGGCACGAAAACAACCAAGTAAACTTGCATTATATAAATTAAAACAAACTGTTAAATCACTAAAGATATCTAGTAACGGCCGTTAAACGGCCTTGACAGATGACATAGGCTCATACACAATAAAAATAGGAGGAACAAATGCGATATTATCATAAAGACTTTCCCTGGGGTAAGGGAATGTGGGTTTGGTATCTGAGCAAATGCCTAAATGGCAATATAGACGCAATAATTAAACAGTGCAAAACTTACGATATCTCATACCTCATTATAAAAGGCGGAGATGGACAATACACTTGGGATCAACTCAAACCCGCTCTTATTAAGAAAATTCAAGACGCTGGTATTAAGGTGTACTCTTGGACGTTTAACTACGGACTGTATAAAGATGTTGCTCGTAAACTTGACGTTACGCCAGAAGAAGAAGCACAGGTTGCGATCAACTGTTTAATGATGGGTGTTGATGGACACGTTTTTGACCCAGAAGGACACGTTGAAAATCAACCGAACAATGCACAAAATGCAGAACGAATGTTAAAACTGGTTCGTGCCAAATTTCCAGATAAGTTTCTAGCCTATGCACCATTTGCGATTATTGATGTGCATCGCAACTATCCATACACTACATATGGTAAATACTGTGACGCTGTAATGCCACAAATATATCACGGCACTATGAAGCGTACACCTAAAGACGCTATCATGCGAACATATGACAACTTTATGCGTTGGTCTAAAACTTGGTTAGAGAATGGACAGGGTGACAGTGTTAAACCTCTGATACCTCTTGGGCAAACTTATGATAACTATGAGATCACGCCACCATTCATACTCTCACCAAAGGATATCAAGGAATTTATCTCAGCTATCCACGCATACAAATCCTGTAACTTTTGGTCTTTTCAGCATATGACCCGTGTTGATTGTTGGGAAGCTATACGCGACTCACAATTAGATGAACCAACTGACTTGGAGCGTGGTTGGGATCGTCCAGAGGTAACACAAGAAGTAGTGCCAGAGGTAAAACCAGTTGCAACACCGACCTCAACTCCACCTCAAAATGTAACAGTACAAACACCAGATGAAACTTTGGCAGTCGTAGTACCAATAGTGCCAGAAAACCCACAGTCTGAAACAATCGAACAAACCATTCAAGAGGGAGATCAGCCCGTACAACTACCGACACAGCCTCAAAATCCACCAGATGTTATTATTCCAGATAAAAAACCAACACCAGTAGGACTTCCCTCGGAATTACTAATATCCAACTCTTGCCCTACTACAATAGTAATTAAGCCTAATCCAAAAGCCCCTGACAGTCCACAGGTTACGGTGTATACACACAGGCCACACTTGGAAATATTCCTCGATATTATAAAGTATGTTATATCTAAATTAAAATCATTAAAAAAATAGGAGAACAGATATGGAACTTATACAAGTAGTACAAGACCCACTCATTACTCAGCAAGTTCAGCTATTCGACTTTTCAAGCCTTGTCGGATTAGCCGGTATTCCAGCTATACAACAGGCGGTACAATATTTGCGTGAACATTGGAAGGTTAGTCCACGGTTTGCACCAGTCGCCGCACTTGTATTAGGTGTACTACTAAACTTGGGACTTGCCACATATCTTAATCTTGACTTGCTTGACGCAACTGTTCTTGGAGCATTTACAGGAGCGGGTGCATCGCTTTGGCATTTAGTATCTAAAGCACCGAATACAACACCAACTTCAACCACTGCAATACAGCAAGTAATAAAGTAGGTTATTATAAAAATCTTTTTGATACAACTTTTTTTGTGTGCTTGCGTACTATTTTCTCTCTATCTAACAGCTTACGGTATTCTAGTGGCACTTTCTTACCAGTAGGGTAAAAGTGTACGTTCCTATTACAGCCACGGCATAAGTAAACCATATAAGTATGAAGGTAGCGTAACATTTTTGTATTATCGCGACTGTAGCGTTTCCTTAATTCAACTAGAGATAAGAACTTATAAGATCGCTTGTGCAATACAATATGATCGTGTCCTGTACAAATATCACACTCATATTTTTTAGTGTTCTTGAAGTACCAATTCTTGATAGCACTCCACTCTGCACCCATCAAATAATCTTCGTAAATATCATATCCGTATGAACTGAAATACATAGCAAAAACTATTATACAGTATTCTTGACATTACTGACAAACCCTAGTATAATGAGCGTATGAACTATTATGTTATAACTGGTAAAATATGGATTAAGGTCTTTGCGGATAATGAGGAAGAAGCAAAAGACAAGGCTAAAAAACTAGCAGATAAGGCACATAGCAACTACAGATACAACTTTGTTCAAGCTGGAAATAGAGTTAGTCCTAAGCAGGAGTCAATCTCTAAGGTAAAAATTATCTGGGTTAAGGAGAAAAAATAATGATATTATCTAAGATCGAAAAGCGAGTAGATGCTAAAGGCAAATGTGATATTTATGTGTTATATCTGCCTCATAAGTTAGTAGAACTGGCATATGGGCATATGACTTCTGAGGACAAGAAGATATGTAATATCCTACAAGCCTCCAATCAAATATCAGACCTATTAACTATGCTTGTTATCCATCAGAAGAATATTGAGAAGGTATATCTTAAAAACAAAGATAAGTTTGATCAGCAAAGTAATGAAGATATTACGCTCAATCCTGACAATCAATCATCTAAAGCAGAGCTTGGTAAGAAATATGATGGCTAGTCGTGAGTACTACTATAAATATGTCGCGGCCTTTCACCTTTCCCGTCGTCTTGTGAACTGCGGTTTGAAGCTCACAACGCTGTTCAACTGGTCGTATTCACCACAAATTGAGAGGGTAGATTTGATACTACCGAATACTCCTTATCTGGGTAGCGAAGATAATAGATACCCAGCACCAACCGCATTTGAAATCAAAGAGGCACTACCTGATGAAATATGGGTTACTATCAATACTAAAAATCTGCGAAGACGACTGGGCATATTTCACTTTATGAAAGTAGGCGGCTTATATAAAACTAGCCTTATGGTGCATAGTGAAGATAAGCGTGATATCTATGAGTTTCACCGAGAAGAAGCCGAGAGCGAGGCCGACTCAGTGGCCTCAATGCTTGCCTATATTCACGAAAATAATCTCTGTACAATTTGACATATACTGACAAACCCTATACTATAATAAGTAAGGAGACACTATGCTTAAAGACTATTTAGAATCATTATCCGAAACTGAATTAGCCCTACAAATATCCGTAATTTACTCTTTAACTCTGTCCACACTCTTATTAATCACTATAATTAATACCGTCACATTATTGCCTATTGAGGCTGCAATGCCTATAAATCCAGTAATTGAAGTAGTATCTAACCCATCGCCCCCTCTTACGCTCATTATTCAAAACCCTGTCACAGACAATGCCCAGCCTCAAATAGATGTATACAAAAGTGACGGTATTACCCTTACACAGCCACAGCAAGAGGAGATAAAACAATATGTGTACACAATCTTTGGTACTCACGGCCACAGTGCCTATGCAATCGCCTTCGCTGAATCTAAGTATTATGACATTAAAACAAATCAAACATACATAGCACCCGGCCAAGTGAGGAAGAATGATTATGAACTGTCAGTAGGACTATTCCAGATCAACTTAAAGAGCCGTGATGTTAAGGTTCACTATGACAGAATACCGGGAGTAACAATAGAGGAAAAAATAACGTGGTTAAAAAATCCATTTAATAATACACTGTTGGCATTTTGGATTTTTACCACCCGACAGAATTTTGAAGCGTGGAGTGTATATAATGACGGGTCTTATCTCGCATATACAAATAAATTATGAGTGAAGTTTACCGATGTGATAGTTGCGGGCAAGTGTTCAATACAAAAATCAGTTCCTTTAAGTTGCAACATAAAAAAAGAAAACTACGGCTTGTTTTCTTTCTTAGAGTAAATGGATCTGAGCATTTTGATTACTGTCTTAAATGTCTCAAAGAAGTTCTTACAATTATCATGGAGGGCAGTACTTATGATACCAACAAAAATCCTACTCCGATCACCACGTTCTAAAAAGATGTATAGGGAGTCTGAGCAAGAACTACAGAATTTTTGTATAACTTTTTTGCAATACCGTGGGTTTTACGTTTTGCGTACCAATGCGGGTAAAATTCGAGTATACAACGAACAAGGTAAGGCACGATTTATTGAGCTTATGCCTGCCGGAACGCCTGATGTTCTAGCCTTCAAAGATGGTTATGCTTACTTTTTTGAGTTAAAAAAGCCGGGCAATGTGAGTACTGAGATACAACAACGTATGCAATCGCTACTAAGCAGATATGTTCGTGGAATTTGGGAGATACATTCAAGAGAAGAATTAAGTAGTGCGATTGATGAAATTAACAAGGCTACTACTTGACTTATTCCGCCCAATGGGATATAATACAAGAAGTGCATTGTAAGTTTCATTAAGATAAGAAAGGAATATATGTCAGAAAAGTTAATTGTTGAATGTAATCATTGTGGTTTACCTGTAGAAGTACCAACCGAGATAGCCTTTAGGTTTTCACAAGGTGTATTAGCTAGAATACCAAAAATATCCCATTTACCTGAGCATATGAAAATGATGCAGGAGAAGCGATGGTCTAAGCTATTACCTAAACAACAGGCGATAGTTGATCTATCCAAAAGTTGTGATATTACTAAACTTACTCGTGCTGAGATAGCCGATAAGATTGGATTGGTTGGCCCATTTAATAAAAGTTATGTTACTCGATACTTGCGAAAGCTACGAGCTAAAGGATTAATACCATTATCACCATAGGAATTTTGAATTATGACTACTTGCCAAATTATACGAACTCTAATTGATGACGTTATATTGTCTGGGGGTGCTGTTGATGAAATCCAAGTTACTGATTTAGTCCAATGCCAGCTAGTTCGTGAGTTGTCGGAAGATAATGAGCTAAAACGAGGAATTGACCTCACTTTACTAGGCTCTGTAATGCCCCAGGAGTACCGTGTTGTGAATATGTATGGGTATAGAGTAACACCAAGAATAGGAGGTAGTGATATTCAACTGATATATCATTAGTTAGTGATTAGAAATTCGCGTTACCAGCCAACAAATGTATTGTATGAATTTCTGATGTACTTTTTACAGGAAATTATCAAAACTATTAAATTGTGGATACTTGTTATGATTGTGATCTATTTTGTTGCTTCAAGTTTAGTTGGAATGTTAGTCGTAGGTAAATTCATTGTTCAGGTACTTTTTACATCATTATTTTGACTATATGAAAAAACCAACCCTTTACTATTTTATACTGTCCAGTTGGATTATTCTTCTTATCTTGTTTTACCCGCAATTTGTTGATCCTATTAATAGAACATTCGGATCACTACGAGTATTTGTTGTAGTCTCTACTTTGTTTGTGTTGTACTTTTGGTTGAATGGATTAAAAGACGTAATTTATACACTTTACTACCATATATTCAAACCTAAGCTAAAGCTTCCACCGATTGTGTATGACATATCAGACGAACCATTTGTTGAGCTAATCTATTTGACCTGCAATGACTTTGACCCAAATTCATTACTCAAGTCTATGAACCAGCAATACCGCAATTTTCGAGTCGTTATTTGTGATGACTCCACGAAGTCAGAATACAAGCGAGCTATTGATGAATTTCAATCTACATACAATATTACAGTTATTCGTCGTAGTGACAACAAAGGTTTTAAGGCGGGCAATGTTAATAATTACTTGCAACACAGTACGGCTAAATATTACGTTATATTGGATAGTGATGAGGTTATACCGCCCAATTTCATTAGAGCTTGTCTTCAATACTTTTATAACTATAACAATGTTGGAATTGTTCAGGCTAATCACGTTGTTACTAAAATGGCTAATCGTTTTGTACAAACATTTTCACTCGGGGTTGAGTCGCATTGGTCTACCTATCAATCAATTAAAAACACTTACGGCTTTTTGTCATTTTTAGGACACGGTGCTATGATCTCGGCTGAATGTTACTCTAGGGTTGGTGGTTTCCCAGAAGTTGTGGCTGAGGATTTGTGCTTTTCAATATCGGCAAGAGAGTTAGGCTACTACACATATTTTGCTCACGATATTGTATGTGAAGAAGAATACCCAATATCATATCTTGCCTTCAAGCGTAGGCATAACAAATGGACACAGGGAAATATGGAGTTTATCAAGAAATATACCTTAGTAATATTATTCTCTAAAATGAGTTGGTTTGAGAAACTTGATATATTCCTATTCACCTACAATCTTCCATTATCCATAGTCTTTGTTTTCTACATCATCATTAATATCATAGTGTTTCCTGTTTATGACTTCACTCTAAACTATCCTGTAGCACTAGCCGTTCCAACGGTACTATTCTTGCTTGCTCCTATGCTTAATGATATTTTGTACTACGGTAAAAAGATAAATCACCATAAAATCCTTATTTACTGTGTATTTGTACTTAGTTTGTATGGCTCAATGCTATTTATCTCTCTTAGAGCCTCACTACTATCTATGTTCGGTAAGTCGGTGTTTCTAGTCACACCAAAGACAACTGAGAAGCTATCAATAAGACAGGCAGTTGTTGCCAATTTCGGAGAAATCACTTTTGGCGTAGTTGTATCTGTTGTGTGTATCTCGTTTAATCAATCACTATTCCCGGTGATCTTAATTGTTATACCAGCATTACAGTCGGTTGCATTGACTCTAATGTCAAATGAGTAGTATATAGATTGACACTTGCGATTACTCTAACTAAAATGATGATATGCCCCATATACCATTACAGCCTGACGAGGAGTATACACCACAAGAGATATGCGAATATGGTTGGATATTGAATACAACTGGAAAACCAGATTATCGTTTTGTGCTTAGATTGATAAAAAGAGGGATATTACTATCGCGTAATGTTTGCACCACAGGACAAACGTATTACAAAGTTCGTGGTGATGACATTATCCAATACAAAGAACAAAATAACACTCTGTATTGGACTGAGCCTAGTTAAATAAGTGGCAAGCCGACTGGTACTCCAAGTGCGATTAATACGCCTATAATAAATAGTATTGCGTACAGTACTTTTTTGGCGGTACTCTCAATACGACGCACATTCTCATTACCAGAACCAAGCGAAACACCTGTTACTGAAATGGAAATCAAGATAAGAGCTAATAAAAAATTTGTCATAAATTCCTCCTGAATTAAGTATAGCACTTTTGTTTTCGTTATTATGTAGTTTACTTAAATTTGATATCCTGATGTGCTATAGTCCTCCGTCATCTCTGAAATTTTTAATTCTAATGCTGATATCTCTCGTTCACGAACAGCTAACATTTGCTGATAGAACTCATCTTGACGGCTTAGGATTGTTAATATTTTCCCGGCCTCAATAAGGTCGCTTTTTTTCTCTTTGTTTGTTAATTTTTTGTACGGAGTATTGGTTTGCCTAGTCCACAACTCTACAATATCGTTGGGAATAATAGCTGACCCATCTGGACTAGACTCGCATATTGTCCACAAGTGTAATATCCACCCGCTCCACTGGTCGTGCTGGATTGAGGCTATCTGCTCTCTATAAATTTCTTCTGTACTGCTCATAAATTTCTCCCTAATGTTAAAAATATTTTTCTAAACGTATCGTATACCTTCGCCACTCGTTGTTGTCGGATATTATGTTGTCTACTTTTTCTTGACTGTAGTATTTTTCTGGTTTGATCATACTTTCATCTCCTTTCTTTCTATTATGCACTTTTTTGGTATTTGCAATATATCAGCCGCAGATGTGACTCCCCAACTTTGAGCAATTGATAAATACAATTCGTCCTCGTAAATTATGTATCCTACGGATCTGATCTCACACGATGCGTCCGTGAGATGTTCTATCCACTTGTCGCGGGATAGCCACCCGGCCCAAGCATGGCTATCAACCCACAAAACCTTTAGTAGTGTGCCTATTTTTTGTGTTTTGCTCAATTCTCCCCCTCAATTCCCATCATCTCTTTGGCTCTTGCTATTGCTTCTTCTTTTGTTCGGAATATGAGTCCGTGCTCAAACCGCCACTGGTTGGCATCGTATGACGCATAAAATTGGTCTTCTTGATACAGGTAGTGCAGAAGTATGGGTACGAAATAATGCTCTCCCTCCTTTGGTTTCCAAACACGTTCAATTCCGCTCGTTGCAAATCGGGTAATCTTCACACTGCCTTTTGTTAAAAATATGCTTTTGATTTTGAAATCGCCTATAATGTCGACTACTAGCCAAACTCCACTGTGATTGCTTACCCGCACCCAATCACCCACGGCAAGCTGTGGTTCGTTTTTCATCTCATACAATTCTTTTGTCAGTTCTTCGATTGCGTTTTCGAGTTCTTCTATTTTTTGTGTGTTCATATTTTTTATCTCCACTCCGATAGCGGAACTCCCCGTCTTTCATCAGAGATAGTTGAGCTAATGTGTGTCCTGTAGTTACCTGTGTTTACCCCTAGTACGCGATCTGCTTCCGTTTCTGCTTGTTCACTGTGTTTGGTGCAATACACTTCATCGTATTTTGGGTGGTCTTCTCGTACTATACGATCTGAACATTTCCTAGACGTGCAGAATTGACATTCATTTGGTCTTTTTTTCATATTTCCTCCTTATTTTTTATTTCCTCTGTTTCTAGTGTTTCGATTAAAGCATCAATTTCATCGCTATATTGCTGTACCCGCTCCACACTCAAAGAATCCTTTGCTATCTGATAATACAAATTGTTGATTCTTTTTAGTATGTCTTGTTGTTTTGTCATTCTTCGTCCTCTTTAGTTAGTTTTTTGATTTTATATAAATAATTTATTATCGGGTGATTTACCCATTTATTGCAAACAAAGTTACACAGACTAATCCTGTTGATCACGGCCCTTGACCATTCGGTGTCCTCCTTGAGCATTTCAATGGTTCTTTTATTATTAAATGGTTGTTTTCCAAATCTTTTTTCGACAACAAGATGTTTTTGTTCGACACCAAGATGTTGTTGAAAAGGCCAAAAAATTTCTTGTAATACAAACTTATCTGCATCAATTATTTTATTTGTCATTCTTCGTCTTCCTCCATTAACTGGTATCTTTTACCGTCAATTATTTTTATGTCTAGCTCTCCAAGCTCCTCCAACTTTGCATATAACGCTTGCCGTTCTGGGTCTACTATTGATTTATAAACTTCCCATTCTGGGTTTACCAATGCTTCATAAGCTTCAA
>Ga0163144_10018410_pt1 | contig 14132 bp, 10 predicted proteins | sample OliLak19BULKMAT1_FD_123175 | JGI IMG/M metagenome (GOLD analysis project Ga0163144, IMG submission 123175) | Freshwater microbial mat bacterial communities from Lake Vanda, McMurdo Dry Valleys, Antarctica - Oligotrophic Lake LV.19.BULKMAT1 | ecosystem: Environmental > Aquatic > Freshwater >... | reverse complement strand
GACGCCGAGAACTCCGGCAGCGCGGCGTCGCCGGCGACGTAGAGAAACGGTGTCTCGAAGATCGACGTCGACTCGGCGAGCGCCGAGCCCGGCTCGTCGACCGGCTCGAGCCGCGTGCGCAGCCGCAGCTCGCGGGCGAGCACGCGCATCGCCGCTTGCCGCGGTGCCCAGTTGCCCTCGTACCGCAGCTGCGGCAGATCGACGGTGATCGTGTCGTCGCCACGGCCGTGCCGCCACGGTGCGGTGGGCGGAGGCGCGCTGTGTCCGGCCGCCGGGATCAAGCCCGAAATCGCGGTCACGACCGCCGGCAAGCCCATGTGCCGGCACCACTCGCGTCGAGTCAGAACCGCCACGATCCTCGTGCGGAGCATAACAGCGGCACGGAGGCTCGGCTACACTCGGCGTCGCCGATGCGAGTGCTCGAGGTCGACGCGCTGCGCAAGACGTTCGTGCGGGGGCTCGCGCGGCGCAAGACCGAGGCGCTGCGCGGCATCACGTTCCACGTGGATGCCGGCGAAATCTTCGGCTTCCTCGGACCGAACGGTGCCGGCAAGACGACGACGATCAAGATCCTCATGGGTCTCATCTTCCCGACCCAGGGACGCGCGCGACTGCTCGGCGCGGACATCGGTGATCGCGCCGCGAAGCAGAGGCTCGGCTACCTGCCGGAGAACCCGTACTTCTACGACTACCTCACCGCGCTGGAGCTGCTCGACATGGTCGGGCGCCTGCACGGGTTGCCGGCGCCCGAGCGCAGGCGTCGCAGCGCGCGCCTCGTCGAGGAGGTCGGCCTCGGTGCGGCGGCGAGCCGGCCGCTGCGCTCGTTCAGCAAGGGCATGCTGCAGCGGGCCGGGCTCGCGCAGGCGCTGATGGGTGATGCAGAGCTCGTCGTGTTGGACGAGCCCATGAGCGGGCTCGATCCGATCGGCCGCAAGGAGGTGCGCGACATCATCTTGTCGCTGCGCGCACGCGGTACGACCGTGTTCTTCTCGACGCACATCCTGTCCGACGCGACGCTGTTGTGCGATCGCGTCGCGATCGTGGTCGACGGCACGCTGCGCGACACCGGCCCGCTCGGCACCTTGCTCGATCCGAAGATCGATGCCGTCGAGGTCCTATGGCAGGGCGACGACGCGCTCGTCGCCCGCATCGCCCAGGGGCCCGGCGAGCACGTGCGTACGAGCGAGGGCTGCATCGCGCGGCTTCGTGATCTCGACGAGGCGAACGCCGTCGTCGCTCGCGTCGTGGAGGGCGGTGGTCGCATCGTCCACGTCGTGCCGCATCGCGAGAGTCTCGAGGATCTGTTCGTGCACCAGGCGACCGCCGGCGGAGGTCGAGAGTGACCGGCGCGCTGCTCCGGGTATGGGCCATCGCGCTCAACACGTTCCGCGAGGCGATGCGCAACCGCGTGCTCTACGTGCTGGTGCTGTTCGCGGTCGGGCTCATGGGCTTTTCGATCGTGCTCGGCGAGCTGTCGCTGCACGAGGACGTCCGCGTGATCAAGGACATCGGCCTCGCCGGCACGAGCATCGTCGGGCTCGTGATCGCGCTGTTCCTCGGCGTGAACCTGCTCAGCAAGGAACTCGATCGCAAGACGGTGTTCTTCGTGATCCCGAAGCCGCTTCATCGCCACGAGTTCTTGCTCGGCAAGTACGTCGGCATGGCGGTCACGCTCGCGGTGCTCGTCGCGCTGATGTCGGTCACGCTCGCGCTCGTGCTCGTGTCGCAGGGCGGCACGCACGACGTCGCGCTCGTGCGCGCCGAGGTGCTCGTGTTGCTCGAGCTGTGGCTCGTCGTCGCGGTGACGATGCTGTTCTCGTCGTTCTCGTCGCCGTACATGTCCGCGATGTTCACGGCGGGTCTGTGGGTCGTCGGACGCAACACCGGCGAGCTCCGCACGTTCGCCGAGGGCAAGCTCGCCGACACGCCGCTCGGGTCGCTGTTGTCCGGTGTCGCGCGCGTGGTGCCCGACTTCCGTGCGTTCTTCGTGTCGGGCGGGATGCTCGGCGATGCGACGCCAGTGTCGATCCACGCTGGCTTCATCTCGTGGGGCTACGTCGCCGAGGCCGCGGGATACGCCGCGGCGTACGGTGGCATCTGTCTCGTCGGCGCGATGCTGGCGTTCGCGCGTCGGGACCTGACATGAGCGATTCGGCGCCGCCGCGTCGTGGGCAGCGCGCGCTGCGGATCGCGGCGCTCGTCGTGCTCGGCGTCGGTTCGCTCGTCGTCCGCGTCGCTTGCGAGGGTGGTGCCGAGCTCGACGCGGCGGCGGCGGCACAGCGCACCGGCGACCTCGACGACGAGATCATCCACCTCGGCCGCGCGCTGCGCTGGCGACTGCCGGGCGCCTCCACCGACGAGATCGCGATCGCACGTCTGCTCGAGATCGGCAGCGCGGTGCAAGACGCCGATCCCGCGCTGGCGCTCGTCGCCTACCGCGAGATTCGCTCGGCGCTGCTCGGCTCGCGCTCGCTCGACGTGCCGCATGCCGACGTGTTGCAGGACGTCGACGACCGCATCGCGACGCTGATGAGCACCGGCGATGCCGACCTCGCCGTGCGCACCGCCGAGCTCCGCGAGGCGTCGGAGGCGTCGCGTGTCGGCGTCACGATCGCGGCGCTCGCTTGGATCGCGTGGGTCGTTGTGTCAGCGCGGTTCCTCTTGCGGGGAATCGACGCGCGCGGTCGCCTCGTGCCGGGGGTCGGCACGCGTTGGGGCCTCGCCGCGCTCGTCATGCTCGTCGCATGGCTCGTCGCGTGGCGCTCTGCGTGAGCCGAGCGCGCGATCAGGGCTCGTCGTCCTCCAGCTTCCCCTGAAAGCAAACTAGGTTCGTCGTCGTATCAGACCCTCTTGGGTGGTCGATGCGACGAGCACGCCGGCCTGCGTGAAGAACTGACCACGTGCGAGGCCGCGCGCCCCACCGCTCCACGGGCTGTCGATCACGTACAGCAACCACTCGTCCATGCGAAACGGTCGATGGAACCAGATCGCGTGGTCCAAGCTCGCGACCTGCATCCCCGGCGTCATCCACGACACGCCGTGCGGCTGCATCGCGGCGCCGAGCAGGTTGAAGTCCGACGCATACGCGAGCAGGTATTGATGCACGCTCGCGCGATCGGGCAGTGTGCCCGCCGCGCGGTACCAGACGCGACGGGTCGGCGCGCGCACGTCGGGGTCGAGTGGATCGTAGGCATCGACGGGACGGATCTCGATCGGCCGATCGCACGTCGCTTGCTCGCGCAGCGGCGCAGGGATGCGATCGATCGCGCGCCGTGCGATCTCGGGCTCCGCGAGCAGGCCATCGGGACCGGGCGTGTCGGGCATCTGATCCGGCGGCGGGGCCTGATGCTCGAGGCCCGGCTCGACGACCTGGAACGACGCCGCCATCGTAAAGATCGCCTCGCCGTCCTGGATCGCGACGACGCGGCGCGTCGTGAAGCTCTTGCCGTCGCGAATCCGATCGACCTCGTACACGATCGGCTTTCTCGCGTTGCCGACGCGCAGGAAGTAGCCGTGCATCGAGTGGGCGAAGCGCTCGCCGGTGATGGTCTGTTCCGCGGCCGACAGCGCCTGGCCGACGACCTGGCCGCCGAACACGTTGCCCCAGCCGAGGTCCTGACTCTGACCGCGGAAGAGATCGTGCTCGATGCGTTCGAGGCCGAGCAGATCGAGCAACTCGCCGAGGACGTTCGCCATGCGTGGCGACGGTAGCATGGTCGGCAGTGGGTCCAGCTGCGCCTTGCGTTCGATCCGTACGGGCCGTACACTCCGAGAATGCGTCCGAAGACCTGCGGTGCCGAGGAGGCTCGCGCGACGTTGCCCGAGCTGCTCGAGCAGGCGCACGGCGGTCGCGTCACGGTCATCACGAAGCGGGGCCGGCCCTACGCGGCGCTCGTCCCGGCGCAACGGCTCGGTGCGGGCACGCGACGAGTCTCGCTGCTCGCGCTGCGAGGCTCCGGCGCGGGCCTGTGGGGGGACGCGCGGGCATCGATCGCGGGCATGAGAGACGAGTGGGAGTGACGCTTGCGGACGCGATTCCGGACGGCGCAGCGGTGCTCGTCGACACCGCGCCGATCATCTACCTGCTCGAGGGGAATCCGCTCGCCGCACCATTCGAGTCGATCTTCGCCGCCATCGATGCCGGACGGATCTACGCAGTTGTCACTGCGGTCACGCTGGCCGAGGTCGTGGCGGGTCCGCTGTGTGCGGGGCGCGATGACCTCGCCGAGCGCTACCGGCACGCACTCACAGCGTCCCCCGCGTGGACGTTACGTGAGCTCGACGCCGAGCTCGCCATGCTCGCGGCGCGGCTGCGATTGCGTCACCATCTCCGGCTTCCCGATGCGTTTCAACTCGCCGTTGCGGTGCACGAGGGGTGCTTCGCGTTGGTGACCCACGATCGCGACTTCTCGAGTGTCACGGATCTACCGGTTCTCGGGCCGCCCTGAGGCCGACCCGTGCGGCGCCTGCGTCGAGCACCGCCTTTGCTACCGTCGCGCCGACGAGCGTCGCGCCGCCGGCGATCGCGAGCGCGCCTGGAACCTCGTCGTGAACCGCCCACGCCCACACGCTGCTCAGTACCGGCTCGATCAAGAGGATGAGCGAGACGTCGAGTGCGGGGAGATGACCGACGGCGCGACTCACCGCGAGGTAGGGCAGGGCGATCTGGAAGATGCCGAGATACAGCACCACGACGACATCGCCCAGATCGGCGTGCACCGGGAAGATCCACGGCACGCAGATCGCGAACGCGAGAGTGTTGCCGGTGACCACGGCGGCGATCGGCGCCGACGCGCGTGGACCGGTGCCCATCCAGCGCAGTCCGAGGATCGTCCCGGCCCACGTCACCCCCGATGCGACGGCGAGCAGGTTGCCGGTCGTCGGATCGGGTGCGGTCGTGCGCGGCGGTTCGACGCCGAGCACGAACAGCGACAGCCCGATCGCGCACACGCCGACGAAGATCAGATCGCGACGCACGATGCGTTCGCCGAGTAACAGCGGCGCCGCGAGCAGCACGTAGACTGGCGCGGTCGACTGCAGGAAGATCGTGTTCGCGGCCGTCGTCATGCGATTCGCGATCGCGAACAGTACGACCGTGCCCGCGTACGCGATGCCGACGAGCCAGGCGCGCGGCGGTGGCAGCCGGCGTGCGGTGCCGGAGAGCACGAGCACCGCAATCGCGCCGACCAGCGAGCGCAGGCCCGCGATCTGGGGACCGTCGAGCGCCGCCGCCTTGATCGCGGTACCGCCGGTCGAGAACATGATCGCGGCGAAGACGAGCAGCAGTCGCGCACGGGTGATCTCGGCGGCATCGGTCACCGCAACGCGCCTCGGCTCGCCACGGCCTCGCGATAGATCTCGCGGTACGCCTGGGCGCTCGCGGCCCAGTCGTGACGCTCGGCCATCGCACGTCGCTGCATCGCGACGAACCGCGGTCGATCCGCGTATGCCACCGCGGCGCGGACGAGCGCGTCGGCACACGCCGCCGCGGTCGGCGGGCCGAACACGAAGCCGGTGTCGTCGTCGGTGACCGTGTCGGCGAGGCCGCCGGTCTTGCGCACCACCGGCGGCGTGCCGTAGCGCATCGCGTACATCTGCGTCAGCCCGCACGGCTCGAAGCGCGATGGCACACACAGGCAGTCGACGCCGGCGAAGATGCGATGGGACTGACCTTCGTCGTAGCCGCGCACGAACGCGACGCGACCGGGATGCGCGGCCGCGAGCTCGGCGAGCGCGAGCTCGAGCCCGGCCTCGCCGCTACCGAGCACGACGAGCTGCGCACCGACGGCGAGCGCGGCCGGCCACGCCTCGAGCAACAGATCGATGCCCTTTTGCCACGTCAACCGACTCACGACGCCGAAGATCGGCGCGTGGGTCTGCGGATCGAGCCCGACCTCGCGCTGCAGCGCCGCACGAGCGAGGTGCTTGTCATCGAGGCGGCTCGCGTCGTAGCGCACCGTCAGCGCCTCGTCGCGCGCGGGATCCCACACGCTGGTGTCGATGCCGTTCAGCACGCCGCGCACGGCCTCGCCGCGCCAGCGCAGCAGGCCATCGAAACCGATGCCGCCGGCCGGCGTGCGGATCTCGTCGGCGTACGTCGGGCTCACCGTCGTGACGCGATCGGCGTGAACGAGCCCGGCCTTGAGCAGCGACACCTCACCGAAAAACTCGAGCTCGCTCGGCGACCACGCCGATGCCGGTGCGCCGATCGCCGGCAACACCGAGTGCGGAAACCGCCCCGCGAAGTGGAGGTTGTGCACGGTGAACACGGTTGCCGGCCGACCCGCGCCCCACCATGTGAGATGACCGATGGCGAGCGCGGCCTGCCAGTCGTGCGCATGCACGAGATCGACGGGGCGGTCGAGCGCCGGCGACGCGAGCGCGAGCTGAGCCGCGACGCGTGCGAGCAATCCGAACCGCAGATGGTTGTCCGGCCAGTCGACGCCCTGAGGATCCCCGTACAGGCCGCCGTCGCGATCGAACAGCGGATCGCACTGCAGCAAGCACAGCGTCGCACCGGTGTCGGCGAGCGGCGCCGTCCATACCCGCGCGGGATGGCCGAGGCCGAGCGGATCACCGAGCTCGTGGCGCAGCGTCGCGCCGGTGCGTTCGATGGTGCCGCGATACGCGGGCAAGAGCACTCCGACGTCGTCGCCACATTCGACGAGCGCGCGGGACAGCGCCGTGACCACGTCGGCGAGCCCACCGGTCTTGCACACCGGGACGGCTTCGGACGCGACCTGCAGGATCCGCATGGACGAGCGTGGCGTCGAGCGTACGCGCGACAGGCGTCGAGACGCAAACATCTCCGCGTACAAGCCGGCAGGTGGGCATCGACGCGCATGTCGCGGGTGCATCGCCAGCGCTGGGCGATCGCCGGCCGATGCGACACTCTTGGCGCGCATGCACGGATTCGGCCCCGCGACTGCGACGTGGTTTCGGCGCGCATTCGCGTCGCCGACCCCGGTTCAGACCCGCGGATGGGATGCGATCGCGTCGGGCAAGCACGCGTTGCTCGTCGCGCCGACCGGCAGCGGCAAGACGCTCGCGGCGTTTTTGTCCTGCATCGACAAGCTGGTGCACAAGCCGCCCGTACACCCGGGCGTGCGGGTGCTCTACGTGTCACCGCTCAAGGCGCTCGTCTACGACGTCGAGCGCAACCTGCGGGCGCCGCTCGTCGGGGTCGCGCACGCGGCCGCAGAGATCGGCGCACCGATCGTGGTGCCGCGCGTCGGGGTGCGCACCGGCGACACCAAGCAATCCGAGCGTGCGGCGCTCGCTCGCGATCCGCCGTCGATCCTGGTCACGACGCCGGAGTCGCTGTTCCTGATGCTCGCGTCCGCGGTGCGATCGACGCTCACGACGGTCGAGACGATCATCATCGACGAGGTGCATGCGATCGCGCCGAGCAAGCGCGGCGCGCATCTCATGCTGTCGCTCGAGCGGCTCGCGGCCGACTGCGCGGTCGATCCCGTGCGCATCGGGCTGTCCGCGACCGCGAATCCGCTCGAGGACATCGCGCGCTTTCTCGGCGGTGATCGTCCGGTCGAAGTCGTCGACTGCAGCGCGCCGCCGGACATCGACGTCCAGATCATCGTGCCGGTGCCCGACATGACGCGGCCGTCGTTCGGCGCGATGCCGGTCGCCCAGCCGGTTCGTCCGCGGGTGGGCTCGACGCTCGCGCCTGCGCCTGCACCTGCGCCCCCCGGTCTCGGCGAGCCGGTCGACAACAGCATCTGGCCCGCCGTGTATCCGCGGCTCGTCGCGCTCATCCGCGGGGCGCGGTCGACGATCGTGTTCGTGAACGCGCGCGGGCTGTGCGAAAGGCTCGCGCAGCGGCTCAACGAGGTCGCGGGCGAGCCGCTGGTGCGTGCGCACCATGGATCACTCGCGCACGGACAGCGCACCGAGATCGAGGAGGCGCTCAAGCGCGGCGAGATCAAATGCATCGTCGCGACCAGCTCGCTCGAGCTCGGCATCGACATGGGCGCGGTCGATCTCGTGGTGCTCGTCGAGTCACCGGGCGCGGTCGCTCGCGGCCTGCAGCGCGTTGGTCGTGCCGGCCACGGCGTCGGCGAGCGTAGCCACGGCCGCCTGTTCCCGAAGCACCGCGGCGATCTGCTCGAAGCCGCGGTTGTCGTCGCGCGCATGGGCAGGGGCGAGATCGAGTCGCTCGCGATCCCGACGAACCCGCTCGACGTGCTCGCCCAGCACATCGTCGCGATGGTCGGGCTCGGCGACACGACGGTCGCGCGCATCGAGGCGATCATTCGCCGCACGTCGACCTACGCGAAGCTCCCGGCCGATGCGCTGCGTGGCGTGCTCGACATGCTCGCGGGCCGCTATCCATCGCAGGCGTTCGCGGATCTGCGACCGCGGATCGTATGGGATCGCGCGACCGACCAGCTGTCGCCGCGCCAAGGCGCACTGAAGATCGCGATTCAGAACGCGGGCACGATCCCGGATCGCGGGCTCTACCCCGTGCACCTCGGCGAAGGTGGCCCACGCGTCGGCGAGCTCGACGAGGAGATGGTCCACGAGTCCGCACCGGGCCAGGTCGTCACGCTCGGCGCGAGCGCGTGGCGCATCGAGCGGATCACCCGTGACCGCGTGCTCGTCGTGCCCGCGCCGGGCGAGAGTGGACGGCTGCCGTTCTGGAAGGGCGAGGGGCCCGGTCGTCCGCTCGAGCTCGGGCGCGCGCTCGGTGCGTTCACGCGCGACGTCGCTTCGCGCGAGCACGACGACGCGCTCGCGTGGCTGCGTTCCGAGCATCGGCTCGACGAGTGGGCGGCGCAGAACCTCCTCGCGTACGTCGAGGAGCAGCGCACCGCGACCGGTGTGCTCCCGACCGATACCGCGATCACGATCGAGCGCTTCCGCGACGAGGTCGGCGACTGGCGCGTGTGTCTCTTGTCGCCGTTCGGGGCGCGGGTGCACGCGCCGTGGGCGATGGCGATCCAGGCCGATCTCGCCGCGCGGCACGAGTTCGACGTGCAGGCGATGTGGAACGACGACGGCATCGTGCTGCGGCTCGTCGACACCGAGGAGTTGCCCCAGCTCGATCTGCTGGTGCCGGATCCCGAGGCGATCCACGATCGCATCGTCGAGCAGCTCGCCCACTCGGCGATGTTCGCGGGCGTGTTCCGCGAGAACGCCGGGCGTGCGCTGCTGCTGCCGCGCACGCGCGCCGGCGTGCGTACGCCGCTGTGGGCCCAGCGGCTGAAATCGCAGCAGCTCCTCGCGGTCGCGCGCGAGTATCCGGCGTTCCCGATCGTGCTCGAGACCTATCGAACATGCATGCAGGACATGTTCGACGTGCCGGCGCTCATCGACATCCTCACGGGTATCCGCGCGCGGACCATCCGCGTCGATCACGTCGAAACCACGTCGCCATCGCCGTTCGCACGATCGTTGATGTTCGCGTACGTCGCGGCGTACATGTACGAGGGCGACATGCCGCTCGCCGAACGTCGTGCCGCTGCACTGACGCTCGATCGGGCGCTGCTCCGCGAGCTCGTCGGCCACGAAGACATTGCACAGCTGCTGGATCCAGGCGCGACCGACGATCTCGAGGAAGAGCTGCAGCGCACGGCCGAGGGCTACCGCGCGCGTGGGCCTGACGAGCTGCACGATGCGCTGCGCCGGCTCGGCGAGCTGACCGAGGACGAGCTCGTGCTGCGGTCCGAAGGCGATCCGGCGCAGTGGATCACGGTGCTCGAGGACGGCCGTCGCGCGATCAGGATGCGGGTCGGCGGTCGCGCGTGCGTCGTCGCGATCGAGGATGCCGCGATGTATCGCGACGGGCTCGGCAGCATGCCGCCCGGTGGCATCCCCGAGACGTTTCTCGCGACCGTGCCCGACGCGCTCGCGCAGCTCGTGATGCGGTGGGCGCGGACGCACGGCCCGTTCACGACGGACGCGCTCGCGGCACGTTGGTCGATACCGGCCTCGGCGATCTCTGCGGTGCTCGCAGGCATGGTGCGCACGGGCGCGGTCGTGTTCGGGCGCCTGCGTCCCGGTGACGACGGCGAGAGGTGGTGCGATGCGGAGGTGCTGCGCCGGATCAAGCGCCGCTCGCTCGCGCGGCTGCGCAACGAGATCGCCGCGGTCGATGCCCAGACCTACGCGAAGTTCCTGCCGCAGTGGCACGGCATCGGTGATCCGTCGCGGGCGCCCGGTCGACTCGCCGAGGTGCTGACGACGCTCGAGGGCCTGCCCGTCGCGTACAGCGAGCTCGAGCAGCACGTGTTGCCTGCGCGCGTCGCCGGCTTCGGGCCGCGCATGCTCGACGAGCTCGGTGCGATGGGCGAGCTGTGCTGGGTCGGCAAGGGCGCGATGGGCCCTGATGACGGCAAGGTCGCGCTGTTTCGTCGCGATCGCGTCGGGCTGCTGCTCGATCCGCCGGTCGTGCCCGACGATCTCGATCCGCTGCGCCGCGCGATCCTCGATCACCTGGCGCTGCGCGGCGCGTCGTTCGTCGTCGAGCTGTTGCGCGCGGCCGGCGATGTGCGCCTGGGCGAGCTCGAGTCGGCGCTTTGGGATCTCGCGTGGGCGGGCCTCGTCACCAACGACACGTTTTTGCCGCTGCGCGCGCTCGCGGCAGGAGCTCGCGCGCGACCGGGTCAGCGCAGCGGCGGCGGACGGTGGTCGCTCGTCGCCGATCTACTCGGACCCGAGCGGTCGCCGACCGAGCGTGCACTCGCGCGCGCAACGATGCTCGTCGCACGCCACGGCATCGTCAGTCGCGACGTGCTCGCGACCGAGCAGATCGAAGGTGGCTTTGCGCCGATCGGTCGCGTGCTGCGCGAGCTCGAAGAGGCCGGCAAGGTGCGGCGTGGCTACTTCGTCGAGGGCACCGGCGGTGCTCAGTTCGCGGCACCCGGCGCGGTCGATCGTCTGCGTGCGGCGAGGCAGCCCGAGCGTGCGGCACCGGTCGTGCTCGCGGCGACGGATCCGGCGCAGCCGTACGGCGCGGTGCTGCCGTGGCCGCATCGCTCGCCGGACAAGGGCGGTGCCCGTCGCGTCGCGGGTGCGACGGTGGTGCTCGTCGATGGTGCGGCGGTGCTGTTCGTCGAGCGCGGTGGTAGGCGGTGGATCACGTTCGCGGCGGCCGACGATCCCGCGACGTTCGAGATCGCCGCGCAGGCACTGGGCAGGATCGCGAGGGAGCGTCGGGGCAAGATGCTGCGCGTCGAGTCGATCGACGGCGAAGCGGCGCGCGAGACGAAGTACGCCGCGGCGCTGCGGGCGGTCGACTTCCGCTCGGACGTGCGCGGGCTCGTGCTCGAGGTGCGGTGACGCTCAGATCGGCGCGAACGTCAGCGCCGCGTTCGCCGGCCGGCGTCGGTGTCGGCGCCTTCGCGCACGCGAGCACCAGCGCAGCGAGCCCGCCCATCACGAGCCTCGAAAACGTCGTCACCCGCGCGCGCACGCACCGAAGCATCGCCGATCCGCGCGCAGCACGGCAGGGATCCCCGCGCGCGTCGCCGCGCGGCACGCAGCGTTCACCCGGCGTACCCTCAGCCGACCGCCGTGCCCGAAGGCGACACGATACATCGACTCGCTCGAAAGCTGGCCGCGGCGCTCGTCGGCCAGGCGACGACGCGCGTGTGGCAGCGCGATCGCGGTGAGGTCGCAGAGCTCGTCAGTCAGTCGATCGGCGCGGTCGAGGCGGTCGGCAAGCATCTGCTCGTCGGTCTCGGCGATCGCTACGTGCTGCACACGCATCTCGGCATGCCGGGTCGCGTCGCCCAGATGGAAGGCGCGTTTGTCCCGACATGGGAGACCAGCGCGATCATCGGTGTCGAGGGCACGACGTTCGTGTGGCGCAACGCAAAAACGGCGGCGCTCGTGCGCCGCGACGAGCCCGCGTTCATCCGCGCGATGCAACGCATCGGCCCCGACCTGCTCGCGCCGTCGTGCGACATCGACGACGTCGTCACGCGCGCGCTCGCCCGTGGTGGCAGCGAGCGACCGATCGCCGACGTGCTGCTCGATCAGTCGATCGCCGCGGGCATCGGCAACGTGTTCAAGTCCGAGATCATGTTCACGTGCGGCTTCGATCCGTTGCAGGCCGTCGGCACGATCGATCGCGAGGCGCTCGCACGCGCGTACGAGCTCGCGCGCACGATGTTGCAGTGCAGCGTGCGCGACGGTCACCGCGACACGGTCGGTGTGGTCACGCCGTGGCGCGGGCGCGCGAACGGGACCCGGCTGTGGGTCTACGACCGCGCCGGCGAGCGATGTCGCGTCTGTGGCGGGGCGATCTTCCGCACTGGCGTCGGCGAGGACGCGCGCGTCACGTTCCAGTGCCGCACGTGTCAGGCCCCCGAGACCGGGCGCCGCAGGGTCACGGCCTGAGCGCTCGCGTCGCGTTATGATCTTCGCGATGTTCCGCGTCCTAGTCGGCGCGACGGCCGCCGTCGTCGCACTCTTCGCCTGCAGCAGCCCCGATGCGACGGTCCCCGGCGAGACCGGCGACGCGAGTGATCCGAGCGGCACCGCGACGATCGTATCGATCTCGAGCGCGACGACGACAGCCGAGACGTCGCTCACCGATCCGTCGACGTCGAGCGAGACGTCGAGCGAGGAGAGCGGTACCACCGGACCAGACACGCTGCCACCGGTACCGATGCTCGTGTCGCCGACCAACGGCTCACTCGACGAGCCGCTCGAGACGGCGCTGTGCTGGGAGCCGGTCGTGGATCCCGACGGGGATGCCGTCCGCTATCACGTGTTCGTCGACGACATCGACCTGCAGGGGGGGGTGCAGGACGAGCAGGAGGGCTACGCGGGGCCGTGCACCGATCCGCTGACGTTCGACTACGACCGCACCTACGCGTGGCGCGTCAAGGCGTTCGAGGTCGAGGATCCGACGCGCGAGTCCGAGTCGAGCGACACGCGGACGTTCACCGTCGAGGGTGAGGCCGGCGCGCACGTCGTGTTCCTCGATCGGTTCGACGACGACATGGGCTGGCAGGTCGGCGGCGACGCGACCACTGGCGCGTGGGTGCGCGGCGATCCGCAGCTCGCATTCGATGGCGAGGATCGCTCGCAGCCGAGTCGCTGCGACGGCGGCGCGGCCTGCTGGTTCACGGCGGACAATCCAGCCGGTGACGCGAGCACGGACGACGTCGACGGCGGCAGCGCGACGCTGACCTCACCGCCGTTCGATCTGTCGCGCGCCGCCGCTGCGACCGTGGAGATCCGCCGCTTCTTCTATCGCTCGGATCCCGATCCTGGCGCGGAGCTCCGCATCGACCTGCTCGTGCCCGACGACGCCGAGCCCAGCGGCTTCGCGGTGCACCCGCTCGAGCTGCTCGATCAATCGACATCGGTCGATCCGCAGAATCTGTGGACCCCGCGCGAGCTCGCGGCGTGCGGGGTGCCGATGCTCGACGGCTCGCGGCTGCGCATCACCGCAACTGACGCCGGCGACGGGGTCCTCGAGGCTGCCATCGATACGGTGCGCGTGCGGGCGCACGACACCGCGACCGTGTGTGGCTCGGGTGACGGTGGCATGTGCGATCCAGCGCTCGGCTCCGCGGCGTGCCCCGATACGTCGCTGTGCTGCGCGAAAGGCAGCGTGCAGGCCGGCGTGCATCGCTGCACCCTGCCGGTCGCCGGCATGGATCCCGACACGCCGCCGCCGTTGCCCGACTCGCCCGGCAACGGCCCGCTCGGCTGCGATGCACCGGATCTACGCATCGATGAGACCTGGATCGATCCGGTGTTCACCGACATCATGGTCAACCAGAACACGTGCGAGCTACTCGAGGGCTGCGTCGACGACACCGGTATCCGCACGATCCTCCGCTTCTCGCTCGCTGCACAGAACAACGGCAGCAAGGATCTCGTGCTCGGCGTCGCGGCGAACAACCCCGATGTCTTCCACTACAGCGAGTGCCACGATCACCACCACTTCGACAACTTCGCGATCTACGAGCTGCTCGACGGTGACGACGTGATCGCCCGTGGCCACAAGCAGGGGTTCTGCCTGCTCGACTCGTACAGCTGGGCGTGGCCGAACACGTTCGGCAACTACGACTGCGGCAACCAGGGGATCACGCGCGGCTTCACGGACATCTACGAGTCGGATCTCCCGTGCCAGTGGATCGACGTGACGGGCGTTC
>Ga0163144_10018409_pt1 | contig 14133 bp, 7 predicted proteins | sample OliLak19BULKMAT1_FD_123175 | JGI IMG/M metagenome (GOLD analysis project Ga0163144, IMG submission 123175) | Freshwater microbial mat bacterial communities from Lake Vanda, McMurdo Dry Valleys, Antarctica - Oligotrophic Lake LV.19.BULKMAT1 | ecosystem: Environmental > Aquatic > Freshwater > Lake... | reverse complement strand
GACGGCAGCGAGCAAGAGGATGAGTGCGTTACGGAACATAAGGGGCGGTCGAAATTTTTCTCACCACAGATCAAATGCAGTTGGGCGCAGATAGTCGACTTTGGTTCAATGCGTCGTGAAGTGGAGGGTGTTTTCCGGTCTGACTTTAAATTCAGACAAGTCAAAAAAATTCCACGTCCTTCACTCGCTGTCGAAGAACCCTAAGTTCATCTGTGCTCATCTACCTTTGATCTGTGGCGTCACTTCTTTAATACCACAACGTCTTTCGGATCAACCCACGCGACAGTACGTTCGGCCTGATTGTCCTGCGCGACGAATTTCGGGTTCAACTCGAACACCTTGAAATTCGTGCCGTTGAACGATCCGGAATGAAGCAGGCCGACTTGGACCTGGTGCTGCGCGACCTCGCCGAGGTAGATCGTGTCATGGACCGAGGCGTCGAAAGCGTTTTCGGTTTTTCCGGTCACGCCCAGCACCACGGCCTCCGGGCGGAGGGAGATCGTCACGTTGTCCCCGACGTTCGGCGTCGCGCCGATGGGTAAAGCCGTACTGGTCAATTTGCCGACGGACGTTTCCAGCACCGCAGTCCCGTTTTGCACGGAGGTTACTTTCGCGGGGAGGAAATTGGCTTCGCCGATGAAATTTGCGACGAATTGCGTGGTCGGGCGCAGGTAGACGTCGCGCGGCGCGCCCATCTGTTCGATCTTCCCGCCGTTCAAAATCGCCATCCGGTCGGCGATGCTCAGGGCTTCCTTCTGGTCGTGCGTGACGTAAATCGTGGTAAACCCCGCCTCCTTACAGATTCGCCGAATTTCGGTCCGCATCTCCAATCGAAGCTTGGCGTCGAGGTTGCTGAGAGGTTCGTCGAGAAGCAGGCAGTCGGGCTTAACCACCAGCGCCCGCGCCAGCGCGACGCGCTGTTGCTGACCTCCCGACATCTGGTTGGGCTTACGGTCGGCCAGGTGCGTCATCTGCACGAGCTTGAGCACTTCATCGATTCGGGCGTTCTGATTCGATTTGTCCACCCCGCGCACGTCCAGTCCGAACCGCACGTTCTCGCGCACGTTCATGTGCGGCCAAAGCGCGTAGCTCTGAAAACACATCACCGCGTTACGCTTCTCGGTCCCGAGCGACGTCACGTCTCGGTCATTGAACCAGATTTTGCCGCTCGTCGGTTCGACGAGGCCCGCAATCAGACGCAGCAACGTCGACTTCCCGCACCCGCTCGGCCCGAGCAGGAAAAACAGCTCACCGGCGGCGATGTCGATGGTGATCTCGTCGAGCGCCGTCGTCTGCCCGAACCGCTTGGAGATTTGCTCGAACCGCACTCGTGTCATGCGTAACCAGACCTTTATTTGTTGCTTGCTACCGTTCACACCAATTTACATCAGTTCGCTTCCCAAAGCGCGGTCTTTACGGAATCTGAACAGTCCCGAAAGGTGCGGTCGGCGCGCCAGGCGTATCGGTCCCGACCGGCCCGGTCGCCGGCCGCGTCGTGGACGGGCGATTCAACACTTGGTCGACCATCTTCAACCCGCGCAATGCGTCCGGATTATCCGCCTGAAGCGCGAGCGCCTGAAGGAACCAATCCTTGGCCACCAGAAAGTTTCCGGTCAAGCCCACGGCGTTGCCCATCTCCGCTTGAAGTTGCGCGCTGGTGGGCGAGAGCCTGTAGACTTGAGTCAGATGGTACAAAGACTCGCGGTATTGCCCATAGCTGCGGAACACCCGCGACAGTTCCCGGTGCGCGGCGGCGTAGTTCGGCTTGACCGCGACGGCTCGTTGAAACTGGCGGACCGCATTTTCGTCGTCACCCAGCTTCCGGTACACCATTCCCTTTTCGTACATCGCCTCGCCGAGCGTTGGGTCGGTCTCGGCCGCACGTCGGAAGTGCTCGGACGCGGCATCGATCAGGTACTGTGGGTCACCGAACCTGCGGTACACCCATTCCGTCACCGTCGGGAGCGAACGCTCGAATTGTAACAGCCTCGCGAGTTCGATCAGGTGCGGCCCGTCGTCGTACTTACGCATCAATTCCCGCCCCATATTGAAGTTCGCGCGTGCGTCGTTCGGCGCGACGACCAGAACCTCACGGAAGATTCCCTCGGCGGTATCAAACTTCCCCTGACGATACCTTGCGATCCCCAGCGCGACCGCCGCCCGCGTCGAATCGGGACGGAGTGTCCGCGCGGTCTCCAACAACGCCGCTGACTCCGAGAATGACGTGTCGCTTTGCTTTAATGCCTCGGCGGCGTCGTCACTAAAACCGTCGACGCGCAGTTGATTCGCCTGTTGGTACAACGTCGCCCCGTCGTCCAGAAGCAGCGTTCCAAGCTCGTAATGGGCGAGGTACGACTTGGGGTTTCGGCCGATCGTGTCATTCCACAATTCACTCGCGTCTGCGTACGCCCCGGCACGGGACCACGTGATGGCCGTAAGCAATATCAATACGACGCCCGTAGCCCCGAAAATGCCCTTGGCAACGGTCTGATCAGATGCCCTCGCGCCGAACGACCGTGCGACCAGTCCGACCACGCCGACGATCACCGCAAAGTGCGCCGGATACGCGAACAGGTCGGCGACCAGGCGCGTCGCGTGGTCGCTCGTCGGCACGAGCCCGGCCCGCGGAAGCAGCATCAGCACGTACGTCCCACCGACTACCGCCGCCCCGCGCGCGAGCGGCCCGCCAGTTCGCGCCCGTAATACCAACACAACTAATCCAACAACCAGCGCGGCAAGTCCGAGCCACCCGATGACGCCCGCTTTTTCGATCCCGTAATCAAAGCAAAGTCCCAGCGGGAAGAATATTTTTCCGAGGAAGAACCACGCCGACAACCCACCTGCCGACGCCTCCACCGCGAGGGCGCGTTGCATCGGACCCGCCTGCGCCGCAGCACTCAATTCGACCGCGATGTACACCGCCAGCGCCACCGCCCCGATCACTACCATCGGAATGACCCGGCCCCATTCCTTGCCGTCCACCTTCTTACCCGCGCCCCACAAAAGCAGCGGCACGACCAGCGCAACGGGTGCCAACGTCGGTTGCGCGAGAACGCCCGCGGTGAACAGCACCAGCGCGATCGTGTGCGCCGTCGCCGAGTCGGTCACGGTGATTTTGAGCACGCTCCGGCCCAATTCTCCGTTCGTCACGCCCGCCGACTCAAGGTAGTAGAGTACCGCGCCCGTCATCAGCGCCACGCCGAGCACCAACGGTGTCTGGCTGACCCAGCTCACCGACTCCGCCGCCAGCGGATGCACCGCGCATACCGCAGCGATCACCCACGCCCCCGGCACGTTCAAATTCCTCAGCACCAACCAGAGCAAAATCACGGACGCGGCATGTAATGCGACCTGCACCGCGTGATACCCGAATGGCTCGACGCCCCACGCCTGATATTCGAGCCACAACAGCGTGTAACCGAGAGGTTGAAAGTGAGTCGTCACCGGAAGCTTCGCCGTCGCACCGACCACCGAGCCGGGCTGACCGGGGGTCGTCGGCGCGGGACCCGAAAAAATTTCCGACACGTGCCCCGTCCAAATCTGCGCCAACGAATCCGTCGCCACAATCAGGATATTGTTCGTGATTTCACGGTCGTCGTGCCAAATGAACGACCCGCGGATCGCCGGGATGAACGCCGTCGCCGCGAGGAGGACGAGCATGCCCACCCACAACCACCGGTCTTTGACAGACTCCGGCGCGTCAGGAGACGTCAGCACCAGCGGCGCGGGTGCGGGTTCGGTCGGATTCGGTTCAACAGGCGGCAGGGGCGCGGCGTTTTCAGACGTCATGCCATCGTTTCCTTCGGGGCCAAAGCCGGGGCAGGCGCGACCTACCGGCGGCAGAAATCCAATCGACGGATGAGGATGTTAGCTAACGCACTGTCAAGACGCCAAGGCCCGGCGCGAAGACTTGATTAAGTCAACAGGGTCCGCGCATTTGAAACAGGAGAGCCGCCAAGACATCACGACACGCCTAGTCCCGCCCGATTAAATTCCGCCACCGCCGACGGGAACCTGGGCGGGCGTGCCTTCGTGCGGGGCGCGGAGGTAACCGACGTCCTGGAGTTTTCCGCCGGGGCCTTCGTGCCGGATATCCGGGCCGCGCTGGTCCCCGCCACTACGCCGGCGCAGGAGTTCACTGGCGCCCTGCACCACGACGTAGAACAGCGGTACGAAAAACACCGCGAGCACGGTCGCGGCGATCATGCCCCCCATGACGCCGGTCCCGATGCTCTGACGACCCGCGGCACCCGCGCCCGAAGCGATCACCAGCGGTACGACACCCAGCACGAACGCGAGCGACGTCATTAAAATCGGACGGAATCGGAGTCGGGCGGCGTTCAGCGCCGACTCGACCAAGCCCTTGCCTTGGGCGCGTTGTTCGATGCAGAACTCGACGATGAGGATCGCATTCTTGGCCGACAGCCCGACGAGCGTCAGCAGCCCGATCTGGAAATAAATGTCCTTCGTGAACCCGCGCAAATAAACTGCGACCAATGCGCCCAACACCCCGAGCGGTACCGCGAGCATCACCGCCAGCGGCAACGACCACTTCTCGTACTGCGCCGCCAGCACCAAGAACACCACCAGCAATCCGAACCCGATCACCTTCGGCGCCTGATTACCCGCCTTGATTTCCTGAAAGCTCACGCCCGAAAACTCATACCCGTAGCCCGCGGGTAAAACTTCGGCGGAGATTTCGCGCATCGCCTGCATCGCCTGGCCGGTGCTGAAACCCTGCGCCGGCGCGCCGGTAATTTGGACGCTCGGGAAGCCGTTGAAATGGCTGACAAGATTCGGCCCCGTGCGGTAAGAAGAAGACGTGAGGCCCGAGAGTGGTACCATCATCTGAGAGTCGTTTCTTACGTAGACGCGCTCGATGTCGTCGGGCTTCATTCGGAACTCCGGCTCGGCCTGCACCTGTACGCGCCAGACCCGGCCGAACTTGTCGAAGTCGTTCACATACAGCGTCCCGAACAACGCCTGCAACGAATCGAAGACCTGGTTAATCTGCACGCCGACCATTTTCGTTTTCGTCCGGTCGAGGTCGACGAACAACTGAGGCACCTGCACGCGCAGCGTGCCGTTCAGCGCGGACAACTCCGGTCGCGCCTGCGCCGCCGCGAGCAGCTTGTTGTTGACGTCGGCCAAGGCCGCGATGTCGCTCGTGCCGCGCGCCTGAAGTTGGTATTCGAAGCCGGATCGTGTGCCCAGGCCTTGAATCGCCGGTGGATTAAACGTGAGCACCAGTGCCTCTTTCATCCCGCCGAAATGCCCCCACGCCCCGCCCACAATGGCGGCGGCGCTTTGGTCGGGGCGTTTACGCAGTTTCCATTCTTTCAATCGCACGAAGAGCGTCGCGGCGTTACCGGAGTTGGTCCCGCCGCTGAGCAGGTCGAGCCCGCCGAGCGTGACACACCGTTCGACGTTGTCGGTCTGCGACAGGAAATATTCCTCGACTTGCTTCACGACCGCGTCGGTGCGCTGGAGCGACGCCCCGTCGGGCAACACGACCGCGGCGATGACAAAGCCCTGGTCTTCGTCGGGAATAAATCCGCCGGGCACCTTCTGGAACAGGAACGCGGTCAAAGCCAGCAGCCCGCCGAAGAGCACGATGCTGAATACGCCGAACCGGATGACCTGCTTGGTCCCCGCGACGTAGCCGCGGGTCAGTTTGTCAAAGCCGGCATTGAACCAACGGAACAGGATGAATTTTTTCCCGTGCGTCGGCTTGAGAAGCAACCTGCATAGCGCCGGGCTGAGCGTGAGCGCGACCAGCCCGGAAATCGCGACCGACAGCGCGATAGTGATCGCGAACTGCTTGTACATTTCACCGGTCAGCCCTCCTAAGAACGCCACCGGCACGAACACCGCGCTCAGCACCAGCACGATCGCGATAACCGGCCCGGTGACTTGTTCCATCGCCTTGATCGTCGCCTCGCGCACGGGAAGCTTTTCCTCTTCGATGATTCGCTCGACGTTTTCGACGACCACGATCGCGTCGTCGACGACGATGCCGATCGCCAGCACCATGCCGAAGAGCGTGAGGGTGTTAATGCTGAACCCCAGCGCCTGCATCCCCGCGAAAGTCCCGATGATCGCGACCGGCACCGCGAGCAAAGGAATCAGTGTCGCGCGCCAGCTTTGCAGGAAGACGAACACGACGACCAGCACGAGCAGCACCGCTTCAATCAGCGTCCGCACGACTTCCTCAATACTGATTGCGATGAAGCGGGTCGTGTCGTAGGGGCTTTCCCACGACACGCCGCGCGGGAATGAGGCCTTCATCTGGTCCATCGTGCTTTCGACGCCTTTCACGACGCCGAGCGCATTGGCCCCGGTCTGGAGGTAGACAAGAACGAAGGTGGTCGGCTTGCCATTGAGCCTGCCGAACGCGTCGTAACTTTGCGCCCCGAGTTCGACACGGGCGACGTCCTTCACGCGGACGATCTCGCCGTTCTCACGGGCGCGGAGGATGATGTTGGCGTAGTCCTCGGGTTCGCTGAGCCGGCCTTGCGTGAGGACGGGGAGCGTGAGCTGTGTGTTTTCCGGCGCGGGCTGCTGACCGATGCGACCGGCGGCGAACACGGAATTTTGTTCGCGGATACTGGTGGCCAAGTCGGTAATGGTCATGCCGCGCTGCGCCAAGCGGTCGGGGTTGACCCAGACGCGCATCGAATAATCTTTCGTGCCGAAAATTCGCGCGTCCCCGACGCCCGGCACGCGCTTGATGGCGTCGATCAGATTGATGGTGGCGTAGTTGCTCAGGTAGACGTCGTCGTACTGCTGGTCGGCGCTGGTGAGCGCGATGACGGTAAGCAGACTGGAACTTTGCTTGGTGACGGTAATGCCCTGCCGCAAGACTTCTTGCGGAAGGCGAGGTTGTGCGACCGCCAAGCGGTTCTGAACTTCGACGGCGGCCAGGTCCTGGTTCGAGCCGATGTCGAACGTCGCGGTGATGACCAGGCTCCCGTCGTTCCCGCTCTGGCTGGAGTAATAGATCAGATTCTTCGCGCCCGACAATTGCTGCTCGATAGGCGACGCGACCGACTGCGCCACCGTCTCGGCGCTGGCGCCGGGGTAGTTGGTCGTAATCTGAACGGTCGGCGGGACGATTTCCGGAAACCGTGCGATCGGCAACGTCGCGATGCTGACCACGCCGGCGAGCGTGATAATGATCGACAAAACGGTCGCGAAAACGGGCCGGTCGATGAAGAATTTTGAGAACATGAATACAACCTTCAGTCACGTGCCTTCAGACCCGAAGCCGATACCCGCCCGTTCACATCACGGGTTGCGAAGCGGGTGCAGTCGCCGGGGAAGTAGCAGGGGTTGCGGTCGGGGCCTCGACGATTTTCGGATTGACTTGCATCCCCGGCTGGATCTTTTGGACCCCGTCGGTCACCACATTCTCGTCGGGCTTCAGACCGTCACGGACGATCCAACGGTCTTCGACCCATTCGCCCATCGTGACGGGTCGCAGTTCGATCTTGTTCGTCGAATCGACCACGTACAAAAACTGTCCCGTCGGCTGCTGGAGCACCGCGCGCTGCGGGACGGTCAGTGTGTTCGGGCGCTGCCAGCCAAGGATGGTCGTTTTGACGAACTGACCGGGGATGAGCCGCCCTTCGTCGTTCTTGAACACGCCGCGCGCCTGGGCGCTACCGGTCTGGGGGCTGACGCGTACGTCGAAGAAGTTCATGCGTCCCTGCACCGGGTAGGCCGTCCCGTTGAGGAGTGTGACCTTGAGTTCCAGATTGTCCTGCCCGCCGGGCGGGGCGACGATTCGGCCGGTGTCGACGTCGGCACGCCATTGGAGCCATTCACGCTCGCTGATCGAAAAATCCACATAAATCGGGTCGGTCTGCAGCGCCTCGGCGAGCAATGAATTGTTCGAGTCGTCGACGAACGCGCCCTCATACTTGTACGTCTTGCCGATCACTCCCGTCAGCGGTGATGTGATGGTCGTGTAGCTCAGATTCAACTTTGCGATCGCGATTTGCGCGTCACCAAGGTGAACGGCGGCGTTGGACGCGTCGAGCGCGCTCTGCGCGTCGTCGATCTCCTTCAAGTTCGCGACGCCCTGCTGTTGGAGCGGGCGCAGCCGATCGTAGTTGCGCTGCGCAGAAGCCGCCGTCGCCTTGTACTGATCGAGACGGGCGGTCGCCTCGTCAAGGTCGGCCTGAAACTGACGCGGGTCAATCTTGAACAAGACCTGCCCCTCCTTGACCTTACCGCCTTCCTCGAAATTCCACGCGACCAGAAATCCCTTGATGCGCGCCCGGATCTCGACGTTCTTGAAAGGGCTGGTCTGACCGACGAACGAGTAGTTGATCGGCACGGTCGTCGCCCGCACGCGCTCGGCGGTCACTTCCATGGGTGGCATCTGCGGCGGGCCACCGGCGTGGTCCGACTTCCCACACCCGACCACGACTGACAGCGCGCCAAGTAACAGCACGAGCGCGATCATTCGGAATCTCTTTAAGCGATTATCTAAACCCCACAGTGACGAAAACTTCATGGCCATTCCTTCCCGAAATCAAACGAATATGCAAATCGTTCCCTGTACGGGCAGAAATGAAACGGCCAGACGAACGTCCGAGCGTGACATCACGATCGCGTTCGAGCTTATTCCTAATCCTGTGCACAGGGGAATGTCAAATTCCAGCGATCGCTCCCCCGATCCCGACGGGCGATGCCCCGGTAGTCTATTTTTCAACGTGTTCGATCTAGCGAGATCGACGCGATCGGGTATCTTGCCCCGCCGGAGCACGCGCCGGCCTTTGATGAATACGGAGCCCTGAATGAACAGCGAAATAAAATATTCGATCGGTGTAGACGTCGGTGGAACGAATGTGAAGGCGGTCGCGGTCACACCCGAGGGGAAGGTTCTTTTGTCGCGCGACGTTCCGACCAAGGACGACGCCGAGGCGACGTGGAAGCATGACACGCGCGAGCTGATTCGCGCGATGGAGTCGACTCTCGGTCGCGCCGCCGACCGGGTCGGCGTTGCGTGCCCCGGTATCGTGCAGTCCGACGGCAGGAGTGTGTGGTGGATGCTCGGGAAGATGGAAGCGACGATGGGCTTCGAGTGGGCCCCGTACCTGGGCCGGGAAAAGGTCGTGCCGGTTTACAACGACGCGCAGGCGGCGCTACTCGGAGAGATCGCATACGGAGCCGCCAAGGGGTCAAAGAATGTCGCGCTTCTGACGCTCGGCACGGGCGTGGGCGGGGCGCTGATGTGCGACGGGCATTTGTTGCGTGGGCATCTCGGGCGTGCGGGGCATTTGGGTCACATGAGCGTCGACTTCGACGGCCCCGCCGACTTGGCGCGGACGCCGGGCGCGATCGAATTCCAGATCGGCAATTACTCGGTCGCGCAGCGCACGGAGAACCGATACCACACCACGCGCGATTTGGTCGACGCCTACAAGGGAGGCGACGCCAGCGCCGCGGAAATCTGGCTGCGTAGTGTTAAGGCGCTCGCGGCTCACATCGTGAGTATCGTCAACGCCGTCGACTCTGAAATCGTCATCATCGGAGGAGGGATCGCGCTGTCAGGCGACGCGCTGTTTAAGCCACTCGCCGACTTCCTCGACCAATTCGAATGGCGTCCGCACGACCGGCGCGTCAAAATCGTCCCCACGGCGCTCGGATCGGAGGCCGGCGCGCTCGGCGCCGCGTATGGCGCGAGTCAAGCGTGACTCGGACGTGTGGGTCGAGAATGAGTTGCAGATTCGACGCGCCTTTACGCGTTCGCCTCAAAAGTGTACGAACCCGACTCAAGCTCCAGCACGACGACGCTGCCGTCAGATTCGACTTGCCGCACGCCTTCCACGGAGCTTAACTCGCGTCCACCTTCACGTACCGAAGACGCAGACGACGTCGGCACGTAAGCCTTCGCGGTCGTGTTCGGGGGAACTTTCACGTTCCACTTCAGTCGGCCGGCATCAACCTTCCACGCGCTAACAACTTCGCCGTGGATCGACTCGAACGCCCCGCTCGCGTGCGTCAGGCCTCCGCCGATGACGGGCTTGAGAATGAGCCTTTTCGTACCGGCGGCCGAGTCCTCCCAATCGATGCCCGCGACGTAGCGGTACATCCATTCGCCGACCGAGCCGAAGCAGTAGTGGTTGAAACTGTTCATGCCGGTGTCTTGAAAACCCTTGTCGTGCGTCCAGCCGTCCCAGCGTTCCCAGATGGTCGTCGCGCCGTTACGGATGCTGTAGCCCCACGACGGAAACGTCTCTTTGAGAAGTAGCTTGTACGCGACGTCCGCATGACCGGCTTCGGTCAGAACCGGCAGCAGGTAACTCACGCCGATGAAGCCTGTCGACAGATGCCAGTCGCGTGAACGAATGTCGTCGACAAGGTGCTGCGCCGCCGACGGGCGCAGGGCGTCGGGCACGAGACCGAACTGCAACGCGATCACGTAACACGCCTGCGTCTCGCCAACGATCCGCCCGTCGGGCTTGACATACGTCCGCTGAAACGCAACTCGAATCCGGTCGGCGAGTTCGGTGTAATACGCCTCGTCGTCCACCCGTTTCATCACTCCCGCGATACGGGCGAGCAGGCTGGTGCTGTAGAAGAAAAATGCGGTCGACAAGACGTCCTTCGGCGTATCCGCTTTGATGCTCAGCCACTCGCCGTAGTTGTTTCCACGACGATTACGCCAGATGCCGTCGGGGTTGTGACGTTGCACGTGCGCGACCCAGGCCTTCATCGAATCGTAATGCTCCTTGAGCAAGCCGGTATCGCCGTACGTGCGATAAAAAGTCCACGGCACGATGATCCCCGCGTCGCCCCACGCGGGCGCGGCGTCGGCGGGGAGCAGCGCCGGCACACGCGGGCATACGTCGGCGTACGCGCCTTCTTCGGTCTGCGCGTCGCGCACGTCGGTGATCCATTTAGTCAGGAACGACGCCGTGTTCATATTGAACATCGCCGTGCGACCGAAAACCTGGATGTCGCCCATCCAACCAAGCCGCTCGTCACGCTGCGGGCAGTCGGTCGGAACTTCGAGCCAGTTCCCGCGCTGGCCCCAGCGGATATTGCTTTGCAACTGATTCACGAGCGCGTTGCTGCACTCAAATTTCATCGACCACGGACAATCGGTATGGATCACGACGCCCGTCAGCGCGTCCGGTGTCAGTTCACCCGGGTATCCGCCGACCTCGACATAACGGAACCCGTGGAACGTGAACGTCGGCTCCCACGTCTCGCCGTTGGGGTCACCGCGCAGGGTGTATTGGTCCGTCTGTCGGGCACGGCGAAGATTATCCACGTACAGCGTACCGTCGGCATTGAGAACTTCCGCGTGACGCAGGATCACCGTCGTCCCGCGCGCGCCGCGCACCTTCAGCCGCACGTACCCGACCATGTTTTGCCCGAAATCGATGACGTGTGTCGCGCCTCCGACGCTTCGGATCGAAACGGGCGTCGCGGTCTGTCTCTGTCTCACGCTCGGGCCGGTCTGCGCGACGATCGCGCCGTGTTTAGGCCGAGTCACAACCGCGCCGCGCCAAAGCTTCGTATCGAACCCCGGCGAGTCCCAGCCGGGCGATTCGCTCCGCGCGTCATACACCTCGCCGTGCAGAAAATCACTCGTGACGACCGGTCCCGTGCTGCTGCGCCATGACCCGTCCGTCACGACGACCTTCGTCGTGCCGTCCTCGAAAGTAAGGTGTAGCTGCGCCCGCACCGCAGGCTGCGTGCCCCAGTAACCGCGACCGCGCGAACTGCCCTGAACCCACCCGATTTCACCGGCGTACCATCCGTCACCGACGACGAAGCCGATCGCGTTCGCACCTTCCTTAATCAGTTCAGATACGTCGTAGGTCTGGTACTGAACGCGCTTGTCGTAGTCCGTCCAGCCCGGCCGAAACAGGTCCGAACTGACCGACCGACCGTTGATCGACGCGACGTAAACACCCAACGCCGTCGCGAACAGACGCGCCGATGCCACGCGCGATCCGACTGAGAAATCCGTCCGAGCGTAGCCCGGCGAGCTCAACTGGCCCGCGCGAGAAACCGGCTGAATCCATTGTGCCACCGCCCACGCCTCGGAATTCAAAAGCCCCGCCTCCCAGTATGCCCCTGCCGACGTTGTCGTCGCGCCTTGCTCGTCCCATGAGGTGACCTTCCAAAAGGCACGCTGCCCCGACCCCAGAGCCGGGCCGCCGTATGTGACGAAAGTCGTCTGATCCGACTCGACCCGCCCGCTGTCCCACAGATCGGCGGTAGTAGGTCCATCAGTCATCGAAACGACCACCCGATACGCGGTCTGCCGCGCCCCACGCCGCGCGGATTCGACCTTCCAGAACAAGCGCGGCCGCGCCACGTCCATCCCGATCGGATTCACCTCATACTCACAACGCAAGTCCGTCACGTTCCAGCTCATGTTTCCGCCTTTCAATCGTTTTCCCCGATCAAACTATGTCACGGGCCGCAGTCGAGTGTTAGGACGGGTCAGGATTCGACTAAAACGATCTTGACATCGGCCATCCTCGGAACGACCCTCTATAAGTGCCTTCAATCGTCCCCGTGACCGGAAATTTACATTTGTACGGGGCCCATTTATTCAAGACCTCGGCCCTGCCAGTCTACGCGCAGCGGATGGTCTACAATGTCAAGGCAACCCGGCCACGTGACCCGGCCGTGGTCGTCACGCCGAGGGCCGAGGAAGAATTACACGACCATGACTTCATGGAAGTCGTACTCGTCCTAGGCGGGACGGGGCTCCATCGCACGGCCGCGGGTACACGCGCTATCGGGTCCGGCGACGCATTCGTCTTTCGACCCGGTGCGTGGCACGGCTACGAACGTTCCCGGCGCTTGGACATCTACAACTGTTGTTTCGGGACGCAACTCCTGCAGCGTGAACTGGCCTGGACGCTGGGCGACCCGCACCTCGGTTGGCTCTTGTGGAACGGACCGCTCACCCCCGGGCGGCACGGAATGGCCTCGTTTCGCGTGCCACGCGACGCGCTGGCCCCGTGTGTCGGTGAACTGGATCGGTTACGACGACTCACGAGCCTGCAAGCCGGCGCGGGGCCGGCGAGCTTGGTGGGACAGTTGTTGAACGTGCTTGGTGAGTTGGCCAACCACGTCGACCCGGCGGCGCGACCTACGCTCGCGGGTGTGCACCGCGCGGTCGGAACGATACTTCGCTTGTTCGAGACACAGCTCGCCCGGCCGTGGCAACTCGAAGACCTCGCGCGCTCGACTGATCTCGACGGTGCCTACTTGTCACGCCTGTTCAAAGCGACCACCGGCCTGCCACCACTCGCGTACCTCATGAGCGCTCGTGCCGAGCGGGCGGCAATGTTGTTGCTCCGCACGACGCGATCGATCGGTGAAATCGCGACCGACGTCGGTTGGCCCGATCCGATCTACTTCGCGCGGCGATTCAAAGCCCATTTCGGTCTGACGGCCACTACCTACCGACGACAGTTTCTCAGGTCAGCACCGGCAGCGGATTGAATTGCCTGCCCAAGATCGGCTTGCTCGGCGTGTCGAGCCAGTTCTGCAGCACGGTCGCGTAGACGTTGCGGAAGTCGGTGGTGAATTTCAAATCACCCGAATCAAGATCGGTCAGACTCGGATACCTGCCGAGCAGTCCCGGCTTGATCTTCGGCCCGATAAGGAACATCGGCGCCGCCGCGCCATGGTCGGTCCCTCCACTGGCGTTTTGTTCGACGCGCCGGCCGAACTCGCTGAAACTCATCACCAGCACGCGGTCGTCGTTTTCCTGCTGGCGCAGGTCTTTCGTGAACGCGTTCACGCCCGTGGCAAACTGTTGCATGAGCTGGTCGTGCCGGCCCTTCTGGTTCGCGTGCGTGTCGAACCCGCCGAGGCTCACGTAGTAGACGCGCGTCGGCATGTTGCCTTTGATCATGGCGGCGATCGTGCGCAAGCCCTCGCCGAACTCGCCGCGCGGGTATTCGACCGGCGGTTGGTGGCCTTTGATGAGCGCCGAAATTTTGTCACTCGACACCTGTGCGTCCATCGCCGTTCGGGTGAGGAAGTCGAGTTGCGCGTCGGGCGTGATGATCTTCTTCGCCTGCGCGTTCTGTGGCGTCTTGAGTTGCGACTTCATCTCCGGTGCGCTCGTCGCCGCCAAGGCGGGGT
>Ga0163144_10018408_pt1 | contig 14133 bp, 11 predicted proteins | sample OliLak19BULKMAT1_FD_123175 | JGI IMG/M metagenome (GOLD analysis project Ga0163144, IMG submission 123175) | Freshwater microbial mat bacterial communities from Lake Vanda, McMurdo Dry Valleys, Antarctica - Oligotrophic Lake LV.19.BULKMAT1 | ecosystem: Environmental > Aquatic > Freshwater >... | reverse complement strand
GCGTCCGCCAGGCCGACGCGCTGCCGATACCCCTTGGACAAGGTTCCCAGGAGGCGGCGGCGGACCTCACGCAGGCGACAGCGTTCCAGGCAGTATTCGACGCGCCCGAGCCTACCCCTGCGAGGCATGCCTCTTAGCTGGGCGCGGAACATCAGATACTCCTCGACGCGCATCTCGGGATACAGAGGCACGCTTTCCGGGAGAAAGCCGATGTTTTCGCGCACCTGCATCGACTCGGTCATCACGTCGAAGCCGGCCACGCGGGCAGTTCCGCTTGTCGCGGTGAGATACGTCGTCAGCACGCGCATGGTCGTGGTCTTGCCCGCGCCGTTGGGGCCCAAGAAACCGACGACCTCCCCCTTGTCCACGTTAAACGAAACGCGGTCGACGGCCTGCACCGGCCCAAAATACTTGGTAAGCTCTTTGACTTCGATCATGCTCATAAGCGGATCCGTTGCTTACCAGTCGTACTCCCTCTCCCTCGGGGAGAGGGCCGGGGTGAGGGGATGCCGCGGGTTGGAGGGATATCAACGCACAACCCTACTCCTGTCCAAACCTACGGGAAATTCAAACCCTTGAAAAGGGGCAACTCGCCCGGTTCGCTGATCGCCACAAACCACCGTGCGCGGCATTCAAGGACGTTGCCCTCATTTTCGCTTGCAATCTCGAATTCCCCCGCGCACCATACACACCTCACCCTTAACGACGATGTCGATTCCCAACTAGGAGGAAAAAAATGAAGAAACATTTCGCGATCCTGTTCGCCGGGCTGCTCGCGCTGCCGGTTGCCGTCGGCGCCGGCGACAAGGCCGGGCCCAAGGACAACATACCGCCGCCCGGCTTCGAAGCCCTCTTTAACGGCAAGGATTTGACGAATTGGCAAGGTCTGGTCGACGTCAAGGCTCGGGCCAAGATGTCTCAGGCGCAATACGCCGCGGCCGTCGAAAAAGCGAACAAACGCGTGCTGCCCAACTGGACCGTCACCGACGGCATCCTGCACTACGACGGCAAGACCAACAGTTTGCAGACCGTCAAGGACTTTGGCGATTTCGAGTTTTTGATCGACTGGAAGCTGGCGAAAAAAGGCGACAGCGGCATCTACCTCCGCGGCAATCCGCAAGTGCAGATGTGGGACAACCCGATCGGCTCGGGCGGCCTTTACAACAATCAGAAAAACCCCAGCAAGGCCCTGAAAGTCGCGGACCGCCCCGTCGGCGAGTGGAACACCTTTCACATGGTCATGAAGGGCGACAAGGTCACCATCAAACTCAACGACGTTCTCGTCGTAGACAACACGCCTCTGGAAAACTACTGGGAACGCGGCAAGCCCTTGCCGACGACGGGCCCCATCGAACTCCAGCACCACGGCGACCCGCTTTGGTTCAAGAACATCTACATTCGCGAGATCAAGTAGGCAATAATCTCCGAACCCGAGCGCCAAGCGAGTGGGCAAATCGCCGCGATTCCCTTCGCTTGGCGCTCAGGCTCGACACGGGACGCGAATCAATCGCTCTTATCCAATTCAAGTCACCATCCAACCAATCGGAAAACAAGCGAGAGAGGGGGTAAGTCTAACGTTGCGATTGTGCGTCAGAGTTTTTTGGCAAGGAATGTGGTACGATAAACGCTCCTTGGTCCAACCGGATGCCCGCTTCATGAAAACTCCAATACCCGAAAGTGACGTTGCCATCTTCGCTCGCTTGCTGGAAACGAGCAGTCGCCGATTGACCCCCGCCCTGGCGCGCTACCTTTTGTCGCTGGGTTTTTTGGATACCGATCAGGCACGAATGGCGGAATTGGCCGAGCGAAACCAGGAGGGATCGATTTCGGGGCAAGAGAAAGAGGAATTGATGAGCTACGTGAAGGCGGGACATCTTCTTGCCGTGCTTCAATCGAAGGCTCGAAAGGCGCTTAAGGCCAAGCAGGTTTCTTGAGATCGTTGGACCATGCAAGCGAAATTGGCAAATGCGGTCCGACGTCGCGCCGGCGGCCGTTGCGAATATTGTCGCATGCCGCAATCTGCCTATCCGACGACGACCTTTCCGATCGATCACATCGTGCCTCGGCAACATGCCGGTCCCACTCGCCTTTCCAACCTTGCGCTATCGTGTCTGCATTGCAACAGTCACAAAGGGCCAAATCTCGCCGGTTTGGATCCGTTGACACGCAAATTGACGAAGTTGTTCCATCCCAGGCGCCATTCCTGGCGACGGCATTATCGGTGGGACGGAGCATGGCTTATTGGGCGGACGGCGATCGGCAGAGCCACCATTGCGGTTCTTGCTTTGAATCTTCCCGAACTGGTCCAGGTCCGCGAAGCCATTCTCGAAGAATCCGCACCCTTCGATTGAAACTTTCTCTTTGTCCCCCCACCCATTCTCCGCTATAGTAGCCCTTCTCTCCGTTGAATTTCCCACTTGAAGGAATTTTAGAATGAAGTGGACGTTATCCCTTTGTGCCCTCGTGCTCGGGGCGGCTTCCGTGCCCGCGCAGAATCTTGAACTGAAGTCCGGCGACCGCATCAGCATCATCGGCAACACCCTCGCCGAACGCCTGCAACACGACGGCTGGTTCGACGCGTTTATCCATAGCCGGTTTCCCAAGCTCGACCTGGCGATGCGCAACCTCGGCTTTTCGGCCGACGAGTTGACCATTCGCCTGCGCTCGGCCAACTTCGGCAGCCCGGACACTTGGCTCAGCCACAACAAGGCCGACGTCATCTTCGCCTTCTTCGGCTACAACGAATCCTTCGCGGGAGACGCGGGGCTGGCGAAGTTCAAGAACGATCTGGACGGCCAACTCAAGCACATGCTCAAGCAGAAATACAACGGCGCAAGCGCCCCGCGCATCGTCCTCTTTTCCCCCATCGCCCATGAAGATCTGAAGGACAGGAATCTTCCCAACGGCGTGGAAAACAACAAACGCCTCGCGAAATACACCGCCGCCATGGCCGAGGTCGCCAAGGCGAACAAGGTCGTTTTCGTCGATCTGTTTAAGCTAAGTAAGGGACTCTACGCAAAATCGGATCAGCCGCTCACCATCAACGGCGTCCACATGAGCCCCTATGGCAATCATCTCCTCGCGGAGGCCGTCGACAAGGCGCTGTTCCCCAAAGACGCTTCGACACGGACGACCGAAGGGTTGGAGAAGGTCCGGCAAGCCGTGCTGGATCGCAACTTCCACTGGTGGCATCGTTATCGCACCGTGGACGGCTTCTCGATCTATGGCGGCCGGGCGGGACTCAAGTTCGTCAAAGGCCAAACCAACCGCGAGGTCATGCAGCGCGAGATGGAAATCCTCGACCAGATGACGGCCAACCGCGACAAGCGGATCTGGTCCGTTGCCCAAGGAGGCGATGCCAAGGTCGACGACAGCAAAATCCCCGAGTTCATCGACGTCGTGACCAACAAGCCGGGCCCGCTTCAGGGCGGCAAACACCTGTTCATCGACGGTGAAGAATCGATCAAGAAGATGACCGTTCACAAGAACATGAAGGTCAATCTCTTCGCCTCGGAAAAAGAGTTTCCGGAACTGGTCAATCCCGTGCAGATGTCGTGGGACACCAAGGGCCGGCTGTGGGTCGCCGTTTGGCCGACTTATCCGCACTGGAAGCCGGGCGAAAAAATGAACGACAAGCTCCTCATCTTCGAGGACACCAACGGAGACGGCAAAGCCGACAAGATGACCGTCTTCGTCGATGACCTGCACTGTCCGACCGGTTTCGAGTTTTACAAAGACGGCGTCATCGTCGCCCAGCAGCCGGAACTATTGTTTCTGCGCGACACCGACGGCGACGGCAAAGTGGACAAGCGGGAACGCGTCTTAAGCGGCATCGACTCGGCCGACACCCATCACGCGGCCAACAGCTTCGTGCTCGATCCGGGCGGGGCGCTTTACTTTCAGGAGGGCACGTTCCATCACACACAGGTGGAAACTCCCTGGGGTCCGCCGGCGCGCAACGTCAACGCCGGCGTTTACCGCTATGAACCGAGGACGCACAAGTTCGAGACCTATGTAAACTACGGCTTCGCCAATCCGCACGGCCACGTCTTCGATCGCTGGGGCCAGGATTTCGTCGTCGACGGCACGGGCGCCAATCCCTTCCACGGCACACTCTTCTCGGGGCAGACGGAATTCGGCCAACGCCACGGCCGACCGCCGCAACTTTACAAGCAGCGAACCCGTCCCTGCCCTGGCATGGAAATCATGAGCAGCAAGCACTTCCCCGACGAGATGCAGGGCAATCTGCTCGTCGGCAACGTCATCGGCTTCCTCGGACTTTTGCAATACAAGTTCAAGGACAAGGATGCGAGCTTCGAGGCCGTCGAGATGACTCCCATCTTTTCCTCCAGCGACCCCAACTTCCGCCCCACCGACTTCCGCATCGGACCGGACGGCGCCATCTATTTCATCGATTGGCACAATCCCATCATCGGCCACATGCAACACAACCTGCGCGACCCCAGCCGGGATCGGCAGCATGGCCGAATCTATCGCGTGACCTATGAAGGCCGCGCCCTGTCACATTCGCCCAAGGTGGCAGGCGAGTCGATCGAGAAATTGTTGGACCTGCTCAAGGAATCGGAGGACCGCGTCCGCTATCGCGCCCGCATCGAACTGGGCGGCCGGGACACGGATAAGGTGATCGCGGCGGCCAAGAAATGGATCAAGACGCTGGATCCCAAAGATCCGGAATTCGAACACCACATGATGGAAGCGCTCTGGGTCCATCAGTATCAGAACGTCGTCAACCTGCCGTTACTCAAACGCATGTTGCGGTCGCCCGACTTCCATGCCCGGGCGGCGGCGACCAAGACGTTGTGCTATCAACGCGATCGCGTTCGCGATGCACTCGATCTCTTGCGTGTGCAGATCAACGATCCGCATCCGCGCGTCCGCTTGGAAGCGATTCGCGCCTTGAGCTTCTTCCATGGCGAAGAACCGCTCGCCGTCGCGGTCGAACTGTTGGCCCATCCGGACGACCAGTATCTGCGTTACGTGTTCAACGAGACGTTGGCCACGCTGGAACGCCGGCTCGGTTCGGGCAAGCTGGACCGGGGCAACATCGCGGCCAGCATCGTGAAAATGCTCGACAAGGGCACGGTCGCCAAGGACCGGGCGCCGATCCTGATCGAGACCGTGACAAAGCACGGCGGCGCCAAGGAACTTCAAGCGATCTGGGCGAAGGCGCAGACGAAGGGGACCTATCCGCCAGCGTTGCGCCGTCAGGTGCTCGAATGGCTCGCCGAGGCCGCCGACACGCGCCGCGTCACGCCCAAGTTTGAAGTCGCTTCGATCCAAAAGCTGCTGAGCGACGCCTCCGGCGATCCGGGGCTTTTGAATGAAGCCATCCGCCTCACCGCGGCTTGGAAAGTCAAAGAAGCGGCCGACGTTTTGCGCGGCATCGCGCAGGACAAAAAGGGCAAACTGGCAACGCGTGAGATTGCCATCGAAGGTTTGGCGTCGCTGGGTGATGCAGGCGTCAAGGCGACGCTGTCCGAGTTGACCGATCCGTCGCACTTGCTGCCGATCCGCTTCCGGGCGGCGGTGGCTTTGGCGAAGCTCGATCTGGAAGCCGGTTCGCTCGCGGCCGCCAAGGCGCTCGCCTCGGCCAGTGAAAAGGACGATCCCAGCAGCGTCGTCGAGGCGTTCTTGGCGCGCAAAGGCGGACCCGAAAAGCTCGCCGCCGCGCTCGATAAAGTCAAACTGTCGCAGGATAACGCCAAGCAGATCCTGCGGGCGATGTTCCTGGCGGGACGCAACGACGCGGCGCTTGCCTCCGTGGTGAGCAAGGCCGCCGGTCTGGATGTCTCCGGCAAGGCGCCGACCGCCGAGGAGATTCGCAAAATCGGTGACGAAGCCGCCGCCAAGGGCGACCTCATTCGCGGCGAAAAGATTTTCCGCCGCGCCGACCTGGGCTGCATCAAATGCCATGGCATCAACAAGGCGGGCGGCAACATCGGCCCGGACCTGGGCCCCATCGGCGGCTCGTCTCCGGTCGATTACGTCGTGCAGTCGATCCTCGATCCCAACGCGGCGATCAAGGAGGAATACATCACCAAGCTCATCAGCACCGCGTCCGGCCAAGTCCTCCTGGGTGTGGTCGTCGAGCGCAACAAAAACGTCGTCGCCGTCAAGGATGCGACCGGAAAAATCACCCGCGTTCCGGCCGACGAGGTCGACAGCGAAACCAACGGCAAGTCGCTCATGCCGGAAGGCGTGACCCGCATTCTCACGAAGGCCGAACTTCTCGACCTCGTCCGCTTCGTCTCCGAACTCGGCAAGCCCGGCCCGCTGGCGCCCCGAGTCATCACGACCGTGCAGCGTTGGAAACGGCTCAGGGACGTGACCGCCGCCCTCCAGGAAGGCGTGCCCAACCGCGAGGTGGTACGCGACTCCATCCTGGCCGTTGGCCCGGAAGCATGGGAGAGCGTCTTCTCCAACGTCGACGGTTCGCTGCCGCTCGCCGAGTTACGCAAACCCGCTTCGCCCAACGTCGTCTACGTCCAGGGCGAGATCGAAGTCACCCAAGCGGGGAAAGTCGACTTCAAACTGACCGCACCTAAGGGGACGACTTACTGGGTCGACGAAAACCAGTATGACACAGCGAACAACGCCGTCGATCTTCCGGTGGGTCGACATCGTATCACCGTCCGCGCCGAGATCGACGGCAAGGCGCCGACACTCATACTCGAAGTCCTCCGCCCGGAAACGTCCAAGGCGCAATTCGAAATCGTCCACGGCGAATAGGCCGCTTGCGGCTTAGCGTCCGAGTAGTATCCACGAAGGGCACGAAGACACACGAAGAGAAATCTTGAGTGGTCTCCGTGCCCTTCGTCTTTTTTGCGCCTGCATTGCGCCAGCAATGCGCTCCTCCCTCTCCCCCGGAAATGATCGGTAGCCGTGTGAAGCGGGCGGCGTTCGAGTGGGAGCGGGGAAAGGTGCAAGCGCCGTAACGCCAAAGCTCAGCGGCGGGCCACTTAACCTGGGCCTTTCCGATTAGAAGCAGAAGGCCCGTCCGCTGGGAGCGGTTGGTTCGGTTCTGATGTTGCCCAGATTCGATTCCCGCCCCCTTTTACTTTTCTTGCGTTCATTTGCCCACTACTTCTTGGGCTGACGGTTGCTGATACCTCTCCAACTCTTTTGGATCGAATTCAATGTTGGCGTCGATGAGATCGTCCCGCATGAAGTGGTCCGGTCGCGAAGTTGACGAGTTCGTCACCCAGGTCAGGAGGTGGGCGCAGAGGCGGTCGAACAGACCCTGTTGTTTTCGCGATGCGCGCTGCAGAAGAAACACGCCGACCCGGGCCTTCATTTGCCGGACGCAGTTGCCGACGCGCTGGAACAATGTGGGCATGGTCGCCTCTCCTTCAAAGTCATCGAGCATGGGCCAACGAATCAGCACTCCAGGCGCGGGTCCGCACACGCTTGCACCCGGCAAGGTATCCCCTTCAGGTGCGGAATGCCCTGCTCACGATCGAGAAAATCCTCATCGTCCGAGGTGATCTGCGCGTCGGCAAACTTCCAGGCGCTGGATAGATGTTCGCGACCTTGCGTCGTTTCCGGCAGCCACCAACCGTGTGGCACCCGCACCAGGTCGCGCGGCATGTCCTTGCGGATCTCCGTCATCGCTTTCATCTTGCCGGCGCGCGTTTCGATCTCCACCCAGTCTTCCTCGTTCAGGCCGAGCCCTCGGGCGTCTTCTTCGTGGATGAACATTTTGGGAAGCGGACTTCGCTGGCGAAGTTCCGGGACGTGCCGCTGTCCCGTTTGAAAGAACGCATCCTCGCGAACGCCCATGAAGAGCGAGAGCGGAAAACGCGCATCCGGCTGCGGTGCCGCACGGTAGTATGGCAGGGGATCGAAGCCCAGATTCTCAAGTACGCTCGAGGACAACTCCACCTTGCCGGACGGCGTCGCGAAACCGGTCTTCTCGTACTTCCGGAACGACGGCGTCGGCACATACAGCCGATGTTGCCTGGCAAACTCCTGGAACGACAGCCCCGTTTTCTGAAGGCGGTAGTCCAGCACGCTCTCGACGTTCGGCCAGGGAAAGTGCTCCGCGAATCCCATCCGCACGGCCAGTTGACGCCAGAAATCGTAAACGTCGCGGCACTCGCCCGGCGGCTCCATCGCCTTCTCGGAGACCTGAGCGAACGGGAACACGCCGTACCCGTCCCACAGATGAGACCGTTCGAGCCAGCTATCGCCGGGCAGGATGTAATCCGCCAGTTGCGCGGTCGGCGTTTTGAAATGCTCGTGGACCACCACGAGATCCTGGTTCATTAGTCCCTGGTAGATCATCTTCATGTTGGCGAAGCCCATCAGCGTATTGTTGCCCAGCGAGAAGAACGCCTTGACGGGATAAGGCGTCTCCTCAGCCATGGCGCGAAAGACCGCTGACGGATTGGCCATGTAACTGCCATAAACCAGGTTGGCGTACTTCATGCCCCAGACGCGCTGGGTGGGTTTCGCCAGCGCTGCGGTTCCGCGGTAGGTAAACGCGGGATACTTGTCGGAACCCAGTTGCTTCGCCTTCTGCTCTTCCGACAGTGCGTCGTGCAGTTCGAGGTCCGATTCGCTGATGAAGTCGGAAACGTAGCCGTTGAAGACGTCACCACCAGGCACGTCCAGATTGCCCGTCAGGGCACGCAGCGTGCAGTGCAGACGGATGGCCGAGGTGCTGGAGACCTGCTGATCGGTGATCGGCGTCCAGGGGATCACGGCGGGTTTGGTCGTGGCGTACATCCGCGCCGCCTGACGGATCAGGTCGGGGCTCACGCCGGTGATCTGAGCGACCCGGTCGAGGGGATATTCGGCGGCCCGCTTCTTCAAGGCATCAAACCCCACGGTCCACTTCGTCACGAAATCGTGGTCGTACAGCTCCTCCTCGATCAGGACGTGAACCCAGCCCAGGCACATGGCGGCATCGGTCCCGGCCCGCAGCGGCAGCCAGAGATCGGCGCGTTCCGCGCTCTCACTCTTGCGCGGGTCCAGAACGATGAGCTTGGCTCCGCGCGCCTGGGCGGAGCGAATCATGTTGTAGATAGGTGTCCACGAGTGACGTTTGGGGTTGTGCCCGAACAACACGATGCAATTGGTCAGCAGATAATCCGGCCAGGGGAACCAGCCGTAGGTCATGCGGTTGATGGCGGCGGTGTTTCCGGCGCAGAGAGCGACGCCGCTGATCCAGTTGGGCGATCCCAGCAGGTTCATCAACCGTCGTCCGGCGCCGTACTCGACAGACGTGTTCCACTGGCTCGTCGAGACGGCCAGAGCCTCCGGACCGTAGCGCTCGACAACCTGCTTGAGCCGTGCCGCGATGTCGTCCATCGCCTCGTCCCAGGTCACCCGTTGCCAGTGACCCGAACCCCGCTTACCGACGCATTTGAGTGGGTAAAGCACGCGATCCGGGTGAGCGAAGGATTTGGGCGCGTATATGCCCTTCATGCAGATATTATCCCGCAGGAGCGGGATGTCCGTGGCGTGAATCTTGACCACGCGCCCATCACGCACCTGCGCGGTCAAGATGCAACCCGCATCGCAGGTGGCGCAGACGACGGTCTTTTCCACGGTGGGGAGACCGGTTGCAGCCACGGCGTCACTTCCTTTGGCGGAGCGATTCGCAGTTCGAAGTCGCGTCCTTGTCTGGGTCTTTCGGTCTGGTGGATTCGGGCGTTAACCATCTGGCCGGAACCAATGGTGATCCCGCGCCGCCGACCTTGTTTTTCGCCCAGCCGGCGCCGGTTGGGTAGCGCTGCGCCGATCAACTATCTTGCCGCGCCGGTTCGATAAATCGGCTTGCCGGTTGGATAGCACCGCGCAGATTGGCTATTTCTCCTATTGCACTTCAACTGATCTCTCGTGTCAAGAAACTACCGCCTTGCCCTTTCTATTTTATTTGGTTATTCAAACAGGCGCTGTAACGTGCTCTCGCGGCGAAGGCCGATTCCCCGAACACAAAGCACACATGCGGCACCGGTCAAGTGAGGCGGCTGGCTCGGTAATCAGGATGCACCCACACGCGCGGACGGTACAACCCCATACGATACAGCAGAATCCACAGCTTGTTCCACAGAATTCGCATTCTCCCTGGCTTTAGCGTACAGAATCTGGTCGCCCCCAAGGTCAACGGAAGCGTCAGGAGTTCGTGAAGGACGATTTTCATGGGAGGAAGCCGAAGGCCAACGCTCACCCGTGGCCGAATTGGTGATTCTTAAGCGGTGTCTCGAAGAGCCATAATGGCGGCCCAATCAAGTGCAGCGTACTGGTTCGGCGGTCCATCGTCATGCCGTCGGACGGCTTGATGAATCCCAACTACTGCCTGGCCCCCAGGTAATCCCGGGATTGAGCGCCTGATAATAGCGACGGTGTTTCCGTTCCTCAGCCTCGGGCAGCGTGGTCAAATCGCCGGGAGCCAAGCCATACTCGATCCACCCACAGGCTTCCAGACGCTCCAACCATTCCGCGAAACTCGAAGCCAACACGAGCGAAGGCTCCAATATTGCCGACCCGCTTCCGCCTGGCCCGGCGACGTCAACGCCTATGGTAAAGATGAACCCAGCCGGGCAAACAGGAGCATTGAGGACATACACAATCTCATCAAAGAACGGACTCATGCCGATTCGATAAGCCGCGAACTGCTCCCATCCGGGAAAATCGTCGGCTCCGAAGATATGAAGGTCTCGCCAACCGATCCGCTCCACCTCCTTCAAGCGGCAGAGGCGCACGAATCGATCCGGGCTGCTCTCGCGACCGACCCCCTCGTTCTCGGAGTAGAACTGGGCAAGTTCGGTCGGCAGCCCAAGATGCTCGACAATTCGTGGCACAGTCAATCGCACAAAGGGCTTCTGATCCACTCAAGCCTCCAACGCCGAACGGCTACGTTCACATGCCGAGCCTGATGCGAGGAACGTGATGTGCCGGAAAACCGCAATACCCGGCCGCTCAAATGCAACGCTTTGTTCGGCGACGACAACATCAGCCAGGACCATCGACAATCACCGTTTGCGCTCGTGAGAGGCTATTTCAACAGTTCAGACTTCTCGCGTGCCAAGAATAACTTGCGGCCATCGGGAAAGGCCAAATTCGCCAATCCGGCGGGGCGGACCATGTAGTCGATCTTGCTCCCGTCTCGAAGCCAGATCGTTCCGGTGCGATCTTCGCCGGCTACGTGCGAGTATCCGTGTTTCCAATCCTGTTTGGGAATCACATGATAATCGCGAAGAATCTTGAGAAGATCGGCCTTGTCAACCTTGAAATCCTTGAAGTGGACATTGGGCCGGACGGGATCGGCAGTGACCTGGTCAATCTCCTTCTCGGCTGGAATGCGCAGCGGCCTCTCGGCCTGTTCTGCGACGACCCGTGCTAAAGACTTCGCCATCCACGAACTCGGCCGTTGGACACCGAACCAGGCATCCGCGGTGGAATACGAGGGCGTTGGCTTTTCTTCGTAACAAGTCAGGAACAGGATACACTTGCTCGCGTTCTTCAGGTCAGGCAATGGATCCTCGGGTTCAAAGTCATCTTTGTGAAGGACGCCTCGAAGGATGTGGACCTTGATGGTTGCGCCGACTTTTGTTTCTCCTGGCGCGTCCCACTTGAGAAGCTGGGTGATCTTGAAGTCGGCCTGATAATGTGTCCCGAACTTGCTCGCACCTTTGCGGATGGGCTCGCCCGCGAATTCACCGAGAACCACGACATCCGACTTCGCGAGGTAAAAGCGCAGGGTCTCAGGATCCTGGGCAACGACAAGGCTTAGTAGCGCCAAGGCCAGCCCGAGCGCGCTGATGCATCGCATCGCCAAAACGAAGACAGAAGGCTTCATGAGTTCTCTGGCGGTGAAATAGAAAACATTGACCACCACGAACAAGACGAATGATGTCAGCAAAAAGTCGTTCACTAAGCAGTCGAACGATCAAGTTCAGCAGCGACGGTGAGCGCCAGTCCTCGGTTGGATAACGCCCAGCCAAGCTGCCGGCTTACTTGCTGGTCTTGAACACCAGCAAGTAGGGGAGGGCGGATCGGCCGTCGGTGTCCTTGAAATTGCCGAGTTTCTCGCTGTTCACCCGAATGGCGTACGTCTTCCCGGGATCCAGTTTGACCGGCAGCACGCACGTTCGCTTGTCCGCGAGGTACTTCGGCTCGCCGTCCACCTTTGGGAAACTCTTCTTGGAGAGCGTCACCCACGACCAGGCGCCGGCCTTCATGTCCTTGCTGAACGTGACTTTGATCTCGGTCAGCGTCGGGTCCACTCCGGCGGCCCCGGCTTCGGGGACCGTCTTCACGACGACGGGGGGTACGGATTCGAGGGTAATCTCGCCGGCCCACACGCCGGCGCCAACGAAGCCACCTACCAGAACGGTTAGGACGACCATTGTAGCCTTCATGGATCTCCTCCTGGATTACGCCATCGAACTTGTTTTTCGCCCAACCGGCGCCGGTTGGATAGCGCCACGCAGATTGGCTATTTTCACCTATTGCACTTCAACGGATCTCTCGTGGCAAGAAGCCATTTCCTCCCGATTCTATTTTATGCAGACGGATTAGCGACTGATTTCGAGCTTACGCAGTGCTGCCTTGAGATTCTTTACCCCCGCGTCCGTGACATCGCATGCGTCGAGGTGGAGGATCTTCAAGGTCTTTAGTTCCTTTAGCTCCTTCAAGCCGGTGTCTGTCACCATACGGCCGGTAAAAGACTGCAAGTTCTTGAATTCCTTTAGCTCCTTCAGACCGGCGTCTGCAACCTCGGTGTTGCTGAGATCCACTTCCACAACGGGCTTGCCGGGGAGCTTGTCGTCCACCTTGACCTTGCCTCCCAGTTTCTCGACCACCTTCACTGCTGTGGACTCGTCGGCCCGGCCGGCATTCACTAGGATCAAGGCCACGACACCCACCGAAAACGCCCTTAGCCGCTTTCTCATTTCGAGTGCCCTCCACGTTGAAGTACCGCATGGGGGGACATCACGATACTGTCCCCTGCGTTGCCGCCGAACGACACAGTTCGCTTGCCGGGCCGGCTGCAAGAAACGTGCTGTCGCGAAATAACTTGTGCCGCCCCGGTCAAGTGGAACACCTTGTTCGCCGATCTCGTTTATCCAAAAAGAGTCCCGACCTTCCTCACCGTCACTTTTTCTTGAACTCAAGTGTCGCCTTCAAGTCGTCCTTCTTCGCTTCGAGAACGAGTGTCGTGTCCGCCAGGGTTTTGATCTTCCACGTCAAGGTTTCCGCCTTCAGCTTTATCTTAAACTTGATCGTGTCGCCGTCCACCTCGTAGGTTCCCGCCTCGTAGATTACCTGTTTGTCGCCCATCTTGAGGGTGAGCTTGACCTTCTCGTCCTTGGTGAAATCCCACATTTTCGGCCACGGATCGTCCGCTGGCGTCACCTTTGCCAATTCCCAGATGCCGATGATCTTTTCCTTGTTCGTCGCCGTCTTCTCTTGTGCCGAGCCAGTACAGATCAGGTAAATCCCAACGCCCATTAAAAGCAGAATTCCCAGAACACGCATGATGTTACTCCGCAATGATAACCAATTCCGACGCGAGCCGAGTAAATCGGCGGGTTCGGCCGAGTAACTACTTTTTCGATCTCTTAAGGGTCATGACGACCAGATTCGAGCCTTTGGCAGACTTGAAGTCCGTGGGGCGCTCCGTGCGCAACCCGATCGGCAAGCAGAGTTTAATTTCGTCCCCCTCCAGTTGGTAGATGCCGAGACTATTCCTGTCCTTGCCCTCGCTCGTTTTCGTGGCGTCCAGTGATTTCGGTTTTTTGGAAGGGTCCAGCTTAATCCTGTGCTCAGTTTTTGGGTTGAAGCCTGGGCCAGCCACCACCATCAAATCTCCTTTGAACGTGACGGTCCCCTTCACACTGTCTAGCGGGACTGACTTCCCATTCGCCTCCATCGCCGTCACGGCCCAGGCGCCCTGGAATTTGTCCAAATCCTTTTGTGCATCCTGGCCGCGCAGCGCGGCTGCGGAAAAAACCAGGATGAGTACAGCCGCGGTCACGAGTCGATGCGTCACGGATGCTCCTTTCGATAATGGCCGACCTTGTTTTTCGCCCAGCCGGTGGCGGTCGGATAGCACCGCGCAAGTTGGCTACTTTCGCTTATTGCACTTCAACAGACCTCTCG
>Ga0163144_10018407_pt1 | contig 14133 bp, 12 predicted proteins | sample OliLak19BULKMAT1_FD_123175 | JGI IMG/M metagenome (GOLD analysis project Ga0163144, IMG submission 123175) | Freshwater microbial mat bacterial communities from Lake Vanda, McMurdo Dry Valleys, Antarctica - Oligotrophic Lake LV.19.BULKMAT1 | ecosystem: Environmental > Aquatic > Freshwater >... | reverse complement strand
TCTTCCGGCATCAGGAAGGTGAAGCCGGCGAAGGCGGCCACGCCCAGCACCACGCCGATGACGATGAAGTTCCATTGCCGCTGGACAGCTTTCACGCGCTCGGCCTCGCGTCCGGCGAGCGCGGGCTGGATCGTGCCGGTGAAGCGGTCCGCGAAGAATCCAAAATCCTTCGGCAGGCCTTCCATGGCCTCGCTCAGCGACAGGATTTCGCGTTTTTCAGCCATGTCCGCCCCGAGTCGGTTCCCTCAGCGCCTTACATACACGAGGGTCCGGCATTCCGCGAATGGGGGCTGCGAGACCTTCGCGAACCAGTCGCCGTCGAACCCGGCGAGGTCGCGCAGCCGAGACGTCAGGTCTTCCCAGCCTTCGAGGTCTTCGTGCGCCGTGACCATCCACTCCCCGTCAGTTTCGTACCAGATATCGAAACAGATGAGATCGACAGCGCCCTGATCCCGCTTGTAGGCGTCAATGCGAACGATCTCGGACAGGGCGCAGCGCCAGAGCGGCTTGCGTTTCCGCTCAACGCCGACATGGTCGTCCCTGACGATTATGCGTTCAGCCGGTTGCATGGACGTGGCCCTGACCTCGCTGTTAAGCGTGACCGAGTCGGACAGCGGGTGAAAGCCGGTTTCGGCCCACAGGCTATTTCCGGATCTGTCCCAGGTCGCGGACAGCACCCGTGTCGGCGGATGTGACCAGCGCAGCGTAGGCCTGCAGCGCGGCGGAGACGACGCGCTTGCGGTCATGCGGGGTGTAGGCGTCCTTGCCGCGCGCTTCCTCTGCGCGGCGGCGGTGGCCGATGACGTCATCGGGAACAGCGAGGCGGATGGAGCGGTTCGGGATGTCGATCTCGATCGGGTCACCCTCTTCCACGAGCGCGATCAGGCCGCCAGCGGCGGCTTCGGGCGATGCGTGGCCGATGGAGAGACCTGACGTGCCGCCGGAGAAGCGGCCATCGGTAAGCAGCGCGCACACTTTGCCGAGACCCCGCGATTTCAGGTAGGTGGTGGGGTACAGCATTTCCTGCATGCCCGGCCCGCCCTTGGGGCCCTCATAGCGGATCACCACGACGTCCCCGGCGAGGATCTTGTTGTTGAGAATAGCGGCGGCCGCCTCGTCCTGGCTTTCGAAGACGCGCGCGACGCCATTGAACTTCCAGATCTCTTCGTCGACGCCGGCTGTCTTCACGATGCAGCCCTTCTCGGCGATGTTGCCGTAGAGCACGGCGAGGCCGCCATCCTTGGTGAAGGCGTTCTCCGTCGAGCGGATGACACCTTGTTCGCGATCGCGGTCGAGTTCGGGCCAGCGCTTTTCCTGCGAGAAGGCAACGGTCGTGCGCACCCCGCCGGGGGCCGCCCTGAAGAAGGTCTCGACTTCCCCGTCGTTAGACTGGCTTATGTCCCACTGGGCGATGGCGTGGCCAAGGGTTGGCGCATGCACCGTACTGGTCTGGGTGTTGAGCAGGCCGCCGCGCGCCAGTTCGCCGAGAATGCTCATGATGCCGCCTGCGCGATGCACGTCCTCGATGTGAACGCTGGCGACCGCCGGGGCGACCTTGCAGATGCACGGCGTCGCGCGGGAGATGCGGTCGATGTCGTCCATCGTGAAATCGATTTCACCTTCCCGCGCCGCGGCGAGGACGTGGAGCACGGTGTTGGTGGAGCCGCCCATGGCCACGTCGAGCGCCATGGCGTTTTCGAACGCCTGCTTGCTGGCGACATTGCGCGGCAGCACGCTGGCGTCGTCCTTCTCGTAATAGCGTTTCGAGATGTCGACGATGAGGCGACCGGCCCGCTTGAACAGGCGCTCGCGATCCTTGTGCGTCGCGACGACCGTGCCATTGCCCGGCAGGGAGAGGCCGAGCGCCTCGGTGAGACAGTTCATCGAGTTGGCGGTGAACATGCCCGAGCATGAGCCGCATGTCGGGCAAGCTTCGGCTTCAACCGCTGCGACCTGTTCATCAGAGATGCGATCATCGCCTGCCTGCATCATGGCGTCGATCAGGTCGAGCTTGTGCGTTTTGGTTACGCCGGTCTTCTCGTCCTTCCAGACGACCTTGCCAGCTTCCATCGGACCGCCGGAGACGAACACCGCCGGAATGTTCAGCCGCATTGCCGCATTCAACATGCCCGGCGTGATCTTGTCGCAATTGGAGATGCACACCATCGCGTCCGCACAGTGCGCGTTGACCATGTACTCGACCGAGTCCGCGATCAGGTCTCGGCTGGGCAACGAGTAGAGCATGCCGCCATGGCCCATCGCGATGCCATCGTCGACTGCGATGGTGTTGAACTCCTTCGCGACACCGCCCGCCGCCTCGATCTCGCGCGCGACGAGCTGGCCCATGTCCTTGAGGTGGACGTGGCCCGGCACGAACTGCGTGAACGAGTTCACGACCGCGATGATCGGCTTGGAGAAGTCGCCATCCTTCATGCCGGTGGCGCGCCAGAGGGCGCGCGCGCCGGCCATGTTGCGGCCAAAGGTGGTGGTGCGTGAACGGTAAGCGGGCATGGCCCTACCTAAAAAGGCAAAACCGGCCTTTTCGCAAGTGACAAGCGCTTGTTCGGAGCGATAGCTTTTCTATCGGCTCTGGACGGCGGACCCGTTGGAGAACATCCTCAGAATCAGGATTTCGTCCTCGTGGCGCTTGCTGACGACCACATAGGGCGTGCCCTCGATGGCCAGTTCGCGGACGCCCTGGCGCCGGGTCTTGCGGCCCAGCTGGTCGAAGCGGACCAGCTGCTGGATGCGGGTTTCGACGAGCGACTTGTCACGGGAGGCATGGGCGACATGCCCTGCCGTGGACTGGGTGATCAGGGTCTCGAAATCGTCGGCTGCGCGGGGGCGCCAGGAGAGTTTCATCTGCCGAACCTCAAGCGCATACGGCCCATAACATCGGCGTGCGACAGGCGCACACCGTCATCGGTGTCGATCTCGTCTTCAACCTCGCGCCACTGGACTGTATTGAGCAGGGACGCCGGTTCCATCAGCAGTGCCTCTATCTCACCAGCAAGCATCTCCTGCTCGGGTTCGGGCAGTTCGCGCAGGCGATCGATCACGGCTTCGATGCGGGTGGTCATCGGGAAGGATAGGCCGTGAAAGGATAACGGATTGGCCGCACCGGGTCCGGAAACCGCCGCCAAATCCGATTCCTTCCTTCAGGGCTCAAGCTACGCCAGCCTGACCACGTGCCCGTCGCGCGGATCGGCCCGGCCGCTGGCGAGGTCGGCGAAGACGCTGGCGGCGGCGTTGAGGCCCTTCCCCTCCACCACACGCGTTGTATGCGCCGCCGTCGGCAGGAAGGCGCGCCACGCTTCGGAAAGCTTCTGCTGAAAGCCGGCGGGGCCCCAGTCCGTGATGCGCTTGCGGACGATGTCAGGCGCGAAGAACATTTTTGGTGCCGGGCCTGCGAGCGGCTGGCCCGGCACCAACGCGTCCCAATGCGTCGCGCCGACTGAGCAGCTGTAGGTCAGCTTGTCTGCAAACCTCGCATGCACGGCCGCCTGCACGCTAGCGTTCCCCGCAATGTCAATGAAGGCAGAGGGTAGGCCACCGTCCATCTGCACGACGGCGTCATAGGGCATGACATCGTCATAGAAGCCGAGCTCTTTCGTGTAGGCGACGTTTGCTGGCGAGGTGAGGCCGATCACCTTCACGGTTCCACGCGCCTTCATCAGCTGGGCCGTGGCATAAGCGGTCTTGGCCGACGCGCTGGAGAAGATCACCTGCTTCGCGCCGAAACAGGCCTGGTCCGCGATGAAGTCGTCGATCAGGAAGGATGTCGTGAACAGTGGACGGAAGAGCACCTGCAGCGCCTCGGTGTCCTGCGCATAGAGCGGATCGCCCGCATTGGGCACATAGCTGTTGTAAACCGGCGCGAGACCAGCGCGATGCGGCGCGGTCTCGGCAAAACTGCCGTACTTGCGCTCGCCGGGCGTCAACGTGAACGTGTCGGACATCGGCAGGTAGCCATAGACACGTTCGCCAACAGCGACCGAAGGCGACCGGCTCTCGATGGCGGTGGCAAAGCCCCACACCGGCACGCGGCCCCAGCCATCTTCAGCGGTCGGGAAGAAGCTCCAGTATTTCAGGAAGTCGCCCATCGCGCCGTAGGTGACGTTGTTCGCGGTGAGCGAGAACAGGTCCACGCGCATGCGCGCCTCGCCCTCCGCTAGCGGCGCGAGCGGCATGTCGGCAAGTTTCGATTCCGCCAACGCGCGCTTGTTGATCAGCAGATCCATCGGGCATCCCCCTTGTTGTTGTCGGTCACGCAGCAGCAGCCGGGCCGGCGAGCGCAAGTTCCCGGACATCCTCCACCGTGAGCTTGATCGTCACGGCCGGTTTGAGTTCGTTGAGCTGTGCGACACTCGTGGCTGAGGCGATCGGTGCAGTGACGCTCGGGCGCGCCATCAACCAGGCCAGCGCGATCTGCGCCAGGGTTGCGTTGTGCCGGGCGGCCACGACATCCATCGCCGCAAGCAGTGCGGGGCCACGCCCCTGCAGCAGGTCCTTCATCCGTCCGCCGCGCGCCGACTTCTTCAGGTCGGCTTCGGCCCGATACTTGCCGGTAAGAAATCCGCTGGCCAGAGCGAAGTAGGGAATGACACCGAGTTTTTCGCTGACGCAGATGTCTTCCAGAGCGCCCTCATACTGGTCGCGCACGAGCAGATTGTAGTGCGGCTGGAGCACGGTGTAGCGCGCGTGGATCTTGCCTTCGCCGGCTTCCATCGCCTCCCTCAGACCTGCTGCGTCATAGTTCGAACCGCCGATGGCGCGGACCTTGCCCTGCTCGATCAGACACTCGTGCGCCTCCAGCGTCTCTGCAATGGGTGTGTCCTTGTCAGGGAAGTGCGAGAAGTAGAGATCGATGTGATCGGTCTGCAGACGCTTCAGCGACGCCTCGCATGCGCTCCGGATGTGCCCAGCCTTGAGCCCCTTGCCCGCCGGCATCTCGCTGCCGACCTTGGTGATCAGCACCACCTTGTCGCGATTGCCGCGCTGCTTCATCCACTCACCGATCACGGTTTCGGACTCACCGCCCTGATGCCCCGGGGCCCAGCGCGAATAGACGTCTGCGGTATCGACGGCATTGAAGTCTGCGCCGACGAAGGCATCGAGCACGGCGAATGATGTGTCCTTGTCCGCCGTCCAGCCGAACACGTTTCCGCCCAGCACGAGCGGCGCGATCTCGAGACCTGAGTTTCCGAGCTTGCGTTTGTGCATAGAAGTCTCCGGATGGGCAAACATCATGCGCTGGCCAGCCTGTGCTCACAAGCTCCGTTCAGCCGATCCGAGACCCGTTGAGCACGATGGTGCCGTAGATGCCCCACGCGGCGGCAACGCACAGCGGCGCAACGAACGCCCAACGAAAGCGCTTGACCACCTCCACCGCGCCGGACGGCCCAGAGCGGAGCGACAGCACGAACAGGACCAGGAACAGGCCGCCTACCCCGATCCGGATCGGGAGGGTGACCCAATCTGGATTGAGGAGGATGAAATCTGAAACGGGCAGGTTCATGGCCCGATCACGTCACTCGTCGGCGTAGATTGCTACGTCGCGCGCGCCGTCCGCGTCGGCGCGGCCGCGGAACATGCCTTCCGTGTTCATGCTCAGTGCCGTTGAACCGTCGCGCCCGAGCACGATGACGCCGCCCGTACCGCCAAGCGCCTTCACTTCGGCAAGTGTCGCCTGCGCGGCCTCCTCCGCCGACATGTCCTGCATCGCGATGCGCGCGCAGATCATGCGAGCGACGCTGGCGCGGATGAAATATTCGCCATCGCCCGTGGCCGAGACGGCGCAGGAGGCATTGTCGGCATAGGTGCCGGCGCCGATGATCGGCGCATCGCCGACACGTCCCGGCGGCTTGGCGTTCATGCCGCCGGTCGAGGTCGCCGCCGCGAGATTTCCCGCACGATCCATCGCCACGGCACCTACCGTGCCGAAGCGGTCCATCGGGACCAGCGTCCCGGCCATCGCGCGGCGCAAGGCCTCCTCGCGGCGCGGCGTGATGAAATAGTCCGGCGGCACGATTTCCAGCCCCGCTTCCTTCGCCATCTCGTCGACATCAGGCCCCGCGAACATCACGCGGCCGGTATTGTCCATCACGTGGCGCGCGGCACGGATTGGGTTCTTCACGGTACGCACCTGCGCCACGGCACCGGCACGGCGATCGCGGCCGTCCATGATCGATGCGTCAAGCTCCGCCACGCCTTCACGCGTGAGCACAGCGCCACGGCCAGCATTGAAGTTGGGGTTGTCCTCGAGCACGATCACCGCCGCCTGCACGGCATCAACCGCTGCACCGCCGCTGGCGAGCACACGCGAACCGGCTTCCAGCGCTGCGTTGAGGCCAGCGCGATACTCCGCATCCATCTCCGGCGTCATCTCGGCCCGCCGCATGACGCCGGCGCCGCCATGGATCAGCAGCGTCCATTCGGCCTTTGCCACTGGCATCTCCATTGTCGTGCAGGCAGTTGCGAACAGGGAAATGAAACCGAGGATCAATGAGCGCATGTCATCTCATCACCCCGCTGCCTTCAGCTGCACCAGCGCATCGCCGAGCTTCACCGCCGCAGCCTCAGCCGCCGCACGGCGTTCGTGCTGCTCTTCGACCACCTCAGGCGGCGCCTTGGCGACGAATTGTTCGTTCGACAGCTTCTTGTCGATGCCGACTATCTCACCCTTCAGGCGCGCGATCTCCTTTTCGAGCCGGGCGATCTCAGCCTTGAGGTCGATCAGCGCGGCGACGTCGAGGCAGGCGGTCGCTTCGTCCAGTACGATGCGCACGGCGCCCCTGGGCGGCGTGACCGCGAGCGCCACGTACTCGAGACGGGCGAGGCGTTCGATCAACGCCTCGTATGTCGATAGGCGCAGCTGCGTTTCTGCGGAAGCGCCCACCAGCGTCATCGGGACTTTCGCCCCTGCGGGCACGTTGAGGTCCGAGCGCGTCGAGCGGATCGAGGTGATCAGGCGGATCACCCATTCGACTTCGGCATTGGCCTTCGTGTCGATGAGTGTCTCGCCCAGCGCCGGCCATGACTGCGAGATCAGCAGACCCTTGCGGCTGATCGGTTTGCCGAATTCCTGGAACAGCTCTTCGGTGATATATGGCATGAAGGGGTGCAGCACGTGCACGATCTGGTCGAGCGCCCACGCCGCCGCGGCGCGCGTTTCGGCTTTCGTTGCTTCGTCCGAACCGAGAAAGACCGGCTTGGTGAGCTCTATGTACCAGTCGCAGAACACGTTCCAGACATAGCCGTAGATCGCGCCCGCCGCCTCGTTGAAGCGGTAGGTGACGATGCCCTGCTCCACGGCTTTGATCGTGCGCACGGCTTCGGAGACGATCCACTTGTTGAGCGTGTGCTTCACCGACGAGGCATCGAAACCTTCCACCAGCGCGCAGCCATTCATCTGAGCGAACTTCGTCGCGTTCCACAGCTTGGTCGAGAAGTTGCGGTAGCCCTCGACACGCTGCTTCGCCAGTTTGATGTCGCGTCCCTGCGCCGCCATCGCGGCCAGCGTCATCCTCAAAGCGTCAGCGCCAAACTCGTCCACCAGCTCCAGCGGGTCGATGGCGTTACCGAGCGACTTGGACATCTTACGGCCCTTCTCGTCACGGACGAGCGCGTGGATGTAGACATCCTTGAACGGCACCTCGCCCATGAAGTGGATGCCCTGCATCATCATGCGGGCGACCCAGAAGAAGATGATGTCGAACGCCGTGACCAGCACCGCGCCGGGATAGAACCCCTCCGCCGTCGGATCCCGCTCTGGCCAGCCCTGCGTCGAGAACGGCCACAGCGCGGAGGAGAACCAGGTGTCGAGGACGTCATCGTCCTGCCAGAGGTGGACCTGCTGCTGGTGATCGCCCGACAGCATCTGCTGGCGCGCCGCATCACGATCGGCAGCCAGTTCAACGTTCCGGTGGCCATAGTAGGCCCGCGCCTGCTTCAGTGCTTCGTGCTCGGTGAAGGCGACGAAGAATTTTGGCGGCAGATCACCCAGCGAGTCGATCGCCACAGCATGCCCGCCATTGTCATCAGGCTCAGTTGTCAGCGCCGGGCCATACCAGGCCGGAATGCGATGCCCCCACCAGAGCTGGCGGCTCACGCACCAGGGCTCGATGTTGCGCATCCACTCATAGTACGTCTTTGACCAGTTCTCAGGGACAAACCTGGTTTGTCCGCTCTCGACGGCTGCAATCGCCGGCTTCGCGAGCGTCGCCGCGTCGACATACCACTGGTCCGTCAGATACGGCTCGACCACCACGCCCGAGCGGTCGCCGAAGGGCTGCATGATCGTCTTGTCCTCGATCATCAGCAGGCAGCCCTCCGCCTCCATGTCGGCGACGACGATCTTGCGCGCCGCGAAGCGTTCGTGGCCGCGATACTTCTCGGGCACGTTGTCGTTGAGGTGCGCCGTGTCGGTGAAGATGTTGATCATCTCCAGCTTGGCGCGCTTGCCGACCTGATAGTCGTTGAAGTCGTGCGCCGGCGTGATCTTCACGGCGCCCGAGCCCTGCGCCGGGTCGGCATACTCATCGGCCACGATCGGCACGAGCCGCCCGGTGAGCGGCAGCTTCACAAGTCTGCCGATCAGCGATTGATAGCGCGCGTCATCCGGGTTCACCGCGACGCCCGTGTCGCCCAGCATCGTCTCTGGACGCGTGGTGGCGACGACGATGTAGTCGCGCTCCTCGAACACAACCGGCTTGCCCAGCTCGTCGAACTGCGTCGGGTATTGGTAGGTCACCCCATCGGCCAACGGATATTTGAAGTGCCAGAAATGGCCTTTGACCTCCCGGTTCTCGACTTCGAGATCCGAAATCGCCGTCTGGAAATGCGGGTCCCAGTTCACGAGGCGCTTGTCGCGATAGATCAGGCCCTCGCGGAACAACTCGACGAACACCTTCGTCACGGCCTTGTTGAGCCCGTCGTCCAGCGTGAAGCGCTCGCGGCTCCAGTCACAGCTCGCGCCGAGGCGTTTCAGCTGGTTGGTGATCGAGCCGCCGGATTTCTCTTTCCACTGCCAGACGCGCTCGACGAACTTGTCGCGTCCGAGATCGCGCCGCCCGACATTGCCCTCCTGGGCAAGCTGGCGCTCGACAACCATCTGCGTCGCGATGCCGGCATGGTCCGTGCCCGGCTGCCACAGCGTCCTGTACCCGCGCATCCGGTGATAGCGGATCAGCACGTCCTGCAGCGTGTTGTTGAGCGCATGCCCCATGTGCAAGACGCCCGTCACGTTCGGCGGCGGGATCACGATGGCGTAGGGCTCGCCATCCCCGGAGGGCTTGAACGCGCCAGAGCTTTCCCAGGCCTTGTAGAGGCGGGGTTCTGCGGATTTGTGGTCGAAACGATCGTCAATCATGCCCTGCGGATAACGCGGGGCGACGGGGTTGTCATCAGGTGCCAGCCTACCGGACCTCGCTGCGGCCGGGCCCGAAACGCAAAAGGCGCACCGGTCAAGGTGCGCCCTGTGGCGTAGTTTGTTGGGTCAGTCCGACGTCCCTGTATGCCGCCGATGCGGCTTGTTCCCCGCGGCTCCTAGCGAGCCATTCGGCGGATGCGATCGATCTCCTTTGCAACTTCGGCTTCGACGATCGCCGACAGGTTGGCGTCCAGCCACTCCTTCAGCATTGGCTTCATGAGTTCGCGCACGACATCATCGAGCGTTGCGCCGGAAGAGACGAGCATAGACCCCATCAGTTTGGACAGCGAGCCGGCGGCATGGTGGGCGACGGGCTCGCTGGTCAGCGATTCCTGCTGCATCGGACGCCACTCTGCTTGTGGAGCGGCGGCCTGCGGAGGGGGAGACTGCGGCGTCGACGCCGGTTCTGGAGCGGGCTCGGGTTCCGGCATCGGCTCGAAATCGGCTTCGTGCTCGACAACCATGAACTCGTCATCCAGCGAGCGCGAGGGCAGCGGCCCCGGCTCGTCGAAGATGCGCGGGGGCGGCGCGCGGGCGATGACTGGCTCGGGCGCGGGCTCCTGCAGCGGCGGCGCCTTGGCCTCGATGGCGGGCGGGGTCGGCGGTTGCAGGTCGAGAACCTCTCCGCCGGCCTCGGCCGGGCGGTCTTCCTCGGAAATGATACGGCGGATGGAGGCGAGGATCTCCTCCATGGTCGGCTCGCGCTGAGCTTGTTCGGCAGACATGGCCGTCCTCTTGATTCCACTGTCTCGGGACGCGATTCACCCGCCCCGATGCTCAAGGACTAGACAGCCCTATGGTGTGGAATTCGTTAACGCGCGGCCAGCCCGGCGCGGACCGCTATTGTTCCGCAATCAGCTCCGGGCGCAGTTCGCCCATCGCCGACAGCAGTTCGTGAGCCGCCATGTAGGCCGCCCGTTCCGCGTCCACCTGGCCCAGCTGAGCCTCGAGCAGTTCGCGCTCCTGGTCCAGCACGTCGAGCGTGATGCGCTCGCCGACGGCCAGTTCCTGCTCGGCGCCCTCAAGCGCGATCCCGGCGGCGCTGACGCGGCTTGTAGACGCTGCGATTTCCTCGCGCGCAGCGATCAGCTGGTTCCAGGAAGCGGTGATCTGCGCCGTGATTGAGCGTTCCACCGCCATCCGCTCGTAGCGGGCGCGGTCGGCCTCGAGCTGGGCACCGCGTGTGCGTGACTGCAGGAGACCGCTGTCGAAAAGAGGAAAACGGAATTGCGCGACGAGCCCGACATTCGAGTCGCTGAACGCGTCGTCCTGGCGCGACTCGACGAAGCCGGCATTGCCGACGAGGTCGAACTGCGGCGCAAGACGGCCTCGGGCGATGTCCACGCCCCGATCGCTCTGCGTTTCGCGCGCGCGGGCGGCGGCGACAGCGGGATTGTTTGCGCGGGCGACAGCGATGGCTTCATCCAGCGAGGCCGGCAGCACAGGCGTCGGCGGCGGCGCGGCAAGCTGGACCGGCGGGCGGCCGACGACCTGTTCGTAGTCGGCGCGGGCGCGGGCGCGGCGCGAGGTTGCAGCGGCAAGTTCGGCTTTCGATGCGCCTTCGCGCGCCTCGGCCTGCGCCACGTCGGTGCGGGTCACGTCGCCCACGTCGAAGCGGTCGCGTGCGGCCTTAACCTGCTGACCGAGCGAGCTCACATTGCGGACCCGGATTTCAACTTCGCGCTCGGCGCGGCGGACGTCCATGAACACGGTAACGACCTGAAGAACCAGATTCTGTTCAGCGCCGATGAGTTCGGCCTGTGCGGCGGTAACGCCTGCGATTGCCTGGTCGCGCTGCGCGGTCAGAGAACCACCGGACCAGAGCGACTGGCGCGCTTCGAGACCCACTGTCGCGCGCTGCTGTTCGCCATCATAGGGGAAGGTTCCGGACGCTGAGGTCACCTGCCGTCCGACCGTCGTGTATTCGCCGCCGATCGAGCCATTGAGATTGAGCTGCGGGCCCATCTGTGCTTCCGCCTGGTTGAGGTTCTCGTCGGCGAAGGCGCGAATCTTCCGTTGTGCCATCAATTCCGGATTGTTGCCGATGGCGGAGTCCACCGCCTCGGCAAGCGTGTCCTGGCTCACCTGCGCCAGCGCAGGGGCCGAGACCGAGCACATCAGCACAGCGGCTGCGAGGAATCTCATGACACTTCCCTCAGGTCTGACCGTTCTAAGGTCTCAGTCCGCCGCCCATTGAACATTGCAGGCGCGGCGGGCAGCGGCGTTAGTGAACGCTGCGGGAAAGTGCCGTCGAAAAGGTTGAGATTCTCTCTAAAGGCGAAATTCCGCGGCTTTTTCAAAGCCCGGAAGCGCGGGGAAAGGCGTATCGAAGGGCGTGCGCCAAGCTGTCTTGCCGCCGGATGCCATGTAAAGGCGGGCGCGGCGGACGCCGCCCTCGGCCACCGGTACGGCCAGCCTGCCCCCTTCGGCCAGTTGCGCCAGCCAGGCCGCCGGCACCTCTTCGACGGCACCGTTGACGATGATCACGTCGTACGGACCCTTGCTGGGGAAGCCGATTTTCAGAGGCCCCGTGACGACCTCGACACCGGACGCGTTGACGGCGGCAAGGCCATCGCGCAGTTGTTTCGCACTGGTCTCATCGTCCTCCAGCGCAACGACCGAGGCGGCCAGGCGGGCGAGAACCGCGCTCGAATAGCCTGTGCCCGGCGCGATATCGAGAACGCGGTCCTCCGGGCGGACGCCAGCGATACTGATCAGCTTCGAGAAGTCGCGTGCAGCCGCCATCCAGCGGCCCGGGCGGGTCTCGACCGCGATATCGGCGTAGGCGGACGCGCGCTTGGCGGCGGGCACGAAAACCTCGCGGGGCACGGCGATCATGGCCGAGATCAGCCGGCGGTCGGTGACGTCATTGACGCGCACCTGGCTGTCGATCATCGCGATGCGGGCGGCTTCCAGATCCACGATTCAGTCCCATATCTGATGCACAGAATCGCCAGCATTAGCCGGGGCCCTTGTGCGCTGTGGGCTCTTAGCATACGCACCAAGCACCGCAACGCGCCCTAGTTGCTTGAGAAGATGGCCGCCGCCCCGCCAGCGACGGTTTCAGTGAGGCCTCGTGGCGGAGTGGTTACGCAGAGGACTGCAAATCCCTTTCCCTCACTGATTTTGCTGAGGATTTTTTGTAAAAAACCCGCGAACAACTGACGAACATCCGCACCGTTTGTAAAACGTTGGAGCATGTCGCGGCGGGCCGGACTCCATCGCGCGCCGCAAACCGGACCGACTTGAATATAGCTCGGCGGAATAACGCCCCTGCTCCTACGCAAACAAGGGTCGCTCGGAGATCGAACGAACCGTTCCTTTTCGGGGTCTAGAATAGGTCGAGCTGCTGCTGGTCTGAGGGCAGAAGACCTTTCTGGCGCCTAGCCTTGGGCCTCGAACTCAAAAGGCTGGCATTGCGTCGGTCGCCCGTCCGGCGCTTCTCGAACTCCCCCCGGCCTTCGAACCTCAGCAATGCATCTTCAAGCCGGCCGACGTCGTCCTTCCGCCAGAAGATCATATTTCGAATAACTATTGGCTCCGGAAATCCGGGGATGCCGCTTCGCCGAGCACGCCAGAGGGTGACGATGCTGACGCACAAGTCGTCGGCTACTACCTTCTGAGGGACGAGGTCTGCAGGAAATCTCATTTCGACGCGATGTGGCTTGGATCCAGGCGATTGGTTCGGAACTATCCACAGGCCCAAATTGGCTTCCACGTCTTTCACCTCGCGGCTGCAAATGGAGCGGTTCCGCCGCGCTTTGACGTGCTTCATCCCATTGGCGGCAGGTTCGGTCCCAACCCGCGTGCGAGTCCCCATGACAGGGTCTGGCCGCGCAGCACGCCTTCGACCTCCCGGCCAGCGAACCGCTCCAACGCGGGGCGCCACGGGACAACATAGGCCAGGCGCTCCTGCACGATGATTGCGACGCGGCCCTGAGCCAGATCGATCCGTCGCGCGTAGACGCCGCTCACTTGAGAGGGCGACTCCGGCAGTACCCTCAATCCAAGCTCGACGGACAGTCGCCTGGCAAGGTCGGCTCGTTCATTGGCCGCCATGGTCCGCAGCGCCGTCGGCGAAAGCTGCTTGTCAGCCTCGCCCATCCAACCCTGCTCGATCATGAAAAGGCGTCGCTGCTGGAGCGCCATCGCATGCCGGCGCGTGAATGCGCCGTCTCCTTCCGGAGCCATGGCTTTGCCAGCGAGCACATGGTCCAGATGCGTAGGACCGAGCGCGTTGACCTGTTCACTCAAGGTCCAGTAGCTCACGACCCGCGCGTTCACGGGCGATTTCCGGACAAGCTCGCTTTCAAAGCGTGTCGCCTGTTCGAGATGATCCGGAGTGATCGCAAAGGCGCCGTCCGCCCGTCGCTCGACCAGGCCGCTGCGCCGCATGGCCTCAAGCCGACGGACATTCGCCGCGATGAGGCCGGTGTCGACGTGAGCCTCGAGGTTCGCATGGATGGTCGCCGAATAGAGCCCGCCGGCTCTGGCCGCGACACGCGCGACTGCTTCATCGGACGGCCGCGGGCGCGCGACGGCCGGTTCGAACGCGACGATGGAGCCGGAAGGAATGTCGGCCAGGATGGCGAGATCGTCGGTCCGGTCGAACCGCGCGTATCGCAGCTCCCCGGCGCCGCTCTCGACGACCGCAAGAAAATTGTCACCGAAGTCTGCATCCTGCCTGGCATAGACAAGCTCGC
>Ga0163144_10018406_pt1 | contig 14134 bp, 15 predicted proteins | sample OliLak19BULKMAT1_FD_123175 | JGI IMG/M metagenome (GOLD analysis project Ga0163144, IMG submission 123175) | Freshwater microbial mat bacterial communities from Lake Vanda, McMurdo Dry Valleys, Antarctica - Oligotrophic Lake LV.19.BULKMAT1 | ecosystem: Environmental > Aquatic > Freshwater >... | reverse complement strand
GCCGTGACCATTAACAGCCAAACACGCCAATTGGCAACGTTTAACACGCCCACCAATTTACAGGTGAAAGAGGTCTACTTTGTGCCTCCACAGGTGGCGATGGACTGGTGGAAAGGCAATAATTTGCCCTTGCCCCCCACCGAAGTGGACGTTGCCAGCCGTCCTAGCGTGATTAAAGCCGTAGAAATCTTTATCCCCGCCGATTTTGCGTATATTGGTTCGGGGGTAGATATTCGAGGCAGTATTGATACGTCGGCACAGTCTTTAAGCTCGTTTCAGGTGTCGTATGGGCAAGGCTTAAACCCCACACAATGGTTTAACATTGGTGAGCTACAAACCGAGTTTAGAGAGGGTGTAAGCATGGGGGTATGGAATACAGAAGGGCTAGACGGCTTGTATACGCTACAGCTAACCGCCACGTTTGCCGATAACACCCGCGATACCGACTTTGTGCAAGTGACGATTGATAATGTTGCGCCCACCATCCAGCTTTTAGCAGGCGAACCCGACCAAGCCTTTGTGTATCCGCGTGACACCGTAATTCCTATTTTGGCAAACGTCAGCGATAACCTAGCGATTGAGCGCGTGGAGTTTTATCAAAACGGGCAATTGTTGGGGGTGGATAGCGATTATCCCTACGGCTTTGATTTTAGTATTCAGCGCACGGGCGTAGAAACGTTTACTGCTGCCGTCTTTGACCAAGTGGGCAATACCGCCACCACGGAACTTACCCTCAACATTGGTAGGGAGTAGGGATGATGGACGAAAAGACGACATTTATCATTAAAGGCTTTCCGTCTATCCCATCTTTAGAGGACTTTGCACTGGGCGACCTTAACGCGCTTGCCTGACTTGAAATTGGCTTAGAAGTTATTCGGCAGAAATGCCCGTTGTTTAACCAATGGCTACAGCACCTAGAACGCTTACCAGCGCAATAGACTATCTACCAAGGACAAAAAATGCTTCGGTTTATACACATTACAGACACGCATATTCACACGGATGAAAGCTATATTTTGCCGTATGCCCGCTATGCGCCCATTGTGGGGGCAAGGCAATTGGTAACGCAGGTTAACGCGCTAGGCTTCACGCCCGATTTTATTTTGCACACGGGCGATATTGCCTATGACCCCGTTCCCGAAGTGTACCCCACCATTAAAGACCTGTTTGGTGGGCTAAAAGCCCCTGTGTACTATATCGCAGGCAACCACGACCACCGCGAAACCGTTCAAACGCTACTTATGCGCCGTGATGAGTTGCAGGTGTACCCGCACTATGAATTGGATATCAAGGGCGTGCAATGCGTTTTTGTGGATAGCAACGCCTCTGAAGTGATGCCACACGGGCGCGTTAGTGAGGAACAGCTGGAATGGTTGGATGCGTTGTGTGCCAGAGATGATGACCGCCCGATGATGATTGCCGTCCACCACAACCCCCTGGCGGTGGGCGTGCCGTGGATGGATACCCATATGAAAATTGAGAACGGCGAAGAATTTCATGCCATTGTGCGCCAAGCCCGTGACCGTTTAGGTGGGGTGTTTCATGGGCATATTCATCAAGAATACGATGTGCTACGCGATGGCGTGCTATATAGCAGTGGGGCATCGCCATGGTGCGCGTTTAAGGCAGAACCGCATGAAGCTAGCACCCAGTTCTTAGCAGACCCTCAAGCCACAGCGGGCTTTAGTGTGGTGACGATAACGCCCCAGCAAACCACCGTCCGCCGTCACCAATTTACAGTGCAAGTTTAGAGTACAGAAGGTAGCATTTTCGCGGTGGTGATAAAAGCCATAGAGTGAGGGCATCCAGAGAAAAACAGGGCTATTTAGCAAAACCCTGTTTTTCTTTTTTGTGCGTAAAGAGCTAGGGCTTGCGGAGGGTGGCGGCGTATAAATAGCCGTGAAACAAGTCTTGGAACTGATAATTGCCCTCAAACGTGGCGAGTTTCTCCCAGGCTTTGCGCGTGCTATCCGCAATAATCACCACGTCCATGATATCTGTGATAAAGCGAATAGGGAGCGTGTACCATAGATCACTTTCTTTTAGGTCGCCCACGCCAAAAATGCCACCCGACTTTACCGCACCATAAGCGCGTTGCATGGCAGTTTCCCAGTCGGGAATAACGGCAAAGCCTAGTGTACAGATGACGGCATCAAACGGTTCATCAAAGTGCATTTGGGCGGCATCGCCCTGAACAAGTGTGATATTCGTCCAGCCCTTGCCCAATACAAATTGGGTTTGTGCGCTGTCCAGCATATCTTGGCTGTAATCTGTGCCAACCAATTGCCCCGTTGTGCCAATTTTTTCCATGATATACGGGAAGTTTGCGCCTGCACCACACGCCACATCCAAAACACGCATACCGGGTTTTAAGTCCATCATCTGAATGACGGTCTCTCTCATTTCAATGCGTGGAAACGACCCCAAGTAAAGATAGTCGGTGAGGTTATAAAAGCTGGCGCGTTGGCGATAATACGCATCGAGGCGTGTTTGTGTAAGTCCTGTTTGGCGACGTTGGCGCAAAACCGCGCTTAATGCCAGCCCTGCCAGCAACCCGAATAGAAATTTGCGATTGAACATATCATCCCTCTGTTGTTTTACGCATGTTTAGTTAAGCCTTTTGATTGTACCCGAAAAACGCCATCGCAAAGCACACAAAACACCCCAAAAAACCCGTTTTTTGGGGTACGCTAAAAACAATCGTCCGTGAGCCTTTTAGGAAAACCCCCATGCGCGAAGAAGAAACGCTCCTCAATCTTCCCATTACATTCCCAATACAAGCCATAAAAGACTTTTGCCAACGGTGGAATGTGAGCGGATTTGCATTGTTTGGGTCTGTGCTACGGCAGGATTTTGGGGCGGAAAGTGATGTTGATGTGCTGGTGTCATTTGATAAAAGCGCAAAACCCACGCTCTTTCACATGGTAACGATGGCGGAAGAACTGTGGAAACCCTCTTTGGACGGCGAGTAGACTTACTAACGCGAAAGAGTATTGAAGCCAGCCCAAATTACATTCGCAAACGCAACATCTTAACCGCGCTTAAAATCCTCTATGAGAAGTGATAACGCTCTTTTACTAGAGATGCTTCTGGCGTGCCAAAAGATTTTTCGGTTTACACAAGGCATACCCCCAGAAGCATTTTTAGAGAACGACCTTGTTCAAAGTGCTGTCATCCGTGAATTGCAGGTCATTGGTGAAGCCTCTCGCTTGGTGTCGCAAATCACCCGCGAACAATACCCCGATATTGCATGGCGTTCTATTATTGGTATGAGACATCGTCTTGTGCATGAGTACTTTAGTGTTGATGTTGACTTGGTTTGGCAAACCTTGATAGATGACATTCCAGAACTGCTACGGGCTTTATAGAAGATTTTGCCTGCTGAATAGAATGTCCACAAACCCGTTTTTTGGTGTACACTAAAAACAATCGTCCGTGAGCCTTTTAGGAAAACATCCCATGCGCGAAGAAGAAACGCTCTATCCACCCACCCGCACCCAATTTTGGCGGTCTATTGTTTTGATTGCTACGCTTTGGGTGTTCTTGATTGCTATCGTAGCGCAAAACTTTAACCGTGTGCAACAACCGTCCGCTTCCTCTGCACCTGCCGTTACATCGTTTACCCCTCATGATGTATTGCTGTATGTGACCCACGATGGGCAAGTGATGACGATGGCAGAAGGCGTGGGCTTGCCCCATGTGCCTTTGCACGATTGCCCCCGACCTGAACTTAAAATTAAAACATCCGACATTGCTCCCACTTATGCCCCCTCAGAGGCGTTGTGGCTCGGCGATACACGCATCGCCCTTAACATTCTTGCCGACCAACCCTATAGCGTGATTAGCAGCTATGTCGCCGTTGAAGTGCGCTTTGCTGATGATAGCTACGTGCGCGTGATGCAAGATTGCCAAGCTTTTAACCAAGATATTCCGATGTTTGTGTTTGTTACGCAAGAGCGTGTCTTTTTAGGCGATGCGGCGAATGGCGCAGTGACACCCCTATTCTCGCTTGCGCCCTCTTGTGCGCTAGTATGGAACACAGGCAACGGCGACAAACACGCCTACTATTGGGACATGCCCCTGACGCTAAGCACCGATGGCTTTATTGGTGATGATAGCCGTGTGGCGTTCACGTTTATGGCATCGGGCGATGTGCGCTTTGATACCTATACCGAAAATTGGGCAGAGATGACGCACAACAATGGCACTATCTCTGTGTATGCGGATTGTGCGATTGATAACCTACCCACCCCTAACATGCCGTGAGCTTATCGCGCGTCCGATGGTCTACGGTGGCAATAGGCATCATTGCCCTCTTTGCCACCGTTTACTTTAACATCACATTTACTGAAAATTCCAAAGCCTACCTTAGTCACCACACACAAATGCTCTTATTGGTGGTGGGGTGGGCTTTATGTATTTGGGGCTTCAGTGGCATAAAAACCCTGCATATTCCCCGTTTTGGTGCGCTTGCTCGCACGCCCTCACATTTATTTGCCCTTACGCTGATTGTGTGGGTAGCGTTTTTTGTGCGGATGGTGAACTTAGAAACGGGGATTCATCGCACCATAGACGAAATTCATAGCATGGAAGCGGTAGGCGATATGCGATATGGGGGCTATCAGCGCGTGCTAACGCCCATTAATGCCGTAACGTCATTTACGTGGGTGTATAACTATACCCAATTGTTCACCACACAACTTTGGGGCGCAAGCCTTACCGCGATTCGCTTGCCTAGCGTTATTTTTGGGGTGCTACAGGTGATTGCCGTTTTTGGCTTGGCGCGTGCGTTTTGGGGGGTGCGCGTGGGGCTAATGAGTGCGCTCATTCTTGCTACTTTTCCGCCTCATGTGCATTTTAGCCGTATTGGTCTGAATAATATTGTCGAGCCTACATTTGTGCTGTTTGCGATGCTCTTTTTGGTGCGGGCGTTGCGCCGTCCTTCATTGGCGCACTATGCGCTCTTTGGGGGCTTCTTGGGGCTAACACATTATTTTTATGAGGGCGGACGCTTATTTTACACGCCGTTTATAGTGGCGTGGGTGGGGTGGATGTTCTTAACGCATCGTCCCTCTGTGCGCCCGTCCGCGCGTGGGCTAGCGGTGGCGTTGATGACGTTTGTGCTGGTGGCATTCCCCGTGTATTACGTTTGGCTAACCAACGAAACCCCACTTTTTCCGCGCTTTGGCGTGGTGGGGCGTGATATTGCTTCGTTTACAGAAGGGGGCTTGCCTAGTGTGTGGCGACGATTTATCGACACCTTTGGCATTTACACGGTCAACCCCGAACAAGGCTCATTCTATAAAAACGATACGGGCTTTATCTTGCCTGCGTTGGTGCCATTTTTTGCACTGGGGTTTGGGGTGGCGTTGCTTAGGATACGGCGCATGGGTGAGGGCTTGCTGGTGTGGTGGGTGGTGGGCGTTGCCGTTGCCAATATGTTGGTGGGCGATAGCCTGTCGTCACCGCGCTATTGCATTGTTTTCCCCGCGCTGGCGATGCTGATGTCGTTGGGGTTAAACACGCTTTTGGGCGGGGTGGCGCGTGTGAATAAACGTAGCGTGCGCCCCTTATTTGCGCTCTTTGCGGTAGCCATCACGTTAGGGCAAACGTACCATTATCACGGCTATCATTTGGGTGTGGCGTATAGTCGGCAGTTCTTTTTTGAGTATGATATTGTGACGAAGGTTTGGACACGCGATATAGAAGATATGGTGTTTAGGGCGTTGGAATTGCCCCCTAAAAGTGTGGTGATTGTGATTGCGGAGGGCTTTCCTGCGGTGTCTAATATGGGTAGCCTGCTGTGGTATTATGGGCGCGGAGAAAACCGTGACCTTAGCATTACGCGCTACTATACGCGCAACGTGAGCCGTGATTGGTTAAAGAACATCGTCCCCAACCCCAATTTTTACTTCTTTATAGAACCAAATGATGAAGCCACGCTTGCGCTGTTAAGTGAATTTTTTACGCTCTCCGCGCCCCACTATAGCCCTTATAACATTCCCCCAGAACGCCAATTTGTAATGTACGGAGTGCAGTAAGGTTCTGCCAGTTTCGTGCTAAAATAGATTAAAGTAAGAGGTAAAACATCACGACAATGCGCGAACTTTTTGAACAAGTTGAAAATTTACCTAAGGCAGAGCGGTGGCGTTTGGTGAGCCATATCCTACACTCCTTTATAACACTTTTTACATCACTGCCCTTTGATGACAATGCTTCTGAACACTATGCTATCGTTAGGGCGTATTTGACAACACAAGGAAAACCGATAGGGGCAAATGACCTAATGATAGCCTCTATCGCTTTAGCCAAGGGCTTAATTTTAGTAACACACAATATACGCGAATTTGAGCGTGTGCCTCGCTTGTTGCTTGAAGATTGGGAAACACCCAAAACAGACTAAAAACCCGTCAACAAAAAAAGCAGGGAGCGATTGCCCCCTGCTTTTTTTGTGTTTATTCTGGGTCGGGCTTGGGTGTTAGTACATGCCACCCATGTCACCCATACCACCACCGCCACCCATAGAGGACTTGTCGGATTCGGGTATATCGGTGATGAGGGCTTCGGTGGTCAAAATCATGGCAGCAATGCTGGACGCATTTTCGACTGCACCGCGTGTTACCTTGGCGGGGTCGATGATGTGCGCGTCAATCATGTCCACATATTCGCCCGTCATGACGTTGTAACCAATGCGGTGGTTCTTGCGTTGTTTTTGAATACGGCGCACGTTGTCAATGATGACAGCACCGTCTTCGCCAGCGTTAGAGGCAATTTTACGCATAGGCACTTCTAAAGCACGGCGGACAATTGCCACACCGGCATTTTCGTCTTCATGACCAAACTTGAGTTTGTCTAGGGCAGGCACGGCGTTTACCAATGCCACACCACCACCGGGGACGATACCTTCTTCAACGGCAGCGCGGGCTGCACTAAGGGCATCTTCTACGCGGTGCTTCTTTTCCTTAAGTTCGGTTTCTGTGGCTGCACCCACGCGGATAACAGCAACACCACCACTGAGCTTGGCAAGGCGTTCTTGCAATTTTTCCTTGTCATAGTCGCTGGTGCTAAGTTCAACTTGCTTGCGAATTTCTTCTACGCGAGCAGCAATGGCAGCTTCGTCACCCGCACCGTCTACAATAACGGTATTTTCCTTGGTGCTAACCACCTTAGCGGCGCGACCCAAATCTTGGAGGGTGACAGTTTCTAGCTTGCGACCTGTTTCTTCGCTAATGACAGTACCACCGGTAAGGATGGCGATGTCGCGGAGCATTTCTTTACGGCGGTCACCAAAGCCAGGGGCTTTAATGGCAAGCACGTTTAGCATACCGCGTAGCTTGTTTAACACCAAAGTGGCTAAGGCTTCACCGTCAACATCTTCGGCGATGATAACCAGTTCACGCTTGCCAATTTGAATGAGTTTTTCCAATACTGGGATGATGTCTTGGGCTGCGCTAACCTTCTTCTCGTAGATGAGGATGTAAGGTTCGGCAATCACAGATTCCATGTTTTCGGGGGCAGAGATGAAGTAGGGGCTGATGTAGCCACGGTCAAACTGCATACCTTCTACATATTCAATGTCAAATTCTAAACCGCGTGATTCTTCAACAGTGACCACGCCGTCCTTGCCCACTTTGTCCATAACTTCGGCAATCAAATTACCAATTTCTTCATCTTGGGCAGATACGCTGGCGACGCTGGCAATTTCTTCTTTGGTGTCAATGGGGGTGGCTTGTTCTAGCAAATAGTCGGTAATTACTTGGGCGGCTGCCATAATGCCACGCTTAAGAAGCATGGGGTTTGCACCACTAGCAACCATCTTCATGCCTTCGGTAACAATGGCTTGTGCCAATACCGTAGCGGTGGTTGTACCATCGCCGGCGATGTCGTTGGTTTTTGTGGCGGCTTCTTTTAGCAATTGTGCGCCCATGTTTTCATAGGGGTCTTCGAGTTCAATTTCTTTGGCAACGGTTACGCCGTCATGGGTAACAGTGGGTGCGCCAAATTTTTTGTCGAGAGCCACGTTACGCCCCTTGGGGCCCAAGGTGGTGCTAACAGCGTTAGCGACTTTATCAACGCCAGCAAGTAATTTGCGACGGGCTTCGTCTTTGAAAAGAAGTTGTTTTGCCATGTTGTGTTCCTCCGTTGGATGTGTGTTTTAGTGCTTTACTCAATAATGCCGAGAATGTCTAATTCTTTCATGATGAGCAATTTCTTGTCGCTGATTTTTACTTCTGTACCCGCGTACTTTGCAAAAAGGATGGTATCACCCACCTTAACTTCCATGTCAATTCGCTTGCCCGCATCATCATAACGACCCTTGCCCGCCGCAACAACTTTACCTTGTTGGGGTTTTTCTTTGGCAGTTTCGGGTAATAGTAAGCCAGATGTGGTGGTTTGTTCTTGTTCAATTGGCTCAACAACAACTCTATCGCCTAAAGGACGAATGTTCATTGTGCTTCCTCCATGTTTGTGTAATGTATGTGCTACTGACGAAAGGTTTAGCACTCAAAGCCTTAGAGTGCTAAATATCTAAGCGTTATAATATCACTAAGCCCTTTTAGTGTCAATATTTCTAGCACATTTCTTATAGAAGTGCTAAAGAGTGGGGGAAAGTCTTAACAATAGTTGGGGGTAGTTTGGGTGGGCGTATCACTCATGGGCTGTGTTCCTTTTGCTTGCCTTCCGTATCTATAATTATTATAAGCTAAAAAGGATACGAAAACGGCACGCTTTGCTCCTTTTACATTGTGATAAAAAGAACAATCTCACATCGAATCTTCATAGTGACAAAACGCGGTTTATGCTATAATGACTTTAATGCACTGCCAAAGTGAAAGGTCAACGTTGTGAGAAAGCACAGACGCACTATCTGGGACGATTTGAAAGACATTGGTAACGAGATTCTTAATCGACTAGATGACCTCATGAGCCCCAATCGACGAAAACCCCAGCGCGTTCCAGTACCCATCCCTGTACGTAACGATGACCCGCGCCGTCATAACCGTTAAATCAGTATGAGCAAGCTCACCCCTACATTTTATGTTCTCCATGGCGATGACGACATTGGGCGTGATGAAGCTGTGGCGAAGCTGCGTTCCAGTATGGGAACAGAGGGCGAAGCCGACCTAAACACCAGTGAATTTGATGGTGAAAGTGCCATGGTTGCCGAAGTGTTAAACGCGGTGCGCTCGTATCCGTTTTTATCGGATAAGCGACTGGTGATTGTCACAGGCATGTTGGCGCACTTAACACGCAAGGGCGCAGGCGAGGCGGGCAAGGCAGGCATTGAACGCTTGCTAGGGGATATTCCCACCTTGCCCGATTACGCGCGTCTTGTTTTTATTGAGCGCGAAGCCCTAAAAGCCGAACACAAAATAGTAAAGCTGGCAAACACGCACGAGCGAGGCTACTCTAAGGACTTCGCGTTGCCAAAGGATGCTACCAGCTGGATTATTGCCCGTGCCAAAAAAGAATACCAAGCCGAAATTACCCCCCAAGCAGCTTCTGCATTAGCCAGCGTAACAGGCAATGACCTACGGCGCGCCGATAACGAACTGTTTAAGCTGTGGTGCTATACCGAAGGCGCACGCCCTATTACCGAACGAGACGTAGCCACGCTTACGCCGTATGTGGCAGAAGCGAATGTGTTTGATATGGTGGATGCCATTGCCACCCAAGACGGCAAACGCGCCCTAAAGCTGATTCACGCTGCGTTAGACCAAGACCCGCGCGACGACGGTTTTGGTTTATTTGCGTTGATTGTACGCCAATTTAGAAACCTATTGCTAACCCGTGAGCATCTGACCCATGGGGGCAACCCCAAAGAAATTGCGGAGCTATTGCGGATGCACCCTTACCCCGCCGAAAAACTCGCTAAACAATCACGGGCGTTTGATGTGCCACAACTAGAGAGCATTTATCGCCGACTGCAAAAATATGATGTTGAGATGAAAACGGGCAAAATTGCGCCCAAGCTCGCGTTAGATTTGTTCATCGCAAGCGTGTCTAAAAAGTAGTACAATGTCCTCGTTTAACCCGACCATACGGGGATAGCATTTAGGCATCCCTCTGGAGAGACCGTTTCTTATGCAAGCCAATGATTCTTTAACGCCTATCGAAAGCCCCAACGTGCCAACATTTTCGTTGCGCCCCTTGGTGCTATTGCTGATGGGTGTCTTTGTGTTTGGGGTGATGGCGTATGCTGTTATCAACACGGGGCGAGAGCCCTACGTCATAGCCAGCATTTTTAGCACGCGCTTTTTAGGCATCTTTATAGAGGCTGTGCCATTTTTGCTCTTAGGCACGCTAACGAGTGGCTTAATTGATGTGTTTGTGCGCCCCGAAGACTTGGTGCGCTACTTGCCAAAAAACCGCTTTTTATCGACAGTGGCAGGCGCGTTTATGGGGATGATATTCCCGGTATGCGAGTGCGGTGTTGTGCCTGTGGCACGCCGTTTGTTCACCAAAGGCTTGCCGTCTAGCGTGGGGATTGCCTTTTTATTGGCTGCCCCCGTCATGAACCCCATTGTGGTTGCCAGCACGTTTATTGCGTTTGGCGGTGGGGTGGTGTTTGTCATGCGCTTTGTGATGACGGCGATTGTTGCCATTGGTGTGGGCTGGTTATTTGCGTTTAGCTCAAAACCAGAGGAAATTCTATTGCCTTCATCGATGTGTGTTCCCGCGCCCCCTTCCCCACGCCCCGCCTTTAAGAAGGGTATCTCGCAAGCCCTGACGGTTGCCACGAGTGAGTTCTTTGAAATGGGGCGGTACTTGGTGATTGGCTGTTTGCTGGCTTCTGCCATGCAAACGCTTGTACCCCATGAAACGCTCATCCGTGTGGGTGAGGGCGCGGTCACTTCGGTTTTGGTGATGCAGGCGTTGGCATTTGTGCTAAGTGTGTGTAGTACGGTAGATTCGTTCTTGGCGTTGGCGTTTGTCAATACGTTTACAACGGGCGCGATTGTGTCGTTCTTGTCATTTGGTCCCATGGTAGACATTAAAAGTACCTTGATGTTCGTGGGGGTTTTCCAAAAGCGAACGGTGTTCTACCTGATTTTGTTGCCGTTCTTGCTGAATGCAGTCGGTGGCGTGCTAGTGAATTTGTTTTTATCGCAATAATTTCTCATCACACAGTTTTGTATCACAAGGAGCAATTTTTCATGAGCAACACACGGCAAGACACCCTCGAAATTGTGTTGGCAGGCTTAATGCGCCGTTACCAAGAGCGCGTTCCTGATGTTCCCAACATCCTCAACGCCATGATAAGCGAGGGCATCATCGCTAAGGCAGATGATATTGAAAACGACCATATCGCCTTTCGTACGATGGGCGTGCCTAACTTGGGGATTAACTCTTTAGAGAAGGTATTCCTGCATTATGGCTATGAAAAACGCGATGTGTTTAACTTTGCCCAGAAAAAAGTAACAGCATTTTGGTATGCGCCCCCATCGCCCCAATACCCCCGTATTTTCATCAGCCAGCTTCGCGTGGATGAGCTATCGCCCGAAGTAAGCCGCATCATCCATAGCTACACGGATACTGTGACCACTGACCCCGTAGACGCACTAAATTTGGATGATGGCTATGCCGCAGATGCGTTCTTACACCAACCGCTTTGGCGCACACCCACGCTAAAGGATTATTTGGCGTTGGCAAGCGAAAGCGAATTTGCCTCGTGGGTAATTTACAATCGCTACTATCTTAACCACTACACGGTTAGCGTTCACAATTTGCCGACAGGCTATAACACCATCGAACAATTTAACGCCTTCGTTGAAAGCAAGGGCTTTAAGCTCAACGATTCGGGGGGCAAAATTAAAATCAGTGGCGATGGCAAACTGGTACAATCGTCTACTGTGGCGCAAATGGTGGATGCCGAATTTATTGGTGAGCAAGGCGAAACCGTTCTTCATCGCATTAGTGGCTCTTATGTTGAATTTGCCGAGCGCAAACTGCTAGATGAATATGCAGGCGTAGAAACCGCCACGCGTCAGCATCGCCGTGATGGTTTTGAAGCGGCGAATGCCGATAAAATCTTTGAAAGCACCTATAGCAACCAAACGAAGAAGCACGAAGAAGAACACGACACCATGTAATTTTGAGGCGTGATAGGGCATTAGAGAAGGGCGCAAACTGTTTTGCGCCCTTTCGCGTTTAGCGTAAAGTGGCGGTGCTGATGACGAAGTTTAGCTCTGGCGAATAGATTGCCAAAATGGGGTACACCGAGAAATCAATGCCATCAGGAATGGCATACGTTTGTGTGCCTACGGTGTAATTAAGCAAGCCAACGTCGATATAATCCACGCGCACACCTTGCGGGTCGTAGGGGTCGGGGTTGCGCGTAAAAACAAGGTGTAGGTCGGGAGCGCGAGTGGTTCTAAAGGCTTCGATGCGTAAAAATCGCTGTTGGGTGGGCAATTGATAAATGGTGATGGTGCCTTCTGCGCCACGCACAAGGTCGATGTCATCGTTGGTGGGCTTTATAAACGTGCCTCGTCTCAAGATAACCGCGCTATCAGGAATGGTGGCAAGCTGGTCTTCATCGGGCGAAACCAGGTCAATACCTAGCAAACGAGAGCGCAAAAGAGCCAGCGCAACGTCGGGCTGTGCCTCTAGCTCATCGTCCTCATCCCCCTCCCTTAGTCGCAGATAGGCGCGTTGTAGCTCATTGGGCATCAGCAAGAAATCATCTTGCACGTCAATTTCTAAGCCCACAAACGCCACCGCCACCGTATCGGGGTTAAGCACAGGATACCAACGCGGAAACGTCCATATTAGGGCGATGATTGCCCCCACTAATGCCATTACTGTCAAACGAAATCGTGTATCCATCCGTGTTTAGCCTGTCAAGCGACGAATGGCGAGCAAGTCACTAAGGAGCGCGAAGCCCGTTTGTAATTTGCCCGCGCCTGCCCCAATGAGGGTAATGTTGCCCATGAGGTCGGTATCATAGGTAATGGCGTTTGTGCCACCTTTCACGTTGGCAAGCGGGTCTGTGATGGGCAAGTGGGTGGCTTTTACACTGCCACCTGTAGGGGTGACTTCGACAATGAGCTTAATGGCTTGTCCATTGGCACGCGCCGCTTGGATGTCCTCTAACGTGAGGTGAGTAATGCCGCTAACGTCAAGGTCTGCCATTGTAAGGGGTGCGCCAAAGACGGTACGTGCCAAAATGAGGGCTTTGCCTGCGGCATCCCATCCGCCCACGTCCAGCGTGGGGTCGGCTTCCAGATAGCCTAGCCCTTCCGCTTCTGCATAGGCTTCTTGGTAGGTTTTGCCGTTTTCCATTTGCGTTAGCATATAGTTGGTTGTGCCGTTGAGGATGCCACGCGCCCCCCGTATGGTACAGCCAGCAAGGGCTTCTTTTGCCAGTGTAATAGAGGGCGTGCCTGCCATCACTGTGCCTTCAAAGCGAAAGTGACGTTTGACGGCGTTGGCTTTCTCTAAAACGCGCTCATAATGCAATGCCACCACGCCCTTATTTGCACCCACCACGTGCATCCCACGCTCTAGGGCTTGTAGCACATAATCAGTGGCGGGTTGCCCTGTGTTTAGGTCGCTCCATGTGGCTTCTAAGAGGGCATCGGCTTGGGCGTTTTGAATGAGTTCGGCGGTATTCCAGCCATTGACGATACCGTCTTGGACGTAATTGCGCAGATGCCCGTTTTTATTAAGGCTGTCTTGCACGCCTTCAAGGTCTAGTCCATCGGGGTGGTACAGTGTGCCTTTGCTAAAGGTACTAATGCCCACGACAACGGGCTGAAAGCCGTATTGTTCTTTAAGCGCAGTGCCTTTTTCACGCAGAATATCGGTAAAGCCTTGTCCCACCGTACCAAAGCCAATTAAGAGTAAGCGCATGGGCGTTTTTTCCTTTTCAAAAAAGTGTCTACTTAAGAGTGCTGGATGCTATTTTAACATCTTTTAGGGTGTACGGGGTATGATGATATAAAAAACTTGTGACAGACAATACCTTTGCCAAAATGGGGGGATAAAATGGTAGGGTTTTGGGGAAGTCACAAGTGCGTAGGACAACCTCACCCTAAATCCCTCTCCAAAAATTGGCGAGGGACTTGAAGAACGCGCTGTTTTGTACCCCTTCCCCTCGGCGTAGCGGTGGGGGAAGGGGCAGGGGATG
>Ga0163144_10018405_pt1 | contig 14134 bp, 7 predicted proteins | sample OliLak19BULKMAT1_FD_123175 | JGI IMG/M metagenome (GOLD analysis project Ga0163144, IMG submission 123175) | Freshwater microbial mat bacterial communities from Lake Vanda, McMurdo Dry Valleys, Antarctica - Oligotrophic Lake LV.19.BULKMAT1 | ecosystem: Environmental > Aquatic > Freshwater > Lake... | reverse complement strand
TGCCGAGCTCGATCATTTCGCGAGTGCTTGCCGCGACCATCCGGAACTGCGCGGCATGGTCCAGACGCTGTTCGACTCGATCTTCCCCAAGGGCCGGGGAAGAGACCACAAAGGCGAATCACTGATAGATATCCTCGCCCGGTATGGCTTCGACCGCACCGCCCACGAGCAGATCCGCGAGGACCTCAGGGCCGGCCGCATCGGACTTGCCCAGAACCGGCTCCCGGCCAACGCCGTCATCGAGGACGTCCGCGAATCCGATTTCACCCGTGCCACCTCGATTCCCGAAGAGACGCGCCAGATCGGCCTAACCGCACTGGAAAATGGCGAGGTTGCCGTGGTCACGCTTGCAGCCGGTGCAGGCTCGCGCTGGACCCAGGGCGCGGGTGTCGTCAAGGCCCTCCATCCGTTTTGCAAACTCGGCGGTCGTCATCGGTCCTTCATCGAGACCCACCTTGCGAAAAGCCGCAAGATCGGCCGTGAGGCAGGCACTTCGCTGCCTCATATCTTCACCACCAGCTACTTCTCCCACGATCCCACCGAGCGCTTTCTCAGTCAGCATGAAAATTTCGGTTACGACGGGCCACTCCATCTATCCGAAGGGAAATCCATCGGCCTGCGGACTGTTCCCACTGTCCGCGACCTCCGTTTCGCCTGGGAGGAGATGCCCCAGCAAGCCCTTGATGTGCAGCAGCAGAAAGTCCGCGACTCGCTTCGCACCGCCCTGCTCAATTGGGCGGAAACCACCGGCGAGGCATCCGACTACACCGACAACCTGCCGCTCCAATGCCTGCACCCCGTCGGCCACTGGTATGAGGTGCCCAACCTGCTGAGAAACGGCACCCTTGCCCGACTGTTGGAGGAGCGTCCCCAACTCCAGACGCTCGTTCTCCACAACATCGATACCGTCGGCATGAACGCGGATCCCTCTTTGTTAGGGATGCACCTCGCCAGCGGTGCCGGTCTCACTTTCGAAGTCATCACCCGGCGTCTCGAGGATCGCGGCGGCGGCCTCGCCCGCGTCAACGGCCGCCCGCAGCTCGTCGAAGGCCTCGCCATGCCGCGCGAGGAGGACGAGTTCAACTTGTCCTACTATAACCGCACTACCTGCTGGATCCAGATCGCTGCCCTGCTCGATGCCTTCCGGCTCACCCGCGCCGATCTATCCAACCTCGAAAAGGTCAACACCGCCATCCGCACACTCGCCGCCCGGATGCCCACCTACATCACCCTCAAGGATGTGAAAAAACGCTGGGGCCACGGACAGGAGGACATCTTCCCCGTTTGTCAGTTCGAGAAGCTCTGGGTGGACATGAGCAATCTTCCGACGTTGGAAACCAATTACATCGTAGTCCCCCGGCTTCGCGGTCAACAACTCAAGGATCCAGCCCAGCTTGACGGCTGGCTCCGCGACGGTTCTGCCGCGTATCTCGAAGGCCTGTGCGAATGGGAGTGAGCGCCATGGTCGACGTGGCTGTGGTGTCCCGCCGCAAGCCGTCGGAGCAGCGTACCTCATTTCTTCGATAGGGTTCAGACATCTCCGCCGTTCAGCCTCCTCCCGGGAAACAAACGTCCAGCCCACCTCCTGCGCATAGGCGAGGATCCGGGCTTGGACGGTTTTGTTTTCGGTCGGCTTGCTCATGAGTGATGAACCAGCCGAGACACCTGTGCTCCTTTCCAATCTGGCGCGGGGCTTGCTTATCCACTGCCCCCTCCCTTTAACTTGCGCAGAATCCACCATGCCCAATCTCAAAGACAGAATCGGCTTCACTGAAAGCGGCCCGGCCATCGCTTCTCCTGACGAGGAAAACCGCCTGCGCGAGTTCGTCAACCTCAAGCTGGCCGCACGCGGTTACCCCATTGTCGGCAATGAGGAGGATTACCCGTTTCTCGATCTCGGACGCTCGCTGATCGCCAATTTCCAGGAAAAGAACCGCCTTCTATCCGACTACCTATGCCCGGCGGATGCCTCCATCGAAGCCTTCCTGCGCGAGTATCTCGGCGAGAAAATCGTCGCGGACGTCTTCCCCGATTTCGCCCGGCTTCTGCCCGCCAGCCCGTTGATCATGGAGCGGCACGGCATTGCCCGGATGCTCTCGCTGCCTCCCGACGAAGATGTCTTCAAATCGTCGATCCTGAGTTCCTACCGAGTCTATCAGGGTGTCTGCCACAATCCCGCGAACGACCGCCGGACAACCGAAGGCGTCTTCCATGTGGCCGACGGCGGCCTTCCGGTTCCCGCTGACAAGAAGGGCGTGCCGAAAGCCACCTTCGCCCATTTGCTCAAGCACGCGTTGGCTCCACCCGAAGAGATCATGATCCTGCCGTTCACCGGCACCAGCAAGGATCCGGCCAAGGTGTTTGTGACCTTGCTGCTGCGGCCGGTGCTCGCCCCGGAGGTTCCCGGCGTTTCTCCGGAGAAATCCATGGAGGTCCGTTTCTTTGCTCCTGGAAACCTGGTGAGCAACCTCGATTTCGTGGAAAGCATTTTCGGCAATGCAGGTGATCCTTATCTGCCGGAAAACGACTCCCGCCTCGATGCGGAGCATTGGTCCGGCCACACCGGCTGCGTCATCCTCGCCCCGCACCTGGTCACGCTGAAGAAGAAGGAACTGGGACTTCCTAACATCGCCGATGCGACCGACCGCCAGAAGCGCGATGGCATGTGCTGGACCTCGCCCGATGAGTTATACAATGACGGCGGGGCGTTCAAGATCACTTGCCGTGACAAGCGCGGGATCATCGTCACGATCATCGCCGACAACTATTACGGCTATTGCAAGAAGGAGGTGAAAACCCAGCTTAGCTACGCCGCGAACCTTTTTGGCAATGCCGAAGAAGAGCACGCCGGTGGCGCCATTGCCTTCCCCAGCTTTGATCTCGGTGAGGACTTCTCGCTCAGCGATTTCGCAAGACCCGTCGATCACAAGTTCTCGGGCATCGTCAAACGCTACGGTGAAATCTTCGACTTGCAGCCCGTGGGCTACGGCATCGACAAGCGTTTCCCTGACATCCACGACGTCCCGGAAGACGTCCACATCGACCTCCACAGTCAATCTGTTAGCTGGGAGAACGAAGGCGGGAAGCAATCGATTTCCCTGCAACCCGGCATCACCTACGTGCTTCCCTCCGGCTACAAGGTCGAAATGGTCAAGCCCACCGCGGGCCAGCGTTGGCGGCTCATCGGCACCACGGCGGAGGGCACCTTCTGCCACAAGCCCTGCACGGTATCGGGCGGAGGAAAATCGGAAATCTCCAAGTCCCTATCGGATGCGATGATCACCGCCTCGGTCATCGTCAATCATTTGAAGAAGGATCTCGAATCTGCCTTGGAAGTCATCAGCCACGATTTCTCCGACCGCTACGCGACACGCACCGATCCCTCCAAGCCCGGACGGCCGCTGCTCAGTGCGGATCGTTCGCTCGGTTCGGTCATCCGCCTTCTAACTTCAAATTCCGGCTACACCGATGAATATAACGCGTGGCTCGCCAGCGTTCCCGGTTCTGTCCGCGACCTCGTCTTCATCATCAAGCGCTTTTACAAGCCAAGCTGGGAAAAGGATGACTGGCGCAAGCGTTTCAGCGTGGACCTCATCAATGGCCAACCCGGACGCCAGCTTATCTATCGGCGCGAACGCCTCGTCACCCAATACCTCCGTGTCGGCTTCAGCGAGGACGGCACCTGGCGCACCTTCAGCATCCGCAAGGATTTCGCTCCCGCGAAAAAAATCCAGACCGAGGATGACATCAGCGCCTCCATGGTCGTCCCGCACGACTCCGTGCCCGGACTCCATCCGGATGTGAAGAACCCGTCGCTCAAGTTCATCAAGAACTGCGAATACCGCCTTTTCCAGCGCCCTGACGACGCCATCCACCGCGGCTATGACAAAAAGACCGAGAGCGACTTCAGCCACGGCGGTTCGTTCTTTTCTAACTACGAGCCGATCACCCGCGCCACCGGCAAGACCATGGTCAAGGACTCGATCCGCTTCGAGCAGCTCACCCCGCCGCTGCGGAAACTCATCACCACCTTCGTGGACGCCGACAAGCCTGATTATTTCGTAAGCTCCCACCTGCCCCGCATCGTCGATGGCAAGCCCACCAAGAACCCGCGCTACCTGCAAAACCGCCCGGACCTCGAGGACCCGCGCGGGATCTATCTGGCAGGACTCGGCGTGCGCTTCATCCGCCGTCTTCCGCTCGATGCCGCAGTGCCCATGCCGGTGAACTCGGTGCTCGCGGGACGCCGCAACAACCCGCCGGACGAGGCCGCCGGCATCCGCGCGCTCGCCGTTTACAATCCCATCCACTATCAGGAATTGCCCGAGTTGTTCATGGATTTCATTTCCTCGCTCACCGGCAAAAGCCCCTCCACCACAGGCGCTGGCAGCGAGGGAGCCCTGACAAAAGGACCGTTCAACGCCATCCTGCCCATCCACGATGTGAACGCCGCCTTGGTCTCTTTCCTCCTGACAGAATACGACGGCTACACCAGCGCCGCCGGTCACATCGGCAGGAAATACCAGGTGGATCACGACATCAGCCTGCTCGTTCCGGAAGTCTGGTCCCGCATGTTCATCCCCGAGCGCGATCCGAAATACCTGATCGCCAACGGCTACCTGGAGAAGATCGAGGATTTCGAGCACGAGGGAAAAACCATCAAGGCCAGCCGCCTCGGTTACCGGATCACCGAGAGTTTCGTCACCACCTTCTTCGGCCGGATGTTCTCCGCCGCCGACACGGTCTTCAGTGAGGACATGCTGCGCCCCGAGTTGCAGTCCATGGATGATTTCATCGACGGCCTCGACAACATCATCGGCACCCAGCGCAGTGTCGCCCTCAACTACTTCACGGATGGCAGCATCGACGCCGCGTGCCCGCCGTTGAAGGCGCTGCTCAACATCATGGCCCACGGCGAGTTCGAGGGAAAAAGCATCCACGACGCCTCCATCCGCTCGCTCTTCACCCGTGAGTCGCTGCTCGCATCGGATTGGTACCAAGCCCGTCTCGAGGCCAAGGCCAAGGTCGATCAAGCGCTCTGGAAGCGCCACCTCGCCTATCTGGAGACCTTCCTCACCAAGCCAAACTATCAGAGCCAACTCGAGCGCCTGCGGATCCACGACCGCATCGCCACCGCCAAGGCCACCCTCGCCCAGGTCAACTCGCCGGATTACCGCGCCAGCCTCGTCGGCATGATCGGGGCGGATCCCGAACTGGTCTGATAGCCATTCAAGGCAGACAAGAATCCACCGATGGCCGTTCGCACCCGCTTCGCACCCAGCCCGATGGGACGGCTTCACCTCGGGCATGTCCTCGCCGCCCGGGTGGCGTGGGAGCTTGCGAGGAAATCCGGCGGTGAATTCCTGCTCCGACATGAAGACATCGACGGACCTCGCGTCCGCGACGAATTCTATCAGGGCATCGAGGAGGACCTGACGTGGCTCGGCCTCACCTGGGATGGTGAAGCGCTTCGCCAAAGCTCACGGATCGTTGCCTACGAATCCGCACTGGACTCCCTCCGCGGTCAAGGCCTCGTCTATCCTTGCTTCTGCACCCGCCGCGAGATCCAGGAGGAATGGGCGCGCATGTCCGCCGCGCCGCAAGGGCCGGAAGGTCCGGTCTATCCGGGAATCTGCCGTGATCTGCCGCCCGACATGCAACAGCAGAAGATCGCGGATGGCACGCCCTTCGCCTGGCGCCTTCACTCCCGCCTGGCCAGCGCGCTCACCGGTCCCCTGACCTTCGATGACCTGCGATTCGGGACCATCCCGGTGAACCCGGACCTAACCGGAGACGTGGTTCTATCACGCAAGGACATTGGCACCGCCTATCACCTCGCGGTGGTGGTGGATGATGCCTTCCAGGAAATCACCCACGTCACCCGGGGTGAGGATTTGCTAACGTCCACCCACGTCCATCGCCTGCTGCAAGCGGTCCTCGGCCTATCAGAACCCATCTATCTTCACCACCTGCTGGTGACCGATGAATCCGGGAAACGTCTCGCCAAGCGAAGCGAATCCCAATCCATCCGGTTCCTGCGTGAAAGCGGTTTATCGGCGGCCGAGGTGTTAGCCCGGACCGACGCGTTTCATCACTTCGCCTGAGAAGCGGACTCCAACAGATCCTCGGCGGGCAGGATCACATTGGATGGGGTCGGGCCCTGATTGTCACTATCCCCCTTGGGGCTGAAGCGGTTGATGCCGATACCGACGAATTTACCATCCTTGTTGAAAACCGGCATTCCCACCGCCTGTGAACCGAGCTTGCCCAAGGTCCGGGGCTTGGTGACCAGGGAAACAACTTCGGACGTCAACACCACAGGCTCACGGTTCAGATCCTTGCCGAGACGCCCGAGGACTATCACGTCGTCCAGCAAGGACATCGGCGCGTTGCTCGCGGTGTCGATGGCGGTTAGTTTCACCTCATCCGGCTTTTCAGGGCGGATGAAGGCGAGGTCGAGATCGGTGTCCTTGGAAACGACCTTCGCGTCCACTTCCGAGCCATCCGGCATCAGGATTTTCACTTCCTTGGTGGTTCCCTTGGCGGAGAGCTTCATCGGTCCCTGAGGACTGTTGAAGGTTCGCCCGTCGATGGTGGATGCGACGTCGAGCGTGGAAAGCGAGACCACGATGAGGCCATCCTTGTCGATGACCGAGCCAAGCATCTCCACCTTGCGTTCCTCCTTCTTGGCGGGGTTGTCACCGGCGGTCACCTCGACTTCCACCACTGCGGTTAGGAAGAGGACCGAGTCCTTGTAGCTTGTGGAAATCTCCAGGGCCTTTTCCTTCAAGGGACCATCGGCGGCATGGAGAAGTGGTGCTGCCACGAGGGCGGCGAGAATCATCAGACGGGATTTCATGGGAGTGTTAGTTATGGGTGAGTGTTTGAAATTACCAGCTCGGCTCGAGCTCGATGTAGCGGGTGCTGATTCCGCGACGGATGAACAGGACCACGGGACTACGCTTGTTTTTTTCGAGATCGGCAAGGATGGGTTTCAAGGTATTGATCGAATCGACCGGCTTGCCATCCATGGAAACCAGGATATCTCCGGCGGAAAGCCCGCCCAACGCGGCCCAACCGGCGGGGGTGACGGCGGTGATGATCACACCCGTGAGGTTCTCCGGCAGCTTGTCGCTCACGCGGTCATCCTGGCCGATGTCGCGGGCATTGAACTCCAGCGTCTCGGAGTCGTAGGAATCGAGTTCCGATGTGCCTTCAGGACTGGCATCTAGCGGCACCTTGATTTCCAGATCCTCCGTTCCACGACGGACCGTTAGACCCGCTTCCGTGCCGATCTTGTATTGGCGGATCAGCGAGGCAAAGACGTCGGATTCCTCCGGCCGCGAGGTTGGGATCACCGAGCCGTCGAGTTTCAAAAGCAGGTCGCCCGTTTGCAAGCCGGCCTTTTCCGCGCTGCTTCCGGGGTGCACCTGCGTGACCCGCACGCCCTTGGCTCCCTTGATGCCCAGGGCTTCCGCTAGATCAGCGGAAATCACCTGGGTGTCGATGCCGATCCATGCCTTCTTCACCAGCCCGGGTCGATCCGGGTCTGGCTCGGGGCCGATCTTCACGACAGTTAGATAGCTGCGACCATCGTGCTCATAGGAAACCAGCACGGGGACCGGCTCGGTTTTGCCTTCGGTGATCCCGTTGCTGACCTTCGTGAGTTCCGCAAGGTTTGGCGTCGGCTTGCCGGAGACTTCCAGAATGAGGTCACCGGGTAAAATCGATGGTTTGGAAGCCGCCGCCGCGCCGCCAGGGCGGATGCTTTGGACGAGCACCGCCTTGTTGTCGTCGCGCAGCAGTTCCTTCGCATTCAGCTCGGTGAGGTCACGGGCGGTGATGCCCCATGACAGCAGTTCCTTCTCGCGGGGTTCCGCCGGTTCGCGCTCGGTGCCGGTGACTTTCCATGTCATCGGCTCGCCATCGCGAAGGCCTTCCAGGGAAATTTCCGATGCCACCGAGGACTCAAACAGCATCCGGTTGAACACCGGAATATCTTCCGGCGCACGCGATGCCGGGATGTCCACCCCATTGACGCGCGTGACCAGATCGCCCGCTTTCAGTCCCCCCTTATCCGCCGGCGAATCACTGATGACCCCACCTACCAGAATCCCCGCCGTCGCATCGGACGTCTTGAGCAGCGGTTGCGCCACCAGCCCCACCCAACTGCGTTTCACACGTCCGGTGGCGATCAATTCGTCCGCCACCTTGCGGGCAAGATTCGAGGGAATCGCACCGCCAAGGCTGCCGATGCCCACCTCATTCACACCGACGATCTCCCCCTTGAGGTTCACTAACGGACCACCGGAGTTGCCCGGAAAAATCACCGCGTCGTGGCCGATCCAGCGCACCAGTTCGCCCACCGCCTCGCCGTCCAGGCGCATTGAGCCACCGGGCGCGATCATCTCCGTGTTCGCGACGATTCCTTGGGTGACCGATTGCGAAAGTCCCGCCGGACTGCCCATCGCGAGCACCGTGTCGCCGACCTCCAGAGCATCGCTATCACCGAATTTCGCCACCGGCAGCGGTGCGTCCGGGTTGCGCAGTTCTTTCGAGTCGATCTTCAAAATCGCGAGATCCGCCAGCGGATCCGTGCCGACAAGCGTCGCCCGGACTTCCTGCCGATCCGCCAACCGCACCGAGATCCTCGTCGCCCGGCCCGCGACGTGGTGGTTCGTCAAAATGTAGCCATCCGGCGAAATGATCGTGCCCGAACCGCTTGCCCGGCCCTTCTGCATCCGCCCTGCCCCTCCCTCTTCCGCCACCACGTGGATGCGGACCAGCGCCGGATAGACCGCCTGCACCGCTGCCTCGATCTGCGGATCCGCCTTGGCCAAGGCCCGTTCGGAAAACAAAGAAACCGCCATGACAATGGCGGCGACGAAACGGGTGCGGAATTTCATGTGCGGAGAAAACCCCGGCGGGGTCAGTAACACAATATCGAAACCATCGGAATCTCTTGTCTGGCGAATTTCTCCGGAAGAGGCGGGCTGGCCGGATTGAAGGAGCTATCAACGATCCCTCCTCGATTTCCGGCTTCCACATCGTGGACCGATCATTAGAGTCCAACCCGAACATGAATACAGACCTTCAATCATCATTGCCCGCCACGGACGTGCCAGGTCAGATCCGCTGCTGGACCGCATCCGTTCTCAGCACCCTGCTGATGTCCATCCTGGTATTGCTCACGCTGCCAGGATGTTCCCACGATGCGATTCCCCTTGAATCCAGGGAGCCGGTCGATTTTTCCCATTATAACAGGCCTCTCTATGGCCAGATCACCGGTCGCATCGAAGATAGGATCTTCATGCGCCTGGGAGAAGGCAGGAACACGCGCGACCGCTATTTCATCATCCCGTTCGCCTATCAGAATCGGGCGAACGATCCTGAATTTTCCCATTCCTTCATGACCGTCGTCCGCGTGCTGGCAGACAACCAACAACCCAGACAAGACATCGGACTCAAAACCGGGAAATACCGGAATCGCGAGTTCGAGGCCTTCAACATCAGTTGGCTGCCCGACGATTTCATGACCAATCCGAACCTATGTGTTTTCAAAGGGATCGGTGCACGCATCGTTCCCAAGTGGAACCAATGCCCGATTTCGCCAGGCAAAAATTTCAACCTCGAAAACACCATCAAGCTAGGCGCGAACGTCCACAACGCCGTTTGCATGTGGGGCCCCTACGAGATCACCGAGGAAGGCTTCGAGCTGGGAATGAGACGCAAGGAACTGCTAGACAAAGGAACCATCCGCTACCGCGCGGATGACCGTCTCACCCGGTCGGATCGCACCGCCATCAACTGCTACCACGCCATGGCCGGCCTCGACGAACTCTATCCGAACGGCGGCATCTTCGGCACCGGATTCATGATGTGGGGCATCAACGGAACCGCCCGCGTCCTGCTGGAATACACCGACCAAGCCAATCTCCGTGGCGCGCTGCTAGAACCGGTGAATGAGAAGGAGGACCGCTATGGATTTGTGTACGCGCCAGCCATCGATTCCGACAAGATCTACAACCCTTTCAAAAAGGCGTCTGCCTATCATGATTAGTTAATTAGACCGAGACAACTTCTTGACAAGGTCCAAAAGATTGCCGACTTCTCGGTCCGTGCCTGATTTCACTGAACTACTTCGCGAACATGGCGTCCCGGTGACGGCCCAGCGGCTGGCGGTGTTACGGGCGGTGTCGCGGAGGCCCCACGTCACGGCGGATGCCCTGGCCGAGGAAGTTCGCGCGGAGATCGGCACCATTTCGCGGCAGGCGGTGTATGACTGCGTCGGGATTCTCACCGAGAAGGGCCTCATCCGCCGCATCCAACCGGCCGGGTCGGCGGCGCTCTACGAGGATCGTGTCGGTGACAACCACCACCACCTGATCTGCCGCGGCTGCGGAAAAACGGTCGATGTCGATTGCGCGGTCGGCAATACCCCGTGTCTAACTGCCGCTGCCGCTGCCGATTCCGGTTTCCGGATCGACGAGGCGGAGGTGATCTATTGGGGCACCTGTCCCGATTGCCTCGCGGCGAAATAACGACTGCCCTGCCCCATCCAGAATTTCATCCAAACCAACCCCAAATTCCATGTCAGATAAACCAACAGAATCCAAATGCCCGTTCAATCACGCCGGTGGCGGCGGCACGACCAATCAAGAGTGGTGGCCGGACCGCTTGAAGGTGGAACTGCTGCACCAGCATTCCACCAAATCCGATCCCATGGGCGGCGAGTTCGACTACGCGGAAGAGTTCAAGAGTCTTGATCTCGCGGCGGTGAAAAGCGATCTAGCAGCGTTGATGACCGACTCCCAGGACTGGTGGCCGGCGGACTACGGCCACTATGGCCCGCTGTTCATCCGCATGGCTTGGCACAGTGCCGGCACCTACCGCACCGGCGACGGCCGCGGGGGTGGTGGTCGCGGGCAACAACGATTCGCGCCGCTCAACAGTTGGCCGGACAACGTGAGCCTGGACAAGGCGCGTCGCCTGCTGTGGCCGATCAAACAGAAGTATGGCCGCAAGATTTCCTGGGCCGACCTGATGATTCTAGCAGGCAATGTCGCGCTCGAAACGATGGGCTTCAAGACCTTCGGATTCGGCGGTGGCCGTGAGGACGCCTGGGAGCCGGATCAAGACGTTTACTGGGGCAGGGAAACCACCTGGCTCGGCGGCGACATCCGCTATTCCCACGGCTCCGAAGGCGTGGTGGAAGATCATGGAGTCTTGGTTTCCGACGACACGGCGGATGGCGACAAGCACTCGCGCGACCTGGAGAACCCACTGGCTGCGGTGCAGATGGGCCTGATTTATGTCAATCCCGAGGGCCCGGACGGCAATCCCGATCCACTCGCTTCGGCGCAGGACATCCGCGACACCTTCGCCCGCATGGCGATGAATGACGAGGAAACCGTCGCGCTCATCGCGGGCGGTCACACCTTCGGAAAAACCCACGGTGCCGGACCCGCGGACAATGTCGGTGACGAGCCGGAAGCGGCGGGCCTCGAGTCTCAAGGCTTCGGCTGGAAAAACAGTTATGGCACGGGCAAGGGCGGCGACACGATCACCAGCGGCTTGGAAGTGACCTGGACCACCACGCCGACACAATGGAGTAACAATTACTTCGAGAATCTCTTCGGCTATGAATGGGAACTCACCAAGAGCCCGGCGGGTGCCCACCAGTGGACACCGAAGGACGGCGCTGGCGCTGGCACCGTGCCTCATGCGCACGACTCGTCGAAGAAGATCGCGCCTTCCATGCTCACCAGCGACATCGCGCTGCGGGTCGATCCGGTTTACGAAAAGATCTCGCGGCATTTCTTCGAGAATCCGGATCAGTTCGCCGATGCGTTCGCGCGGGCCTGGTTCAAGCTAACGCATCGCGACATGGGACCGCGTGCCCGCTACCTCGGGCCTGAGGTTCCTGCCGAGGAACTCATCTGGCAGGACCCCATCCCGGCGGTCGATCATCCGTTGATCGATGCGCAGGACATCGCCACGCTGAAGGGCAAGATTCTCGCGTCCGGTCTAACGGTCTCGCAGCTCGTTTCCACCGCCTGGGCGTCCGCATCCACCTTCCGTGGTTCGGACATGCGTGGTGGTGCCAATGGTGCCCGCATTCGCCTGGCCCCGCAGAAGGATTGGGAAGTGAACCAACCGACGCAACTGTCGCATGTGCTCGAAACGTTGGAAGCCATCCAGAGCGAGTTCACCGCCTCGGCGGCTGGCGGCAGGAAAGTCTCGCTCGCCGACTTGATCGTGCTGGGCGGTTGCGCCGGTGTCGAACAGGCGGCGAAGAACGGCGGGCACGACGTCACGGTTCCATTCACCCCGGGACGCATGGACGCCTCGCAGGAGCAGACCGACGCCGAGTCCTTTGCCCCGCTCGAACCGATCGCCGATGGATTCCGCAATTACCTCAAAGGCAAATACACCGTGCCAGCCGAGGCGTTGCTGATCGACAAGGCACAATTGCTCAACCTCACCGCGCCGGAAATGACGGCGCTCGTGGGTGGCATGCGTGTCTTGAAAACCAATGCCGACGGAGCGCCACACGGCGTCTTCACCGGGCGCCCGGAATCACTAACCAACGACTTCTTCGTGAACCTGCTAGACATGGGCACGGAGTGGAAGCAGGTCTCGCCCTGCGGAAATGCCTTCGCAGGCCTCGACCGCAAGACCGGGACAACCAAGTGGAGCGGCACCCGCTGCGACCTGGTCTTCGGTTCCAACTCCATCCTCCGCGCCGTCGCTGAGGTCTATGCCTGTGCTGACGCGGAAGCGAAGTTCGTGCAAGACTTCGTGGCCGCCTGGGACAAGGTGATGCACCTTGATCGCTTCGATCTATCAGTTTAAGCCCCTCCTGATAGGCTTGGGGTTCCACTCCCCTCGCCTCCGGATTTCGGCGGTGGAATCACTTCCATTGCAGCGGCGTGCCCTCCGGAAGCAAGCGGGCCGCGCGGGCGATGTCCCAATTCGCGAGACGGAAGCCGCCGATGCTTTCGCTGGTTTTCATTTGACCGGGAATGCTGGTGCCATGAAGGCCGTAGGGGAGCGGCGTGGTGCTATCGGCTTTGGCCAGGTCGATCCAGCAGATCCCGACCGGACTCCTCGGACCCGCTGCTAGAAATTGCCCGGGCACCTCCGGCGCGCCGGAAACGTCAGGCACCGGGGCGGACGTGGGTTCCTGACGGGTGGCGAGTCGCGGCCCCGGGGTGGCGGCTAGGATCGTCCATGTGCCCTTCCCGCGCAGGCCCGGCCGCGCCCCGGACACCGGCATCACCGCGACCAGTTGGTCCCCCCGCCGGATTTCTAACCGGGACAACCCGACAATCGTGGCGGTCACCGGTTTTTCCGGATCGGCCGCCGGTTGCAGTGGCCCGGCGAAACAGTTCTCCACTTCGAAGGGGATCACGTTAGGAACCTTGAACTCCGAACCCACCGGTGGCGGGTCCTTGATCTGGGGGTTCAGACTGCGGAGAAACGTCTCGTCGCAATGGAACCTCTCGGCGACAAACTCCCAAACCGTGCGGTAGGCCAGGAATTCCGCAGCGACGAGTTCCTCGTAAGTCGGACCCGGCGGAGGTGGTGCCACAGCGGCCTTCCCGGACTTCGGTCCCTTCTTGCTTTTGGGCGTAGGCACCGGCGGAGGGTTCAAGTCCTTCGGGGCTTCGATGAAGCGGAAATCGGATCGTTTCAATCGATAGCTGGCAAAGGGTCGTTCCACCGCGGCGACCGCCTTTTCCCGCAGCGCTTCCGGAGTCTGCACCTCCGGGTGGACACTTTGGTAAATGGCCAAGGTCTGCTCATAAATGGTCCCCCTGTCGCCATCGATCGGACCGATGGTGAAATTCTCCCGATCGAGAAATGCCTGATGCAGGGTCGCTTCGGCGATCAGATCGGCAAGGGTCCTGATCTCCGGCAATGCGGAGGATTTTTCGACCTCTTCGGATTCCTCCGGCACCACCTTGGCGACCGGAGGAGGTGGAGCCATGGCCAGCACCTCCTCCAAGGTGGGAATCTTGAGTATCTGCCCGATCCGGATCAAGTCGCTGGTCAGTTCATTGAATTTCGTGAGCTGTTCGACCGTGATCCCGGCCCTTTTTGAAATCTTCACCAACGCGTCGCCACGGAC
>Ga0163144_10018404_pt1 | contig 14134 bp, 14 predicted proteins | sample OliLak19BULKMAT1_FD_123175 | JGI IMG/M metagenome (GOLD analysis project Ga0163144, IMG submission 123175) | Freshwater microbial mat bacterial communities from Lake Vanda, McMurdo Dry Valleys, Antarctica - Oligotrophic Lake LV.19.BULKMAT1 | ecosystem: Environmental > Aquatic > Freshwater >... | reverse complement strand
GGCGCTTTGCACTTGCCGGTGGGAAGCGGTGCTTCCGTGGCGGGCGTCTGGCGCAGCGGCAGGGGTTTCATGGCGGCGCTGCAGTTTCGGACGTAGGCGGAGGAGGATGGCCGCCATGAGCAGGAACCCGCTCCGGCTACCAGCCGCGGACTCTTACATGCACTTGCGCGCAGGTTCCCATGTAGTGGTCCATGCGGAAGTCCTTGGCCGCTTTTAGCATGTGGGTCTTCGCCCGCGCCGCATCGCCCAGGGCCTCGAAATACAGGCCCAAATAGAGATGGGCATAACACCGGTGATCCTTCAATTCCTCACCCTCGCCGGACTCCGCCGCCTTTAGCACGGCTGCCACAGTTCCCGTCCCGGCGAAAAGATCGTGGATCTCCCGCATCGGCACGCGCGCATCGCCTTGGATCGGAATCAAGGCCCGGCGCGCCGCCGCGACATTTTCCGACCGCGCCACGCAGAGGAAATGCCACGCGGCATTTTCCACATCGTGGGCATTCACCGTCTGATGCGTTTCAAACTGCTCGCGCCCGCCCTGGTAGTCACCCGCGAGGTAAAGCGATAGTCCCCGCTGCCAGAGCCGAGGCTTGACCTCCGGTGCCGCCGCGATGAGGCGGTCAAAGGCCGCCACGGATTCCTTGGGCTTCGCCGCGTAAAATGCTTCGACGCCCTCGCGGAAAAGCGCCTCGCGATCGGCGGCTTCCGCAGCACGGGCTACCATGGACAGGACGGCCAGAATTATCGGGAGGAGGAGTTTCATCGTGGTCCGACCATGAGCCATCCGCCGCGCGTTGCCAATGGGCGGTTTGTTTTGAAACGTGGAGTTTACAAGCCCGGCGGGATCGGACATCAACGGCGGCCATGAACCATTCGCTTACCCATCTCTCCGCCCTCCTGATCGGCTCGCTGCTCATGGCGGCGTCCACTTTTCCCGCCGCGGCCAAGCCCGTGAAGGTCTTCATCCTCGCCGGGCAGTCGAACATGCAGGGGCAGGGGATGGTCACCGGGGTGCCGGAAGGTGGTGTGGAAAGGCCGGGGACGCTGGTTTCCATGCTGAAGGATCCGGTGAAAGGGAAGCAGCTCAAGAGCTGGGTGGACGCGAAGGGTGAGTGGAAAGAAGGGCGCGATGATGTGTGGGTTTATGATGTGAACGAATTTGGCAACCGGCATGGGCGGCTGGAGTTTGGCTACGGCTGGAATCTGGGCAACCGGATGTGGTTCGGGCCGGAGATGGCGTTCGGGCATTTGGTGGGTGATCAGTTCGACAACCAGGTGCTGATCATCAAGACGGCGTGGGGTGGCCGCGATCTCTACAAGGATTTTCGTCCGCCGAGTTCTGGTGGCGAGACGGGGGCCTTTTACAAGGAGATGATCGGCACGGTGAACAAGGTGCTGGGGGATTTGAAGACGCTGTTTCCCGCCTACAAGGGCGAGGGGTACGAGATTGTCGGCTTGGTGTGGTGGCACGGGTGGAATGACTTTTGTAATCCGCAGACCGCGGTGCCGGAGTATGAGAAGAATCTCACGAACCTGATCAACGATGTGCGCAAAGACCTCAAGGTGCCGAAGCTGGCGGTGGTGATCGGCGAGTTCACGGGGCCGTGGGGCGCGGATTGCAAGGAGGCGGCGGCGCTGGCAATTCGCAAGGCGCAGAAGGATGTGGCGGCGAAGCCGGAGTTTGCGGGCACGGCGAAGTTCGTGGAGACGCACGATTTCGTGCGGACGGCGGAGCAATCGCCCACCAAGGAGGGCTACCACGAGTTTAAGAACGGGGAGACTTACTTCCTGGTCGGCGAGGCTTTTGGCAAAGCCATGAAGGTGCTGGTGCCGAGGTAGTGGCGGCGGCCGGCGGCCCGATTAGTCGGTAGTGGCTCAATTTGGAAAAAACCAAAACCTGTCATCCTGAGCGGAGCGGAGGCTTTGCGGCTCGACTGCGTTCCCGCCCACCTTCGCCCGCCGGGAATTCCGCTCAGGATGACAGGCTTTTTTCAAACCGAGCCACTCCCGATTAGTCGCCGAGTTCCACGTTCCAATAGGCGAGGTCCACGAAGTGCCGCCAGCTTTCGTGGTGCTGGCCGTCAAAGGTGATGTTGATGAAGGGCCGCCACTTGGGCCGGATGGGTTTCCGGATGAGCTGCATGTGGACCTGGTGGGCGAGGCGGTTGCCTTTGCGGGTGTTACACGGGATGCAGGAGCAGACGATGTTTTCCCAAGTGGTGAGGCCGCCTTTGTCGCGCGGGATGACGTGGTCGAGGTTGAGGTCGCGTTTGTCGAAAAGCTTGCCGCAATACTGGCAGGTGTTCTTGTCGCGCTCGAAGATATTGGCGCGGGTGAACTTCACCTCTTTCTTTGGCAGCCGGTCGAAGATCATGAGGACGATGATGCGCGGGATGCGGATTTTGAAAGCGATGGTGTGGACCATCTCGGGCTCGGGCTCGCGGGTGGAAAAGTCGCGCCAGCTCGCGAAATCATGGGTGCGAAAGTTGTTACCGCCCTCGGCGCAGACGACTTGGGCGTGGCCCTGGCAGATGAGCGTAAAGGCGCGCCGCACGGTGCAGACGTTGATGGCCTGCCACAGACGGTTGAGCACGAGAACTTGGTGATCGAGCATAGGTGGATTGACCCGCAGGGGCTCGGAGAAAAGGTGCGCGGAAGCTAGCGACGGGCGGTGGGCATGTCAATCGGCGCGGGGTTTTCTTCGGTGGGGTGGGTGGGTGACCTGCGCGGCTCGTCGGCGTCGCGGAATTGTTGCTCGACACGCCGGGGAGCGCTGGCACGCTGGCCGGACTATCCTCTATGAAAACCCGCTTCTTGCTCCCTGCGATCCTCCTCACGTTCACGCTCCAGATGTCGGCTGCCGATAAGGAGAAGCCCGCGCCCGGCGACAAGGCGAAACCGGCCCCGCAGCCCAAGGGTAAGCCGGAGGACTTTTCGAAATACAAGACGGCGGATGCTCTGTGGAAAAGGATCGAGGAGCTGAAGGAGGAGCCGAAGGAGCGACCGAAGTCGCAGGCCGAGATGTTGACGATCGTGAAGGCGTGGTTTGGAAATCAGCGCGCGGCGGCGGAGGCTTTTGGCAAGGCGTATCCCGAGGATGTGCGGCGCTACGCGGCGAAGCTCATGGTGCTGCAGGCGACGATCCAACTGGCGCAACTCCCCGGTGCGGCACCGGCGGTGCCGGCGGATACGGACGCGGTGCGCAAAGAGGTGGAGGCGATCATTGCGGCGGCGGACGCGCCGGTGGAGGTCAAGGGCGAGGCGACCTTTATCCGCACGATGATGTCGGCTGGCGAGATGGATCAGGACAAGCCGGAGTCGGTGGCGAAGTTTCTCCAGGCAACGGAGGAGTTTCTCGCGCAGTATGGGACACACAAGATGGCGATGCAGATGCGGCAGGTGCAGATGCAGGTGGCTGCGCAGGCCAAGACGCCGGAGGCGGAGGCGCTGCTGAAGAAGCTCGCGGATGGCAAGGAACCGGAGGTGGCGGCAGCGGCAAAGGAGATCCTCGCGCAGCGGGAAAAGATGGCGGCGCTCAAGACCAAGCCGCTCGAACTGGCGTTCACGGCGGCGGATGGCGCGGAGGTGGATGTGGCGAAGCTGCGGGGCAAGGTGGTGCTGGTGGATTTCTGGGCGAGCTGGTGCGGGCCGTGTATCAGCGAGATGCCGAATGTGGTGGCGACCTATAAGAAGCTGCATGAAAAGGGCTTTGAGATCGTGGGAATCTCGCTCGATCAGGACAAAGGCAAGATGGAAGCCGCGATGAAAAAGCATGGCATGACCTGGGCGCAGTATTTCGACGGCAAAGGCTGGCAGAACAAGATCAGCAGCGGCTTTGGCATCGAGTCGATCCCGGCGGTGTGGCTGCTCGACAAGAAGGGCGTGCTGCGCGAGACGGAGTTGCGCGGGCCGGCGCTGGCTGCCGGGGTGGAAAAGCTGCTCGCTGAATAACGTGATATGCGTGACCACACCTTTCCCGGCCCGTTGATGATGCCACGCGCGATTCGTTCGGTGCTCGCCTTTCTCGCCATGACAGGCGCGGTGCGGGCGGCCAATCCGGCTCCGGCGCCGGTCCCGCTTTCTGGTTTCGAGGTGGCTCCGGGACGGCCGTCGGATGAGGCTTGGAAGCGATTCGAGGCGAATCTCAAACAGCCGACGACCAAGCCAACCTCGCAAGAAGACCTGCTGGAGCAGGCGCGTACCTGGCTGGCCAGCCAGCAGACGGCGGCGAATGCGTTCATCCAGGATTTTCCCAAGGACAAACGTCGCTGGCAGGCCAGGATGATTGCCCTGCGCGCGGGGCAGCAAAGTCAGCGGATGCTGGGGCAGGCTCCTTCGCCGGAGACGGATCGCGCGCGGCTCGATGAGATCGTCAATGCGGCGGACGCGCCGATGCCGGTGAAGGCCGAGGCGGCTTTCATGCGGGCGATGACTTATGCCGCGGAGTTTCGGGCGAAGCAGGGGAGTTACGTCGCGTTTCATCAGGCGGCGGCGGATTTCGTGGCGAAGTATCCGGCGCATCCGCTCGTCATGCAGATTCAGGATCTGGATCTGCGCTCGCTGGCCGACGACCCCACGCCGGAGGGTGCGGAGCTTTTGAAAAAATATGCGGCCAGCAGTGATGCCGACATCGCCGAGGCGGCGAAGAAGATTGCGACGAAGCGCGCGCGGTTGGCGGAGATCAAGTCGAAGCCGGTGGAACTGCAATTCACCGCGACCAATGGCAAGGACGTGGACATGGTCCTGCTGCGGGGCAAGGTCGTGCTGGTGGACTTCTGGGCGAGTTGGTGCGGACCGTGTCTCGCCGAGATGCCGAATCTCGTCGCCACGTATGAGAAGCTGCATCCCAAAGGCTTTGAGGTCATCGGCATCTCGCTGGATGAGGACAAGGACAAGATGCAGGAAGCGGTGAAGAAGCACGGCATGGAGTGGGCGCAGTATTTTGACGGCAAGAAGTGGAAGAACCCAATCAGCACCAGCTTTCTCATCGACGCGATTCCCGCCACGCTCTTGATCGACAAGAAGGGTAATCTGCGGCAGGCCGGTTTGCGCGGACCCGCGCTGGAAGCTGCCGTCCTGAAGTTGCTCGCGGAGTAGGGGGACGGGTGCGGCGAGTGCGGAATGCACGGGGGCTAAGTTATTTCCTTAGAAAGATGGTTGACGGATGTTAGTTCGTTTGTCACTAATGCCGCCCTATGTTCACTATTGATCAACTTAAACGTGCCACCACCATCGCGGAACAGATCGAGAAACTGCAGGCCGAACTGGCCGCCGTGCTCGGCAGTCCGGCGACGGTCAGCACCTCACCTATTGTCGCTGCCGTGGCCAAAACGCGGGGCGGAAAGCGCGTCATGTCGCCGGAAATTCGCGCCAAAATGGCTGCTTCGCAGAAGGCCCGCTGGGCCAACCGCGCTGGTGGTGCCGCTCCCCAAGCACCGGCGAAAGCCAAGACCGGCATTACCCCCGAAGGTCGTGCGCGCCTCGCCGCCGCCATGCAAGCCCGCTGGGATGCCCGCAGGAAAGGCGCACCCGCGCCGACCGCTCCTTCCAAGGAAAGCGCCGCGAAGCCGGCCAAGAAGGCTAAGAAGGGGAAGCGCGTCATCAGCCCGGAGGCCCGCGCCAAGATGGCGGAGGCCGCCAAGCGCCGTTGGGCCAAGCCGAAGCCCTAAGGGATACCCCTTTCGAACTGCACCCCAAAGGAGTGCGCTGAGTCAGTCTGCAACCTTTGGAATCAATCAATAACCAGGGCCGGTGGCGTTTCACAGAAGCGCCACCGGCCTCTTTCTTTGGCCGCGTGAGGCCCTGCGTCCCGATCCGTCGGCATTGTCTTAAAGTCCGAAGTTGGAACCACGGATTTCGCGGATGACACGGATTTTTCGGGGGTTCTGGGAATCAGCTCCGGCTCCCATGGAGTGTGAAGCGGCGGAGCGATCAGGTGCCTTCGGTTTCCTACATCCGTGCAGGCGGTGAAATCCGTGGTTCCTCCGATCTCCGCATTTTGGATTATTTCCTTGCTGGCTGGGAGGACCGCCGGTTCTTGTGATTTCTTCTTTTCCACCTATATGAAACTTCTTCTCCCGCTCCTTTCCATCCTCGCTTTCGGCAGCTCGTGCTGGGCTGTTGAAAAATCCAGCCGGCCCAATGTCATCCTCATTGTTTCCGATGACCAAGGCTTCCCCGACTACGGCTTCATGGGGAGCAAGAACGTCCGGACCCCGTATCTCGACAAGATGGCTGCGGGCGGCGTGCTCTACACGCGCGGCTACGCGCTGCCAGTCTGTTCGCCGTCGCTGGCGAGTCTCCTCACGGGGCAGTATCCGCACGTTCACGGGATTACGGGAAACGACTTGGCGACAAAGGGCAGTGGACGCGCGCCACTCACGGAAAGGCTCTTGAGCAACGCGCTCATTCTACCCAAGGCGCTGGGGGAAGCGGGCTACCTGACCTTGCAAACAGGCAAGCTCTGGAACACGACCTGCACGGAAGTGGGATTCACCGATGGCATGACCAAGGCCACGGGGCGGCACGGCGGCGATGGACTGAAGATCGGCCGGGAAGGGCTGAAGCCCATCTACGATTTCATTGAAGGCGCCCGCGCCAAGGAGAAGCCATTCTTCGTCTGGTATGCGCCGCTGTTGCCGCACGATCCGCACACGCCTCCCGAGCGCCTGCTCGCCAAATATCGCGGCAAAGGGCCGACTCCGCTCGCCGAGAAATACTACGCGATGGTCGAATGGTTCGACGAAACCTGCGGTGCGTTGGACGACTACCTCACGAAGAACCACCTCGCGGAGAACACGGTCATCCTTTACCTCGCGGACAACGGGTGGGATGCCGCCCGCGGCAACGACGGGCTGCGTTCAAAGAGGTCGCCGTACGAACTCGGCGTGCGCACGCCGATGTTTGTCCGCTGGCCGGGCAAGGTGCAGCCGCTCCGGGATGACGAAACGCTGGCGTCGATCATTGATTTCGCACCCACCATCCTGAAAGTCTGCGGCGTGCCGGTGCCGGCGAGTCTTCCGGGGATCGACCTACTGGACCGCCCGGCCATCACGGCGCGGAAGTCCATTTACTTCGAGTCCTTCACCCATGACATCGCCGATCTCGCGCGGCCAGCGGCGAGTTTGACGGCCCGGGTGGTTATTGATGGGTGGACTAAACTCCTGCTTCCGGGAGCGGCGTCGGCGGCCAACAACCGCGCCGACGCTCCGCTGAAGCCGGAGCTTTTTGACCTCAAGGCGGACCCGATGGAGACGACCAACCTCGCTGAGTCCAAGGCTGGAGAAGTGACCCGGCTCAGTCAGGCGCTCGATGCGTGGTGGAAGCCCGAGTAGCTCGCGGACGGCGGCGCGCGCGGGGTTATTCCTGCTCCGATTCGGGGCGGAGAAAGGTCAGTTTGTCGCCGACTTTTTTGGCCTCATAGGTGTCCTTCTCCACCGGCACTTCATAGATGCGGTTTTGTGGCGCGATGCGGACCTTGCAGAGGTATTCGCCGTCAATCTCCCGCGCGCTTTTGAGCTTCCGCCCGGAGAAAGTGATCTGCCGTTCTTTCTGCGGCGTGAATTCCTTGCTGACGATGACGCCGGTTAGTTCGTTGCTCTTCGCGGGCTTGCCCATCTGCATGATGCCGTAGCCGAGAAAGGCCAGCACCAGCAACCCGGCGACCACGGCAATAACGGCGTCGCGTTTCGTCGTGCCCGGCACCACGACGCGCGGCGGAACTGGGTTCATGGGCTGGTGGGTGTGGCGGCCGGCTTCTCTGGTTCCTGCGCCCGCTGGATGGCGACGGTTTCTTCCGTGGCCATCGCCGTGTTGGGAAATAGGGTGCGCTGCCAGACGTAGCGCCGCAGGAGCACTTTGATCGTCGCCGTGAGCGGCACGGCCACGATGGCTCCGAGCAGCCCGCCGATGAGCAAGCTCCAGACAAAGACCGATGCGATGACCGTCATCGGATGCAACCCGACGGATTCACCGACGATTTTCGGGGTAATGAAAAGTCCGTCAATCTGCTGCACGACGACGAAGATCAACGTCACCACGAGCGGGAACACCCACCAGTGTTCGCTCGGAACCCATGTGCCCACGCCACCTTGCACGGAGGCGATGATGACGGCGGGAATCCAGCAGAGGACGATGCCGAGGTAGGGGATGATGCCGAGGAAGCAAAGCATCAGGCCGATGAGCAGCCCGAAATCCAAACCCACGGCCATGAGCAGGATGCCCGTGGCCGTGCCATTGATCAGACTCACGAGCAGTTGCCCGCGAAAGAACGCGATGAGGTAGCCGTTGATCTCGTTAAAGGCGGCCACGACTTCATCTTTGAACTCCGAGGCCCGCAGTGGCAGGTAGTCGCCCCAGGACTGCGCGATGTTCCGCGACTCGATGAGGAAGTAGTAGAGATAGATCGGCACGATGATCATCGAGAGGAGAAAGCCGAAGACACCGAGGAAGCCGCCGACGCTATTGGTGATGACACTCCACGTTTTGGCCAGCACCACGGGCAGGGTCGTGCGGACCCAGTCGCCCCGGAGGAAGCTTTGTAAATCCAGCGCCGGTGCCGGCCTCGCGCTGGCCGCGCCGGGGGCTGCGACTGGAGGTGCGGGCTCCGGAGTCGTGGGAGTCGCCACCTTGGGTCCGGTCGCGGGCGTGGTCTCCGGGGGCTGCTCCGGCGCGACGAGTGGGTTCTCCACTTTCTCAGGAATCTGCGGCATGACGCCATGCACGCCGTACCTTTGCTCCAGCGACTGCATCCATTCGTTGAAATGCCCGACCTTCTGGATGATCGCATCCCGATAGGCGGGCACCCTGTGGACAAGGCGTCCGGTTTGCACCCAGATGGCCGGGATGATCCAGAGCATCACGCCCGCAAGCACCAGCGTGACCAGCGCGAAAACGGAAATCACGGCGCGCTGCCGGGAGGTGCCCCAGGAGGCCATCTTGGCGACGACTGGCTCCAGCAGGTAGGCCATGACGCCGGCGATGGCGAAAGGAATCAGGATCGGCTGGAGAAAGCCGATGACCGAGGACACCAGCCAGACGACGCCCACGGCAATGGCCCCGATGGTGACCACCGCGAGCGCCGCGAGCGCGCTCCACATGGTCTTGCGCTGCCAGAGGGTGGGGAACTCGTTCATGGGCGGAGGCTCCGCAGCCTACATGTGCGCGATGATGTTATCGGCGAACTCGGAGCATTTGATCTCCGTCGCGCCTTCCATCTGGCGCGCGAAGTCATAGGTCACGCGCTTGCTGCCGATGGCACCGTTGAGTCCTTTGAGGATCAAGTCGGCCGCATCATTCCAGCCGAGGTAGCGGAACATCATTTCACCGCTCAGCACCACGCTGCCGGGGTTGACCACGTCCTTGCCCGCATACTTCGGCGCGGTGCCGTGGGTCGCCTCGAAAATGGCGTGGCCGGTGACGTAGTTGATGTTGCCCCCGGGCGCGATGCCGATGCCGCCGACCTGCGCGGCGAGCGCGTCGGAGAGGTAATCGCCGTTGAGGTTGAGCGTGGCGATCACGTCGAAATCCGTGGGCCGCGTGAGCATCTGCTGGAGCGTAATGTCGGCGATGGCGTCCTTCACGATCACGCCATTGGGCAGCTTGCACCACGGCCCGCCGTCAATCTCCACCGCGCCGAATTCCTCCTTCGCCAGCTCATACGCCCAGTCGCGGAACGCGCCCTCGGTGAACTTCATGATGTTGCCCTTATGCACGATGGTCAGGCTCTTCTTCCCCTGGTCGATCGTGTATTGCAGCGCCGCGCGCACAAGGCGCTGCGTGCCAGTCTTCGACACCGGTTTGATACCGATGCCCACGAGTTCCGGCGACTCCTTGCCGAAGCGGATTTTCTTAAACTCCTTGGGAAACGTGGTGCTGAGAAACTCCAGCGTCTTCATCGCCGCCTCGCCGCCGGCCTGGAAATCAATGCCCGCATAGATGTCCTCGGTGTTCTCGCGAAAGATCACCATGTCCACGGCCTCGGGGCGCTTCACCGGGCTGGGCACGCCGGTGAAATACTGCACCGGGCGCAGGCACACGTAGAGGTCCAGCATCTGCCGCAGCGCCACATTCAGCGAGCGGATGCCGCCGCCCACGGGCGTCGTCAGCGGGCCCTTGATGCCGACGAGAAATTCCTGAAACGCCGCCACCGTGTCGTCCGGCAGCCAGTTGTCGAATTTGTTGTTCGCGGTCTCGCCCGCGAACACTTCCATCCACGCGATCTTCTGCGCGCCACCCGACGCCCTGGCCACCGCGCCGTCCAGCACGCGCACACTCGCGGCCCAGATGTCCGGCCCCGTCCCGTCGCCACGGATGAACGGAATGATCGGCCGATCCGGGACGTTGAGCTGGCCGTTTGAGATGGAAATTTTCTCGCCGGGCGGGACGGAGCAGGTGGTGTAGGACATAGGGTTGGATGGAAAAGCCCGCGCACTAGAGCAGGCCACCGCCCGCTGGTCTAGCCTGTTGCGCAACGGCTCCCGATGGATCGCCGCCGGGGCGCACTTCCGCCTTTCGCGCTCCGCATTCCAACTTACAATCGCGCTGCCATGCGCTCCCATACCAAGTCCGCCGCCGCCTTTGCCGAAGCCCGCCGCTACATCCCCGGCGGGGTGAACTCGCCGGTGCGGGCGTTTCGCGGGGTGGGCGGGGAGCCGTTTTTCGTGGAGCGCGCGGAGGGTGCGCACATTTGGGATGTGGATGGCAATGAACTGATTGATTACGTGGGGACATGGGGGCCGGCGATCCTCGGTCACGCGCCGCTCGTGGTGCGCGAGGCGATCACGGATGCGGCGAGCCGCGGGGTGAGTTTTGGGATTCCGAATCCGTATGAGATCGAGATGGCGCGGACGATTTGCGCGTGGGTGCCGTCGATCGAAAAGGTGCGGATGGTGAACAGCGGCACCGAGGCGACGATGTCGTGCATCCGGCTGGCGCGCGGGTTCACGGGGCGGGATCTGATTGTGAAATTCGAGGGCTGCTATCACGGACACGTGGATGCGCTGCTGGTGAAGGCCGGCAGCGGCGCGCTCACGCACGGGCAACCGGACAGCGCGGGCGTGCCCAAGGCGTTCGCCGAGCTGACGATTACGCTGCCATTCAACGACGTGACGGCGCTGCGCTCGCTGTTCACGGCGCAGGGCAGCCAACTCGCGGCGGTCATCGTGGAGCCGGTGCCGGCCAACGCGGGACTTTACCTGCCGCGCGAAGGTTTCCTCGAAGTGCTGCGCCAGCAGTGCGCGCAATATGGGGCGGTGCTCATTTTCGACGAAGTGATGACTGGGTTCCGGCTCGCGCGCGGCGGCTATCAGGAGCGGTGCGGCATCGTGCCGGACCTCACGGCGCTGGGGAAAGTGATCGGCGGTGGGCTGCCGGTCGGCGCGTTTGGCGGCCGCGCGGAGATCATGGACCGGCTCTCGCCCGACGGCCCGGTGTATCAGGCCGGCACGCTTTCCGGGAATCCGCTGGCGATGGCCGCCGGCCTCGCGCAGTTGCGCGAAATGGAGCGCGTGAACGGCTGGGCGCGGCTGGAGGAACTCGGCGCGGAGTTTGAAAGCGGCGTGCGTTTCGCGCTGAAAAAAGCGGGCCGCGACTACGTGTTCCAGCGCATCGGCTCAATGTTCTGCCTCTACTTCACCAGCGGTGAAATTTGGAACCTCGCCGACGCGCAGCGCTCGGATAAAGCGGCTTTCGCCCGCTACTTCCACGCGTGCCTTGAGGCCGGCGTCTATTTTGCGCCGTCGCAGTTTGAGGCCGGATTTCTCTCGCTCGCGCACTCCTCGGACGACCTCGCAAAGACGGCGTCGGTCGCGGCGGAGGCGCTGCTCGCGTGAGCGTGAGTGCGGTTCGCGAAAATTCCTTTCGCCGCGCGGCGGCGAGGCGCGTAGGGTCGGCGCATGGCTGAAGTTCAAACACATACCGAGGCGGGCGAGATGACGCAGATTTTCATCGAGTTCGTGATGATGCAGGCGCAGAACGCCGCGCTATTTATGGGACAAATCCCGAACCCGCGCGGCGGGCAACCCGAGGTGAATCTGCCGCTGGCGAAGATGTTCATCGACCAGCTCGCGGTCATCGGCGCGAAGACCCACGGCAATCTCAATGCCGACGAAGCCAAGGTGCTGGACAACGCGCTGACGCAGCTCGAAGCGGCGTTCATGGACGTGGCCTCGCGCACCGAGGGCTTCCATCCCGGCGAGTCGCTCGCCCCGCCACTCGCGGCCCCGGCCGCCGCGGCCGCGCCTGCGCTGATCGTCGCACCCGAGACGCCGCCCGCGCCCGCGCCGGTGGAGGAGGAAGGGCGGAAGCGTTTCACCAAGAGCTACGGAGCCTAGTTGGTGACTGCTCCCGTGATCGCCATCGGCGGCTGCCAGCTCGGCGGCAGCGAGCCGCTTTTCATCCTCGGTCCGTGCGTGATCGAGTCGGAGGACTTCGTCTGGCGGATGGCGCGCGCGCTGAAAACGCTGTGCGCCGAGGCCGGCGTGCAGTTCGTTTTCAAGGCCAGCTACGACAAGGCCAACCGCACGTCCGGAAAGTCCTTTCGCGGGATCGGTGTCGCGGCGGGTTGCCGTCTGCTCGGCGAGATCGGTCGCGAACTCGGCGTGCCCGTGACTACGGATGTCCACTCGCCTGCGGACTGCGCGGTGGCGGCGGAGTGGATCGACATTTTGCAAATCCCGGCCTTCCTCTGCCGGCAGACGGATCTCATCCAGGCGGCGGCGGAGACGCAGCGCGTGGTGAATGTGAAGAAGGGGCAATTCCTCGCGCCGTGGGACGTGCGCAACATCGCGGAGAAGCTCGTCGCCTTTGGCAACGACCGGTTCTTTTTCACCGAGCGCGGCACTACCTTTGGCTACAACCATCTCGTGGCCGACATGCGCTCGCTCTATTGGATCCGCGAGGCCGGCTACCGCGTCATTTTCGACGCCACGCATTCCGTGCAGCGGCCCGGCGGGGCGGGGGACAAGACCGGCGGCGACGGCGTGCTCGCGCCGGTGCTCGCGCGGGCGGCGGCGGCGGCGGGCTGCGACGGCATTTTCATCGAGACGCACGAAGACCCGAGCCAGGCGCTGTCCGACGGGCCGAACCAGATTCCGCTCGCGCAACTTCCCGCGCTGCTGAAACAATTGCGGCAAATTCATGCGCTCGTTTCGTAAAATTCTCGCGGGCCTGCTGGTCGCGACCGCCGTCTTCGGGGCGCTGGCGGCAGGTGCTTTGGCGCAGAAAGGCGGCGACGACAAAGCGAAGGCGAAGGACAAGAAAAAGGCCGACGAAAAAGCGGGCAAAAAGAAGTCTGGCAAGGACGGCCAACCGAAGGAGACCGGCAAGATGGACATCCCCGTTTCCAAAGAGCACGACGCCAAGGGGCTGAAGATCCCGTACTTCGACGGCGACGGAAAAAAGCAGATGATCTTCACCATCGGCGTGGCTTCGCGGATTGATGACGAGCGCATCGGAATGGTGGAGACGCAGGTCGAGACGTTCGACGACGAAGGCGAGTCGGAGATGATCATCGACCTGCCGAAATCCGAGCTGAACGTGAACACGAACGTGATTTCCACGAAGAAGCACGTGGTCATCAAACGCGAAGATTTCGAGATCTCGGGCGAGACCATGGAGTTCAACATGAAGACGCGGCGGGGAACTCTTGGTGGCGGGGTGAAGATGCTGATTTACAATATCGACGAAGAACTCGCCCCTGCGCCCAAAGCCCCGTGAAGCCAACCACTCTCCTCCTCCTCTTCGCCGCCGCCCTTTTCACCACGCCGGCTTTCGCCCAAAAGCCGGCCCGCCCGGAAAACGAACTGCTCCGGCAGATCGAAGCCGTGACCAAGCCCGCGCCGACTTTCAAAGGCGCGCCGACCGCCGCCGCCGACATTGAGCGCAAGCCCGAGGCGCCGGCCGCGGTACCGCCCAAAAAGGACAAAGGGCCCACGGAAATCAGCGCGCTCGAAGCGACCTTCGATCAGAAGGCCAGCCAAGCCGTTTTCATCGGCGAGGTCGAGGTCAAGGACCCGGAATTCAACGTGAAGTGCGACCGGCTCACCGCCCATCTCAAGACCGCCGAGAAAGCCGACCCCAAGGCGCCCAAACCCGTCGCGCCCGCCAAGGCCAAGGGCGGCGGTTTGCAGCGCGC
>Ga0163144_10018402_pt1 | contig 14134 bp, 10 predicted proteins | sample OliLak19BULKMAT1_FD_123175 | JGI IMG/M metagenome (GOLD analysis project Ga0163144, IMG submission 123175) | Freshwater microbial mat bacterial communities from Lake Vanda, McMurdo Dry Valleys, Antarctica - Oligotrophic Lake LV.19.BULKMAT1 | ecosystem: Environmental > Aquatic > Freshwater >... | reverse complement strand
GGGGTATGTGGGGGGGGGGGTTGGGGGGGGGGGGGCGGGGCGTTGGGAGGGCCCGGGGGGGGGCGAAGGGGGGGGGGGGGGGGGGGGGGGTTTTTGGGGGGGGGGGGGGGGGGGGGGGGGGGGGGGGGGGCTGGTAGGCTTGAATTGCGGACACGCGATGGCGCGTGTAGTCCCCTTTGGTAGGTTCGAAGTGGACGTGAGGAAGGAGAGGCAAGCGGCGAACTTGACGGGGCAATCCTGTTCAGCTATGCATGGCATATGACAGCGGTTTCGGAAATCGAGCGACAGATCGAGAGTCTTCCAGCAGAAAATTTCGCGGAACTTGCGGTATGGGTCTGGGAGCGGGCGGAAGATGACGGCATGCTCCGCGCTTGCATCAAAGCTATCGAGGAACGCGACGAACGGGTCAGCCGTGACGAGGTGTTCGAAGTGCTCGACCGTCGATGAATGTGGAGTTCCACAAAAGGTTTGCGAAGGATCTGAAGGGGATCAAGGCTGCGGAGGTGCTGGTAAAGATTAAAACCGCGATCCTTGATTTGGAAGCTGCGGAAGACCTGCGTTCGCTGCGCCAGATCAGAACACTGAAAGGCGGTGGGCAGATCTTGCGAATGAGGGTAGGGGGTTATCGGACCGGATTCCAGTTGGTTGGAGACGGTGGAGTGTTGTTGCTGCGTGTGATGCATCGCAGGGAGATTTACCGGTATTTTCCTCCCAAGTGATGCGGGCGGCGGCCGACGGTCAACGCTAAAATGATGCTTCTTGCCGTGACGCTATGTCCTCGCGTAAAACAACTTCCGCTACCTGACAATTCGGCGGTTGTCCTCGCTACACTGGAGCGGTAATTTCGACACATGAAAGTTCACGTTCAGGTTGGAATGATTTTGCTGGCGTTGCTCCTTCTCTGCCAAGCGGCGGAGCCTTTGGAAACCCTGGAGAAATGCAGATTCGTCGAGTCGGAATGGGCGGATGGAGACAGCTTTCCTATAGTGACAGCCAAGGGCGAGGAAATGACCGTCCGGCTTTATGGTGCGGATTGTATCGAATATCACGTTACTGATCAATCCGATGCGAGAAGGTTGCGGGAGCAGAGAAGGTATTTCGGAATCGCGGACTACGGGGACGATGCGGAGAAATCGATAAAGCTGGCAAAAGACCTGGGGGGCAGAGCCACGGAGGAAACATCGAGGATGTTAAAGCAGCCGTTCACCATCCATACCTCATTTGCGGATGCCCGGGGTGATGGGAAACACAAGCGGATTTATGCGTTCGTCACTGCGGCGGATGGGACTGATCTCTCCACGTATCTGGTTTCCAAAGGTCTTGCCCGTGCCTACGGCGTTTATCGGGAAACTCCCGGCAGGCTGTCAGGAGCGGGTTACAAGGAAAAGCTCGCGGATCTCGAACTCAGGGCGGCCAAGCTCGGGCTTGGGGCTTGGGAACACACCGATTGGGAAAAGCTTGCCAATGAGCGGGATGAACAGCGCAATGAAGACAGTGAACTTGGCCTCGCGACCGGGGCGAAGACGGAATTTTCCGGGGCACCGATAAATCCGAACACTGCCGCCCGAGATGAACTCATGCGTCTTCCTGGCATCGGGGAAGTCACCGCAAACCGCATTATTGAGGGACGCCCCTACAAATCCCTTGCCGATCTAGACCGGGTGAGCGGGATTGGGGAAAAGACGTTGGAAAGATTGAAAGGGAATCTGGTTTTCGGAGCGACTCCATAAGGTGACGCTCGTCCGCATTAAAGCAATCTTGCCAAACTTACTCGGCGTTTCCGGGTGCGGGGGCTTGATCACCAGTTGTTTTCCGGAGCCTCGTGAAACGTATTTCGATGCGGCGATCCTCGTCACGCCCTGGATTCATTGGATCGGTTGGGAAAAGCTGGGCTGCCGAGTAGGTGCGATAAGTTAGCTTATTGATGCGATCCCTGCCCTTTTTGGTCAGCCCCTCGTCTCCTACTTCCAATGAGCTAAGAAATCCGTGTAGCATGGATTTCACCGCAATGGCTCTTGCTAGGCCGAGTTCGCAGTTTGATCCAAATGCGAGGCTCCCGATAGGCTTGGTTCCCGCGTATACGGCTTCCAGGTTTGTATCAACGTTGCTGCTTCCCCCGACCTGTTTATTGTCGGTGTGGCCGATGATCTCGATGACTTCCACGTTGGAATCAGAGTTTAGTGCAGCGATGACTTCATTTCGTTTCTCTTCTTTGAAGAGTTTTTCGAATTCCGGTGGGACTTTCGCTTGTAGCGATGGGAATAAAAACCTCTTCTGAACATCATCTTGTGCAAGGACTATATTTGGAGGTTCGTCGTGTGGAACCTTGTCGCGTAGTTCGGCAAGCGCATTTTCGGCTTCTTTGCGTTTCCGCTCAGATTCGTCGAGGGCTTTCAGTAGCCGACTGTTCTCATCATACTGTGTGGTGAGTTCCTGCTCCAGAGCACGGATCCTAGCCTCAAGCTCCGATTCTTTTCCGACGAGATCCTTCAGTCTGGCAATTTCAGCATTGAGTTTGGCGACTTCTTCCTTGCTGCCGCCCAGTTCCAAAACTCCGGCGATCCAGAAGATGACGAGCATCATACAGGTGGCAGCGGCCATGTCCGCGAACGCTGGCCAGTAGTTGAAGCTTTCTTCCTCGCCACGATTTTTCCAGTTTCTTGGCATCCTATTTGGTTATCTCTTGGAAAATAGCCGTTTCGTCCAGGAGATGAATTTTCGGCGTTTCGGCGGCTCGAGATCAAATCCCTTTTGCTTCCCGATTTTTATGAGGTTATCGAGTTGATCGGAGAGGTGATTGAGGTTCTTGCCCGCTTTCTCAAATACCCCATTCGCATCGGAACCGAGGTTACGAACCGTTGCAGACATATTTTCAGCCTCTTTGGCAAGTGCGCCTGCCCCTTTCGTGTGCGCGGCGAGGATGCTATCGAGTTGGGAAGGAATTCCAGCGAGGCGCGAGGCTGCTTTTCCGGCCTCGTCCAAGGTTTGAGCCGCCCCATCTTGCAACTCACCCAAAGAAGTGGCAAGTGGCGCAAGCCGGGTATCCAGAATGCCTAGCGTTTCGCTCACTGTTTTGTTCTGCAGCTTGGCAACTTCGGCAGTTTGAGTCCAATCCTCGATACCGTCTTGATATGCGGCCTCCAAGCGTAATACCGCTTCGGCGGCGACTTTGCCACATGATTCCGCCATACTTGCAGAAATCTTTTCGACCACTGCGTGTGAGCTTTTCGCTGCCGTCTCGAAAGTCGTTGCTGAAAGCTGGTTGGCTTCCTTGAGGTGGTTGATGTAGTCAGTGCGCTCGGTCTGAAAGGCAGCGACGAGTTCCTTGGATTTCGTCTCCCAGCCGACCGCCAGAGCTGCGACTTTCTCGGCGACTGCGCCAATGCCTTCCCGGTAGGAGTTGAGGCGTTCCGCGTCTTTTTTCTCGATGTTCTCAAGCAAGGCGTGGCTGAACTGTTCCGCTTTGGCATAGACCTCGAGTTGCCGCTCCCCATGAGCTTTCAGCATTTCACCGAGAACTTTAGCTGCCTCTGTGGAAATGCCCTCAACTGCATCTTTTGTTGCGCTGGCGGTGGTGACGAGTTCCGCGTATCTCACAGTTCCGCTTGCGATTTCCTTGCGGACGGATTCGAGTGTCTCCGCTATGCCTTCAGGGGTGCTCGCTGATGCATTCTCGAGGCGAGTGGCGACTGTCCTTATGGAGTCCACGGCCAGGGAAAGGTTTGCCGAGAGCTTACGCAGGGTTTCAAAAAGGTCACCGCTTTCCGTACCCTCCATTGCAGCGAGCCCAGCGCGGACGGAATCGAGATGGGCGGCTACTAGCAATTCTTCAAAATCAGCGAGGAGTAGTTGGCGTTTTGGGCGGACAAAAACGGTTGATAGGAAAAGTAGGAGGATACTTGTGCCTACTCCTACAATACTTGCAGAGAAGGCAATGTTCAGGTGCGCGAGGACGTTTCTAATTCCTTGTTGAAGGGCATCCCCTTTGAGGTCACTGCTAGATACAAGCTCCGCGAAAGCAATAAAGGTGCCCATTAGGCCGAGGATAAGGACGGAGCCAACTGCGAAGCTAAGGAAGGCCGCTGCTGTGCGGCTTTCCTCGCGGACTGCAACTTGGCTGACCAGTTCGCGAACTTCGGCAGGGGATTTACAGGCTCCCAGATCTCTTGCTGCTTTGGCAAAATTTCCCTTCGTGGAGGATTTTGAGGCAAACCGTGCAAGACCGCTGTTATCCAGGGAAAATAACTCCGGCTCCTTACCTAGTCGAGCTAGAAGCCTCCGAGCCGCAGAGTATTGAATGAGTAGTTTGATGGCACCGAGAGATGCGAGCAGCCATATAACGACGACAACCAGGATGACGATAGAGGGACCAATAAGATTTTTTGCGTCGTCGCCCGTAAAAGGGAGAGAAAACACGGCGAGGAGTGGGATATGCATTTACGGGTAGAGAAAGGAGTCAGAAGCGGAAGTCCAATCTGCCAAACTGACGTAGTTGGAAAGTGGTGTCATTTTTCCTGTCAAGGCTGGCGGACTCGCAATGGGTGAGACCACTGCGTTTCTGAGAGGGCCCCGGAGTGCTTGATTCGAAGGCTTTCACATCATGAAAGCAATCCTGCCCGGCCATCGGCGCGGGGAAGAGTCGGGTGCCGCCGCTCGGGAAAATAACCACGATGCCGGGATTGGGGATCTGGACGTCTTCCCTTTGCAGGCGATAGATCTGCGAGCTTTCGACCGCACCATCCCGGTAGATGACCGTGATCGTTGGACGATTTTTCGACTCTGAAAGCTCTGCATTCAGTGTGGTAGTCAGACGTTCTGCATTTGATTCGGAGAGTCTTGCATACTCGGAAAACCTTGAGTTCAGAATCATGAGAATTTCTTCTTCCGTAATCTCTGGGGCTTGGGGAGGATCTGTAGGTATCGACTCCTTGATGGTGGGGGCGCGATCCCTAACTGGTGGATTTGATGGGGGATATTCATCAAAAATTCCTTTTGGTTTTCCGGGAGGCAGGTTTGCTTTGCGTGGAGTTAGTGTGTCAGGTGATTGCCTGGGCTCGCTGGGTTGCACTCGGAGTCTTCTGATATCTTCACGCAATCGGTCGATTTCCGCTTGGGAATCTTTCCATCGCGTGGACAACGAGGAGATCTTCAAATGATGCTGCACAATAAATACAAGAAGGACAATGAAGCCTGAAGCTAGGGCGATTACATCCGCTACAGTCGGGTGATATGTCGGGAACTGCCCCTGCAGCGCGAGCCAAAGAGCGACCGGCAGGAGAAAGGGAAGCATGTGTAGGGCGACTTCCAGAGCTTTGTGCTGCGTGTGGGCGTTACGCTTCTTTGGCATCGGGTTGTCTGTTTCTCAGAATGGAAAGAAGTCCGGAGAGCTCCGCAACGATAACAGGCTCAAGGGCGAGTCCTGTGGTCTTTGCCTTGATATCCTTGGCGAAGGTTTTCTGACAGATACTTAGGCGGTTGCCTACTGTCTGTTTTATACTGTTTATTGCCTTACCATCGGAAATCATCCCGGCTGTCCAGTCTTTGGCAGATTGTGCCGTGATACGTCGGGAGCCGATCATCCCATCAGGGGTTGCTTCTGCGAGAGCTTTCAGGAGGCTCTTGATTTCCGACTTTTCGAAATCCCAACCCTCGCTTGGATCTTCTTTCGTGTATAGATCGAAGAGCTTTCCGGAATTGTGATCCCACCATTCACCATCTACACGCTCATAGACGTTGCTTACGGAGGCACTGCCATTTCTAGCCACGATGTCATTGCTCACAAGACCGAGCGCGACCGCTGCTTTCGGATCGTCGAGGATGCGCACAGGGGATGCCACCTCATCTGGCAGACCCGAGCCGGCGCGGAACATTTTTCCGAGGAACTGATCGACGGCGTTTTCATTGCCGATGCACAGCCAGGTCAGGTGGTTTGCACCATTCCCAGCGAAGCTGATGCTGACCGCTCTGCCATTCATAGTCCCGGCTGCGACCTTTTCCTTGAGCATGAGACCGGAAAGGTAAGCAAGGCCACCGTAAAAGACGGCGAGCGTGGTGAAGAAATTCTCGACCCCAGGCTTATCAAATACGTTCGGTTGATTTAGTGCCCTGTAAATGAGACTCAGATTACTGTTAGAGACTTCTTTTGACAGACCTAGTAGCGTGTAGAATACACCTCGGGGAACCATTGCTTCTTCAAAGTTTCTGTCCTCGGATGCTGCGGCTAGGAAGCGGGCTTCGAGATCTTTTTTCGCCGCATCTTTTAACCCATCTGTGCCGGAATTGCTCTTACAGGAATCAAAAAAGCTCTCCCGGAGGACTCTTGATGTTGGGGCAAGGAAATATCGGTCCACGACATCCGCCGCCATGCGCACCGAACTTTCCATCTCCATGTGACCATCGGAAAAGACGCAGATGTCCGTGGTGCCGCCGCCGATATCAATTAGGAAGTGATCGACTTTAGACTCGGTTTTGAGGAAGGCTGCGGCGGCATGGCTTTCTGTGAAAATCTCGATCTCGGGCATGTAACTTGAAGTGGGCTGCCTCCAGATTGCTTCGAGCGCACTCTTGAAAGTATCGCTTTGGAAAGGAGTGAAGGCACGGGGATAGGATGCACGAACATTGGAAATGTAAGCGCCGCTTTTGGCCGTAGCATGCACAAGCTGGAGGCGGAGATGCTGGAGGAAAATCCGGCGGAGACTGCGGAAAAATGCCGTGTCTGTCACGTTTTCCGTATCCCACTTCAGCCTGTCCTTTAGGTGAACTGTGGATTCATAGTCGCGCTTGCCGCCTTCATTTGGATCGTAATTTGCAACGGTATTCACCTTCGCTGCATCCTTTCGGATAAACTCCGATAGGGATTCGAAGCAGACTAGCGCAAGAAGTGGATCGAATCGGGCATTCTCCGGGAAATCTCCGCGCTGGAATTTCATGCGAGAGGCAAGCTGGGTCGGGAAAAATGATCCTCCGTAGAGCTTCCCGGAATTCGCGGATCCTGGGGGGAAAAAATCAAAATCGGCTGAGTATCCTTCGTGCGATCCATCTCTTTGGCCGGGAGCGAAGTTTTTCAGGAAAGTTGTGGTAATTGCATTGGGGACTAGGACGCGCGCGTCGCCATGGCCAGCGAGGGTGGAAAGGCAGGTGTTGGATGTACCGAAGTCGATGCCCACTGTTGCGGACTGCGGGTTTCCGCCTTGGTGCGCTTGCGGTGTGTCCAGGCACAGCAGGAGCAGACCTTTTCCTCCGAGATTGAAACCGCAAAGTCGGTTCCGGCCGGGACGTATGGTGAGAACAAGTCTACGCCCTGAGCCATAGAGAGAGGGCGACTTCATCTCTAGGCTGCCGATGGCTTTCCTATCGAAATCCGAACTTGGTGCAGAGGACGCACGATTGTTGTTCTCGAATATAGGGATAATGCCGCCCTCTATCGCGGAGAGACCCTTACTCATGCGAATCCGGGCATGGTAGCAGCGGTCTTCTTCCGCCGGAATCTGTGTATCCGGTGTGGCGAGCTCACAAAGATTGTAATCAGGGAATAGCCGGAAATCGAGGGAAGGATCGAGGGTTTCCACCGGAGATGCTCCATTCTCGGAAATCGCATACACTTTCACAAAATGAAACCCACCTTGCTCGAAGGACACCGATACCTGCTCTCTGATTGTCTCGCTTTTTATTGAAAAGGAGTTCTCAATTTCCGACGTTGTGAAAAAATCAAGCGCCTCTATTGCCAACGGGTAAGCATACGCTGCTCCCTCCGAGTAAAGGGAGCGCCATTTTTTGTTCAAAGTATTTTTATCAGTCTTGTCTGAAAGGCAGGACAAGGTGGGAGTGAAAAGCTTGTCAACGAAAAGGAAGGGGATGGCCAGGGAATCGCGTTCACCGGCTGGCAGGTCTAGGGCTTCGCCCAAATGTATACCCGCTACGGGTGCCTTTGCCCACCGGAAATCGTAGGCCGGGTCGCCCTTTATGTTGCCATTTAAGCGAACATTGGGGTTAATAAGATGTGATTTGGATAGTAAAAAGTGCCCGTTATGGGAAGTTAGGTCACGCGCAGGATCACCATCCAGCGTGAGTGAAAGCGGTGCTATTGCGGATAAGAAAGCTGCCACATTCGGAGTGGAATCCCCCCGGATGATTAAAGGGCTTTGTAAAATATTCCCCACGGGCTTAAAGTGCTCAAGTTCTGCTCTCCATGCCACGAGTTCACTTCTGAGAAGGTTATTATCTGGTAAAACCTTTTTCAATCCGCTGCCAGCTTGGTTGATCCAAACGATGGTGGCATCGAGCCATACGCGAATTGCCCCGGCGTTTTGGGGAATTGTATCTGCATCGATTTTCTCTCTTCCGCTGATTTGGAATGAGGAGACAGTGGGATCCAGCCATTCGCCGTGTTGCTGTGAGAACCATGTCGGGCAGATGGCGGGTGTGAAGGTGAGCCGTTTTGCAGCTGGGAAAAAGAGGGTGCTGGGCGAGTAACCGGCGATTACCTGGCCGCCAAGGGTGAGATAAATAAGACGATCGTCTTGGATTATGTCTCTCGAGCGGTGAACAATGTGACGGCGCATCATATCCACTATCGGGGTGCCGTTGGACGCTTGGTCAAACGGGGGCGAGACGTTGCAGAAGAGAGCAAGTCCCTCGCGCGAGCGGAGGGCTAGTAGCGCGAGTATGCCTCTTAAGCGGCGGCGGGCCGCAGCTTGCAGGGCGGTACCAGTTTTTCCCTCAAGGTCTGCTGCAAACTGCCAGAGTGCGGAAAACGGAGTGGGCCTACGTGGCGTGGATTGGGGTGAGCCGGTTTCCATCTTCGCTGCGAGAGAACCGAGGAAGTCATGACCTTGTCCGAGGAAGCCGTCCGCGCTTTGAATGGCGTAGTCCTGTCCCGGTTGGGCGGGGGGAAGAAATCTATTTTTTGACATCGTAATGATAAAGTTTGTTGTTGCGGGTCAGTTGCCAAAGCTTTGTGCGTATTCCGCAGATAGCTTCAGGGTCACGGCAGCCTCTGCAGTTGCGAAGTCGTCATGTCCGAAGGGAAGGGTGCAGAGGGGCGATTTCGTGATTTCAGAGATCGATTTAATGGTTTCAGGGAGAAGTTGCGAGCCGCGATGATTTGCGTTCTTTCGAAGCCGCCGTAATGCGCTGATGCAGGCGGTAACCATTGTTACAGCTATGGGGTGAGGATTCTCTAGGGTTTTGTCCTCGGCCATGTCTGGAATTTCCTCACCTTTTTTTGCGGCGCACAGCGCATCCCAATAGGGTAGGGCATCCATTGATTTTGACCACTCGATGAGTGAAAGATCACCACGACTATCAGAGATACGGGATGCCCATAACAGAAAACGAAGGAAGTAGGCGGAAAGCTCCCGAGTGGCGATTTTGGGTTCGTAATCGATTTTTTTCCCTGCGCCATCCGTGAGGAACTCGGCGGCCCACGGCCAGAGGGGGATCTCTGTTGCATAGTCGTTCTCATTAAGAAATTGGAGAATGCCGCGATCCATGGGAGATTGTCTGTTCCTTACAGTAAAGACAGCAGCATGAAGAAACAGGGAGAAATTCACCGCGCCACGTTCGCCACCTGGCCATGGTAGATTGTCTAAGCTGACACTTTTCAAGTTTTCGGCGGGATTGAGAACCTGCACAGTGGAATCGGCCTTAGGAGCTTCGAGACATGCTAAGGCAGCGAACAACTCCACGATGGATGGAGCGTTGCGCTGTCCGCTGGAGCCAGCGCAGAAGGATAATCTCTGCTGGCCGGAATCATCTGCACCGACCAGATAGAGATTCGAGTATTCGGCCGCGATACCGCTGGTGTGGTAATGGGATAGGGCATTCCTAGTGTCTGCCAGGAAGCGACTGGGATCCACTGTTTCAGTCTCCTGCTGGGGAGCGCCGGTAGGGAAGAAGTAAGGCATCAACATCACAGCAGACTTCGCAACGTTGCCCCAGGAATTCTGGATAGCCGTCACAGCGGCAGGGCTTTGACCCGCAAGAAGTGCATGAAGAATCGAGTCCGGTGCCACCGGGAGAACCGAAGCACCTGTTCCGCCGAAGACGGAACCAGCAACGACGAGGCGGATTTCTGCCCCTGCATTTAGATCGTTTCGCAACGAGGAGAGGAAAGAGGATGGGTTATTTGATGTTTTCGCCAGCTCGTCAGATAGATGCTTACCCATTATGAGGGAGCCGAGGTTTGGGCGTGCAAGGAAGCCTTCCTCGCACTTGGTAGCCTGCTCATCTTTTGTAAAAAAGAGATCGAGAACATCGAGGTATGGGTTAGGAGTAATGGTGGTATCTGTGAGACCATGATTGGCTACCGGGGTGAGCGCAGAGAGCTTTTGGAATGAAATATCCGTGGAAAAGAGAACTGGATTATTAGTAGCACGAGAGCCACCACGCGACCATTTGTACTTGCGGCAATCGAGGTAAGAAGTGTGAGAGGAGGTTAGGCGCGAGAGGTTTCCATTGTCGTCATCTGTATCAACGGACAGGATACGCAAGGAATCAGGACCAAGACCCGCCCCGCAGAGATGGATGAGTGCCTCAGCGACCTTTGCGCCACTTCCGCCGGCGGCAATAAGATAGATTTTCATTTATTGGGGGAGGTGGTAGTTAGAATTTCACTGTATCACGGAGTCGGCTGGAGATGAGAACCCGTTTCGCACCGAGTTTTTTACCAAAAGCAAGACCCAGTAGCTGTCCGAAGAAGAAGCCTACAAAAACGGCTGCGAGTATCCCATACGGCATAGGGCGGTATTCTCCGAAGAATGTCCCGGAGGTCATCATTGATGTTGTGAGCATTACCCACAAAGGAAGCCCTTCATATTCAGCCCTATGGAGCAGGATGTAGAAGGTGATGCAGAGGATCACGGGGAGAACGAAGGCAAATACGAAGCTCAAGATCCAGTCTCTCAGTCGCAGGTGAAATTCATTTTTAAGCTCAATGAGTCCCATCTTATCTTTGCGGAGCCGTTTCTGAATCCGAGCTGGAGCGCAACACCACGTCCAGAACCCAGTTACGCACGCGGTCAGCGCGAACGTGATGACAAATGCCCAAATAAGGGGGGCGTAGGAGCCTGACATATCCAGCGCCGCGAGGTATAGTGTATATTTCATTGAAAAAGAAAATAGAGATGCGTTATTGGGCGCTGCGAATCAGGAGCAGGAAGCCGGAGGGAAGACTGGTTTTGTTCTCGTCTTTGGCGAGCTGACCCATCAGTGTAGCAAGATTATAAACCTTGTTCAACTGTTCCGGGGTCGAATCATCAGTAGTGCTGTAGGTATCGAAACGGGGCGGCTCTACGGAGGCAGTGGGCGCTATCATTTCCAGAGCACAAATTAGATCCTGTTCGCCAGACCACGGGAGCATGTAGCATAGCTGTAGCTTTTGGGGATTCTCGCCGCTGGCTGGGATGCTATTTTGGGAAATGGTGTCTTCAGCGCGGAGATCGAGGGTTTTGGTCAGTTTCCAGTTTTTTACCAATTCCTCACTCTTCCCGCCCGTCTGCTCAGCAGGGTCGCCTGCGCGGTCCATGATATTCCCGCCCTGCGGAGAGTTCTTCTGCGGTCTAGTTTCTGCGGACGTCGCATCCTTAGCGCCACTTCGCTCGAAGACCCGCAAAATTGGGCGGAAAGTTGAAAGAGCCGTTGAGTCGAATTCCCCTTTCCAGCCGGCGGGTGCGGTGACTTCGAGAATAATTGGCACATTGGAAATCGGTTTCCCTGTCCTTCCGTTGAGAGCTTTTCGATCAATGAATGCTGTGTGGAGATGCTTTCCCCACGGTTTTTCAGGCAGGACAGGATCGAGCCGTGCATACGGCGCGTTTTTCCTGGGCAGCAGCCCAATCTTCTCACTCTCCTCGGGAGAAAAGGTAACCATGGCCGGAGCAGCCGATGGCATAGTGGCCGCTTCGATTGTTTGTGGTAGGCGATAACTGACAAACTCGATGTTCTTCAATCGATCACGCTTTTTGAAATCATCCCATTCATCTAGCAGCGCCGCGCTGGGGATGAGCACGAAAACCACGAACGGTCGGTTTGGATACTCGACGTTGAGGGTGTACTCCCTTCCCGTCGCACGGAGCTCCTCACTGAAATACTTGCCTTTGAATGGGGCGGTGGAGAGGAGCGTTTCCACATATCCGCCACGGGCGATCCATTTTTTAAGAGATCGGGCGGTGGCTCCCATGAGACTGCCTCCCGATGGTGTTTCGTAGGATTGGACACCATCAGTCAAAATAAGTGATATTTCGTCCGGGGCACTCTTCCCGATGATTTCATCGATCTGTGAGGCGTAGTCATTGCTGAGGAGATTGTAGTCTTTTTGATCCGGCTTCATCAGATCCACTGCGCGAGGCAAGGTCTCGGTCGGGGCGCCTTGAGGAAGCCCGTTTCCAAAGCTCTTTGCGTTGGTGAGACGGTTCAATTCTGCCTGATTGCCGAGGGCGTGGAGGAGTGCGATGAAATTACTGCCATCATAGAAGCGGTTTCCACCGTTGGGCGGAATGTAGCCTCTCATACTCTGGGACTGATCGACATATAGCGAGAGGGTGAAAGGAAAATTTTCCGCTAGAACAGGGTCTTTAGTGATCGCTTCCAGCTCATTAGGATAATCCGTAGTGATTTCCTCTACGATGGACAGCGCTTCCTCCTGCGGGATCCGATCCGGAGCAGTGGGTTTCGAATTATCTCTGCATGAACTTAAGTGGAGCGCGAAAGCCAGCGTCAGGAAGCGCGATAATCGATGAGGATTTTGTATGCCCCACTTAAAATCTGTCAGAATCTTTACATTCCCTTGCATCTTTAAAGAAACTGTCGAAAGGATTTCTGCCCTGCAATCAAAAATTTTCGGGATCAAGGCTGCGGACGTGCTGGAGAAGATCAAAGCCGCGATTCTGGATTTGGAAGCTGCGGAAGACCTTCGTTCGCAGGGTCAGATCAAAACACTGAAAGGTGGCGGGTGTTCTTGCGAATGAAGGTAGGGGATTATGGGATCGGATTCCAGTTGGTTGGAGATGGTGGAGTGTTGTTGCTGCGTGTCATACACCGTAGGGATATCTACCGGTTTTTTCCACCAAAGTGATTCGTGCGGCGACCGAAGGTCAGCGGCGATTGGTAGGTGATTGCGGTTCGCTGATCCCCTGACCCCTGACCCCTGACCCCTGACCCCTGCTCCCTGCTCCCTGCTCCCTGCTCCCTGCTCCCTGCTCCCTGCTCCCGGCGACCGAAGGTCACCGCTACGCGGGCTGCTGCTGGGAAATGCAGTGGAGGGTGCCGCCTTCCTGGACTAGATCGAGGCAGTCGATGGCGACGATCTCGCGGTCGGGGAACTGCTCGGCGATGATGCCGAGGGCGCGGCCGTCGTTTTTCCGCTGTCGGAAGGTGGGGACGAGGACGGCGTGGTTGAGGATCAGGAAATTTACGTAGGAGGCGGGGAGGACGGGGAGTCTCCACCCCGGGATTTCGCAGGCTTGCGGGAGGTGGATGGCAAGTATCTCGTAGGGTTTTCCGAAGGGGGTGAGGAAATTTTTCAGGCGCGAAATGTTCCCGGCGAGGACGGTGTGGTTCGGCGATGAGGTGTCGGGCTCCTCGCAGGCGATGATGGTGTCCTCGTTGGTGAAGCGGGCGAGATCGTCGATGTGGCCGTCGGTGTCGTCGCCCTCGATGCCTTTTTCCAGCCAGAGGATTTCGGTGACGCCGAGGCCGTCGCGGAGCTTCTGTTCGGTCTCCTCGCGGGATAGGTGTTTGTTGCGGTTGGGGTTGAGGAGGACGGCCTCGGTGGTAAGGAGCTGGCCGCGCCCGTTGACTTCGATGGCGCCACCCTCGAGGATCATGCCGCCATCGAATAGGGGGATTGAGAGCGCGGCGGCGATCTTTTGCGGGATGGCATTATCGAGTTCCCATGGGCCGAACTTTCCGCCCCACGCGTTGAACTCCCAGTCGGTCACAGCGAGTTCACCGTCGCTGTTTTTCACGAAGATGGGGCCGTGGTCGCGGCACCAGACGTCGTTGTTGGGATGATCGAAGAGTTCGAGGTTGGCGGGGTTGGCTTTCGCGGTGTTGCAGGCTTCGGCGATGGCTGCGTGGGAGGTGCCGGGGGCGTTGATGCGGACGGTCTGGTAGCGGGAAATGGCTGCGGCGATCT
>Ga0163144_10018401_pt1 | contig 14134 bp, 9 predicted proteins | sample OliLak19BULKMAT1_FD_123175 | JGI IMG/M metagenome (GOLD analysis project Ga0163144, IMG submission 123175) | Freshwater microbial mat bacterial communities from Lake Vanda, McMurdo Dry Valleys, Antarctica - Oligotrophic Lake LV.19.BULKMAT1 | ecosystem: Environmental > Aquatic > Freshwater > Lake... | reverse complement strand
GAAGGGGCTCACCAAACCTTTCGAAAAACACACATGACGGGGGCTTCCGGATTCGAACGTCACAATCCGAAGGGCTTGTCTCGCGTAGAATCCCGTGTTTTTCAACAGCAGAGTCCAGGCTGAATCAGAATCATAACAGTTGGTCCATTCCGGGATTCCGTTTCTATGTGTCGGTGCCCAGTTTCCCTTACCGTCAGTATATCCTTTACGTTTCACACTGGGTCTTGCTTCTTGCTTCGACAGTTTTATACCTGACTTGGTTCGGCTATCGCCGAATGCCATCTGACAAACAGATCAATCGTGACACACCCAGCACGTTTGTTTAACGCCTGGTCGAACATCGAAGAATCAACAAGATCCGCCCATTCATGGATGCAACATTCACACGGCCCCACAACATGAACTCATTCTCCGTTGCACTCACGCTCCTGCGCCCGGTTGCTCTGCTGGCGATTCTGTCAGCAGCGACCACGGCCACGGCGGCTGACCTGAAGCTGCTCTTCATGGGCGACAACGGGCATCATCGGCCGGCGGAACGGTTTCATGAACTCGCACCGGTGCTGGAACAACGGGGAATCGAGCTGAAGTACACAGACCGCATGGAAGATCTCAATCCCGAAACGCTGAACGGCTTTGATGGCCTCGTGCTGTTCGCGAATATCGACCGGATCGAAGACGCACAGGCGAAGGCCGTGCTGGAGTTTGTTGCCGGCGGCAAGGGGTTCATCCCGCTGCACTGTGCCACGTATTGCTGGCGTAACAATCCGGAGATGGTCAAGTTGATGGGGGCTCAGTTTCAGAAACACGGTGGTCAGATATTTTCCACGGAGATCGCAGACTCAGCACATCCAATCATGAACGGCTTCGGCGGATTCTCAAGCTGGGATGAAACCTACATCCATCATCTGCACAATGAAGAAAACCGTACGGTCCTTGAATATCGGCGGGACGGCGAACAGGCGGCAGGCAATGAACGTGAGCCGTGGTCGTGGGTCAGGACTCAGGGCAAGGGCCGTGTTTTCTACACGGCCTGGGGACATGACCAGCGAACCTGGACCAATCCCGGCTTTACGAACCTCGTCGAACGAGGCATCCGCTGGGCCTGCGGGACGGACGTCTCCGTCGTCCCGGTGTTTGCTGATGCCGATTCGTTCATTCCGCCGAAGATGACGGAACCCCGGACCGACGTCGCACCGTTTGAATTTGTTGATGTCGGGCCAAAGATCCCGAATTACACACCTGGTGAAAAGTGGGGAGTTCAGGGCGCACCGAACACTCTGATGCAGCAGCCGTTGTCCGTCGAAGAGTCCATGAAGCACTATGTCACACCGGAAGGCATGGTGTTAAGGCTGTATGCCGATGAAAGAAACTTCGAGTCAAAGCCAATCTCGATGAACTGGGACGAACGAGGCCGGCTCTGGATCTGCGAAACGCTCGACTATCCAAACGAACTGGGCACGAATCGCGACCGCATTCGCATCTGTGAAGACACAAACGGCGATGCCGTGGCGGACAAGTTCACGGTCTTTGCGGAAGGTCTTTCCATTCCGACGGCAATCCTGATCTATCGGGGCGGCGCGGTTGTGCAGAATGCGACCGAGACGCTCTATCTCAAGGACACGGACGGCGATGACACAGCGGATCTGAAGACGGTGCTGATCTCCGGCTGGTCGGCTGGTGATACTCACGGCGGCATCAGCAATTTTCGCTATGGAATCGACAACTGGATCTGGTCGATGCAGGGCTACAACGACAGTGAGCCCACATTCAACGGCACGAAGTCGCAGTCCTTCCGCATGGGATTCTGGCGATTCAAACTGTCGCAGAATGATCCGCCGGTGGTCACGGATCTCGAGTTTGTGCGTTCCACGAACAACAACACCTGGGGGCTTGGCATCAGCGAGGATGGCCTGATTTTCGGCTCGACTGCGAATCGCAATCCCAGCGTGTTTATGCCGATCGCGAATCGCTATTACGAAAGAGTCCGAGGCTGGGCTCCATCAGATATCGGCACGATTGCGGACACCCATCTGTTCAGGGCCATTACAGAACATGTCCGCCAGGTCGACCAGTTCGGAGGTTACACAGCCGGAGCCGGCCATGCACTGTACACGGCTCGCACGTTTCCTCAGCAGTGGTGGAACAAAACAGCCTTTGTCTGCGAACCAACCGGTCACATTGTGGGCACATTTCTGCTGCAGCGTGACGGCACTGGCTACAAGTCGACAAGTCCGGCAAATCTGATTGCGAGCGTTGATGAATGGGCCGCTCCGATCATGGCAGAAGTCGGTCCGGACGGAGCGGTCTGGGTTCTGGACTGGTACAACTTCATCATTCAGCACAACCCTGTACCGCAGGGATTTGAGAACGGCAAGGGCAACGCCTACGAGAGCGACCTGCGTGACAAAAAGCACGGTCGCATCTATCGAGTCCTCCCGACGAACGGTGATCAGGATGTCACTCATCCGTTCGAAAGTCTGGCCGATGCGAGTCCCGCTGAACTTGTGAAGACTTTGCAGCATCCATCGATGGTCTGGCGGTTGCAGGCTCAGCGATTGCTGATTGAGAAGAATTCGGTTGAAGCTGTCCCACAACTCATCGCTCTGATTGCTGACACGTCGGTCGATGTGATCGGCCTGAACGTCGGCGCGATTCATGCTCTGTGGGTGTTGAACGGGCTGAAACTGGAAGATCCTTCCAGGGCCGTAGCGGTCGCGACGGCTTCTCTGTCACATCCCTCTGCGGCCGTGCGACGTAATGCGGCGGCAATATTGAGCAGCTGGGATGACGGTCAGAAGGCTCTGCTGGCCTCTGGCTCTCTGACCGGAGATCAGGATGCCCAGGCACGGTTGCAGGGGATTCTCTGCATTTCCGACATGGAACCGTCCGACGAAGCCGGACAATTGGCGGCTACAGTTGCTCGTCGAGGCGACCTCGACCGCTGGGAACAGGACGCCGTCACGTCCGCGGCTGCGACACATGCCGTGTCGTTTCTGCGAGCACTCTCAACTGCTGACGCAAGCGGCAAGACTTCCGTAAATGACACCGCGCTCTCAGCGTCGGAAATCGTAGCCGAACATATTGCCCGCGGAAGACCGACAATCGACGTCGTGACTTCCGTCGTCGATAGTCTGCAGACGGCCGATCCTAATCTGACTGAAGTCGTTGTACGAGGACTCATCGCGGGCTGGCCTCGCGACTACCGACTCAAAGCCACCACCGACGTTGAAGCCACATTCCTGGCTTTGCTGGATCGTATTCCGTCGTCGTCCCGTGGCAAACTGCTTCAGCTGGCATCACTCTGCGGTTCGACGGCACTCGATGCTCATGCACAGGAAATCGTAACGTCACTTATGAAAATCGTTTCTGATACCGCCGCCGGAGTCGCCGACCGCGTCAGCGCTGCGAAGGAGGCCGTTGGTTTTCAGCCCGACAATGACGTGGTGCTCAGCGCGGTCCTTGGCGATCTGAACTCGCAGACCGATCCGGAGATTGCTGTGGGATTCATCGAAGCGGCCGGACTGAGCACTTCGGAGTCACTCGGACCAAAGCTGGTGGAAATCTGCAACTCATTGACTCCGCGGATGAAGTCGGCTGCCGTGCGAGTCCTCCTGGCTCGCCCGGTGACGACTTCAGTCTTACTGAAAGCGATTGAAGCGCGCACAATGGAGATCGGAGAACTGACGCTGGATCAGAAACAGGGCCTTCGATCCCATCCGGATCGTGAGATTCGCCGAGCCGCCGAAACAGTTCTGGCAGCCGGTGGAGGACTTCCCGACGCTGACCGTGACAAAGTCCTGAAGTCGCTGCTGGCACTCTGTGAAGAACAGGGCGACAGCGTCAGCGGCAAGGCAATGTTTGTGAAGCACTGCTCACGCTGTCACATGCATGGGACCGAAGGCAAGACCATCGGCCCGAATCTGACCGGGATGGCCGTGCATCCAAAACACGAACTGCTGACTCACATCATTGATCCCAGCCGCAGTGTCGAAGGCAACTTCCGGATTTACACGGTTGTGAAAACAGACGGGCTCGTCATCAACGGCATGATGACATCGGAATCGCGAACCTCGATCACGCTCATCGACACGGAAGCCAAAGAACACAGCGTCCCGCGGGAAGATATCGAAGAACTCGTCGCCTCCCGCAAGTCGCTCATGCCGGAAGGATTCGAAAAACAGGTGACATCGGAAGAGCTGAAGAACCTGTTAGAGTTCCTGACGGAGAAAGGCAAGTACCTTCCGATCTCGCTCGACCGCTACGCCACCGCGATCAGCACGAAAGGGCTGTTCGGCGATACCGATGATGGACCGGATCGGATGGTGTTTTCTGACTGGGGACCACGAATGCTGAACGGACTTCCGTTTATCTTCACAGACCCAAGAGGCAAGTCCGGTGCGAACATTATCCTGTTGTATGGTCCTCAGGGCAGGCTGCCGCCATCAATGCCGAAATCGGTGACGCTGCCGTGCAATTCACCAGCGAAAGCAATCCACTTGCTCAGCGGTGTCGCAGGCTGGAGCTATCCGTATGACACCAACAAGACCGTCTCGATGATCGTCCGGCTGCACTACAAGGGCGGCGATACCGAAGACATCGAACTGCTGAACGCTGTCCATTTTGCCGACTACATCCGTCGAGTCGATGTGCCGGGTTCTGAATTCGCGTTCATGCTGCGCGGCCAGCAGATCCGTCATATAACAGTCACGCCGCAACGTGGCGACCAGATTGATTCCATTGAACTGGTCAAAGGCCCTGACAAAACCGCCCCGATCGTGATGGCTGTGACCATCGAAAGGCCATAGAACTGTTCGGGCTGGACTCGCCCCGACAAAACCCTCCGGCCCCGCGTCGGTGGCTTGCTGACGTATGGCTGCTGCGTCATTCACGCCGGACCAGCTCACTGATCACAGCAGCCACCTGTGCCGCCGCATCAGGGCGAGCAGTTTGGCGGATAGCGGCACTCATGCGATCACGAATGGATGATCTCGCTATTAGCGTTTTCAGCATCTCCTTGAGTTTTCCGACAGCCCGCTCATCCGTCTCAACAACGATCATGGCTCCGCCGATCGCCGCCACGCACCGGGCGTTCTGGATCTGATGATCCTGCGCCGCGGTGCTGAGCGGAATCAGGATGGAAGGCACTCCGGCGCAGGCAAGTTCCTGCAACGTCACTGCTCCGGCCCGGCTGACTGCGATCGACGCCCGAGCCAGTTCGGATGGCATGTCAGAGAGAAACGTAACGACCTTTGCTGATTGGCCGAGGCGAGCGTACTCACGAGTGATGGGCTCAACATCCGATTCGCCGGTCTGATGGACGATCGACCATTCGGGCGGCAGGCAGCGTCCGTCGGCTAGTGCATCCAGGACCAGCCGATTGACGGCATGAGCTCCCTGACTGCCGCCGAGAATCAGCAACCGCGGGGGGCCAGCATTCGGTGCAAGTTGCCGGCCGGCAAGGTCCGCGATCGCACGGCGAACCGGCGTTCCGATGACCTCCAGACGGCAGGGCCAATCGACCGTGTGTCGAGCTTCGAAGGGAAGTCCTGCAATCGTCACTGCCGCGCGCTTTGCCAGCAGCCGAGTGGCCCTGCCGGGAACAGAATTGTGTTCCAACAGCGCGATCGGGATTTTCCGACGGCTCGCGGCAATGACTCCCGGAACACTGGCGAATGCACCGACCCCGACAGCCACGTCCGGCCGGAATTCAGTGAGCAACAGCCTTGCGGCACGCATCGCGCGCAATGCAGACGGGATCATTGAGAGTCTCGCAGTGAGATTGCTGCCGGACTTCAATGAAACATACTGCTGCACCAGCACTCGGTCATCAGGCCACCCGACTGATGAAAGCACCTGGGTGTCGATAGCCCGATGACTCACCAGAAACAGCACGCGGGTTTCAGGGTTCTCCCCGAGCAGGTGTTGTGCGACAGCAATTGCCGGAAAGAGATGGCCTCCCGAGCCGCCGCCGATGATTGCCACACGCAGTGGTAATGGCGACTCGCGACTGCTGAAACGCGGAACAGACATGAATGGTGTGTAGTGGAATCCGGCCGTCGGCGACATCGATCAAGGTGCATCAGACCGCATGCGTTTGCGTCCGGGTTCCTGGGAACTTCGAAGACACCGGACGCTGGCGTGTGCCGGCAGCTGAGTGGAATGCATCATTGACATGCACTCAGATCCGGCCGTCGGATTCCGCATTCCCCGCGGGCATCGGATCCGGCTGGAACTGGAAGACGACGAGCGTCACGCCGGAAACGTTTGAGAGAACTGTTTCGCTCCCCGGTGCGGCTGGCACATTATCAACGGCAGGTGCCGGATCCGCTGGAAGACTGAAGGACTTCGCGTTGCCATCCTTCGCGTTGCTTCCGGCATCAGCAATGGTGTCTCCGTCCGCAGGATGAGTCACTGCCGCCAGCGATTCGGGCGACGGCGCTGTTCGCGAGACCTCGACGTAAACTTCGCCGTGGTAAAGTTCGGATTCCGTGGGAAAGTTCAACGAACGTCTGATGGCATTGATGAGTTCTTTCTGACTCGCTTCGGCAATTTCACGAGGTTCCCAATCGGCCGATTCCGCAACTCCCTGCAGGATTGCATCGTCGATGAACTTTTGGTTGGAAGTCGGGGCCGATGTCAGGACAACTCCCAGCCAGGCGGACTTGTCCAGGCCGGATTCCTTATTGAGGCCGCGAACACTCAGTCCGTTGCTGCGAAGGATAGCCTGTATCTGGTCCATAGCGATTGCACGGTCTTTGGAGCTGACTTTCAAAACGACAATGTTCCATTGGTCGGTCTGAAGCAGTGGTCGCACGGCATCAAGACCTTCCGCGGTGACCGAATCTAAATCCGCCGCGAACGGAAAGGCAGATTCGGCCAGACCACTTACGTCCGAAGCCAATTCCGGTGTCACACCCGCATCATCCGCCGTTGCCGCGCCGGGGACATTTTGTTCTCCTCCCGCAACGATCACAGCATCGGCACCGAACTGAGCCGGGTTGTCGGCGATCCGAGAAAAGGCAAACAGCAGACCACATGTCAGCACCACAGCGCCGATGGCAGCCCGGACGGATGTCCGCTGCAGAAGTGGTCGGCCGATTCCAATGGCTTCATTCGCCAACAATTCCCGCTCGGCCAGCGGGATCGCGGTTATGAGTGATCCACCGACTGGCTGCACGTGCATGGCCCGAAATGCCGAACGGAGATTTCCGCAGTGCCGCTGAAATGTGGCCGTTTCCCGAGGAAACTCGACTTCAAGAGCCTTCAGGCGACCTTCTTCCGCAGCCGACAAACGGCAGTCCAATCGCCCGGAAACAAGCTGCAGAGCTTCCTTAAGACGTGGAGATTCGCACAGATTCTGGTCGGAAGACGGCATTGGAAATCAACAAACGGAACGAGGCGGGACATTCAAGGCGGGCGCAGAGAAAACCGGGGATATGCGAAGGACGCGGCCGGATCTGGCTTTGTTCCCGGATTTCTCAGAATCGTTGAAATTCCGTGAATCAGAGTGCCGCCTGGTGCGGATTGTCGCGCGACACGAACGACAACCGATCGCGCTCGTGAGGGTCACGATGTCGCCGATTCCACCACTAGAAACTATACGTTGCCTGAATGTAGAGCTGCTCAGCATCCGGGCGGTTCAGCGGACCCGCTGTGACGGCGTCACCATAGAAGAACCAGAGGTAACCCAGTTCCACGTTGAACGTTTTGCTGGCTGTCCAGCGGGACACGATATCCACTTCGTTCCCGACGTTTGATGCTCCACTGCCGGGCAGGGCAGCTCCGGCGATGTTGTAAATGCGGTCGGAAGAGTGTGCAAGATCGAAGTAATGCCACTGAGTGACTACAGAGAGTTTCTCATGCGGTTTCACACTGCCCTGCACGCCGTAGTCCAGCAGATTCTGGCCTGAGAAATTGTCGATCTGACCCCAATACGCGTGCCCCAGCGGATACATCGTCGTGAACGTGTTCACGTCGCCGGTCGTGGGATCGGTGTCACCTGAACCCCAGTAGAAGATGCCTCCGACGCCCGGCTTCCAGGTCACATCTTCGAAAGTGTATCCCCCGAGGGCTCCAAACATCCCGGCCTGCACATCGCGATACGCCGCCGATCCGAAGTTGTCCTCGCCAAACTGGTAGGCTCCTTCGACGTCCCAGTTCCAGGTACCGACGAGCTTCTTGCCTTCCTTAACGGGCTGTTTCCCGGCGAGTCTCATGCCGACAGTGTGCCGAGTACCGTCCATCAAAGCAGCGCTGGACTGAGTTTCATCGAAGTAAAGATAGTACAGATCAAGCGTGTTGTTTTCGATCCCTTTGAATGTTGAATACACACCACTGATCCAGCGGCTCTGATCCGGAGTATCAAAACTGTAGGAGTGCAGACTGTTCCCTGCTGCCGCATTCAGGCTTTGCATGGCGAAGGCGTCAATGTCCCAGTCATCGCTGGCGTACATGAATTTGTGGCCTTCGAAGTTGCGGTAGGTGTTGGCCCATGCCAGTGACGACAACAGTCGCTGGGCGCCGTACTGCAGAAACTGGCGACCGCAGCGATACTTCAGCTTGCCGTCACCGACTGCACCGAAGTTCAGTTCTGCGTAGTACTGAAGCAGGTCAATTCGGTTGACGTCGATTTGAGACGGAGTGTACGGCGCGTCCAGTCCGAACATCGACGCATCGATCGCCTGCACATAGCCGCCGATGAAGTCGTTGTAGTTGAGCTGTACGAACGGAGTGATCCGCCACAGCTCGTATGACGACTGACCGGGACCTCCCGGCCTGAGACGGTTTCGTTCGTTCATGTGGCGATATCGAACTTCGCCGCCGGCACTCCAGGTCAGGTCACCAGCCTTCTGATCTTTCAGACATTTCAGCAGCGGCTCATCGCCGGCCACACACTGAAACAGTGCATCGCAATCCAGCAGCTTATACTTCGTGCTGAGGCATTCCGCCTCTTCGCCACAGCAGCCTTCACCACAAACTGCCGGAAGGTCAGAAGTGCAACTCCCGACGAGACCGGCGGAATCGCCCGCTCTGCAGATACCGGACGCAACAATTGCCAAAACGATCACGCGAATCGTCAGCCCCGGTGGCCACACGTTACGAGACATCCCTGTTGACTCCGAATCCTGAGCACAAGTGTCATGCTGCCGTTCTATGTCGGCCGCTCCTGTTTCGCCGGTTGCTAACGGACTTGTGCTGTGGGAGTACTCGGCGAATCGGAGCTCAGAATGAAAGGAGCCTCAGATGTCTACTCGATTCTGCAGTTCACAATTCGTGTGGCGGCTGAATATCCAGCAACGTCGACCCAAATGCACAAGAGCTCGGCAAGGCACCAACGGCTTGTTTTCAGCAGCGTTTTCACGATCACAACCCGGCGGCTCAAGCTATTCCGCTCTTGCAATCTATGGCAGGCAAAGGCTTAGTTCGACAGCGCCACTTTATCCAAACTAGTAACCCGAAGCGTAAGCGAGGGAAAGAGTTATGTACAATCCCGCGCTCACGCTTCGGGTTGCAAAAACGCTCGGCTTCCGCAAAAACTGGCGCTGTCCAATTAGCCAATCGACTTCGAATCGTGCAACTCTGCCTGCTGTGTGTTCAGTCGTCATCGTGGATCTGCATGATGACCAATGGTCCCGCCGCGACGGTGGGTCAGGTTCTGGAACTTCCGTTTGAACGTCCACGTCGGCGGAAGGACATTCTGGAGCACGCCGATTACTACGAATTCCGCGGAGCCCTGATCGCGTTTCTCGAGAAGCAGGAGGCCCGAAAAGCCGTGCGTGGTCAGCGGATGCCGGCGTCGCCTGCTCAGCGGTCGCACAGCCACAACGATTCTCTGAATGATCCAAACGCCAAGTCGTCTCTATTGTCAGCAGGAGCATCGGCATGAAGGGGTCGACCAGTATCTCTGCCGCGAAAGCCATTCATCCGCTCGTGCAATACGTTGAAGTGTGGAATATGGACGAGGACGGTCAGTCGCTGCTGCTGCACGGTCATGACCGCGTTCGTGGTGGAATTGTGGAATCGGATTCATCCGTTGTGCGGCTGAAGGACGGTGAAGGTCCGGCCGGGATGGCGTGGCATCAGCGACGAGCCATCATCCTTCAGGAGGCTCCCAGCGAGCTGCTGAAGAGAACGGGCATGAAGAACGGCGTCGAGCTGTCAGCGCTCATTGCATTTCCCGTGCTCCAGGGTCAGCACGTTCGTGCCGTCGTGGTCATGGGAATCGGCCATGGTCCGGGTGCGTTCGAAGTCTGGAACCGTGATGACCGGGACGAACTGTCGCTGAGTGCCGGCTATTACTCCGGCCTGAAGAAGTTTGAATTCATCAGCCGGTTCGTCAGATTCCCCAAGGGTGCCGGACTGCCAGGCTCCGTGTGGAAATCCGGCGACGCGGGAATCGCCACTGACCTGCCGCAGAATGACCGCTTCATGCGTTCGTTCGCCGCAGATGACACGGAACTGAACACTGGTCTCGGATTGCCCGTTGGATCTTTCGGCGGACATTCGGAATCTGTGCTTGTCGTATTGTCATCTCATTCAAAGCCGATCGCGAATGCATTCGAAATCTGGAGGCCCCAGTCGACACATTCAGGCGCTGCCTCAGAAGCCTGTCTTCGGATAACCCAGTCGGACTACAGTGCACTGACGGCTGGTATTCCCGCCGAATCGTCTGCTGCACCTACTGTTGACCAGCCGCTCCGCCGGCTGGAATCTGCGATTCCCGTTTCGTTCGCGCCTTCGTCCAAAACAACGTGCGATTCCGCGATCACCGATTGCTGGCACACCGGGCTGCCCGTGTTCTCTGCGGATCTTCCGGCGAGCCTGGCTTCGCGCCATGAAATCGCAGGAAAACTCGGTCTGCGGGCGTTGCTGGCGATTCCGGTGTTCCGCGGGATCGAGCGCAATGCGGTCGTCGTGATGTTGTTCTGAATTCAAATTGGTGATTTGACATTGGTGATTAGTCACTACTCCCGCAGGGATGTTTCATGATTTCCGCAACACCGCAAACCATCGTCGTCGTCGGCAACCGCATGGTCGGACTGCGATTCTGCGAGCAGTTGATCGCCTTCGATGAACGGCGCCGTTACCGAATTGTCACATTCTGCGAAGAATCCCGCGCGGCATATGACCGGGTCGAGCTGACGAACTTCTTCGCGCACCGCGACGCGGAGAAGCTGATGCTGGCCCGACGGGAATGGTATTCCTCCGTGTGAACTGCACCTCGGCGACCGGGCGACTCAGATTGATCGGGACCGTAGAACGGTACGCTCCCTCAAAGGCGTTCAGATTGAGTATGACAAGCTGATTTTTGCGACAGGCTCGTTTCCATTTGTCCCGCCGATCCCGGGTGTTCGGAAGCAGGGGATCTTTGTATATCGCACGATTGAAGACCTTGAACACATCATTGCATATGCGAAGAAGGCGAATTCCTGTGCGGTGATCGGCGGCGGATTGCTGGGACTGGAATCAGCCAAGGCAGCGTTTGATCTCGGACTGGAAACGCATGTCATAGAGTTCAGCAACCGACTGATGCCTCGTCAGCTCGATGAGAGCGGTTCCCGGATTCTGCTGCAGAAAATCCAGGAACTGCGTGTTCAGGTTCATCTGTCAAAGGCCACGAAGGAGATTCACGGAGAAGGCAGCATTCAGAGGATCGAATTCACGGACGGCACAATGCTGGACTGTGACATGCTGATCGTTTCAGCGGGAATCAGGCCGCGGGACGATCTCGCTCGGCAGGCCGGACTTCAAGTGGGAGAACGAGGCGGCATTTCGGTCAATGACCGACTGCAGACCAGCGATCCGGACATCTACGCGATCGGCGAGTGTGCTCTGCACGGCGGTATGGTCTATGGACTTGTCGCGCCGGGTTATGCGATGGCCGAGACGGTCGCGGCGAATTTCTGCGGCGACGACCGTACGTTTCAGGGCACCGATCTGTCGACCAAACTCAAACTGATGGGTGTCGACGTGGCGAGTTTCGGAGTCTACGAAGCCGGGCCCGACCAGGCAGGCAGCCTGACCTACGAGGATCCGTACTCCGGCGTCTACAAGAAGCTGCTTTTCTCACTGGACGGCAAACGACTTCTGGGAGGCATGCTGGTCGGCGATGCTTCGGAATACAGCTCGCTGTCGATCTTTGCCAAGTCGGGTGCACCGCTTCCGTGTGCGCCCCATGAGTTGATCCTCGGGACATCCAAAGGAGGAGCATCGGCCATTGGCGGCATCGATGCGATGCCGGAGTCGGCTCAAATCTGTTCGTGCAACAACGTCACCAAAGGCGCAATCTGCACGGCGATCCGCGAGCAGAATCTGGACTCCGTCGGAGCCGTCAAATCGTGTACTCGGGCCGGCACGGGATGCGGCGGATGCATGCCGCTGGTGACGGATTTGTTTCAGGCGCAGCTGAAGGCGGCCGGGAAGGTCGTGCACAATCATCTGTGTGAACACTTTGAATACTCCCGCACCGAGCTGTTTGCGATCATCAAAGCAAAGCAGCTCAAGTCGTTCGCCGATGTGCTGCAACACTGCGGAGCACGCGGCAGTGGTTGTGAAGTCTGCAAACCCGCAGTGGCGTCGATTCTGGCGGGACTCTGGAATGACTACATCCTTGAGCCCGCTCATCAGACGCTGCAGGACAGCAACGACCGCTTCCTCGCCAATATCCAGCGCGACGGAACGTATTCCGTCGTGCCGCGCGTTCCTGGAGGAGAAATCACTCCCGACAACCTGATCGTGCTGGGAGTCGTCGCGAAGAAGTACAACCTCTACACCAAGATCACCGGCGGTCAGCGAGTCGATCTGTTCGGAGCAAAGTTACAGGATCTGCCGTCGATCTGGGAGGAACTGATCGACGCCGGATTCGAAAGCGGTCATGCCTACGGCAAGGCGTTGCGAACCGTCAAAAGCTGTGTCGGTTCCACCTGGTGTCGCTACGGCGTGCAGGACTCCGTCGGCTGCGCGATCCGTGTTGAGAATCGCTACAAAGGAATCCGCGCGCCCCACAAAGTCAAAATGGCGGTCTCCGGATGCACCCGCGAATGCGCGGAGGCTCAAAGCAAAGACGTCGGCCTGATTGCCACCGAACATGGTTACAACCTCTACGTCTGCGGCAACGGCGGGGCAAAGCCCAGACATGCAGAACTGCTGGCGGCGGATATCGATGAAGACACGGCGATTCGCTACATCGATCGCTTCTTTATGTACTACATGATGTCTGCCGAAAGACTGATGCGGACGTCGGTCTGGTGCGAGAAGCTCGAGGGCGGCATCGACCACATCCGCGACGTCGTTGTTCAGGACAAACTGGGGATTGCCGCTGAGCTGGAAGACATGATGCAGCACCTGGTCAACACTTATCAATGTGAATGGAAGACCACGGTGCAGGACCCGCAGAAGGTGAAGTGGTTCCGCCAGTTCGCAAACAGCGATGACACAGAATCATGCATCGAGATCGTGACCGAGCGTGGCCAGCAGCGTCCCGGTGACTGGCCGGGGGAATTTGTGTCGCTCGGTCAGTTTCAGCAGTTGGTGCAGAAACAGGCCCGGATTGAAGACTCGCATGCCGCGGAGCTGAAGGCGACCGAATGGGTCGACGTAGGCCATGTCAGTGACTTTCCGAGCGATGGCGGCGCGACAATCAAACGCGGCAAAGTCCAGATTGCTGTCTTCAACTTCGCGAGCCGTGGCAAATGTATGCATCACAGAACATGTGCCCTCATCGAAAGGCTTTTGTGCATTCCGGCGGAATGCTGGGCGATGCATCCGGGACGCCAAAAGTTGCCTGTCCGATGCACAAGAAGACGTTTTCACTGGAGGACGGTGGATCGCTGCAGGGTGAGGATTACAGCATCCGGACCTTCCCGGTAAGGATCGCCGGTGATCGAGTGTTGCTCGAATTGCCTCCGGAACACCTGCTGGACGAATTGCTGGCGACGGAGACCACCTGCCAGCTGGCGACGTCGTGCAATTCAAACAGCGTTCGTGAGGCGATCCATGCGTGAGAATTGCGCCCCGCATTCAGCTCGCCCGATTTTGTATTTTGTTTTTCCTGTCCTGTCCCCTCTCCCCCGATTCGGGGGAGAGGGCTAGGGTGAGGGGGCTTGTTTTGCCTTCTTTTTGCGTTGCGTTTGTT
>Ga0163144_10018400_pt1 | contig 14134 bp, 12 predicted proteins | sample OliLak19BULKMAT1_FD_123175 | JGI IMG/M metagenome (GOLD analysis project Ga0163144, IMG submission 123175) | Freshwater microbial mat bacterial communities from Lake Vanda, McMurdo Dry Valleys, Antarctica - Oligotrophic Lake LV.19.BULKMAT1 | ecosystem: Environmental > Aquatic > Freshwater >... | reverse complement strand
TGGAGACACTACGCCCTGATCATGCTCCTGACGCTGGTCGTGTACATCATTTTTCAGTACGTCGTCGGGTATTTGTACTGGTCTAAGTACTATCAATCCATGCCGGAAGGCCAGCGGGAAACGGGGTTCAATTCCTTTTACCTGCTACCGCCCCTCGTCACGGCTTGCCTGCTCTACTACTGGCTCACCCGCGAGCGCTTCCAGACGGTGCGGTTCTCGGAGCAGGAAGCCCAGATGTTGAAGCTCAACGAACTGAAAACCCGCGCCGAACTCGACGCGCTCCAGGCCAAAATCAACCCGCATTTTCTTTACAACGCGCTCAATTCCATCGCCAGCCTGGTTCACCTCGACCCCGACAAGGCCGAAGAAATGACCCTGCTGCTCTCGAAGTTTTTCCGGTACAGCACGGCGGCGAAAAGCCAGTACCACGACACCGTCGACCACGAACTCGAACTGGTAAGCACCTACCTCGACGTCGAAAAAGTGCGCTTCGACGAGCGGCTCAGCTACGCCATCGAATTGGAAGACGAAGGCCTGCGCGAGGCGCTCATCCCGCGTTTTTTGATGCAACCGTTGGTGGAAAACGCCATCAAACACGGCATTTCGAAGCGGGCGGGTGATGGGAAAATCCGGTTGGTCATTGGCCGGGAGGGTGCCCACCTGCGGCTACGCCTGCACGACAACGGTCCGCCCTTCCCCGAAACCCTCCAGGGTGGCTACGGCCTGCAAAGCATCCGCGACAAACTCCGTCTGCTGGGCGGCGAAGGGGCCAGGCTTGAACTCGTCAACGGCCCCGACAAACACGTCCGGGTGGTGCTGAGGGCGCAGGTCGCACCGCTAAATGAGAAACTTGTTGTTGCTTCTAATTTTGAAGGAGTGAATGAGAAAATGAATGAATAGGCTTGCTGTCTTTCTATTCTTTCATTTTCTCATTCACTCCTTCCTTCATTGAAAAAAATGGCCTTCCGCACCCTACTCATCGACGACGAAAAACTGGCCCTCAGCCGCCTCGAACGCCTGCTGTTGCGCCACCCGGACACCTTCGAGGTGGTGGGTACGGCCAGCAACGGAGCCGATGGGCTGGTGCAAATCGAAAAACTTGCGCCCGATTTGATTTTTCTCGACATCGAAATGCCCGTGCTTACTGGCTTTGAGATGCTCTCCCGGCTCGGCAGCGTGGTTCCGCTGGTGGTGTTTGCCACTGCCTACGACGCCTACGCGATTCGGGCGTTCGAGGAAAATTCCATCGATTATCTTCTGAAACCCATCGAGGAAGAGCGTTTGCAGAAAACAATCCAGAAACTCCAGGAGGCGCAAAAAAACGTCGGAAACGGGTTTTCCCAAAACCTCGTCCGGCTGCTCGAACAAATGCAGCCCAAAGCTCCGGAACTCACCTCGATTTCGGTGAAATCGGGCCATAAAATCCTGCTACTGCCCCTCGATGAGGTGAGTCATTTCGAGGCCGACGACAAGTACGTTTTTCTGATGACCACCGAGGGGCAAAAATACCTGACCAACTACACCCTCGCCACGCTCGAAGCCCGACTACCGGCTCGGTTTCTGCGGGTAAGTCGGTCGGTGATTGTGAACAAAACCGGCATAAAAGAACTCGAAAAACACTTTAGCGGGCGGTACGTGCTCACCCTCCGCGACAAGCTGCAAACCCGGGTACAAAGCGGACAGTCGTTCTCAGAAAACATCCTGGCACTGTTCGAGATTTGATTTTTCCACGAAAAGGTAGGCCATTATCGGATTTGAATAGGATTTTTACGCGGAAAGCCATAGGTTTAGCGTTTCAATCCCGCCCCGTCCGACCCGTTTTATGTTGCGTTGGTTTCCCATGCTTTGGCTGGGGGCGTTGTGCTCCCTTCGATCCGGCGGTCTGTTGCTACTGACTTATTCCGGTTTGGAGCGAGCCGGGGACGGGTTCTTCACCGGTCATCCAAACGACACGAAACCAGCCTTCCGCACCCGTTTTCCCGGCATCGACACCACCAAACGCGGCAACAACCAGGCCGTGCTCCAGGCCCGCAAGGGCAATTACAAGGCGGCCCTGCCGATGCTCCTCCGCCTCGGCACCAGCAACGACACCGTACGCTACAACCTGGCACTGGTCGAACTCCAACTCCGCCACGCCGAGCGGGCCGCCCAGTTGCTCCGCACCACGCCCGGTTTCGCGCTGGCTTCGTTTAACCTGGGCGTGGCCGAATGCGTGAAGGGGGATTACGAAAACGGCCTGCTCGACCTGGCCACCGCCCCGCACACGGCCCTGACCTCCGACAAACTGGCCTACAACAAAGGCCTGGCCCACCTGCGCCTCAACGCCCTCGACGGACGCAATAGCGTGGGGCAGGCTGAGCAGTTGTTTCGTGATGCCGCCCGAATAAACCCCGGTGTACTACGCTACCGCACCGCCCGGGGCGACGCGCTCATGAGCCAGAAACGCTACGACGAAGCCCTCCGGCACTACCGCCAGGCCCTCGACGAAACCAGCCACCCGGCTCTTTATTCCCAGATGGGCCAGGCCGCGCTGGCCCTGGGCAAGTACAAGGAAGCCGTGGAGTTTTTCGAAGAATACCTCCGCTCGACGGATCGCAGCCGCCACCTGAGCGCCCTGCTCGGGTTGGGTCACGCCTACTACCGGCAGAAGGTTTTTCCTCAGGCGCTGATGCAATACCAGAAAGCGGTGAAACTCGACGGCACCTGCGTCCGCGCCCAGGTGAGCCTGGCCAACGTGCTGTGCAGTCAGCACAAGTACCGGGCCGCCGCGAACGTTTACGACCTGGCCCTGCGCCTCGATTCGACCGACCAGCGCGCCCACCTGGGCAGGGCCGTGGCCGCTTTCAGGACGGGTGAGTACAAAGCCGCCGTGACCCACTTCCGGCGGGCGGGCGAGGCCATCGACCCGCGCAACCGCGACCACTTCGATTTTTTCGTCAGCCAGGGCTTCAGCGTCCTGCGGGCGGGCGGGCGGGGACAGGATGCCGAACCGCACTTCCAGACGGCGCTGAAACTCAACAACAAAAGCCCCATCGCCTACGCGGGCCTGAGCGAGGCCCACATCCGCGCCAACAGCTTCACGGCCGCACTCGAGTACGCCGAACTGGCCCTCAAACGCGATTACAACAACGACCACCTGCTTACCAACCGGGGCAACCTGCTTTTTAAATTCGACGATTTCGACAAAGCCCACCAAACCTACCTCCAGGCGGCGGCCCGTAACCCGCACAACCTCAACGCCCTCAACGGCGTCGGCTATACGCTCATGGAACTCGACCGCCTCGATCAGGCCCGGCGGTTGTACGACAGCCTCATTGCTCGCCATCCGAAGGCGTTTTTGTTCAACAACCGGGGTATTGTGAAATCGTACCTCGGCCTGCGGAGCGAAAAAGCCAAAGACCTCCGCGCCGGACAGAACTACTACCACATTGCCCTTCAGGATTTTGGGCGTGCCCAGGAATTGGACACCGTCCGGCGGTTTTATAACAACAACGCGGGCAACGTGTACAAAAACATCAGCGACTTCGATAACGCCATCCGCAGCTACGAGGCGTATTTGAGCAAAAACGCCATCAACAACATGGGCGTCATGTTTGCCAATGCCGCGAAGGAAAAATTCTCCCAACACTACCTCAACATTGCCGTCAAACTCGATTCGAGCAGCCTGGTTTTCCTCTACAACCGTTCCCGGTTGTACTACCAGTATTTCAAGGATTCGCTCGCGGCGCGGAAAGACATTCAGGCTGCGGCCAGTCTCAAACAATTTTTGCCGCCTAATTCTATCACTTCCAAGTACAGCAAGGACGGGTACATTACCGTGTATTTAGTTGATTACGAATGGGATAAATACGAATTTCCGGGCGATCACTTTTTCCCCGTGGAGGCCGAGACCACTGAGCAGAACGATTTTCTGCCCGCCCTCGATTTTGTCGAAATGCCCTACGAAAGCAAGGCCCTTCCCAAGCCACCCACCTACGCCCGTATGAAGGTGAAGAGCCTTCGCGGCGACATCCGCCGTACTAAACGCTGGGGAAGCACAAAGTGCCCATAATTCCGCGAAACTTCTATTTTTTTTGACTATCTATTCGTTTTTTTGGTCATAGACAAATCCCTACTTTTACGGAAGTATCGACTCACCGATTGCCCAGTATTCCCTTTCCTTGCCCTGTATGCCCGCCTTTCCCCTGATTTTGATCGTTGAAGACGATGAAGACGACCGCCAATTCATCCGGGAGGCTTTTGAAGACGACGACCTGAATTGCGAGTTGGTTTTCGCCGCCGACGGCAGTTTAGCCCTCGATCTGCTCATCACCAGCGACCGCCTGCCCACGCTGATGCTCCTCGACATCAACATGCCCCGTATGAATGGCTTCGATTTGCTCGAACGGGTGCGCTCGTCGGTGCGGCTGCGGCGCTTGCCCGTGATCATGTTCAGCACCTCGAATTCCGCCGAAACCATCGCCTCGGCTTACGACCGGGGGGCGAACAGTTTTATTCCGAAACCTTCCAATTACCTGGATTTTACCCGAGTGCTTGGCGAAGTACGCCGCTACTGGATCCAACTCTCCCGCGTGCCCGACCACAGCAGACTCATTTGATTTACGAATTGCGATTTGGTGCAGACTTACCTTTCAATCGTAATTCGTAACTCATTGCAGGTTCGCTTCCCTCGCCCCGAAATCGAGCGACAGACCGGGGGCTTGTTTCACGCTGACATCGCGTAGCGTGATCCGTACCTTCTCCGTTTTCCAGATACTCTGCTTACCGTCGTGGCTAGATTCGCCGTACTGCCGGGTCAGGTAGGCGCGGAGTTCGTTGAGCAGGGTGGCCACGTCGGAGGGTTCGTTCAAAAACACGTCGACGTGGATGGACTCCACCCGCCCCTGCGCGTTGGTGCGATAGAGCACGTCGGCAAACTCATCCTCGCTGCCTTCCACGAAATACTCAGTAAATCCTTTGTAGGCAGTGCTGTCTTCGGCCATCGGAGCGGTTTCGGTATCCGTCAGTTTGCCGACCGAATCGCCGAGGCGGATGCCGCGCAACAAACCGCCGCGTTCGGGCCGCAGAATTTTTTGCAAGGTGGCCGAAAGCGGTGCTCCGAGGGAAGCAGAGGCAACGGAATCCGTCGTTCGGAGGGAATCGGTAGCGGGCTGGCGGGTTTCGGGCTGGGAAGTACAGGCACTCAGCCAGGCGGCGAGGCCAACCCAGAACAGGCTATTTTTCACGGTGGGTAGGGGCGGTTAATTTTCGGGTAAAACTACGGAAAAGAGAGGAGAGAGGATAGTGGGCAGAGGATAGACAAAAGACATATTGCATTACTCTATCCTCTGTCCACTATCCGCTCTCCTCTCAATAAAAATTGCCTTACCGCCCCCAGGAAGGCGTCGGGGGCTTCGGTCATGCCCGAATGCCCGACGTTTTCCAGCACCAGTTCCTGGGTCTGAGCCGGTAGTTTTACTTGTTCGAGCGAATCCTGCGGCGATACGCTGCGGTCGGCGAGGCCGATGAGGAAGAGCACCGGGAACGGCGCGGATTGGAGAACGGCCCGGCGGTCGGGGCGGTTGCGCATGGCGTTCATGGCGGCCACCAGCGCATCGGCAGGCAGGTTTTTGACCGTCTCAAAATGGGTATCCAGTACCTCCGGGTGCTGCCCGGCGAACGATTCGGCGAACAGATTCGGGATGAATTTTTTCAGAAACGCCGCCGAACCTTTTTCTTCGATGGCCTTCACCGAGTCGAGGCGTTTTTGCTTGCGCTCGTCGGAATCGGCGTAGGCAGTGGAATGAGCCAGGCCGAGGCCCGTCAGCCGTGTCGGGTAGCGCTCGGCGAAAGCCAGGGCGATGTACCCGCCCATCGAATGCCCGATGAGCAGCACCGGGCCGATTTGCCGGGCATCGAGCCAGTCGCGGAGCCAGTCGGCGTAGGCTTCTACCGTGGGCAGGGCAAGATCAGAATAGTCGGGGGTGAGGCATTGGGCTTCAAACGCCAACGCCTCCGTCAGGTTAGCCCAGACGGAGGCGTTTTCGCCGAAACCGTGCAGAAAAATCACGGTTTGCATGAAAAGGAAACTACGATCGAATTCAGTAAAAGAGATTACGTCTTTTGTAGAAAAATATCTACAAAAAGCGATGTTTGGGGTCTCAAGCGCGGTTGATTAGCCCGATTACGAGGAAAACCCCTCCGACTACAAGTGCGATAATAGCCGGAATACTCAAGCCTGGAATCAGAAAAAGGATCAAACCGGCGACGACCAGAATCAACCCGATCTTGATATCGCGACTCAACGCCTGGGTGCTCTCCCCCTTCTTTTCTTTCGCGATTTGCTTGTTGACTTTTTTCAAAACCATTTTCGAAATGGTCTTTTCCATAAAGGTCAACTTCCTGGCGGTGACCCCTGTTTTTGGAGCCATGGCGGCTTCTTCAAGGGCCGTTTTCAGTTGCGCGACGCGGCTTTCGTACTTGGTGCCTTTCGCGGTGGCAACGAGTTTCTTCGTGGTGCTGGCCGTTAGCGCGGGAGTCGCCTCAAGGGGCAAAGCAGGGGTTGCGGCGGGTGACAATACGGCGACTTCCGACGTCAAGCCCAGCGATAGGGCGCTTTCGACGGGGGCTGTTGCCACGGGGGCGGGGGTTGTGCGGGCAAACGACTCGTGTTGCGAGGCTTGAAAACCTCCGATTTGCTGACGCTGGCAACCACTCAGGGCCACGGCGCCAAGTGCAAGGGAAATGTAAAGTTTGTTTAACATGGTACTGGAGTGATAAAAAATGGAACTCACAGCCCCTTTTGCAAAAATTCATGCCAGTCGCCTGGAAAAAGGAGAAAGTAAAAGCCGAAGGGAGAGGGAACCGTTGCTTGTTTCCCTCTCCCTTCGGCTTTTCCCCCTTTTCAATACACCCCTATCTCCGCCAGCACGGGGCTGTCTTTGGCCGACTGGATGTTGACGCGCAGCAGGTAGGCGCGTTGCTTCAGGAAGGTGACGATGCGCTTCGGACCGATGGTAGTACCCCGTGCCACCTCCACGAATTTGTCTTTTTCCGAATCGTACACTTCCACGTTGAAGGCCCGCACGCGCTGTCCGTAGGCGATGCCTTCCTGCAAGACAATTTTATCAAACTCCTTGAAATCATCACCCAGTTCCAACTCGATGGAGGCCGTGCGCACGCCCGCCAGGCTGCTCCAGTACGTGTCAAGGTTCCCATCGAGCAGGTTTTTGGCGGGGAAGCCGGAGCGGCTGGTGGTGGGTTTGGCGATTTGTTTCAGGGCCAGGTTTTTGGAAAAGGCCCCGTCGCGCAAGGCTTTGAAGCCCACCAGACTCGCCGAATCGGCGGGGTAAATCAGCCCGCGCCGGTCCACGGGAATGTTGAGGAGCAGGTTGCCGCCCCGGCCCACCGAAGCGTTCCAGATTTGCATCAGCGAGTCGGGGCTTTTCACCTGGTCGTCTTCGGCGGCGTGGTAGTACCAGCCGGGGCGGATGGACACGTCCACCTCCGCCGGACACCAGAATTTCCCCTCCTCGCTTCCGGCGGCGAAGGCGCGGTAGTTGGGGTCACCGGGGTAGAATTTGTCGCGGTCAATATTCCCCCAGTTGGTTTCGGCGGCGAAGCCTTTTTCATTACCCACCCAACGGATGTCTGGTCCGGCGTCGCTGAAAATCACGGCTTTCGGTTGGTGTTTGCGCACCGTCCCCACGAAACCGGGCCAGTCGTACACTTGCTTTTTGCCGTTCGGGCCTTCGCCATTGGCCCCGTCGAACCACACCTCGAACACCTCGCCATACTTGGTCAGCACTTCGGTGAGCGTGTTTTTGAAAATTTCGTTGTACTCCGGCGTGCCGTAGGCGGGGTGGTTGCGGTCCCAGGGGGAGAGGTACACGCCAAATTTCAGTCCTTCGGTTCGGCAGGCGTCGGAGAGTTCGCGGAGTACGTCGCCCTTGCCCCCGCGCCAGGGGGAGTTTTTTACCGAGTGCTCGCTGTACGCCGTAGGCCACAGGCAAAAGCCGTCGTGGTGCTTGGCCGTGAGGATGATGCCCTTCATGCCCGCCGCCTTGCAGGTGCGTGCCCACTGTCGGCAATCGAGGGCGCTGGGGTTGAAGGCCGTCGGCACTTCCTGCCCTTCGCCCCATTCCTTGTCGGTGAAGGTGTTCATGTTGAAATGCACGAAGGCGTAGTATTCCATCCGGTGCCAGGCCAATTGCTGGGGCGATGGCAGCGGATCGACGGGTTTTAGCGGAAGGGCATCCTGCGCCGACAAGCGGGACGTGAGCAACACCAGTAAAAAAAGCAGGCGGAAGGGGAAGGTCATGGAGGTGGAGTTTTTGAAACGAAGGGCGAAGAGCCATCTTTGGCAAAGTTCAAAACTTTGCCAACGTTTCAAAGTTTCAACGCCGAAAAGCAGTTGTTTTGCCTCCGGGAAAAAATTAAACCAGTTTCATGTTCGATTTATCCGGCAAAATCGCCGTCGTGACGGGCGGCGGTAGTGGTATTGGGCGGGCCATCAGCGTGCTTTTCGCCCGGCAGGGTGCCCAGGTTCACATCCTCGAACTAACCGAAAGCGCCGCCGCCGAAGCCGCGACAGAAATCAGCTCGGCGGGTGGGCAGGTGAGCGTTCACGCCTGCAACGTGGCCGACCAGGCCGCCGTGCTGGCGGTTTTTGAGAAAATCGGAACGCCCAAGATCCTCGTCAACAACGCGGGCATCGCCCACATTGGCAACCTCGAAAAAACCACCGAAGCCGATTTCGACCGGATTTTTTCGGTCAACGTGAAAGGGGCTTACAACTGCCTGCTTGCCGCCGTGCCGCGCATGAAAGCCGATGGCGGGGGCGTGATCGTAAACATGGCTTCGGTGGCCGCACTGGTGGGCATCCCCGACCGCTTCGCCTACACGATGAGCAAGGGGGCCATTTTTTCGATGACCCAGTCAGTGGCCAAAGATTACCTCAAGGCCAACATCCGCTGCAACAGCATCTCTCCCGCGCGGGTCCACACGCCGTTCGTGGATGGGTTCATTGCCAAAAATTACCCCGGCCAGGAAGCCGAGACCTTTGCCCGACTCGAAGCCTCCCAGCCCATTGGTCGCATGGCCCGGCCCGAAGAAATCGCCGCGCTGGCGCTGTTTCTCTGCTCCGACGAGGCCGCCTTTATCACCGGGTGCGATTACCCGATCGATGGGGGATTTGTAAAGTTGAATAATTGAGGATTGTTTCTAAAAGACTATTTTAGGGGTAGTATTCCACCAAGTAGGCCTCTGGAAACTTTGAAGTAAGCTCAACCCTGACAGCGTAGCCGAAACCAGCGTAGCCGTATGACGTTCACCTACCTGCCTGCCTTCACGCAGTACATCCTCGACCACCGGCTGGAAGAATACGTACTCGAGCAAATCCGACTTTCGCGGGAAGTAAAACTTCCCTTGATGGCCTATTTTGAAGCCATGCCAGAAGAACAACTTCTGGCGCTTTCCACGAAGTCTTCCACCGAGTTTCTGACCTATTTCAGCACGAATCAGGTGGATCAGCAGATCGCCGAATCGCTGGAGAGTTGGACTTCTAACCAACTTCCGCTGATAGACCGAAATCAGGTCGCCGCCGAAGACATCACCCTGGTGAGTTACATTCGTAAGCAGACCTTCCTGAAACTGCTGCCCGGCTACACCTCCGACTTAACCCTGGCTATCAATCTGATCAGCGAACTCGACGAGTATAGCCTCAAGACCGAGACCTTGCAGACCAATACATACATCTCGCTGTTGAATGAAAAAATCAACGAGCAACTTCACTTTAACGAGAAAATAACCAATACCTCGCCGGGTATCATTTATGTGTTTGATTTGCTTGAGCACAAAACAGTGTATTCGAATCAGAAGGTTGGCGAGTTACTTGGCTACCTCCCGGAGGAGTCGACGGCGATGGGGAGTTCGTACCTGGAGCTGGTGCAACACCCGGACGACATTCCCCGCGTTTTGGCGCATTTTAGCGAGTTCAGTTCCGCACGCGACGGGGAGGTTCTTACGTTTGAGCACCGTTTGAAAATGAAAAGCGGCAACTACCGTTGGATGCGAAACTACGAGTCGGTGTTTCGGCGCACGGAAAGCGGCGCGCCCTGGGAACTGATTGGGATCGGTCTCGATATTGAACAGGAGCACCAGAACGCCCAGGAACTAATGCGCCGTGAAACGCAACTCCTGGAAGCCCAGGAACTGGCCAACCTGGGCAGTTTTGAGTGGAATCTGACCACGCACGACGTACAAAGTTCGCCTCAATTGAAAAAAATTCTGGAATTTCCGGAAGGCGAACGTCTGGCGGAGTTCATGGCCTACGTGCATCCCGCGGACCGGGCGAAGGTTCAGGCCACCATTCAAGCGGCCATCGAGCAGCGAGGCCTATACGACTGTGAATACCGCTACCTGCGCAACCAACGGGAAAAAGTGATCTGGTCGCGCGGTACGATCTCGACCGCAGGCGCTCACTTGATGATGAGGGGTACCGTCATGGACGTCACTCAACAGCGCGAGTTACTCCAGCAGTTGCAGCAGAGCGATACATTTTACCGGCAGAGCCAGGCGCTTACGCACCTCGGCAACTGGGCCTGGGATATTCCCCAAAATCAGGTTTACTGGTCGGATGAACTTTACCGGATTTACGGCCTGGAACCCCAGTCGGAAGAAGTCAGTTTTGAGCGTTTCCTGGAACTGGTTCACCCCGACGACCGCGAAACGGTCGCCGCAAAGGTAAGTACCTCACTGGAAACCCACCAGCCTAACGACTTTCATCACCGGATACGCCTACCCAACGGAACCGTTCGGGTGCTCCACGCCAAGGGCGAAGTCCTTCTCAACGAGGCGGGCGTACCCTATAAAATGATCGGCACCGGGCATGACGTGACCGAGCAGCGCTTCATTGAAGAACAACTCCTTGAACAGAAGGTATTTATTCAAAAAATTGCAAATGCAGCCCCCTCCCTCATCGCATCGTACAACATCAACACGGGCATCTACACCTTCATCAGCGAAGGCCTGGAAAAACTGCTTGGGTACGAAGCCCAGTGGGCTAAAGCGCAGGGAGTTGCCTTTTTTGCCGGCCTCATCCACCCCGACGACTTAGGGCCGCTGGTCGAAGCCAACAGCAAGGCCATCGAACTGGCCAACCAGTCAAGAACCCGCGACGAAGTCATCCTGGAATTTGAGTACCGAATGCGCCACCACAACGGCGAGTACCGCTGGTTTCACACCTACGGAACGGTGTTCGACCGCAACCGGCAGGGAAAGGTCGAACACGTACTGAACGTTTCGGTAGACGTGACCGAACGGGTGGAAGCAGAGCGAAAAATTAGCGAGAAAACCGTCGAGTTGCAGCAATCGAACGCCAGCCTAAAGGAATTTGCCCAGGTAGCCAGCCATGATCTGAAAGAACCCTTACGCAAAATTTCCATGTTCGGCGACCGGCTGCTCCACACCCATCGCGACCGGCTCACGGCGGAAGGACACCTGCACCTGCAAAAAATCATCGACTCGTCGAATCGGATGCAGACAATGATTCAGGACATTCTTTCCATTTCGACCATCGCCGGCAACAAGTCGTTTCAAGGGCAGAGTCTGCAAATCCTCCTCGGAGACGCGGTGCAGGTCCTGGAACACACCATTGAAGCAAAAAACGCCCACGTTGAAACCGACGCCCTACCTCAGGCGCTCGTTGATTCGGCTCAGTTCCGCCAGTTATTTCTCAACCTGCTTACCAATTCATTGAAATTCACCCGGCCCGACTTGTCCCCCCGGATTCAAATTACGCATCAATTTTTGCAACCCAATGAAGTGCCACCCGGTGAGATAGGCAAAGCCACGCGGTATTTACAACTACGCTTTGCCGACAACGGGATTGGATTTGAAAATAAATTCGCCGGTAAAATTTTCACTATTTTTCAACGCCTGCACGGCAAAAGCGAGTACGAAGGAACCGGCATCGGGCTGGCGATTTGTAAGAAAATCGTTGAAAACCACGGCGGCATGATCTGGGCTGAAAGCGCTCCCAACCAGGGCGCGGCATTTACCATCGTACTTCCTCAATGAAACTACCTCACGCCCATTCCGCAATGAAACTACCTCACACCCATTCCATACTAATCGTTGACGACGATGAAGACGACCGCGAATTTATCCGGGAAGCTTTTCTGACCAATAATCACCATCATGAGTACGTGTTCATCAACGATGGAGAACACCTGATGGAGTATTTGCAGACTTCCCAATCCAACCGGGCGACTCCCACCTTGATTTTACTCGACTTGAACATGCCCCGCAAAGACGGTCGGGCCGCCTTGAAAGAAATCAAAGAAAGCCGACAGTTTCACCACATTTCCGTGATCGTGCTCACAACCTCTTCGTCGGAAGAGGACCGCACTACTTCGTACGATTTGGGCGCGAACTGTTTTTTGACCAAACCCAGGTCTTTTCAGGATCTGGTGGACATCGCCCGGTCTATTCATACCCTCTGGTTATCTGTTCTTTAATCCTTACTCTTACTAATCCCGTGACTCACATCGCTCGAATTATCGCTTCCACTGTCCTGTTCTCCAGTTTGCTGGCCTTCCACTCGGCCAAGCCCACCAAAGTCGTTTTCTTTGGCGATTCCATCACCCAGGCCGGTGTCAGCCCAACGGGCTACATCACCAAACTGGGGCAGTTGCTCGAAAAAGAAGGCAAAAAAGCTGATTTTGAACTCGTTGGCAAGGGCATCAGCGGCAATAAAGTCTACGACCTGTTTCTGCGGATGGACGAGGACGTGCTGGCTCAAAAACCCGACGTGGTGGTAATTTGGGTGGGCGTCAACGACGTATGGCACAAACGCACCTACGGCACTGGCACCGACTCGGATAAATTCGTGAAGTTTTACGAAGCCATTATTAAAAAACTGAAGGACAACGGTATCCGCCCCGTCGTTTGCACCCCGGCGGCCATCGGCGAACGCACCGATTTTTCGAACGAACAAGACGGCGACCTGCAACGCTACGCCACGCTCATCCGGGAAGTGGCCGCCCGGCAAGCCGTACCCGTCTGCGATTTGCGGAAGTCGTTTTTAGACTACAATCTGAAGAACAACCCGAAAAACGAAGAGAAAGGCATCCTCACCACCGACCGCGTCCACCTCAACGAAACGGGCAACCAGTTCGTGGCGGAGCAAATGCTGGCGGTGTTGACGAAAAAATAGCCCCCGCAGGACTGGGGCATGACCACTCGATGGGTTGAGAATCAGCATTTTGTCCATGTCCTGAAAAAACCCGCCACGCCCTACCTGTTCGTGCCTACCTTTGCCGCCGAAGGTGCCCTCGGTCGCGCTGTTCGAGACCAAGCATTGCTCAACTACAAGCAACAACCCGAAGGCCTGTTCATTTACCTCGACAGGGTGAAGGACGGGGCCTGGGATACGGTGCTTGAGGTGAAAACAAATCGTTAACATTTTACCCTCGCTGTCATCCTTCGCTTCGCTCAGGATGACACGCAGCAAAAAAGCATGAAACTATTTCGCTACGTCGCCGACGACGACATCATTCCCGGCGTACTCATCGACGGCGTTCACTACAGCCTCGAAACGTTTTTCGACGAACTCGGCGAAGAAACCGGAGCATTCGACCTGGACGAAACATTCTTCGAAATCAACGGCCTCGAAGTGCTGCAAAATTACCTGGAGGAATTCGGAGCCTCTGAATTAACGCCCCTCGAAGCGCCCATTGAGTACGGTCCCTGCGTAGCGCGGCCCTCCAAAATCGTGTGCATCGGACTCAACTACGCCGACCACGCCCGTGAAACCGGGGCGGAAATCCCGAAAGAGCCGATTCTGTTCTTCAAAGCCACCAGCGCCCTGGCCGGTCCGTACGATGAGGTGGTGATTCCCAAGAACAGCCAGAAAACCGACTGGGAGGTTGAACTGGCCGTGATCATCGGTCAGGAGGCTAGCTACGTGAGCGAAGAGGACGCGATGGAATGCGTCGGGGGTTACGCCATCATGAACGACCTCTCCGAGCGCGAATTCCAGCTCGAACGCGGCGGCACCTGGGACAAAGGCAAGGGCTGCGACACGTTTGGCCCACTCGGCCCCTACCTCGTCACCCCCGACGACGTGGCCGATGTAGACAACCTGCCGATGTGG
>Ga0163144_10018399_pt1 | contig 14134 bp, 9 predicted proteins | sample OliLak19BULKMAT1_FD_123175 | JGI IMG/M metagenome (GOLD analysis project Ga0163144, IMG submission 123175) | Freshwater microbial mat bacterial communities from Lake Vanda, McMurdo Dry Valleys, Antarctica - Oligotrophic Lake LV.19.BULKMAT1 | ecosystem: Environmental > Aquatic > Freshwater > Lake... | reverse complement strand
CGCCATACCAGCGCCGTAATCCCTCTAAGGTCAATTTCTCTGATAGGAGTGGGGTAGGGAATATGTGCAGTGGGGTTATTTCTGCGCTTAAGGCGGTTTTCTGCGCTTTTTCTGGTTGCTTGCGAGTGTAGAGACCTAAGAAGCCATAAATCGCGCTTAAATCGTCTTCTGTGAGGGTTAGTGGGGCAAACGGATTCTCTACACGCCATGTTGCCTCACCAATGACTGTATGGGGCGCGACCACATATTGCCCATCGCTACGAAATTCAATACCCTGTCCCGTCCGCGCAGGCGCATCCAATCTAGTTGGCAATGCGTAGTAATAATGGGGTAGCTTTCTGTTGCCAGAACGTACTGTGTAAGTATTCACCAGATGTGGCAGGGCATTTCTGAATGCTGTTTCTATTTCTGGCTTATCTATATCAATCACCACAATCCCAGACACACGTCCCAATACAACACCAATCGCACCATAACCCTCATCCATAAACCATTCCTGCAATTCGGGCAGGGCAGGTTTGCGGGTCTGATAAATTTTCCATGTGGATAGCGCAGGCGCTTTAGGCTTTGTCACATCACCCATCCCGCGCAGGGGAATCACAGACCAACCCGTCATCACCATCTGATAGGCTCTGTTAAATAGTTCTCTTTTTATTGGTTGTGCAGATGCAATGCTCATTTCTAACCCTTTTCATAGATTAAAATGCTTGCACTCTGCCCAAAATTCACATAGAATGAAGACAGAGTAGAGCTAAGTCGTAAGTAAGTAAACAAATAGCTCTTATTACCTCTGATAAGGTAATGAGTAGTTTGGCTCTAAGAACCTTTTGAGACTGGTTCAAGTGAAATAGCTTTTTCACACCCCCGATGACGAGTCGGGGTTTTTAATTCCCCCAAAACACACCAATGTGTGGAGTAGGGGGAATATACCTCTGATATAACCAACTTTGATATTATCTGCAATTAGATAATTAATAATCGCATTAGGTCATATTAGTAAGCAAGTCCGTTTTGGGGTATGCAAAAAGAAATATTCCGCAAATAAACGCAATGTGGCTCACTTTGGCGCTATTCCACCCTCGCATTTACCCGTTCTTGGTGATATACTAGATTTATGTAAATGAATCTAGCACTAGTGTGGGTGGGCGGGCTTGTGAAACCCTTGAGGGTGGAACAGTCCGTTTTTTCTTTTTAAGGTACTAGAACAAAATAACTATCCCTGATTTGTTCTTATGACATAAACTATACCGCAAATTTATTTTTTGTCAACGTTTAATGTATCAATCTTTTTAAAAAGATTAGAGATTCCTTCCCGTATCTATAGTGTATACCCCTTGTCAATACCCCCAACCCCGTTAAAACACAGATTTGCCTATGGTCGCCCCGCATAAAAAACCACCCTATCTATCCACATCATCCCCGCCAGCATCCCATTTTTCTCCACAATTTCTCCACAATTTATGACGAAATGTTAAGAACTTATGGAGTTTGTAGCCACTTTATAAAATTTGTGTAAAATATCCTCAACCTGTCTAATGGGAAAAACCCATTGGTCGGTGTGTGAAACCTCAAAAGTTTGTTGATTACTTTTTAAGGAGAATAGTTATGAATCGTTTTTCTAAACTTTTCGTCTTGGCAGTGATGTTGGCACTCGTCGCAGTGATGATGCCTACATTCGCTCAAGAAGAAGAAGACATGCCAGAACCCGGTACTGGTGGCGCAATTATTGCCCCCAACATCGGTAGCGATATTGCCACACTCAACCCCATTATTACCTCCGATGGGTCTTCAAGTGCCGTCTCTAGTCGTATCTTCCCGGGCTTTATTGGCATCAGCACCGAAACCGCCGACTTTGCCCCCATGTCCCAAGGCGCAATTGTCGCCGACTGGACAATCTCTGAAGATGGTCTCGTGTATACCTTCAACCTGCGCGAAGACCTGTTCTGGAGCGATGGCACACAAATCACCTCTGCCGATGTGCAATATTCTTATGATGCAATCGTCAGTGGCGAAGTAGAATCCCCACTGGCTTACATCAGCGATGATGTTGCCAGTGTCGTGACAATTGATGAATTCACCCTCGAAATTACTGTGAATTCACCTGTCTGCTCGGCTTTGTTCAATATTCGTGCCATTCCTGTTGTTCCTTCACACATCTACTCAGCTTGGTTCCCAACCTTTGCAGATATGAACAACTCCCGCTTCAACACCACCGACCCAGAAGCCACTTGGGGTCCATGGACATTCCGTAACTTCCGCCCTGGCGAACAAGTTACCCTCACTGCCGATACCTCCTATCCAGATGCCACACTCGGCGCTGGCATGGTTATCCCAGAAGGCTGGATTTTCCGCACTGTTGCTGGTCAAGCACTCTTGCTCGAACAATTTGTCGCTGGCGAATTGACCACCATCGGTGTGCCTGCCGCTCGTAAGGCAGATGCCCGCGCTCTCGCCGCCGAAGGCAATGGTATCATCTACGAAGCCCCCGGTAACGTGCGCTTCGTTGCCATGAATACCGCCGATCCCGCCAACCCACTTCCCGGTTTGGACGAAAATGGCGACCCCATCGCCCAAGACCCACACCCCATCCTCGGTGATGTTCGTGTGCGTCAAGCCCTCAACTATGCGATGGACTTTGCTTCGTTGAATGCCGCCGCTTTGGGTGGTGAAGATTATCAACTCGCATCCATGGTTCGCCCCGACTCTTGGGCATTCGACCCAGACCTCGCTGTCTATCCTTTTGACCCCGCGATGGCTGACCAATTGCTCACCGAAGCTGGCTGGATTGACACCGATGGCGACCCCAACACCCCCCGTGTTGCTCAAGGCGCTCTCTATGCCACAGACGGCACAGAATTGATCCTCCGCTTTGTTGTCAATTCTGGCAATACCTCGCAAGAAACCATGGGCTTGGTCTTGGATGACCAATGGACACAACTCGGCTTTGGCATTGACTTTGAAGCCATTGACTTTAATGTGTTGGTTGACGAATTCACTGGTCAAACCTTTGACCTGTCCTCCATCTTCTGGGGCTTGGGCTTCCCCGCAGACCCCAATGGTTTGCGTACCCTCTATGACCCAACCAACGACCTCCCAGGCGCAGGCTTCAATGCCTCCTCCTACTACAATGCTCGCTTCAATGAAATTCTCGACATTGCCAATGACCCACTCCAAACCAATGGTTGCGACCAAGAAGCGCGTACAGATCTCTACCTCGAAGCCTATCAAATCTTGCAAGAAGATGCACCCTGGATTTGGATTGGTGGTTTGGGCATGAGCCTCATCCAACCCAATATCGGCAACTTTGAAGTTCGTTCCAACCTCGGTCCTCTCGGCTTCACTTGGAATCAAGAAGCCTGGTCAATCGCTATTGGTGAATAGTTATACCCGCACCCTATCTTAGGGACGTGTTTACTCGTAGGGACGGCATCACTGCCGTCCCTACTGTCTACCTAGAGGAATTTACTTATGTATCGCTATATCATCCGTCGTTTAGTTCAATCTATTCCAACTTTTTTTGGTATCACCGTCCTAGCCTTCATTTTGATGATTGCCACACCGGGCGGTCCAGAAGGGGCGCTGGCATTTAACCTCGCTTCGGGCGGGGGGGGCAATCAATCATCTACTAGCAATACCGGCGGGGGTGCATCCTCTGGCTTGTCTACCCGTGACCGCATTGAGATGCGACTCGGCACCAATGACCCCATTGTCGCCCGTTATCTCAAATGGCTTATCGGCGATGATTGGATGCGTGTAGATACCGATGAAGACGGCTTTGCCGATATTGGGCGTTTGGTTAGCCCGACCTTTGTCGCCTCTAATGGTCAAGAAATTCAATATACCGCAGGCGCGCGCACAGGCATTTTGCGCGGTGACTTTGGTTTTACCTTCAATGGTAGACCTGTTTTAGATGTATTGGGCGAAAATATTCCTGCCACCCTCGAACTGAGCATTGCCTCACTCATCATCGGCTCTATATTCGGCATTTTGGTCGGTATTTTGGCGGCGGTGGGGCGCGGTGGTGCGTTTGATAATTTTACCCGTGTGTTTGCGGTCATCATCAGCGCCATCCCACTTTTTTGGCTGGGCTTGGTTGTGCTGTTGGTATTCTCCTTTGAACTGGGATGGTTTCCCACAGGGGGACGGTGTGCCGCCACCATTGACGATGGTTGCCCACCAGTCATTGAACGCCTCAATTATATGTTCCTACCGGTTTTGTTATTGTCATTAGGCGGTATCGCTGGCACATCTCGTTTTATGCGTGCCTCGATGCTCGATGTCATCGGACAAGATTACATCCGTACCGCCCGCGCCAAAGGCTTATCTACCCGCCGTGTGTGGTTTAGACACGGAATGCGTAACGCCCTCATCCCCATCGCTACAGGCTTGGGACCAGCCATCACGGGCGTGTTTGGTGGTGCAGTCATCACCGAAACCATTTTCAATTATCAAGGTGTCGGCTTAAAAACACTCGAAGCCATCACCCAACGCGATTATAACGTGGTCATGGCTATCACCATATATGCCGCCCTAGCCACCATTATCGGCTACCTCATCTCGGATATTTTGTACGCGCTGATTGACCCACGCATCCGTTATTGATAGGGCATAGGAGAGACACTTATGGAATTTATCACCCTTGCCCTTGCGGGGGCATTACTCACAACAACACAAACCCTTATTCCTGCCAGCTTTGCCCTGCGTAAAAATCAGCCAGCCATCGCGCTTGTATTTGTGGTGATTGGCTTAGGGATTGGTGTCGTAACGCCACTCATCACGCTCCCCGTGAGCGTCTTTGGGGCGATGGCGGTTATGGTCGTTGGCTCACTGGCAATTGTTTATGGATTGCCAACACCCGCGCCGTCCATCAAAGAACCTGCCATTCGCCTGTCTGCTCCCGATGCTTTGGCACTATTAGCCACCAGCCTCATGTTATTCTGCTTTGTATTCCTCCCATGGTATACACGCCTCCCCATAGATATGGATGCCGTACCACAAAGCCTGCTGGCGCGTTTGTATGGTGGGTCTATCAGACAGCTTGATGTGAATTATGTGTTAGAATCGCGCACCGCCCTCAGCGATTTTAGACCAGAGATGTTACTCTATCTTGTCCCAACAATATTTGCACTTGGCACAACCCTGATGGGCATCTTCTCGGCAAAAATTCGCCCCAATGTCGCCAAATGGACACTGTGGAGTGCCATGGTGGTTGCTGGCTATTATCTTCTCTATGCGCTTGGTAGCAATTTTTATTTGCCAATGGTCAAAACAGCCGGTGAAGGGTTTTGGATTGGGCTTTTCTGTGTGGTCTTATTGACCCTACAAGCCATGTTGCCCAGACCAGTCGTGATTGTCCAAAAAGAACTTATCAAGCGCAAACAAGTCGAAATGGTCGGTGAAGATGGTGTTATTAGCCTACAAACCGAACATATCACCAAGAGCATCTCCAATTTTGGACGGGCATTGCGCCGTTTGCGCCGTGACCGCCTCACCTTATTGGCGCTTGGCTTGCTCGCAACCCTGATGGTTATCACCTTTGTCTCTCCATGGATTAATGAGCTGGCATTGGGTAAAAATCCTATCAAGACCAATGGTGTTGCTCGCTTGATATCCCCGGGCGGCTGTTATGATACACGCGGTGTTGTCGAATGTTATGTGATGGGTAGCGACCAAATCGGACGCGATTACTTGGCACGTATCATGGAAGGCGGACGCATCTCGTTAGCGATTGCGTTCATCAGCGCCATCCTCACCGCTACTGTTGGGACAGTATTGGGCATGGCGGCGGGTTATTTTGGCGGGGTATTCGATGATTTTATGAACTGGGTCATTACTACGCTCAACGCGCTACCACAACTCTATTTATTGATAGCGATTGCCGCGATTCTGAGACCAGACCCCACTTCGCTTATCATTGTCTTTGTCCTCACGGGCTGGACGGGCAGTATGCGCCTCATACGCGGTCAGACCATCGGCACGCGCAACCTCGATTATGTGTTGGCGGCTCGGGCATTGGGCGCTTCCCCATGGCGCATTATGTTCCAACATATCCTCCCCAACCTTATCTCGTTGCTGTCTGTGTCATTGGCATTGGGTATCGGCGGGGTTATCCTCGCAGAAGCCGCCCTCAGCTTTTTGAATCTGGGTATTAGCTCGGCGACCCCCACCTGGGGCAATATGTTGTCTAAAGTCCAAGAAAACCTGCAAGGCTTTTTCCGTGATGCACCCCATATCGTGATTGTACCCGGTGTCCTCATCACCGTCACGGTGCTATGCCTGTTTATCGTGGGCGATGGTGTGCGTGATGCCTTCGACCCCACCATCAACGAATAAATTTTTACACCCAATAAAAAACATCTCCCCTCCTCACTGGATAGGCGATGTTTTTTTATTACAGACAATCGCCCCGATTCCGCGACACACCAATTATGGGGCTTCGCTGAATTAGACAGGTGCTTTAGCGTAATACCGTTAAGCTAAGATGCTTAGCCCCACCCCTAAATCCCCTCCCCATTGCATGGAGAGGGGACTTTTTACCCCCGAATGGCGGTTTTCTCCCCCTTTCTCCACGCAGTGGGGCGTAGGGGGCTGGGGGGATAGGGGTGCTTTAAGCTGATAATTGACTTGAAAATGCTTATCCATTGAAATTTGAAAATCATTTGAATTTAAAATCGTTACTCCATTATCTATAAGTGACGTAAAATAAAACACACACTTGGCTTTTTTACATCTCACCACGCCTGCCCAATTAGCCCCTGCCTATGCTATAATGAGTCCATGAATAAATAAATAACCGCCCTTTGACTAAACACTGTAATGCCAATGCTTGGCACAAAAGAGAGACCCCTATGGACAAATTAACCCTCAAAAATGGCAAATTTATTGACTCCTCTGGACGTGAAGTTATCCTGCGTGGTATCAACCTCAGTGGTAGCACCAAAACCCCACCCGATGAACCTGCACAAATCGCCAACACCTTTAGCCGTCACCGTGAAGTCTCGTTTGTGGGCAGACCATTCCCCCGTGAAAAAGCACATGTGCATTTTTCCCGTCTGCGCCATTGGGGATTTAATTGTCTGCGCTTTCTGACCACATGGGAAGCCATTGAACACACCGGACCCGGACAATATGACACCCAATATTTAGATTATTTTGCCGATATGGTCAAATTAGCGGGGGAATATGGCTTTTATGTGTTCATAGACCCGCATCAAGATGTATGGTCACGCATGACTGGTGGCGATGGTGCGCCCGGTTGGACACTCGAAGCGGCGGGCTTTGATATTTCCAAACTCGACCTCAGCGAAGCCGCCATCACCCTCCAACGGCGCTATCCCGATTATGGACGGATGGTGTGGATAAATAATTATAACCGCTTGGCGTGTCGGACGATGTTCACCCTGTTTTTTGCGGGCGATAAATATGCACCCCATGTCAAAATCGGCGGGGCATCGGCACAATCGTTCTTGCAAACGGCTTTTATCAATGCCATCGCCCAAATCGCCCACCGCATCAAAGACATGCCCCATGTCTTGGGATATGGCGCGATGAATGAGCCGAGTGGTGGCTTTTTGGGGCTAGATTCGTTAGAGACCATCGGCGGAATTCCGCATCAGTCGTTTGTCCTCACCCCCGCAGAGAGTATTTTCATCGGCAGTGGTTTTACCCGCAAATTGCAAAAGACAGAAATGCAAGGATTCTTTGCCATACCTGTCGAGGGCGAAGTGATTGTGAACCCCATGGGCATCTCGGCATGGAAAACGCCAGAACACGATATTTGGCGCAAGGTGGGTATTTATAACACAGACAAACACGGCAATCCCTACATCACCCGCGATTTTTATTTTAAGGGAGTCACCTTTTTGGAAGATGGCTTGTTGCCATTCATGCAGAATTTTATTACCAAAATTCGGTCTATCCACAGCGGTGCGATATTATTTGTCGAGACTGAACCCACCGATGTGCATCAACTCCAACTTAATCCGATGGAATGGGGCGCGGTGGTCAATGCCAGCCATTGGTACGATAATCTGACCCTCCTCACCAAGCAATTCACAGGCGAAATGGCGCTCGATTTGCAACAAATGACCATCGTAGAGGGGCGCGATGAGGTGGCAGAGTCATTCAAAGCAAATATTGCCGATTATACCCGCATCTCGTATGAGCAAATGGGCGGAGCGCCAACGCTCATCGGTGAATTTGGTCTGCCGTTTGATATGAACGATAAACGTGCCTATAAAACGGGTGATTTTGCCATGCAAGAATTGGCGCTATCTATGTATTACGATGCGATGGATGCCAACCTTGCCCATACCACCCTCTGGAACTATACCCCCGATAACAGCAATCGTTGGGGGGATAATTGGAATGAAGAAGATTTGAGCATTTTTAGCCCAGACCAACAGACCAACCCCGCCGATGTGAATAGTGGCGGACGGGCGATTAAGGGATTTTCGCGCCCATACATCATGAAAGCGGGTGGCGCTATTAAGACCATGCGCTTCGATTGGCAATCTGGTGTGTTTGTGGGAGAGATTATTTGTGGCGACAATGCCCCCGATACCGAGATTTATATCCCCCAATTATGGTATCCCAATGGGGTAGACGTGGTCATCACCAGTGGCACATGGACACACGATGGTCTGTTATTGCGCTGGTCTGGTGCAGATAAAGGTATGGGTCAAATTACATTATTACCGATGAAGGGGCACCCACAACCATGACGATTGATTTCGGCAAAACCGCACACGATTATAAAACGCATCGGCAGGGATTTCCTCCCGCCTTATTTGACCGTTTGGTGCAGATGGGGAGCATTGGCGCGGGCAAGCGCGTGCTAGATTTGGGGACAGGCACAGGCACATTGGCGCGGGGGATGGCATTGGCGGGGTGTGAGGTCACGGGCTTGGATATTTCCCCAGAACTCATCGCACAGGCAAAAATTTTGGATGCAGAGGCAAATGTGACCACCCGCTATATCATCGCCCCCGCAGAAAATACAGGCTTGCCAAATGTGTCGGTTGATGTGGTCACGGCAGGGCAGTGTTGGCATTGGTTTCATCATGTCAACACACTGGCAGAGGTGAATCGGGTGTTGGTAGCGGGTGGGACATTGGTCATCGCCTATTTAGATTGGATTCCCCTGGCGGGTAATGTGGTCGAAGCCACCGAAACCCTCATGCAAGCCCATAACCCCACATGGACGGGCGGAGACAGAAATGGATTATATCCTGAATATCTCAAAGCCATCGCAGAGGCGGGTTTTGTGGATATTCAAACCGCGTCCTTTGACCTCAACCTACTATATACACATGAGGCATGGCGCGGTCGCATCCGTGCCAGCGCGGGTATTGGGGCGCTGTTATCGGTGGAAAAAATACACACCTTTGACCGTGAATTTGAGGCGCTACTGGCAGAAAAATTCCCACAAAATCCGTTAGAGGTGTTTCATCGGGTGTGGTGGGTAGTGGCAAAAAAGGGAAAATAACGCTCATCCCGTCTTTATTGACATCACGCCCATTTCCTGTATAACGCCTCATGCCGTGTCACAAACAGCGTGCGGTCATAGTCGCGGGCGGTGATTTGGCACGCCTCACGCATGGCAACAAGTTCCGTTTTTGGCATGGCAAAAATCTCATGCAGGCGTTGTGCCATGTGGCTAATATCCCCTGTGCGATATATCCACCCCGTTTGTCCCTCCACAACCACACCCGCTTTGTTTGACCCCTCGCTGATGAGTACGGGCTTGCCCGCCGCCAGAGATTCCAATACCACATTCGGCAATCCTTCAGATAGCGAGGTCATCACGCTAAAATCGGAGGCATGATAAAAAATATTCGGGGTGCTGGTTTTTGGTAATTGGGTGATGATATTGCCCAGTGCATATTTTTGGATGGATGAATCCAGACGCGCCTGTTCATCGGCATCGGTGCTTTCGCCCACAATAAACACCCGCAATCCATCGGGAAGATGCCCCCCCGATTGCAATACACCAAGCGCCTCTGGCAATAAATAGGGTGATTTTTTTGCATCTATCCGTGTGAGCATGATCATCACCCAATCGGCGTTGGGCGCGAGGGTTGCGCGTGGGGGTGGGGTGGGGATGTGTGAATAGTGTGCCACATCTAGCCCATTGGGAATAAATACCGCGTGGTCGGCAGATAGACCAATGCCCGTGATGACATCGCGCAGGTGCGGACTGTTGATAATCACCCGTTCACACCTGCGCCATGTCGCGGTTTGGTTGCGGATTTGCTTGGGGGTCTGTTCGCTCACCAACCATGCTGTGAGTTTTGCATCGGATAGCGCCAACCTTTTTGCCCATGCGCCCAAACTACTGGCATGATACCCCATGGTGTGGATGATATGTGGGCGCACCCGCCGAATTTCGCGCACCATCCCCATGAGCGCCCTCATTTTGCCTAATGGGGATAAGGCGACATCCAACACGCGCACAGGGATACCCGCTTGTATCAGGGCAGATTGATGATGCAAACTGCGCCCCGCTTTTCCCCCATACAAACACAGATGATGTGGCGAAAAACGGTCACGATTGAGATGTGTTGATAGCATGACCGCTTGATGTTCCACACCTCCCGCCACCAGATAATCGGTGATGAATAAAATGCGTATGCTCATAGTGCCTCCTTTAGCATCGCCTGTACCGCGCCACGGTCAATTTTGCCAGTGGCGTTGAGGGGCAGGGCATCGGCAAATTGCCATCGGCGTGGCACTTTGTATCCCGCCAGTTTTCCGCGTAAAAATGTCTCTGCTTCCTTGACATTTATGTCGCCTACCACCAGACACGCCACTTTTTGCCCCCATTCGGGGTCGGGGATGCCCACCACCGCCACATCGCGCACACCATCTATTTCGCGTAATATCGCTTCTATCTCTGCGGGATACACATTTTCGCCACCTGTGACGATGAGGTCGCTCCGCCGTTGCACCAGCCACAAATCGCCATCGGTATCCAGATAACCCATATCGCCCGTATATAACAGACCACCCCGAATCGCTTTGGTGGTGGCAGATTCGTCTTGATGATACCCCTGCATGACGGTTTTCCCGACCACGACCACTTCGCCAATTTCCCCCATAGGGCAATCTGTCCCATGTTCGTTGATGACCCGTATGCCGATAAAATCCAACGCCTTGCCCACACTGGCGGGTTTGCGTTGGGCAATATCGGGTGTGGTCGTACACACCTGTGAACTGGCTTCGGTCAATCCGTAGGTGGTGGCAATCGGCAACCCCAACGCCTCGCATCGGCGCATGAGTGGCACATCCGCCGCCGCCCCGCCGAGCAATATCAGCCGTAGCGATTTGCGCCACTGCGCCACATTTCCCTCTAATAGCCGATAAAGCATGGTCGGCACGAGCGAGATGAGCGTAATCGGTTGCTGGATGAGTGCCTCATGCACCGCGTCTGCCTCAAAGCGGTGCAAAAGGGTGATGCACATGCCATCGAGCGCACAGCGAATGACGATCGATAAGCCACCGACATGATAGAGAGGCAACACACATAACCAGCGGTCATCGGTGGCGGTCTGCAAGCGTGCTTGTGATGCACGGGCGCTATACACCAAATTGCTCATCGTCAGGCGGGCGGCTTTTGGCTTGCCACTGGTGCCAGAGGTGAACATCATCACGCACACAGTATCTAATGCCAAATCGGGCGCGGTGATGGGGGAGGGGGGCATCGCCAAAAATTCCGAAAATGTTGAAATAGCGATGTCTGTGGATAGGGACGATTGCCCGTCATCCACCAGCAAAAATGTGATTCCTGCCAGCGAAACCTGATAGCCCAGCTCATCGGGTGTGAGGCGGGTATTCAGTGGCACAAGCACCGCGCCCATTCCAATCACCGCATGGATAAGGCGCACATACGCACTGGTATTGGGCGCAAATATGCCCACCACATCACCCGTTTTCACACCCCATGCGCTCAATCGTCCCATATCTGCCCGCACAAGCGTAGCCAGTTGGTCATAGGTGAGCTGGTCGGTGGCGGTGATAAGGGCGGGCGCGTGGGGTGTGACTTCTGCTTGGGCAAATAACCAATGGTGCATGGTAAAAAATCCTTTTTATGGGTTAAATTGATATATCAGTAGCAAAGTCATAAAAAACTGTTTATAATCCGTCACAGTATGCCACTATTAAAACTTTTTTACCACTTTTGGCGGTATTTTTGGGGTATACTGAGCCTATATCGCTTATTAAACGAAAGGTTATTACGAAAATGAAAACAAAAGATATAGTGTATATCGTAGGTGGTCTCATTCTCGGCATCGTTGTCGGTGTCGTGATTGCGACTGTCATCGGTGGCGGTAACAGTGGTGTGACAGAAGACCAAGTACGGTCTATCGTGAATGATGCGGTATCTAATCAAGGCGTATCACCGAGTGCAGATGATATAGTACAAGCCGTTATCACCACCTTGCGCGGACCCAATGCACCCGCCAGCAATAGTGTGACCACTGCGGGACAAACCCGCGATGTCAACTCGACCTTCTTCCTTGTCCCCATCGAAGAAGCAGGCTCATGGCTCGAAACTGTCGAAAAGATAGAATTTGATGCCGAAGTCACCACCGAAAACTTGGAATTGCTCTATAACGACATCACCAGCGAGTCACAATTGGCACTCTACTTCACCCTCCCAGAACGTGTGACCACCGTCAATAGTGTGTTATCAGTCGTATACAACGCCATGCTCACAACCGTTGGTGTCGCACCCGAAGAGGCAATGGTACAAGGTGAAGCCACCGCCCCGTCTTATGTGGTGTGCTTGGGCTTAGATAACGACCCCTACAGCCTTAGCGGTCCGTTGCTCTACTTCTATATGCAACTGCCCAACGATGTCGCCGCTAGTCAATTGCTCGATGCCGAAGGCAAGTTGCCCACTGGTTGGGAACAACTCGATGGTCCACGCGAAAATAGCATGTTGTGGACAGCCGAATGTTATGACCCCGCCAGCGATGAATCTGCCATAGAATAATAGCGATTAACACCCACTCCTAATTCATCCACCCGCTTTCCTTTATGAAAATAAGAGGAAAGCGGGGCAAAAAAACAGATACAGCAACAAATGGGGCAGGGGATAAATCGCTTATAACCTTAACAATCCCTAACCGATTTGCTAGATGAATTTTGGGTGAATATAAGGTATAATGAAACAAATGCTGTTGGCAATACCCCCATTCTGTGGGTTTATCATTTTACAATCTAGGTTCATACACGAAAGGTAATTTCCCTATGAAAATAGCAATTCGCTTCATTCTCGTTACTATGATTGCTCTTGCCTTGTCTATCAGTTTGGTGAGCGCCCAAGAAGAAGAAACACTCTCTGCATCCATCGTTCAAGCAGGTTCTAGCTTGGTAATCGAAAATGTTGATGATGTGTTCACCCTCACCCTCAACGGTGTCGCCCTCACCACCCCCATCGTCAGTGGCGATTTGTTTGGTGCATTCCCCACAGGCGATTTGTTGAGCGATTGGTTTGCCACAGAAATCAGCTTGCCCGCCACCTTGCGCTTCCAATTGGGCAATCCAGATGCCGAAATCTATGACTTTGAAATCACAGGCACAATCATCCCCGCCTCCGAATTGGTAGACCCTACCACATTTGAGGGCACTGCCACCTATACCTTCACCGCCGATAGCATCAATATCAGCGAAATTGTTGGGACCTCCCCTGGTTCTACAACCGTCACCACCCTCGACAAGGGCGATGTGTTCGATGACTTGTTCGTCAATGATGTGTTTACCTCTGGCGTAGACCTGTATTATGTCGCCTTGTCTGTCATAGTAGACCTTGAATTCATTGATGCCCTCAGCGATGCCCGCATTGAACGTCTGAGTGGCGCACGCCCCAGTAGCACAGGTGCTTCTTGTTTGCCCGGTTTTACCTGCAAGTAAGATATTCTACCAAAGCGATGTTACTTAGTCGTGTATAATATCAAAAAGAGGGCAAAGCGCGTGATGTGCTTCCCTCTTTTTGCCATTTTAGTTCACTCTCTATTTTTGAGGAGCATTTCATGAAATTAAGACTCCTGCTGGTGTGGTTTGTTATTATTATTTTATTCATCACGCAAATCGCGCAGGCACAAAACCTCTCTATTCAAACTGGTCTTAT
>Ga0163144_10018398_pt1 | contig 14136 bp, 14 predicted proteins | sample OliLak19BULKMAT1_FD_123175 | JGI IMG/M metagenome (GOLD analysis project Ga0163144, IMG submission 123175) | Freshwater microbial mat bacterial communities from Lake Vanda, McMurdo Dry Valleys, Antarctica - Oligotrophic Lake LV.19.BULKMAT1 | ecosystem: Environmental > Aquatic > Freshwater >... | reverse complement strand
GGGCAACTTCGTGACGCTTGCTGAGGTCGTCAATGAAGTCGGCAAGGACGTCGTTCGCTTCACGATGCTGACGCGCAAGGCCGATGCGCAGATGGACTTTGATTTTGCCAAGGTGGTGGAGGCCTCTAAGGACAACCCGGTTTTCTATGTCCAATATGCCCACGCCCGAGTCGGCTCGCTGCACCGGCGCGCGTCAGAAGCGGGCATCCTATGCGTTAACCATGACCTGTCCCTGCTTGATACAGAAGAACTCGCTTTGGTGAAGCTTGCGGCCCAATTTCCACGGATTGTGGAGACCGCAGCGATTGCCCGCGAACCCCATAGAATAGCGTTTTATCTCTATGACTTGGCGGGGTTATTTCATGCGCAATGGAATGTTGGTAATGACCGGCCGGAACGGCGATTCCTGATTCCGGACAATGCGCCACTGACGTGCGCGCGACTTTTTCTGGCGGATGCGATAGGACAGATCATTCGCAATGGCCTTGGCATCATGGGAGTCGTGGCCGTTCAGGAGATGAGTTGATGGCCACTTATGGTGAAGAAGTAATCCGCGATGAGGACCGGCTACCTTGGCTTGAGACCGTCGATGAGGATTACAAGCAGGATTCCGGCGTGGGCCGCACCGCTCTGCTTGCCGCCCTTGGCCTGTTTGCAATTGCAGCCGCAATCTTTCTGGTCTCGTTCCTCAACCCAAGTAAACCGCAGGACGGCAAGGGTGAACTGATCGCCGCGCAGGAGGGTGACTACAAGGTCAAGCCAGATTCTCCCGGTGGCATGAAGGTCGAGGGCGAGGGCGACACCGCCTTTGCAACCAGCGAGGGCAAGAATACAGGCGGTGCCGCAATCGATTTAAAGGCGATGCCCGAACCCCCAATTGCTGGTCGAAGGGGCGCTGCCCAGGGTAATGCCCCCAAAGTAACAAGTGCCATCCCTGCGTCGGGTGGAAAACTCAAAGCGCCGCCACCCATGTCGCTCCCCGGCGCTAAAGCTGTTGCAGTCGGTGTCTCGGGTGGTGCGCTGGTGCAGCTTGGTTCCTTTCCCGATGCGAGCGGCGCTGACATTACGTGGACGAACCTGTCCAAACGGTTCGGCTATCTCGCCCCGCTCGGAAAGTCGGTTGTCAGCGCCAATGTCAACGGCCGCAACGTCTGGCGTTTGCGCGTCAACGCCGGGAGCGCGGACCAGGCCACAACGTTGTGCGCCAAGCTAAAAGTAGCGGGTGAGGCTTGTTTCGTCCCCAACGAATAGGCTAGCCTGTACGGCATGAAGCCTGTGATCTTTGGCCTGGCGGGGATTTCCCTGACCAACGACGAACGCGCTTTTTTTTGCGAGGCAGAGCCGACCGGGTTCATTCTTTTTCGCCGCAATGTTGAAACGCGGCCTCAATTGCTCGCGCTGACGGACAGCCTGCGAGCGTTGACCGGTCGCGACGATCTGCCAATCCTGATCGATCAGGAGGGCGGGCGCGTTGCGCGAATGGCACCGCCCGAATGGCCTGCCTTCCCGGCCGGACCGGCGTTTGATGCGCTTTATGAAAAGGCCCCGATTTCAGCGATAGAGGCGGCGCGCGCCAATGCCCATGCAATCGCGTTGATGCTCGCAGAAGTCGGTATTAACGTTGATTGCTTGCCGCTGCTCGATGTCGCGCAACCCGATACGACCGAGGCAATCTCAACACGAACGCTGGGGCATGAACCGCTGCGCGTGGCCGCGATGGGGGCAGCGATTCTTGATGGCTTGCGTCGCGGCGGGGTTGTGGGCGTGGTGAAACACATGCCGGGGCATGGCCGCGCGACCGTAGATACCCATCATCTCTTGCCGACGGTCACAGCGAGCGAGGCTGAACTGGAAATCGATCTGGCCCCTTTCCAGGCGCTTTCGGATGCGCCGATGGGGATGACCTCGCACATCGTGTTCGATGCCTGGGACGCCGACCGGCCAGCGACGCTTTCCCCGATCATCATCAACGACATTATTCGTGGGCGGATCGGCTTTGAAGGGCTGTTGATGACTGATGACATCGACATGAAGGCGCTGTCCGGCACCGCCGGCGAAAAGGCAGCCGGGGCGCTCCTCGCTGGCTGTGACATCATACTCGATTGCTGGGGCCGGATGGACGAGATGCAGGATATTGCCGGACGGATTGGCGATATGCCTTTGATCAGCACCGCGCGGCTTAAACGCGCGATGGCGACAATTGCCGCGAGCGCGGCGACGGGCGATATGGCTGAACTGATGGCAAAGCGGGATGCGTTGCTGGCGGTTGCGTGAAACCATTGTCTTGCGGCGACAGGCATGGCTACATCCTGGCATGACCGATAACGACATTCTGACGGTGGACATTGATGGGTGGGAAGGGCCGCTCGATCTGCTGCTGGCGCTTGCACGCACCCAAAAGGTTGATCTGCGCGAATTGTCGATTCTTGCGCTGGTCGAGCAGTATCTTGCCTTTATTGATGAGGCGCGCGCGTTAAAGCTGGAGGTTGCCGCCGATTATCTCGTCATGGCGGCGTGGCTTGCGTATCTGAAGTCGGGGCTGCTGCTGCCGCGGGACCCCGATGTTGAGCCAAGCCCTGAAGAAATGGCTCTGCGGCTTCAACTGCGGCTGGAACGGCTGGGGGCGATGCGGGAAGCAGGTGCTCGGCTGATGGCGCGTGACCGCTTGGGCCGCGACGTATTCGTGCGGGGCGCTCCAGAAGGTTTGCGCACGGTGAAACACGCGATCTGGCAGGCGGAAATCTATGATCTGATCGAGGCGTATGGCAGGGTCAACGCGCGCACCCGTCCCGTGATGCACATTGTCGCCCACCGTCCGGTGATGACGCTGGAGGCGGCGCTGGAACGAGTCGCGCGGCTGGTGGGTGAACAGATCGACTGGTGCACGATTGAGGCATTTTTGCCGTCCTCGGCAACGGGCTTGTTCCGCAAATCAGCCCTTGCGTCGAGCTTTCTCGCGACGCTTGAACTGGCGCGGCAGGGCAGGATGGAACTGCGTCAGAAATCGCCCTTCGCGCCGCTTTATGTCAAGGCATTGTCGTGAATACCCCCGACGATTTCGTGCGCGCTGTGGAAGCGGTGTTGTTCGCAAATGAGCAGCCGATGACGGTTCAGGCGATAAAGGCCTTGCTCGGCGACAGCGATGTGCGCGGCGCACTCGCTCAGATTGAGAGCGATTATGCCGGACGCGGCATACAGCTTGTCCGGCGTGGTGATCGCTGGCACTTCCAGACCGCGCCTGACATGGCGCATCTGTTGCGGCGTGAGCGCGATGAACCGCGCAAATTATCGCGCGCGGCGATCGAAACGCTCGCCATCATTGGCTATCACGAGCCCGTCACCCGCGCCGAGATCGAGGCGATTCGCGGGGTGCAGATATCCAAGGGCACGCTTGATGTGCTGATGGAGGCGGGCTGGGCGCGACCAGCCGGGAGGCGCGAGGTGCCGGGCCGACCGCTGACCTATGCGACAACCCCTGACTTCCTTGCCCATTTCGGATTGGAAAGTCGTCGCGACTTGCCGGGGATCGATGATTTGCGCGCCGCTGGCCTGCTTGATCAGATTGATCTGGCTTTTGAACATCTGGAGGTGGCAAATGGCGATGAGGACGCCTAGATAGGGGTATCCACAAGGAGACTGGTTATGGGTAGTTTTAGCCTGATGCATTGGTTGCTGTTCGGCGGCGTTGCCATTCTCGTCCTCGGCGGCGGCCGTTTTTCGAACATGATGGGCGATGTTGCCAAGGGCCTCAAGCAGTTCAAAAAGGGTATGGCCGACGAAGATGAGCCCAAGCGCGAGCCGGGTCGCATCGATGCCAAAGCCGAATCAGACGTCTGATCGACAGACCCAACTGACGAGTCGCGGGCCTTGCGGTCCGTTGGCAAAGTTTGCTTGGTCGCGCCAGAATGTTTGATATTGCCCCATCCGAACTGCTGATGGTCGCCTTTGTCGCGCTGATGGTAATCGGCCCAAAGGATTTGCCCAAGGCAATGCGCTTTGTCGGGCAATGGGTAGCGCGGGGGCGTGGTGTGATGCGGCAGTTCCGATCCGGCTTTGATGAAATGATGCGCGAATCCGAGCTCAAGGAAATGCAGGATCGCTGGGCTGCGGAGAATGAGCGGATCATGCGCGATTTCCCGACGACCACGCCAATGTTGCCGCTGGATCAGGATACGCCGCCAGCGATGGTTGAAATGCCAATGGTAATTGATCCACCAGCACCAGCACCAGCACCGCCCATCATAGTGCATAACCCGCCATTGCCCGAGAATCAGGACGATGTGGTTGCAAGCCAGGCGAAATCATGACCGACACAATGGTCGAAGAGGTTGATCAGTCGCGAGCGCCCTTGCTCGATCATCTGATTGAACTTCGCCGCCGATTGATTTTCTGCGTCATCGCCGTCGCGCTGGCATTTGGCATCTGCTTTTATTTTGCCGAACTGATTTTCGCTTTCCTGCTTCAGCCGCTGCTCGCGGCGGGCCAGCATAAGGTGATCTATACCCAGTTGTTCGAGGCGTTTTTCGTTCAGATTCAGGTCGCTTTTTTTGCCGCGATGATGGTTTCTTTCCCCGTTATTGCCAATCAGCTCTGGCAGTTTGTGGCACCCGGGCTTTACCGCAAGGAAAAGCGCGCACTGCTGCCGTTCTTGCTCGCCACCCCTGTCCTGTTCACGCTCGGAGCGGCGATGGCTTATTACATCGCGGTGCCGATGGCGCTGCATTTTCTACTGAGTTTTCAGGGCAGTGTCGGGGGTGTTGAGCGCGAGGCGCTGCCCGCTGTGGGTAACTATCTGTCGTTTGTGATGCAGTTCCTGTTTGGCTTTGGCCTGTCGTTCCTGCTGCCGATTTTGCTGATGCTGATGGAGCGCGCCGGGATCGTGACGCGCAAACAGCTGATTTCAGCGCGTCGATATGCCATTGTTGGTGCGTTCGGGTTGGCAGCGGTGCTGACCCCGCCTGATGTTGGTTCACAGCTGCTGCTCGCGATCCCGCTGATCATCCTTTATGAAGTTGCGATCATTGGCATATGGATCACCGAACGGCGTCGCAGCCGGAAACCCGTTGAGGCGGACTGAACCGGCAACGTCGGCGTCGGATATCGACAGCGCGGTCGCGCGCGCGCGTGCCCATTCCCCCTTTCTAACGCATCTGCTGGGCAAGGAACCGGCGTTGGCGCAGCAGTTCGCGCGCGGTGTGCTGCCAAAGGCAGCGTCGCTGCTGATTGACGATGCTGCCATGCCGGTCGGGCAAAGGCTGCGGATTGAGCGCGGGCGGCTGGCGCTGCTGGTCGCGATCGGTGATCTTTCGGGGCGGTTTGATCTAACGACGGTAACGGCGAAGCTGAGTGATTTTGCCGATTATGCGCTTGATGCGGCCATTCGTGCAGCAATTGATGAACGAACGCCCGATGCCGAGCCATTGGGCTTTACCGCAATTGCGCTGGGAAAGCAGGGCAGCCATGAGCTCAACTACTCGTCAGACATTGATCCGATACTGATATTTGATCCGGCGCGTTTGCCCTGTCGCCCGCGCGAAGCTCCCGAAGACGCTGCGGTGCGGATTGGGCGGCGGGTCATTGAACTGCTTCAGGCGCGTGACGCCTACGGCTATGTCTTGCGCGTTGATCTGCGCTTACGCCCTTCACCAGAGATTACGCCGATCGTGCTGTCAGCCGATGCAGCGATATCCTATTATGAGTCGCAGGCGCTGGCATGGGAGCGGGCGGCGTTTATCCGGGCGCGGGCGGCCGCAGGAGACAGAGCGCTGGGTGAGCATTTCCTGAGTTCTATCCGGCCCTTTGTCTGGCGGCGCGCGCTCGATTTTGGCGCAATCGCGGAATTCCGGGCGATCTCGCAACGGATTCGCGATCACCATTCCCAGGGCCAGATATTCGGCCCCGGATATGATCTGAAGCGGGGGCGGGGGGGGATCCGCGAGGTTGAATTCTTTGCGCAGATTCACCAGCTGATTCACGGCGGTCGCAATCTGGGGTGTCGTGCCCCGGCAACGCGCGACGCGCTTGCGCAATTATCGATCAGCGGTTGGATTGATGTTGCGGATGCGGTGGCCCTGGATGAGGCTTACACGCTGCTCCGGACGATCGAACACCGCGTGCAGATGGTCGATGATCGACAGTCACATCATCTGCCGCGTGACGCAGCGCTTGATTCGCTCGCCCAGCTTCATGGCCTTACCGGTCGCGATGATTTGCTCGCGCTGCTCAACCCCCATGTTGAGCGCGTCGGCCTGATCTATGATGCGCTGGCTGCTGATCCTGCCGAGCGCCTTTCGACAGATGCATCGCTGTTGACGACCGAGCTGGCAGCAACGGGCTTCGATGCGACGGCGGCGCAGACAGCAGTGCAACGCATCACGGTCTGGCGGACTGGCAGCTATCCTGCGTTGCGCAGCGCCGCTGCACGGACAGCGCTTGAGGCTGTTCTGCCGGGATTGGCATCTGCTTTGGGCGGTGCCGCAGACCCAGAGGCGGCGATCAGGCGGCTGGATTATGTGCTCGCCAGCCTGCCCAGCGCCATCAACTTTTTTAGCTTGCTGGAGGCGCAGCCCGCGCTCGCCCGGCTTTTGGGGGCGATCCTGAGCCATGCGCCGCCGCTCGCAGAGGCGCTAGGGCGCAGGCCGCAGCTATTTGATGGTTTGCTTGATGCTAGCGCGCTTGATTCGGTGGGCAGTGTTGCCGAGCTTGCCGCAGAAATGACGCCGCGCGAGGCCCATGCTGACTATCAGCTGCTACTCGACCACGTCCGCCACGTCGTCGGCGAGCGCCGCTTTGCGCTCGGCGTGCAAATTGTTGAGGGGTCCGCCGATCCGCTTGACGTAGCCGCAGGTTATGCGCGGATTGCCGAGGCTGCAATTCAAGTGCTGGCAACAGCAACCGTCGAAGAATTCGCGCAACGCCATGGTCGCGTCCCCGACTCCGAGCTTGTCGTCCTTGGTCTGGGGCGTCTTGGCGGGGGCATCCTGACGCACGCTTCCGATCTTGATGTCATTTACCTCTTCACGGGCGATCATCAGGCTGAATCTGATGGGGCAAAGCCGCTGGGCGCGGTGCTTTACTACAACCGGCTCGCTCAGCGCCTGACCGGAGCCCTGTCGGCACCTACCGCTGCGGGGCCGCTTTATGAGATTGACACAAGGCTGCGGCCGTCGGGCGCGCAGGGGCCGCTTGTCGTTTCGGCGACAGGTTTTGCGCGCTATCAGCGGGAAAGCGCCTGGACCTGGGAGCACATGGCGCTGACCCGGCTGAGGCCGGTCTTTGGTTCAGCGACGGCGCGTTGGGCTGTTCAGGCCGAGGTGGATTTGGTGCTGTCAGGCGCTCGGCCCAGCCGCGACATCGTGGCTGATGCGCTGACGATGCGCGATGAAATGGCCAGACATAAGCCCGCTGCCGGTCCGCTGGACGTGAAATTATTGTCGGGCGGATTGGTTGACCTTGAGTTCGTCGTGCACATCGCCCAGCTCCATCATCGGACCGGTTTTTCACCCGACTTGACCAAAGCGATTGATTTACTGATCAGCGCCGGGATTCTGCCGCCATCAATGCGCCGCGCCAATGCGTTCCTCACGCGCCTGCTGGTCACGATGCGCCTTGTCGCACCCGACAGCCTTCCGCCCGGCCCTGCGACGCAGGCGCTGATCGTTCGCGCGCTGGCGCTTGCGAACTGGGCGATGGTGCTTAGGTTGCTTGATGAGACGTGCCGGGAGGTGCGCGAGTGTTTACGATTGGTTACAGGAAAGGAAGAAAATGATGGCGATTGATGTAGGCGCGATGTTGCCTGAGCTGGCATTGACCGACATGAACAATGGGCCGCTCAATCTGACCAGCTTCGTCGGCAAACCCTTCATCCTGTATTTCTATCCCAAGGATGATACGCCGGGCTGCACCATTGAGGCGAAAGATTTCAGTGCGTTGAGTGACGACTTTGCCAAGGCGGGTGCCAGTGTTCTCGGTGTGTCGAAAGACACGTCGACAAAACACCAAAAATTCACCGAAAAATATGGCCTTTCGATCCCGCTTGCTACCGATGAAAGCAATGACGTTATGGCGGCGTTGGGCGTCTGGGTCGAAAAGAGCATGTATGGCAAAAGCTATATGGGGATTGAGCGATCAACCTTTCTCTTTGATGCATCGGGCCGCCTTGTTCAGGTGTGGCGCAAGGTAAAAGTGGCTGGCCATGCCGCCGAGGTGTTGGACGCTGTCCATGCCCTAGCGTAATGTGGGTTTTCTAACAAAAGCGTCGATGCCGATTCGTCGCAGGGCGACGACGTCGCAGACGTGATTCGCAGATGGTTCCCGCTTAATTAACCGGCTATCAACGGCTCGCCGCGCGCGCCCTTCGGTTTACCCCGCGAATGTCACCCGGCTATTGCCGCTACCCCAATCATACGGCCACAAGCGGCGTGGGCAATCTGATGGGGTCAGGTTGCGCGGGAATCGGGTGAGGCATCGTCTGCCTATAATTAAGTCGCCGGGGAATTATGGGTATTGCCACGAAGATTTCGGTTTCAAATGTGCTGTTGCGGCTGCGCGCAAGTTTCATCACGCGCGATGTAATCTTGCACGACGGTCGTAATCTGCGTCGCATGACGATTGCGGGTCGCGATCAGGCTAAGCTTGCTGGCATTGCTGCGGTCACCTTGTGTTTTTCGGGGTATGGTGTTGCCCATCTGGTGGCGACCGGAGTTGAAATAAGCGGCCTTGGTCAAACCTCGACTTCGCCCGATACGCAGTTGGCCCAGTTGCGGACTAAGCTTGCAGCGATGGAGGCAAATGTCGCGACGATGAAGCACTCTGCAAAGGTGCATGTATTGCGAATTGAAGAACGCCAGGCGCTGATCGCGGCCGTTATTTCAGGCAAGTCGGTCGCTAAATTTTCGCTGCGGGCACCAGTACTTGACGCCAGGACAGAGACACTTGCCACCGATGTCGTGGCTCCATTCCGCCAGTTTGAGAAGCGCCAGCTGTCGCTGGCCACCCAGGCACACCTGCTGGTGACGCAGCGCTATGTCGCAGCGGCTAACCAGGTGCGTCGGTTGGGGATTGCTCCGGAGCGCTTGATCGGTCGGATGGCGGCGATTGGCGGCCCGTATGAGCCCGTCATCTCCAGCGAAACGCCAACTGACGCCAATGCCGATACCCAGTTCAAATCGCTTTTTGCGACCTGGAAGAAGCTCGACAGCCTTGAGCGCGCGGCGATTTCGATTCCATCGGCCCAGCCTGTAACAAACGTTGTGTACACCAGCGGCTTTGGTATTCGAAGCGATCCGTTCCGGGGCACTCCGGCGATGCATTCCGGTGTTGACATGCCGGGTGCCTATGGCAGCCCAATCTTTGCGACAGCTGACGGGATTGTATCGCGCGCAGAGCGTTCCGGCGGTTACGGCAATATGGTTGAGGTCAATCACGGTCGTGGCATTTCCACACGCTATGGCCATTTGTCGAAAATTCTCGTTCCTGCAAATAGCCGGGTTACCCGCGGGCAATTGATCGCGCTGATGGGTTCGACCGGTCGATCAACGGGCAACCATCTTCATTATGAGGTTCGGATTGATGGCCAGGCCGTCAACCCGATGCCCTTCCTGCAAACCGCTGACCTGCTGCTCGCATCACGTGATCGCACTGACAGGGGTGCCGCGCCGTTGGCAGGCAGCATGTTAGCGGCGGATTGAGTGCTAATGATTGCTGCTCTGCTGTGAATAGGTTGCCGTTGTTGCCGCGAACGCCTATGTCATGACGATGATCTCATCCTCACCAATGGCTGATATCAGCCTTACCGAATCCGCCGCAGCCCGCGTCGCGGCTATTGCGGCACGGCAGGGCAAGCCCGCCATGCTGCGGCTGTCGGTTGATGGTGGTGGCTGTTCAGGCTTCCAATACAAGTTCGGCCTCGCCGAAACAATCGAGGCCGATGATACCATCGCTGACCGTGATGGCGTAAAGCTCCTGATCGATGCGATGAGCCTTGATCTGGTGCGTGGCTGTTCGGTTGATTTTGTCGAGACGCTTGGTGGCACCGCGTTTCGGGTGGAAAATCCCCAGGCAGCTTCCGGCTGTGGATGTGGCTCGAGCTTCGCGATCTGATCCACGTTGAAAATCGTCACTTATAACGTCAACGGAATCAAGGCGCGCTTGCCGAGATTAATTGAGTTTCTGGAAGAACAGACCCCCGACATCGTCTGTCTGCAAGAATTAAAATCGAGCGACGAGACCTTTCCCGAGGCCGATATTCGAGCAGCGGGTTATGGGGCTGTTTGGCATGGGCAAAAGGGATTTAATGGTGTCGCCATTCTTGCGCGCGGCGGCGACCCGGTTGAGCGCCAACGTGGGCTGGACGGCGATCCCGAGGATGAACATAGCCGTTATCTCGAATGCGACGTGAACGGCCTGATCATTGCCTCGATTTATCTGCCCAATGGCAATCCTCAGCCGGGGCCGAAGTTTGATTACAAACTGCGCTGGATTGATCGACTAGCCAACCGCGCGCGCCAGCTTCTTGCCGAGGAAGAGCCAACCGTGCTGGCGGGTGACTATAATGTTATCCCCAATGACGAAGATACTTATTCGGTTCGGGCGATGGAGGAAGACGCGCTGATGCAGCCGCAGAGTCGGGCAGGGTATCGCGCTTTGCTGTCACAAGGGTGGACCGACGCGCTCCGGACGCGACATCCAAACGGGGGCGTCTGGACTTTTTGGGATTATCAGGCAGGCGCTTGGCAACGTGACGCCGGTTTTCGCATCGATCATCTCCTGCTCAGCCCGCAAGCGGCGGACCGTTTCGTTGATGCAGGGGTCGACAAGGCCTATCGCGGGCGCGAAAAAGCGAGCGATCATGCGCCGACCTGGGCGGTCTTGCGGGTATCATAGGTGCAGGGCCGGAGTGCGATGTCGATTTCTTGAGATCGCCGGATGGACGCTGATTTCCTCCCAGGTTCCGGACAAGCGAAGGAGCGGCCCTATTGGATACGCAGCCTGGCGCCGGGGTCGCGTTTTTATTGAACCGCGCCTGGTCTGACGGGCGCATGGTAATCCGCAGATGGACTTCGGCGGTTACCCGTATCAAGGGTAATTGCGGCGCTTCAGATATAGGTGAGGCGTCGCACCGCTTTGGTTGGGTGATCGGGTGATTGGGTAATCGGGTGATCGGCCGCGTCGGCGATGCCGCTACAGCTTCTTGACGTAAATCTGATAAACCTTGTTGACCGAACCGTTGATCGTCTCGGCGATCGACTTCATGCCTTGATTGTCGTCAAGGACCCAACCAATCTCGCCTCGCACGGCACCAAATTTCGTGACGGCGTCGCGGCGGATAAATTCGATCATCATGAACGCCAGCTGGCTTGCCATCCGCGAGGATTGCAGACGCGTGACGACCCCCATTAATGGCACACGCATCGTGCGCGCCTTTGGCCGACGCATCCACAAAAGCAACTTGAGCCAGCCAAAGGGGAACAGCGACCCATTGAACGGCGCGATCACCTCATTGACGTCGGGTAGCGTGATCATGAAGGCGACGGGCTCGCCATCTAACTCGGCGATCCGAATGAGGTCTTCGAAAACAATGGGTTTCAACTTTTTTCCGACATCGTCAATTTCAGGCTGCGTCAGTGGCACGAAGCCCCAATTGTCGGCCCAGGCCTCGTTGAGGATCGACAAAATAATCTCCGCCTCTGCGGCAAATTTGGCTTTATCGACGCGACGAATACGAATGCGCGGATTCTTCTCTCCCATGGCCACAATCCGCTCAACCAGCGGCGGAAAGCCCGTCGTTATGCCCAGATCATAGGTCAGCAGCTGCTTGATCGGATCATACCCTGCCGACTCGACCCAGGCCTGATACGCGGCATTATGGTGGCCCATCATGACGGTTGGTGGATGATCATGGCCTTGGATCAGCAAGCCCGGTTCTTCCCAGATGGACAGGCTGACCGGGCCGAGCGCACGGGTCATTCCCTCGTCGCGCAGCCACTCCTCTGCGGCGTTGATCAGCGCATGCATGGCCTCAGCATCGGTCGCCTCGAGTAGCCCCCAAAAGCCGGTGCCGGGGCCAAAGCCGTTGGCCGCGGGCATGGTCAGCGCAAGTGTGTCAATATGCGCGGAGATCCGTCCCACAAATTTTCCGTCGCGTGAGGCGATAAACAGCTGGGCACGAGCATGGCTAAACCAGCCATTTTTTTTCGGATCAATCATGCCAGCGGCTTCGTTACGCAACGGAGCGACCCAGTTGGGCACGTCGCGGTTAAGCGTATAAGCGAGTTCGATAAATGCTTGGCGATCCGCCTTGGTGTTTACTGGACGGATGGTGGTGTTTTGGCTGGCCACGGGTGTCCCTATTATCACAACAGCAGAGGCAATCCGTGCTCCGCTGGCTGCTGTCAAGCATCCACCCGCCGGGAACGCAACAGCCGCGACCGGGTTTTGCCACCATAATGCCACGATCTTTTGTCAGGAGACGCTATGGCCATTGCAATTTCTTTTGATCCGCGGGAAGCTACTTCCCGTTTTGTGGCGCTCACCCGGAGCCGTCATGCACGCATTGCAGACGATATGGCGATGCTGCGCACGGCTGCTGCACTGACGCGTGATTTGAATTCGCCTCGTCCGGAGGTTTATTGGGTCGATCTGGTTACATCTTGCCTTGTCGGCTATACCGCATTGGCGCTGGCAATGTCGCTTGCGTCGCCCGTATTAGCGGTCATCGCTGGGGCGGTGGCGATCCTGGCCCTGTATCGCGCGGGCAGCTTCATTCACGAACTGACGCATATCAAGCACAGCGCGGTCGCCGGTTTTCGGCTTGGCTGGAACTTGTTGATCGGCATTCCGATGATGGTCCCGTCATTCATGTATGAGGGCGTGCATAATTTGCACCATGCGCGGACTCGGTATGGCACACCCGATGATCCCGAATACCTGCCCCTTGCCTTGATGAAGCCGTGGTCACTCCCGCTCTTCATCGGTGCGTCGCTGCTTGCGCCAATTGCGTTGCTTATCAGATTTGCTGTGCTGTCGCCGCTGGCGGCGCTGTTTCCTTCGGTGCAGACGGTGGTTGTGGCCCGCTATTCAGCGCTTTCGATCAATCACGCCTTTTCGCGCCGCGCTCCTGAAGGCGCGCTTTGGACGCAGTGGCAGCTATCGTCGGCAGTGACGAGCATCTGGGCGATTGCCTTGTTGGCTATGGTGGCGACGGGCGTGGTGCCGCTTCGTGCGTTTTTAATATTTCTTGCTGTTGGTTCCGGCGTTGCTGTCATCAATCAAGTGCGGACGCTCGTTGCGCATTTGTGGGAAAATGATGGCGAGGTCATGACCGTGACGGCGCAGTATCTGGATAGCGTCAACGTGCCGCCACCGGCGCTCTTGCCGGTGCTTTGGGCACCGGTTGGCCTGCGCTATCATGCCTTGCATCATCTGCTGCCGGGGTTGCCGTATCATGCGCTCCCGGAGGCGCATCGTCGGCTGAGCAAGGCCTTGGGCGCAGCATCACTCTACCAACGCGCTAATTATCGCGGGCTTTTTGGCCTAGTTGATCGAATTATCCGCAGTACGATGTTGCGTTAAGGCGTCCGCTGCGGCTTACTCTTCTGTACGCACCAACACGAATTCGCCAATCAGCAGGAACAGTAAAAACGGTGCCCACGCAGCAAGGCTGGGCGGGTAGGCGCCCAAATTGCCCATAGCAAGCGCGAAACTATCCGCGACGAAATAGGCAAAACCTAGTGCCATACCGAGCACCGCGCGGACGAACAATTTCCCTGATCGGGCGACACCAAAGGCGGCAACCGCGCCCAATAAAGGCATCAACAGGGCGGAGAGCGGCCCAGAGATTTTGTGCCACAGCGCCCCTTCCAGCGCCTTTGTGGGACGGCCTGCAGTTGCCAAATCACCAATCGCCTCCTGCAGAGCGCCGAACGACATCCCTTCAGCATCGATATTGCCCAGCGTAAACTGATCGGGGCGGACACCTTGCCCAACCGTGATTGCGCCAAGCTTCTGCCGACGCCCGGAGGCGACATCAAATCGCGAAGCATCCTCAAGCCGCCAGCCATCGCCGTCACGTCTGGCACGCGGTGAGGAAATGACCGAAACGGTCATGCCCTCGCGACGATCGAAGACCGTAATGTT
>Ga0163144_10018397_pt1 | contig 14137 bp, 10 predicted proteins | sample OliLak19BULKMAT1_FD_123175 | JGI IMG/M metagenome (GOLD analysis project Ga0163144, IMG submission 123175) | Freshwater microbial mat bacterial communities from Lake Vanda, McMurdo Dry Valleys, Antarctica - Oligotrophic Lake LV.19.BULKMAT1 | ecosystem: Environmental > Aquatic > Freshwater >... | reverse complement strand
CGCCCCCACCCTACCCAATAATCTTCCGCCTGTGCGACACATAGTCCCACAGCACGTAGCGATCAACGTCGTTGCCCGCCGTGAAGAACACGCGCCCGCCGGTCTGTTCTGCGATGGTGCGGGCGAAGGCGACGTCTTCGCTGGTCTGGGCCCAGTTGGGCAGCAGAAAGATGTTGATCGTGATGCCGTCGCGCTTGCAGGCCAGCGCCTCGCGCAGCGTCGCCTCCTCGGTGCGCGGGTCCGGCGGGTAGAGCATGAAGAGTTCCGAGCCTTCGAAGTGGGCGGTGGGCAGCCCGTCGGTGAGCAGGATGACCTGGCGGTTCGGCGTATCCTGCGCGCTGAGCATCTGTCGCGCCAGCCGCAACGCGTGCTGAATATTCGTAAAATGCGGGGGCAACTGCATCTCCGAAATCTTCGGATCGCTCATGTCCGCCTTCAGGCGCACCACCGGGTTCCGGATCGTGACCGGCTTGGGCATGAGCTCGATGATCTCGCTGCTGCGCCGGATCTTGGCGATGGTGTACATCTCGACGAACGACAGAAAGTCGCCCGGATACTCTCGCCGGATGAGGCCGTCCAGCGCCAGCGCCATGCGCTTGCAGTTCAAGTACTGCCCGTCGTTGCGCATCGAGCCTGACATGTCCAGTAGCACCGCCGTGGCGCACTTGGGGTTGTTGCGCGTGCGATGAATCTCCATGTCCATCGGCAGCATCCGCACCTTGACCCGTGACTCCGCGCCACCCGCCGCGCTGCCACCGCTCGCGCCCGCCGTTCCGATATCGCGCCCGGGCTCAATCCCTCTCTCGCGCAACAGCGCGTTCACAAAGCTCTGCGGCGCATCCAGGTTCGCAATCGAGTCCCCAAACTCAAACGGCTTCGTCCTCGCAAGCTCCACCGCCCCGTCAATGCTCACCGGCCCCTCATGTCGCCCGCTCCGCGCCGCCTCCAGCGACGAGAAAATCTCCTGCAGCAGCTTCCCCTGGAAAACCCGATACGCCTTCGGCGTCAACCGGTACCCATCGGCGCTCTGCTCCAGACCCTGCTCCTCCGCGATCTGATTCAGGTACTCCTCGATCTGCTTCGCATAATCCCGGAGCTGCTGCACGTCCTGCTCCTGCGCAAATCGCGACAGCTCCTCCATGTCGATGATCGCCGGCTTGGCGTTCTTCATCGCTTCGCGAAGCTGCTCCAGCAACTTGTCGATCGCCTCGAGCTCTTCTTTGAGTTGCAGCGCCCCGGGCGTGTCGGTCGCCTGCGTGCCGATGAACGCGTACTTGGAGTCCAGATCCTCGACCTGATACTTGTCGCCCAATCGCTGCATCAGCCCCAGCAACTGCTCGTTCATCGGGCTCTTCTCGCCCCCAGTCAAGTACCACAGATCCTCGAGCTCCGCCAGTTGCTCCTCGCGCACCGCGCGCTCAAACACCTCGCGATACTTCTTCGGCGGCGTGATCTCCTTCGCCGCACCGCGCACCCGCCGCTCGCTATCGCGCACCGCCGACTTCACCTCGTACGTCTCCAGGATCTTCCGCTTGCGCTCCTCCAGCATCGCGATCATCGAATCCAGCGCCGGACCCATCCCCGCAAACTGCGAGATGTCCAGCTTCACCGCGTTCGCCAGCTCCTCCGGCGTAAACCGCCGCATCGAGCCATGACGCATCATGTGCTCCATACCCAGCGACGCCAGATCCGGCGGCGGCGTAGTCGGCGACGGAAAATCCTTCGGGTCGTACCGCTGATACGAGTGCACCAGCCCGCCCAGCATCTGCCTCGATCCGGGATCCGACTGTCCCGCTCGCCGCTCGCCATTTCCACGAGTCACTTCATCCTTCGCCATCATCGCCTCCCGCGCGCTCACCGCCGCATTTGATCGCGAAGCCGCGCCGTGACACCTTCAATATTCAGTCCGCCCTTCGCGCGTCATGCCCCGCTTCACGTCTCAAACATCACCCGCCCATTCCGCACCGACCGGCTGATCTTGTCGCTCGACCACAGCCCCGCGAGCACAAACTCCACGCAACTCGCCCGCACCGCCTCGTCCGCCGCCGCGTTCATCTCAAACGCCTTGGCCCAGATCGGCGGCACGCGCTTCACCCGCTCGGCATAGTGCTTACTGGGCAGCATGTCCCCCACTTCGATCTTCACGCCCTTCGCAAAGATCTCGGAGATCTCGCCCAAGCCATGCTCGTCGACATATTCCTTGAACACATCACGAATCGCCTCGGCGAAGATCGCCTCCAGCGCCTGCTTCTCCGTGAGCTGGTGGCTGCTCATCAAGTCCAACTCCACCTTGCCCACCGCCGACGTCTGGTAATGCGCCAAATCGCTGATCCGCGCCACGCTCGGCCGCTCGTTGAGCCGGATGCCGCGCTGGCGGGCGCTGGCGACCATCGTGCGGAAGTTGGCGATGCTGAAACGCGCCGACACGCCCGACGCGTGGTCAACGTACTTGCTCTTGCGCGCCACCACCGACATCTGCTCCACGATCTCCTTCATGAACCGCGGCACCATCACCGGATACGCCCCACCAAGCCCCCCGCCCCCGCCACCATCAGCCTCCGAGCCCACCGCTTCGCGCTCGGTGATCTCAATCCCCGCGTCGCGGCTCAGCGGATAGTGCGTTTGAATGGTCGAGCCGATGCGGTCCTTCAACTGCGGGATGACCTTGCCCGACCGGTTGTATGTCGATGGGTTGGCGGAGAAGAGCACCGCCACATCGAGGTCAAAGCGAACGGGATAGCCGCGGATCTGCACGTCGCGCTCTTCGAGAATGTTGAACAGGCCGACCTGCACGCTGTCGTCAAGGTCGGGCAGTTCGTTCATCGCAAAGATGCCGCGATGCATGCGCGGGATCAGCCCGAAGTGCAGCGAGTCCTCCGCGGACATGCTCACGCCCATCGCCAGCTTGGACGGGTCAATCTCGCCGATGATGTCCGCGAACTTCGTCCCCGGCGCCAGGCGCTCGGCATATCGATCATCACGCGACCACCACCTGATCGGCACATTCTTCGGCGCCGCGCCGGCAACCAGCGCCTTGCCCGCGGAGGTGATCGGGTGAAGCGGGTCCTCGTGGACCGGCGAGCCGGGGATGTCGAGGTAGGGCGTCCACTCGTCCAAGAACCGCGGCAGCAAACGCATCAGCTTGCTCTTACCCTGACCCTTCTCCCCCAAAAATAAGATGTCATGCCCAGCTAAAATCGCGTTGACCAGCTCCGGCAGAACGGTGTTCTCATACCCCGTAATCCCGGGGAACAACTCGTCCACGCCCGCGGCTCGCGCCAGAGCGGCTGTCAGATTCTCGCGCATCTCGGCTTTGACAGACCGAGACTTCCAGCCCGACGCAATCAGACCTTCCAAGTTCGACGCACGCGTATCACCCATGCTTGAATCACCTCGCAGAAGCCTCGGATCCCGACAACGAGAACAGTTCGGACGCCCGCACTCCGAGGACGCCGATTCCCTCACAAATCCAAAAAATCATCGCCAGACCCTCAGAGGACCGAAGCGAAGTGAGCTTACGTCGCTCTCCCCGAATGCGTGCGGGATGAACACCGAAACACACTCAAGCACTCCCCGAGCATCACTCCCGCGCGCCAGAAAACGACGCCCGCCACAATCTCCTCCGCACAATCCCTTGGCCAGTATGAAGAGTTTGCAACCTGACGGGCCTTATCCGGAATACCGAGAAGGCCCAGACCGGGCTCCCGGCATCACTGCGCGCCCGTCCGGGCAGCCTCCTCATAAGAGGTTTCTCCCCTCCCAAGCGGATTGACCTCAATCGGCTTCTGCCCACCGCACTGCCCGTCCCGCCTCAGCTCTCCCATCGCCTCTGCCTTTTTCACTCTCTGAAAGGTCGCTCATGAAGTCTCGTCCTGCGGTTGTCGCTCTGTTAATCGCCTCCGGTTCCATCCTCGGGCTCGCAAACGCCGATGACAAGGGGCCGACTCCCGCCGTCCCGCCGACGCCCACCCGTACCCAGCCGCCCACACCCATGGCAGCCCTCCCCGATCCCGCTGCCCCCATCCCCTCGGACCCCACGCTCATCCACGGCGAGCTGGACAACGGCCTCAAATACATCATCAAGCCCCACAACAACCCCGACGGACGCGCCAGCGTCTGGATGCGCATCGGCTCAGGCTCGTTCAACGAACTCGATTCCACCCGCGGCATCGCCCACTTCCTCGAGCACATGGCCTTCAACGGCTCGGAAAACTTCCAGCCCGGCACCGTCATCAACTTCTTCCAGAGCTTGGGCCTCCAGTTCGGGCGAGATCAAAACGCCTACACCAGCTTTGACGAAACCGTCTACCAGCTCGCGCTGCCGGACAACAGCACCGAAACGCTCGACAAGGCCCTCACCTTCATGAGCGACGTCAACGGCCGCCTCCTCCTCAGAATCGACGAGATCGACAGCGAGCGCGGCATCATTCAGGAAGAACGCCGCACCCGCCTCGGCGCCGGCCAGCGCATCCAGGAATACATCTTCGAGCGCCTCGCCCCCGAGTCCACCTTCGGCCGCCGCCTCCCCATCGGCACCGTCGAGACCATCAAGTCCGTCACGCGCGAGGACTTCCTCAAGTACTGGAGCACCTACTACGTCCCGTCGAACACCACCGTCGTCGTCGTTGGCGATGTTGACCCGGGCCTCGCCCGGGAACGCATCAAGCTGAAGTTCGGCTCGCTCAAGAAAGCGCCAAAGCCCGCCGACCTTGTCGTGGGCGTCAAGCCCAGCGAAGGCCTGCGGTCCATCGTCGCCACCGATGCCGAGCTCAAGACCGGCTCCATCTCGCTGACGCGATTCTCCGCCGCACGCGGCCCGTCCCTCACCATGGCCGACGCCCGGCGCGATTACATCGATCTCATCGGCACCTGGGCCTTCAACCGTCGCATCGCGACCGATCTCGAAAAAGGCCAGGGCCGCTTCCTTCAGGCCAGCGCCAGCATCGGTGATTTCTTCCGCACAGCTCTGTCATCTGACCTTCGCGTCAGCGGCAAGCCCGAACTCTGGCGCGAGATGCTCGCGGACCTCGGCGTCGCCGTCCAGCGCGCCCGCATCCACGGCTTCACCGATCAGGAAATCGCCGACGCAAACGAGGCGTTGATCTCCGGCGCCGAGGAAGCCGTGAAGTCCGAGTCTACGCGCCCGGCTCAGGTCTTCCTCCGTCGCATCACCGGCGGCGTGAATGACGGTGAGCCCATCACCTCCGCCGCGCAGAACCTCTGGATCCTCCGCACCGTGCTCCCCACGATCAGCCCGAAGGAAGTCAGCGAGACATTCACTAAGAACTTCGACCCCTCCGCGGGCGTGTTCATCGCGCAGATTCCCAGCACCGTCAGCGTGCCCAGCGAAGCCGAACTCGTGGACCTCGGTCGCAAGGCGTTCGATGTCAAGCCCGCGAAGCAGGACAGCGTCGTCCGCGTCGACTCCCTGCTGAAGCAGGCCCCGACGCCCGGCAAGATGGTTGAAACTATCACCCACAGCCCGACAGAAGTCACCAGCGCCTGGCTCAGCAACGGCGCCCGCGTCCACATGCGCCACGTTGATCAGCGCAAAAACGAAGTCAGCATCATCATCACGCTCGCCACCGGCGAGATCCTGGAGACCGCGCAGAATCGCGGCATCACCAGCGCCGCCGCCCTCGCATTCTCCCCCGCCTCCCAATCCACCAGCACCCTCAGCCCCACGCAGATCCGCGAGTTCATGACCGGCAAGAAGGCCTCGGTCAGCGGCGGGCTCAGCGGCGACGACAGCGTCACCCTTGGCATCAGCGGCTCGCCCGAAGGGCTCGATACCGCCCTCCAGCTTGCCCACCTCCTGCTGACAGACCCCAAAGTTGACGCCAACGCGCTAACCCGCTGGAAGGACCGCCAGTCGCAGGGCATCCAGATGCGCAAGAGCCAGCCCGGCGGCGTGCTTGGCGAAGCCCTGGCCGAAGCGATCTACCCCGCCGGCGAACTGCGAACCCGCCCGCTGGAGCAGGCAAACATCGACGCCATCACGCTCGAAGCAGCGCAGAAGTGGCTGACCTCCACGATCATCAACGCGCCGATGGAAGTCACCATCGTCGGCGACTTTGACCAGCAAAGCACCGCGGATCTCGTGCAAAAGTATCTCGGCTCGCTCCCCACGCGCCCGCGTATCAGCAGCACGTTGCACGCCGCGCTCCGCAAGATCGAGCGACCCAAAGGCCCGATCGCAGTCACACGCACGCTCAAGACGCAGACGCCGCAGGCGGTGGTGGTCGACGGCTTCTTCGGCGCCGACTACACCAACGTCGCAGACGTCCGCACGCTCCAGATGGCGTCACGAATCTTGAGCACCCGCATGGTCAAGACCGTCCGCGAAGAACGCCAACTGGTCTACTCGATCAGCGCATCAAGCCGCCCGTCGCAGGCCTTCCCGGGTTACGGCGTGTTCACCGCTCAGGCGCCCACTGACCCCTCAAAGGCCGAGGCGCTCCCCGCGACACTCGAAGAGCTCTACGCGGAGTTTGCCAAGACCGGCCCCACGATGGACGAACTCGAAGTCGCCCAGCGCCAGCTCGACAAGCTCCTCGAAGAAGAAATCAAGAAGCCCGACTTCTGGAGCGGCCGCTTGAACTCCATCGATTATCGCGGCAGCTCGCTCGACGACATCGTCACCATCCGCTCCTTCTACGCCGCCCTCACGCCCGACAAGGTGCGCGAGGTGTTCGCCAAGTATTGCAAGCCAGACAACCGCTTCCGCGTCACGGTGATCCCCGAAGCGACGCCGAAGAACTGATCCCAGCCTCCTTGGCCAGGCGTGAACTGGGGAAGCGCGCCCCGCCTCCCCGCCATCGCCAATCGCAGCGAAGACTTGAACCACATGCCCCGGCTCTCACGAGCCGGGGCTTTTCATTGAACACTGGCCAAGGCCCCTCACGCGCTCGGCGTACGCGTGGCGTTGTCCTCGTCCACGTCCAGGAACTCGCGTACGAAACTCGGCGTGTCCCAGGTGTAGCGCTCGAGAGCCGTCGCGCGAGCAATCTGGCCCATCGCCTGGCGGCGCCGCGGATCAGTCGCCAGCGCAGCCATGTGGGCCGCGAGCTCGTCGACGCTCGTGAACGTGACGCCCCCGCCGGGCTCGACCTTCTCGCTCAGGACGCCGATGTCGCGCACGACCGAGGGCAGGCCGGTGAGCATCCCTTGCACCAGCGCCAGGCAGAATGTCTCGCTTCGCGACGTGACGAGCATGACGTCCATCTGCCGTAGAAACGCGGGGATCTGATCCATTGGCATCCAGCGGTACGCCGTCGCGCCCTCCGGCAAATCCGCCGCTCGCGGCGGCCGGCCAAAGCCCGCAAGATGCAACCGGCAACGCGCCCGCACTTCCGCCGGCAATCGCGCAAACGCCTCCAGCGCGCTGGGCACGTCCTTCATCGCGGTGTCTAGCGCTCCAAGCATCACAAAGTGAACCAGCCCGTCCGCGGTTCGCTCGCCAACGCTCGGAGGAAAGAAATGCGCGTGGTCCACCTCGCCGAACCGGATCACGCACGGCTGAGGCAGATCGCGCGGGAACATGCACTCCACATTAACGCCCACCGCCAGCGTCCGCGCCCCGGCGCGGCGCACAAAGTCGTTCATTCGCGCTTTCGGATAGCGGTGCGCCATCACCACCACCCGCCGAAAGATCCCGAGCCGGTACATCGCGCCCGCACCAGTCGCCAGCCCTTCGCCAGCATTACCGATGTACGCCGCGTGCCACCGCCGCCCACGCAGCGCCAGCAACGCCGCCAGCCACAGCGAGTTCCACAGCGGCTTGCGCAGCGTCGGCGTCCAGATCATCTCCACGCCCGGCCCGCGCGACCGATTCGCCGGCACTCGCAAGTCGCCCAGCAACTCTCCCAGCCGCGGCTTCCACGACGACTCCGCCGGCACCGAGACTCGGAACCCCAGTTGAACGAGCTGGCGAATGAGCTGAACATCAAAGACCTGCACGCCCCGAACATGCTTGTGGACGCGGTAGGACAAGAAGCCCGGTGCAAGATACAACAGCGAGCGGTCGCGATGTCCCACCACCTCGCCAGAGTCCGGCGCAACAGCCCACACCTGCGCCAGCGGCGCGGCGTGCGAGCCCGAGTCGCCGCGCGGGGCGGGGGTGCCAAAGGCAGCGGGATCGCTCGGTAGCAAGTGTGACATCGGGTATGAAAAAGGCAGGCGATCGGCCTGACCGGGTCCGCGACATATTGAAAACCGCGCTCGACGAAGCCAGTCGCAGCCAATCAACCAAGAGCCGCCGCGCCCGCGATGATCTCGGACAGCTCCGTCGTAATCTGTGCCTGGCGAGCGCGGTTGTAATCACGCGTGTACAGCTTGCGCATCTTGCCGGCGTTGTCCGTCGCCGCCTTCATCGCCACCATTCGCGCCACATGCTCAGAAACGATCGCGTCGTTGAACACCTGGAACAGCGTCGCCTTGACGGTCTCCGGAAGCAAGTCACCTAGCAGCCCTTCAGCCGGGGGCGAGAAATCGTAATCAACCACGCTGCCGACCCCCGCACCCTGCGCCCCGCCAGCGGGCGTCGCAACAGTCTTCTTCTCCACCGGCTTCAGCGGGAGCAACTGCAGAACCTCGGGCATCTGGCGGCCCGCAGAGACGAACCGCATGTACACCACGCGCACTGACGACAGCTCCCCCGCGACGAAGCGCACCATGTAGTCCTCAGCCAGGCGGGCGATCACGTCGAACGCCGGCTTATCGCCAATCGAGTGCGTCTTGGATACCTGCACGTTGTTGTACTTCAGGAATCCCGCGCCCTTCTTGCCGACCAGCTCGATCACGCCGCCAGCGTCGGGGCGCGCCGATTGATGAGCGCGAATGTGCTGCATGAAGGTGCGAAGGATTGAGCCGTTGTACGGGCCGCAGAGCCCGCGGTCGCTGGTGATCACGAGCGTAAGTTCGGCAGCCTTCTGTTCCGCCTTGGCACCCTCGACAGGCCCGCCCATCAGCGGGTGCTTGACCTCGCCAGCGGTCCCCGCCAGTTCGGTCACAAGGTTGAAGAGCCCCTCGGTGTACGGCTTGGTCGCAGTCGCCGCCGCGGCGGCGCGGGCAAACTTGCTGGTCGCAATCATCTGCATCGTCTTGGTGATGCGACGGATGTTGCCGACCGCCTTGATTCGCTTCTTGATCTCGCGTGTCTTGGCCATAGGGAGGCAAGGCTAGGCCGGGGCGCGGCTGATGTGAAGGGACGATCAATAGCCGCTTGACCGCAGCAGCGTCTGAAACGACTCACCAAAGACAAAGTTGCCCGACGGGAAGTCGCGCCCCGCCTGGCCCCCGGCGCCCATGTTGTTGTCCAGGTGGCTGAACATCATCTCGACAGTCCCCACCGGCTGCCAACCCGCGGGTGTGCCGGACGCGATACTCGCACGATGGTCGTCTCCGTGACGCATCAGGTCAATCGTGCCCTTGACCGTCGCGCCCATGGCGTCCATACGCTCGATCGTCGCGGTATACCGCAGCGTGTCTCCCGGGATCGCGTCACGCAGCAGCTCCACGCGGCTGATCTTGGCCAGCACAACATTGAGCCTGAAGCCCTCCGCATGCCCCACCAGGATGCCGCCGGTCTGCGCCATCCCCTCGATGATGAAGCACGCGGGCATGACCGGGCACGCCCCCAGCCCCCGCGCGCCGTCCGCGCCAAAGTGGTCCTGCAAGTGCTCCTCAGCCAGCGAGACGTTCTTGATCGCGACCAGCTTCTGCGACGCCACCAGCTCAACCACCCTGTCGATCCACATCCAGCGCATGCTCAGCCCAGCTTCTTTTCGACGAACCGGACAATCGTGTCAACCGTGAACAGCTCAGCGACCTTGTTGAGCGATGGGTCCTTCTCCCACGTCGAAAAGTCCACGTGAGGCAATCGCGCCTTCAGCGCCGCGATGCCGTCGCTTGTCACCTTGCCCGCCTGTACGTACTTCGGATCTTGGGCGACGTTCTCCGGGAACAGCTCGCCCTGCTGGATCTTGAAGCCGAACGCCTGCTCCAGCTTGAACACGATGTCAAGAAAGTCGATCGACTCGGCACCCAGATCGCGAACCAGCGACGCATTGAGCGTGACCTCGTCCTCGTCAACCGCGAGCGCATCGACCAGCACCGTGCGAACTTTCCCCAAAATCTCGTCACGAGTCATAACAAGCACCTTTCATCCACGGACGCCGAAGACCCGCGAGCCTCATCGGCACGCAATCTCAAGCCCACCGTATCAAGAGAAACCCTCAGAACATGGCGGGCCGATGATAGTGCCCGCTCGCGTTGATTTCTCCGGCTCACCTCGACGCGCTCACGTTGACACCGCCCCCGACTCAACACGTAGCGCCCGCAGCACGAATCGCCCCGCAACCGCCACCGCCGGCTCACCCGCCGCATCCAGCACCGCCGCGCCCCCAGGGCCGATCAGCGTCGCCTCGCCCTTGAACTCAATCGCCAACGCGTCGATCTCACACTTGTGCAGCGCGACGCTCACGCGGATCGAGTACCCGGGCCTCACAAACGTCCCATACTTCAGCGCCCGAACCGTCCCCAATACCAGCCGGCGCGCCGGACGCTTCGCCTCCACATCACTGGCATCCACCAGCTCTCGCGCCGCCTGCACCATCGACTCCAGCATCAACACGCCCGGCAGCACAGGAAACCCCGCGAAGTGGTCTTGCAGATACTCCTCCGCCAGCGAGACCTGCTTGATCGTCAAAATGCTTGTGGCCGTGCGCTCGAGCACCGCGTCCACCAGGTTGAAGTGCATGAGGCGAGTCTATCGCCAGCGCGCCGCCCGTACCATCGCCCGTGCCCCCGGTCTTCGAGCCATCGCTGTGCGTCCGCCACTGGGACTGGTCCGAGACCTCCCAAGTCGTCTCACTCTTCACCCGCTCCCGCGGCGTCGTTCGCGTCCTGGCCAAAGGCTCCAAACGCCCCGGCACCCCATACAGCGGCGGCGTCGAAGCGCTCACCCTCGGCGACGCGGGCATCGTCTTCAAATCCTCCAGCGACCTCTCGCTCCTGACCGAGTGGGACCTGCGCGATCCGATGCTCCACCTGCGCTCAAGCCTCGGCGCATTCCACGCCGCCCACTTCATCGCAGACACCATCCGACACCTGATCATCGACGCCGACCCCCACCCGGTGCTCTTTGATCGCAGCGTCGACGCGCTGAAGCAACTCGCCAGCCCAACCCGCGTCGTTCACGCCGTGCTCGCACGGTTTCAGTGGGCAGCCCTGGTCGAAGCCGGCTACAAACCCGAGCTGCTCGTTGACGTCAGCACGCGCCAGCCCCTCCCCGATGACGCCGAAGTCGCGTTTGATCCCGCCTTGGGCGGCGCGACATCGCAGGGCGTCCCCGGCGCATGGCGGCTCAGTGCCGCAACGCTTGATGTCCTCCGCCGACTCGATGCATCCGAGCCCACGCGCCGCCGGGCGCCAGCCGAAAGCGTCGAGCGTGCCAGCCGGTTCCTCGCAGCGTACACCCGCTGGCTGGTCGGACGCCCGCTCCCCACTGCGGCGCTCGTGTTCCCGGACCATGCTCCCGTCGCACCCCTAACACTCGACGCCCGAGAAGCTGCCACGCCGTCAGGCCGATCGCCCCGCCCATGAAGTCCTCGTGCGCGCAGGTCGATACCCCCTGAGAAGGAACGTTCACCGCGCCCTCTCACCGTCCCGTCGCATGAACCCAGAAACTCTCGAAAAAGTGCTCTCTTGTAAGACGCTGCCCAGCCTGCCGGCGGTGGCCTTGATGGTCATCGAGCTGACGCAGGACAACAAGGTTCGCACCGCCGAACTCGCCGCGGCCATCACCAACGACCAGGGCCTCTCCGCGAAGCTGCTCCGCACCGTGAACTCCTCGTTCTACGCGCTCCGAAAGCCCTGCACGTCGATCCAGCAGGCGATCGTCATGCTGGGCTTCAACGCCGTAAAGACATTGGCGCTCGGCTTCTCGCTGGTGAGCTCGATCGCTGAGGAGCGCGACACAACGTTCGACTATCAGGCATACTGGCGCCGCGGGCTGCTTTCAGGTGTCGCCGCCAAAGTCTTCGCCCGTGCCACCGGCAATCACTGCGAGGAAGAGTGCTTTCTGGGCGGGCTGCTTCAAGACATCGGCATGATCGCGATGCACCGCGCTCTGGGCGAGGAGTACGCCCGCGTCCTGGCCCAGGCCGCCGGCGATCATCGTCAACTCATCCGCTATGAACTCGCCGACCTCGAACTCTCGCACGCGGACGTTGGCGCCATGCTCGCCACCCGCTGGAAGCTGCCTCCCTTGCTCGCGCTGCCGATCCGTTATCACGAGCGCCCCAGCGCCGCGCCCGCCGAGTGCCTCGAAGTCTGCAAGGCCGTGGGCCTGGGCAACGTCGCCGCCGATCTGCTGGGCAGCGAAGAGCCCGGCCTCGTGCTCAAGCGGCTCTACACCAAGGCCCAGGAACTGGGCGGGCTCTCGAACACCGACGTGGACACCGCGATGAAAGCCGTGCAGATGGGCGTGAAGGAAATCGCGCATCTGCTAAATCTCGACATCGGCCAGATCCAAGATTCGCAAGAAGTTATCGCGAAGGCCAACCGCCAGCTCGCCGCCATCCAGGTCCCCTTCGCCGACGACACCCCCACCGAGTGCGGCCCGATGGCCGACCCCGAGACCGGCGTCTCCAACCGGCTCACGTTCAACCAAAACCTGGTCACCGCGTTTGCGCAAAGCGAAGACCCATTTGGCGATCCGTTCTCACTGGCAATCCTGCACGTGGACGATGCCCAGGAACTCCGAGCGCTCCATGGCGAGGCCTACGTCTCGACGCTCTTTGCCAACATCGGCCGGATGCTCAAGTCCCACTTTGACGAAACGAATCTGCTGGTCTGCCGCTACGACGACCTGCGCTTCGGCGTCATCATGGCACGCACCGACCGCTCGATGGCATCGAAAATAATCGATGGCGCACGCGCCCGAATCGCCGCCGCCCCCGTCAACTGCCAGCCGGTCGGCCTGGTCTCCACCGCAATCGCAGTCACGCTCAGCGCAGGCGTCTGCTGCCGCGACACGCTCACGCGATCCCGAATCTCATCTCCGGACGACCAGATCGATCTGGCCATGCGCGCTGTTGACGCCGCCATCCGCGCCGGCGGCGGCTGCAGCCGCGTCTACGCTCCGCGCGCCGCCGCCTAAACGTCCAACCACCTCACGCCGGCAGCATCGTCCCGATCGTCCGCGGCGCCCGCTCGCTCATCGGCATCTCCGCCAGCACCCGGCGCACGTCCTCAACGCTCACCAGCGCGATCGCCTCGAGTTCTTCCTGAAGCGACCGCCGCGTCCCGCTCACCAGCCACTGCCGCCCGATCCGATGCATCCGACCCTCCGGCTGCTCGCCCGCAAGCGTCACACCCGTGGCGACCTTCGCACGCACCCGCCCGACATCCTCCGGCGTGATCGTCTCCGCCAGGCCCGCGATCTCCCGCTCAACCGCCTCCCACGCCTCCTCAAGCTTCTCCGGGTCGCAGACGATAAACGTGCGCATGTCGCCCACGCCGTCCTTCGGCTCGTACGAAGTGTCCGCCTCCTCCGCCAGCCCGGTCTCCACCAGCGCCCAGTGCAGCCGGCTGTTGTCCGCCCCGCCCAGCAACTGCGCCGCCACAAACGACGCGTAGCGACGCGCATCGGTCGCCGCCGGCCCCGCGCTCAGCATCACGCGATACGCGCGGCTCACCTTCGCGTCCCGCATCTCAAATCGCTTCGCCACCAGCCGCGGCACTTCATACCGCCGCTCGGCGCCCGTCTTGGCCCAGTGCCCACACGCCGCCTCCACCCGCTTCACCGCGCCGTCAAAGTCCACCTTCCCCGCCAGCGCCACCACCGTGTTGTCCGCGCTGTACCGATGATCAAAGTACGCCTGCATCGAATCGCGCTTCATCCCCGCGATCGTCTCCTTCGTCCCCAGAATGCGATACGCAAGCGGGTGCTCGGCGTAATGCTCCTCGATCGCGCGCTCGTACAGCCGAAATCCCGGGTCGTCCTCGTACATCGCGATCTCTTCCAGGATCACGCCCTTCTCAACGTCAAAGTCCGCCTCGCGAATCGCCGGGCGCATCATGTCCTGCAGCACGTCAAAGCCCTGCGCCAGCCGATCCGGCAGCATCGCCGCAT
>Ga0163144_10018395_pt1 | contig 14138 bp, 7 predicted proteins | sample OliLak19BULKMAT1_FD_123175 | JGI IMG/M metagenome (GOLD analysis project Ga0163144, IMG submission 123175) | Freshwater microbial mat bacterial communities from Lake Vanda, McMurdo Dry Valleys, Antarctica - Oligotrophic Lake LV.19.BULKMAT1 | ecosystem: Environmental > Aquatic > Freshwater > Lake... | reverse complement strand
TTTAATTGAAGAGTTAAATCGTTAATCTGTTGTTTATAAAATGCATCCGGATTCAATTTTTCTGCCATGCTGTAAAACTATGAAAGATGTGTACTGTCTATTCAGTTTTTGTGAAAGGCTTGTAAAAGCTGCTTTTCTTTGCCTTTCATGAGCAGAAATTAATGTATTTTTGCGGTCCGTTTATACATTGTACTTCTTACTTTGTACTTTGTATTTACAACTGGGGCTGCCTGGTTTTGACAGCATAGATCTTTGAAAGTGTAAGCATGCAGTGCGTTGGATAGTCAGCACTTTAATCTGAATATTCAAAAACTCAAATGGCAATACACAGTATGCCATGGCCGCTTAATCAGTGATTAGGTAGTCATTAGGGCCGCCGAACAGGTTGATCTGTTACCATGTTCTGCCGCCGACTCAAACACAAAACAGGTTGCTGTAACAGAAGGCTGTGACTGTTGCAAAAGATTATTCAGCTAAGTATTGCGTTGGTATGTTCATGTCCTGCGCAGTGCCGACAAACAATCATGAAATAAGCATGTAGAAAGCTTTTGCAGAATATGTTTGGACAGCGGTTCGAATCCGCTCAGCTCCACAAAAGGGCATTCAATAATTGAATGCCCTTTTTTATAACAAATGAATCTCTTTTATTGATACCTGCACACATCCGGCATATTTAAAAACTTTTGAAAACACCGTTCAATTTTGTACATGAGTAACCCAAGTGTTTACATGTAAGAATTCTTTAGCTTCATTTGGAGAACCGCAATACTTTTACAGTTTAATTATAAGCGAAATAACATACAATGAAACAAAAGGGAATTGTTTTTTTTATCATAACAATGCTGTTAGGCATCTGTTCATTCGCACAACGCAAACAGGTTAATATCGATAACAATTGGAAATTTGCTTTTGGTCATGCAGCAAATCCTGAGAAGGATTTTAACTACAGCATCAAAACCATCTTTTCAAAGTCAGGCGGAGCTTTTGGTACAGCCATCGATGCACGATTTAACGACAGCAGTTGGCGTACACTCAACCTGCCGCATGATTGGGCGGTGGAACTTCCATTTGCATTCGTCGATAATTTTGATGTGGAAAGTCATGGTTATAAACCGGTAGGTGGTTTGTTTCCTGCAACCAGTATTGGTTGGTACCGGAAACATTTCACAGTAGCGAAAGCAGATTCAGGTCGTCGTTTTCAATTACAGTTCGATGGAATTTTCCGTGATGCTAATGTTTGGGTCAACGGATTTTATCTCGGCAATAATAAAAGCGGATATGTAGGAGTGAATTATGATATAACGGATTTTCTCAACTACGATCGGAATAATGTGATTGCTGTTCGTGTGGATGCTACACAATATGAAGGTTGGTTTTATGAAGGTGCCGGTATTTACCGTCATGTATGGCTCAACAGTTATCCCAACACACATATTGCAACGGACGGTGTGTTTGCTTATGCAACTATTACTGGTAATAAAGCAACACTGAATGTAGAAACAACTATTGCAAATGAATACAGCAATGCAGGTAACTATTCTATCAATACATATTTAACAGATAGAAGTGGTGTGAAGATCGGTGCTGCTAAAGAAACTGCACTTGCAATCAATACCAACGAAGAGAAAATGGTTAAGCAGATCATCAATGTTGCAAACCCAACTTCATGGTCATTAGAGAATCCATATCTCTATCGTGTAATGGTGGAATTGAAACAAAATGGAATAGTGATTGACAGTAAGAAACTTCGTTTCGGGTTTCGCAGCATTGAAATTAAACCCAACGGTGTTTTCTTAAACGGAAAGCATATCAAAATTTTAGGAACAAACAATCACCAGGATCATGCAGGTGTTGGAAGCGCATTACCAGATTATTTACAATACTATCGCATCAGTTTATTAAAAGAGTTTGGTTCAAATGCTTATCGTACCAGCCACAATGCACCAACACCCGAGTTGTTAGATGCATGTGATAGTTTGGGTATGCTGGTGATGGATGAACAACGGCTACTTAACAGTGGTGCCGAGTATATGGATCAGTTTGAACGTTTGGTAAAACGTGACCGCAGCCGCACATCTGTTTTTATGTGGAGCATTGGCAACGAAGAAGGTTGGATCCATACCACATCACATGGTAAACGTATCGCTGAAACCTTCATCAGTAAATTAAAACAACTCGATCCAACACGTACCTCTACTTACGCTGCAGATCTTGGCAATGTATATAAAGGTGTGAACGAAGTAATTCCTGTACGCAGTTTTAACTATCGCCAATTTGCTGTTGCGGATTATCATAAAGATCATCCCAACCAACCGATACTTGGTACGGAGATGGGCAGCACCGTTAGTACACGTGGCATATTGACAAAAGATTCCATCCGTGGATACTTACCTGATCAGGATATTACAGCACCCTGGTGGGCAAGCCGTGGAGAAGAGTGGTGGAAGCTGGCAGCTACAAATGATTATTGGCTCGGCGGTTTTATCTGGACAGGTTTTGATTATCGAGGTGAACCAACACCCTTCAAATGGCCCAATATCAATTCGCATTTTGGTGTGATGGATGTATGCGGCTTTCCCAAAAATATTTATTATTATTATCAAAGCTGGTGGACAGATAAAGATGTGTTGCATATTTCTCCGCATTGGAACCATCGTAACGAGTGGGGACAACCGAAAAAACAAATTGATGTGTGGGTAAATAGTAATGCTGATGATGTAGAGTTATTCTTAAACGGAAAAAGTTTAGGAAAGAAAGACATGCCACGCAATGGTCACTTGCAGTGGCAGGTAGAGTTTGAACCGGGTAAACTGGAAGCAGTTGCTTTTAAGAAAGCCCGCCCGCCCGCCCGGGCCAGTACGGACAGGGATGACCCGGTCGGACGGGGGAAAAAACTGACAGCGAAAGTAGAAACAACCGATGTACCTGTTGAAGTGGTATTAACACCGTATAAAACAACCATGCTGGCTGATGGTAAAGATGCAACAGTGATGAATGTAACTGTGGTTGATCGTGAAGGTAGGGAAGTACCGGTTGCAGATAACCTGATCAGATTTAAAATTGAAGGTGATGGAAAAATTATTGGTGTTGGTAATGGAGACCCCAGCAGTCATGAACCGGATAAATGCGGGGATGGTACATGGCAACGGAGTTTGTTCAATGGCAAATGCCAGGTTATCATACAATCAGGAACAAAGTCAGGAATCATTAAAATTGAAGCAAGTGCCAATAGTTTATCCAGTGGTTCAACGGATGTAATTACTGTTTTACCTGAGAAGGCCCATACAATTACCATTGATGAAAAGTATAAACTAAAAGGTGAAGCAGCGAAGCCAAGAGCGGTAGATCAAATGTTGGGTGCTGATATTTCGTTTCTGCCAGAGTTGGAAGCAAGGGGCATGAAGTTTTCTGATAAAGGAGTAACAAAAGATGCCATTGAAATAATCAAAGATCATGGTATCAACTATGTGCGTTTGCGCATTTTTCATGATCCTGCACAGGATAGTGGTTATTCACCAAAGAAAGGTTTTTGCAATTTGGATTATACCAAGCAAATGGCCAAGCGAGTAAAAGCCGCAGGCTTAAAACTCTTACTCGATTTTCATTACAGCGATTACTGGGCCGACCCCGGTAAACAATACAAACCTGCTGCATGGGAAAATCTTTCGTTTGAAGAATTAAAAAAGGCTTTGTACGATTATACAAAGAAGGTAATGGAAGAACTAAAGGCGCAAGGAACAACGCCTGACATGGTACAGGTAGGTAACGAGATCAATCATGGTATTGTATGGCCCGATGGTAATGTGAGCAATATTGATCAACTGGCACAATTACTTTGTGCAGGTACTGCGGCAGTAAAAGCGGTTGACCCAACAGTACAGATGATGTTGCATGTAGCATTGGGTGGACAAAACAACGAATCTGTTTTCTTTATTGATAACATGATTGCAAGGGGTGTTCACTTTGATGTAATTGGACAGTCGTACTATCCTAAATGGCATGGAACCTTAGCTGACCTGGAAAATAACCTCAATGATTTGGTTCGTCGCTATAACAAAGATGTGATTGTGGTTGAATATTCAGCGTTGAAAGAAGAGGTAAATAAAATTGCATTTGGTTTGCCGGGTGGTAAAGGAAAGGGTACCTGCATATGGGAGCCTCTGAGCACATGGGAGAAATTTTTTGACACTGATGGAAAGTCGAATAAGTATTTGCCGTGGTACGATGCAATGAGTAAGCAGTATTTGCAGGCTAAATAAACAAGTTGCCATATATAATCTTTCAAAAAATAATGCTAGCCTGTCAAAACTCAACCATGACGGGCTTTTTTATGCTCCAAAGCCAGTAATTGCAAACCCCTTTTCTGCCACTGAAGAAAATCATCTTGGCGAATAAAAAAAAATGCTGGTAATTTACATCGACCTCAATTGCTTGGAAAAACAAAAGTCATATAAAAATATAAAAGACTTACAACGTCGGATTGCAGTTTATGAAGATGAAACTGCCTATAAAGAATTGTTTTTTATTTTATTTAATTCTCTCACAAGGTTTTCAACCGGTATTGTTCAATCAAAAGAAACAGCTGAAGAAATTGTTTCGGATATGTTCATTCATTTGTGGAATGAAAGGAGCAGGTTAGCAGATATTGAAGATCTGCAACTTTATTTATTCATTGCAGTTAAAAATAATTCACTCAGAAAATTAAAGCAGGAAAACAAACACCGTACTTTATCCATTGACGAGTTTAATATTGATATGGACTCTGCTTATCAAAATCCTGAGGACAAGGTTTTATCTGCCGAATCACTGCGTAAAATTGAATCTATTATTGAAAGCCTGCCAAACAGGGCAAAGCTTATCCTGAAATTAGCTAAAGAAGATCGGTTGCGTTATAAAGAAATTGCTGTACTTTTAAATGTCTCAGTAAAAACCGTTGACCACCAACTTGCTATCACCCTCAAAAAGATAGCCATAGCCCTAGGATCAACTTTTCGGAAGAAAAGTTAAAAATTTGTTGAAAGTCGTTAGGGGATTTTTTCGTTTTTTGACTCCTTATTACACTACACGTATGAACAGGGACAAAATCTGGCATTTATTTGCACGAAAACTAACTGCAGAAGCAAGCAAAGAAGAGTTGCATGAACTTGATCAACTTGTTCAGGAAGACTCCTCTCAATATTATGAGTTACAGTCCATCATACATCTTTGGGAACAGGAGCCCCAGCGTGATGCAGAATACCTCGAGGCAACTTATCATCTGCACTACGAGAAAATGAAAAAATTGGGTTTTGAACCCGGTATTTCAGAAGAAAAAGAAAAAACAGGCTACCGTCACCGTCTTTCAATTTTTTCAGGAGTTAAGGTTAAAGTGGCTGCAGTTGGTTTGTTATCGGCAATCATCATCATTGCAGTAACGTTTGGATTTCTTAAGAATAAAGAAAACGCTCCGCTTGTTGTTTCGGAAAAAGGCTCAGCACTTAAAAATGAAGTTGTTGTTAAAAGAGGATCCAATACTCAATTCAAGCTGCCCGATGGCTCAACCGTTTGGCTCAATGCGGGGAGTAAATTGAATTATGATAAAATCAATGAATCAGGAGTGAGGGAAGTTTATTTAACAGGCGAGGGTTATTTTGATATCATAAGAAACCCAAAGCGTCCTTTTATTATTCATACATCAACAATTGATATTAAAGTGTTGGGAACAAAGTTTAATGTAAAAGCATATCCTGATGATAAAACAGTTGAAACGAGTCTTATTCGGGGAAGTGTGGAAGTGAGTTTAAAAAACCGACCCGAAGAAAAATATCTGTTGAAACCAAACCAGAAACTGATTTTACTCAACGATGGGTACGATAAAAGCGCAGATGCGCAACAGGCTTTGCAGGGAAGATTGCCGGTAATAACCATCAGGCAGTTAAGTTATATTAAAGGCGATACATCTGCGGTAGAAATCTCGTGGGTAAGAAATAAACTTATTTTTGAAGATGAACCTTTTATGGAATTGGCAAAAAGAATGGAAAGATGGTATGATGTAAAATTTGAGTTTAAAAATAAAAATGTGCAGGAGGAGAGGTTAACAGGTTCATTTGATGGAGAAACGCTTGAAAAGGCAATGGATGCCCTTACCATCACTACCAGGTTTAAGTATAAAATTGAAAATAAACTGATCGTGATTTATTAATTCATCAAACAAAAAACGAAATGTTTATAGCCATATTTGTCAACTAATCTTAAATGCATAAAAAACGGGAAATGTTCGAGCATTTCCCGTAAGCAGTACATTTTATCATCTGGAAACCGATTCACGCAAAAAAGAAAACGGATTTGCCATTTATACTACCTAACAATAAAAGTATGAAAAAAAGTTCTTCGATTGCTAGGACCTTAAGGGTCTTTAAAAAGCCTCTATTGATTATGAAATTAACGATCCTGCTTGTGGCCCTCTGCACCATACATGTTTCTGCAGGGCTGAAAGCTCAAAAAATTACACTGAAAGCAAGTGATGCTGAAGTTGTACAGGTATTAACAGCTATTCAAAAACAGGGTGATTTCCGTTTCCTCTTTAACAGCCGTCTGAAAGATTTAAAGCAGAAAGTAACTTTAAGCTTTAACGATGTTGAGCTGAAGGAAGTGATGTCTCAGTTGTTTCAAGGCACAAGTCTTACCTATCTGCAATTGGAAAATAATCTCATTGTTATCCGCTCTACAAACCCCGATGAAAAAGATATCAGGGTTACCGGACAGGTAACCAATGAAACAGGTGAACCGATGTCTGCCGTTTCAATTGTCTTAAAAGGAACATCCAATGGCACCATTACAGATGGTAATGGAAATTTTATCATTACCGTTCCTGAAAACGCTGTATTGATTTTCTCAGCCATTGGATATAACAGCATGGAAATTTCTGTTGGCAATAATCAACAACTCTCTATAAAGATGCTGCAATCAACCAAAAAGATGGATGAGGTGGTTGTAATTGGATATGGCACTTCACGCAAAAGAGATCTTACAGGTTCAACTGTGAGTATTAAAGGGAATGAAATTTCAAATATACCTGCCTTGTCGGCTACCCAGGCAATACAGGGAAAGGCAGCAGGTGTTCAAATCATTAACAGCGGTGCGCCAGGGAGTGCGCCAAGTGTAAGAATAAGAGGAACAGGATCAATCTTAGGCGGCGTTGATCCTTTATATGTTGTTGATGGAATTATTACACAGGATATACGCAACATCAACACGGCTGACATTTTAACGATTGATGTGTTAAAGGATGCATCCTCGACAGCCATCTATGGTGCAAGAGCTGCAAATGGTGTAATACTAATTACCACCAAAGCAGGAAGCAAAACAAAGTTTACCATTAATTACAATGCATTTAGCGGAGTTCGTTTGTTAACAAGTAAAGTTGAAATGGCAGGCCCTAATTTATTTGCTGTTTATTCCAATGAAGCGGCCAATGCACCTGCCATTTTATCAACTGATATAACAGGATCATCCGATTGGTATAACATCATCACACGTCCGGCTGTTTTTCAAAATCACAGTTTGTCGGTTAGCGGTGGTAAAAACAAATACCGCTATTTTGTTTCGGGAGGCTACCTCAATGAAAATGGTATTTTACTCGATAATAATTACCAGCGTTACACAGTGAGATTGAACCATGATTTTACGATAACTCCAAAACTTAAGATTGGTAATACACTTGGGTTCTCACACTATATATCTGAAAACAAACCCTTCAGTCTTTTTTCACAGGCATACAATGCAGCACCCATCTTTAATAAATTAAACACAAACGGATCGTATGGTAATACCGATAAAAGTGATGTAGGTAATCCGTATGCTACGTTAAAAACAACCAACAGCCGCAGTTATGGAATAAGGGGTACCGGTGTTATATGGGGTGAATATCAATTGATGAAAGGACTTTCATTCCGCTCTTCTTTTGGTATTGATGCTGAACAGAATAATGGCTGGAATTATACACCTGCTTATTTTACTTATTTACCTAATGGTGCAACTGCCGGACAAAGAAATGAAAAAAGCGATCTTAATTTCAGCAAGGACAGTATCTATCACTGGACATGGGATAACTATTTTACCTATGATAAAAAAATAGGAGTTAATCATTCAATTAAACTTACAGCTGGCCATACTTCCGAGAGAAGAAATGGCTGGAACAATAATGCAAATATTGCCGATGGTACTATTCCTGAGGATAAAAATGCATGGGTGCTGAATTTTAAAGACACTACAAGAGGGCAGGAAAATGTACGTACTCCTATTGGCAATTATTTTCGCAGGGAGTCTTATTTCATCAGGGGAAATTATGTGTTCATGGATAAGTATGTGTTTAATGCAACTTACCGCAGAGATGGCAGCAGCAATTTTTCACCCAATAATAAATGGGGAAATTTCCCTGCCTTTGGATTTGGGTGGATTGTATCAAGAGAAAAATTTATGGAAAATCAAAAACTGTTTGATAACCTCAAATTCAGAACCAGTTATGGATTGGTTGGAAATGACGTTGTATCAGCCGGTGCCTTCGAACTTATTCCAACTGAACGATTGTTTTCTTATTTCGGTTCCAACAGAATTGATGGGGCTACTGTAACCGGTATAAAAGATCCCAATTTGAAATGGGAGGTAGCAAAAGAATTTGACATCGGGATAGAATTTACAACTTATAACAAAAAGCTAAACGGAGAAATTGATTACTACCATAAGCGTGCAACAGATGCGTTATACATTATTGGTATACCTGCACTTGGTTTCGGAAATCAATTTGTTACAAACGCAGCCGATATATTGAACCAGGGTGTTGAACTTTCTTTAGGCTGGAGCAGCACCATCAGCAAAGAACTAAGTTATTCACTTAAAGGAAATATCACCTACAATAAAAATACAGTTAAGAATCTTGGAATTGGCCAGGCCTTGTATGACGGGGGATTAGGAAATGGTAATACATCTACAATTACAACTGTTGGGCAGGAGATAGGAACTTTCTGGGTTTATAAAACAGATGGTATTTTTCAAACAAACAGTGAAGTGGCAGCATATCCTCATCTTGTAAATGCACAGCCCGGTGATTTTAAAATAGTAGATACTAATAACGATGGTGAAATAAATGAAAAGGATAAATATTATGCAGGCTCTTACCAACCGAAAGTGTATTATGGCTTCAACGCAAGTTTTAAATGGAGGCAGTTTGATTTTGGGTTAGACATTTTCGGCAATGCAGGTAACAAAGTATACAATGCAAAAAAAGGACTTCGTTTTGGCGGCAATTATAATGTAGAATATAATGTAGCAACTAACAGATGGATACCCGGCTCAGGTATTAATGATAACCCCCGTGCATATAACGGAACAGCAACTGTATCTGATTACTTTGTAGAATCAGGATCTTTTGTACGGATTAATAACATTGCCTTGGGATATACATTCAAAACTAAAAAGGAGAAACCAGTTTTTAAAAACCTGCGGGTTTATGCTAATGCACAAAATCCTTTTCTTATTTCAAAGTACACTGGTTTTACCCCCGAACTCCCTGGCCCGGCAACTTCTTCAGGGATAGAGTTAAATGCTTACCCTATTTCGGCGAGTTATATGCTCGGGGTGAATGTTCAATTTTAAATGATTAAACAAATGATTATGCCATATTCAAAAAAATATCTGTTCATCCTTACCACGCTGGCAGTGCTGATTGGGTTTCTATCCTGCAAAAAATCTTTTTTAACAGAAGATCCCCGTACAGTTACTATTACTGATTTAATTAATAACCCGCAGGGTGGCGCACAACGATTGATCGGTGCTATTTATGCAAAATTATACGACTGGAATGTGCATGGATTTTCATGGGCCGGTATATCCAGCATGTCTTCAGATGATGCTGATAAAGGAAGTGATGCCGGTGATACTGGAACAGATAAAGATAAACTCGACGATTGGACTTTTGAAACAACGAGTATTTCCTTTGATGAAGTGTGGATCGGTAATTATGAAGGTATCGGGAGAGTTGCGTATGCATTAAAATTTCTGCCAACAATGAATCTTCCCGCTGCGGATAAAGACAGATATATTGGTGAAGCAAAATTATTGCGTGCTTATTTTAATTGGAATCTCGTACGTTCATTTGGAGGTGTACCAAAAATTGATCGTGTATTGGAATCACAAGAAGATCTCATTACTGCCAGTACACGTGCATCTGCTGAAGAAATTTATGCATTCATTGAAGCTGATCTGGAAGATGCTGTTTTAAAATTACCAGCAGTTATTTCAACAACCGATAGAGGAAGAGCAAGCAAAGGAGCAGCGCAGGCATTACTGGCTAAGGTTTCTTTGTATCAGAAAAAATGGGCACGTGCAAAAACAATGTGCGATGCGATTATTACATCCAATCAATATGCACTGCTGAGTAATTATGCCATGATCTGGAGAGAGGCAGGTGAGTTTTCAGCCGAATCAATTTGGGAAGTAAATGCAATTGGCTCTTCACCTAACAGAGGAGTAGAAGGTTATTTTGTTACACAGGCACCCCGGGGCCCCGGAGGTTTGGGTTGGGGATTTAATACTCCTTCTGCCAATTTATTTAATTCGTATGAGCCGGGTGATAAAAGAAGAGATGCAACAATTATGCAGCGTGGCCAAACATTATGGGATGGTTTTATTGTAAATGCAGGTGCACCCAACCAGTATTATAATTACAAATCTTATGTAAGTAAAACACAGGAAACTTTTAATGGCGAAGATTGGCAAAGCAATAAAAATTTACGATTGTTCAGGTATGGAGAAATATTACTGATAAAAGCGGAAGCAGAAAATGAATTAAACGATACTACTGCATCAAAACTTGCTTTAAATCAATTAAGGGTAAGAGCAGGGCTTCTTACGGTGAATGCAATCAGCCAGTCTGTTATGCGTAATACGATTTATAAAGAACGAAGAGCAGAAATGGCTTTTGAGCACGATCGTATGTTTGATCTCAGAAGAACCGGCAGAGCGGCATCAGTTTTGCAAGGATTGGGTAAGGCCTATGTTTCGCCCAAACACGACTTATTCCCCATTCCACAAAATCAGCGAAATAAAAGTGAAAACAGGATCGCACAAAATCCGGGTTATTAAGAATGGCTTTAATTTTTTAATCAATAAAAACAAGAACGAAATGAAAAAAGTAACAAAAAATGCCATAGCAATTGCTGCATTGGTTTTATTTTCTATGGAAAGTTGTAAAAAGAAAAATAAGGATATTGTTTTACCTGATATTAACGGGTACAGCAGTTCTGATGCAGTAGCACCTGCCAACCTCGTTGCCTACTGGCCGCTTGATGGTTCAGGTAATGAAAAGAAAACTAATACAGCACCAACCGCAAGTGTAAATGCGAGTTATATTACTACCGGGGTTAAAGGACAAGGGTTATCGCTTAATTCAGGCTATCTCTATTTCGCAAGTGCATTAGGAGCGTTAACTACAAACCAGGGCTTTACATTAAGTGCATGGATACAGGTAGCGAATAATGGTTTGGCAGGTGGCAATCCTCCCGCTAACAACTTCCCATATTCTTATTTTCAAAGTACAATTGCCGGACAATTATTTGGTAATTTAACTGCAATGGTTGAAGCAGGACAATATAAAACTACCAGTGATACCTTAATTCTAAAAGCTATCTATAAAGATTTGAATGGTGGTACACAGGATAATCTTAATAACTATGGTACTCCGGGTACAGAAATTAACGTTGTAAAAAAAGCTGGCACAAGTCAATGGGTACACGTTGTTACAACTTACAATCCTGCAGGTGGTACAGGTGCACAAAGTATTTTCCGAATTTATGCTGATAGTGCCCTGGTAAGTAATACTAATTTTGAAAACCGAGGTGTTAATTCGTTTAAATACACTGCAGGTGAAGTAATCATCGGTGGCTGGTATAATAATATTCCCGGCAAAACAGTTTCTGGTGATACCTGGACTCAGCCATTTAAAGGAAGTATTGATGAAATCAGGCTGTTCAATAAATTATTGACACGTGATGAAATTACAGCTTTGTATAAGTTAGGTAAAGCGGGCAGATAATACGATTCATTTGTAAAAAGGTTGCCGGTTATATGAACATTGGCAACCTTTTTATTTTATCCAACTCAATAATAACAACAGGAATAAATATTCTTAATTTATTTTGGCTATGAATAGAAGGCTTGCCATATTGTTGATGACCTTGTGTACTGTATGTTTAACTGATTGCAAAAAAAAAGCATCACATGTTAACATCGTTCCGAAGCAAATGACTCTTGAAGGTATTGACCTTGCGAACAATACATGGGCGGGCACAGCATATGGAACAAACAGGCAACCGGTAATCAGGTTAAAATTTTCAGAACCGGTAAAACAAAGCACGGTTGGGCCTTCTATAAAATTAACTGATGCCAATGGGGCAAACGTAAGCTTCACAACAACATTTCACAACAAAGATTCTGTTATAGTCATTCAGCCAACTTCTCTATTGCCGGCTTTGGCACGTTATACATTTACTGTAGCCGGTACATTAAAATCAGTAACAGGAGGTGATTTTAATTCGGCAGTGAATAAAAACTTCATTACCCAGATAGATTCATCCAGAAAGTTTCCTGCAATTTCCGATGCAGCATTGCTCAATCTGGTGCAACAGCAAACGTTCAAATATTTCTGGGACTTTGGTCATCCTGTAAGCGGGTTGGCAAGAGAACGGAATACATCGGGTGAAACTGTTACGTCAGGTGGATCAGGGTTTGGAATCATGTCAATTGTTACAGGTATCAACCGGAATTTTATAACAAGGGCACAAGGGTTGGCAAGAATGCAAACCATTGTTGCTTTTCTAAAAACCAAAGCACAAAAATTTCATGGTGCTTTTCCGCATTGGTTAAACGGAACAACCGGTGCGGTGATTCCGTTCAGTACAAAAGATAATGGAGCAGATTTGGTTGAAACGTCTTATTTAATTGCAGGCTTATTAACTGCAAGGCAATACTTTAATGGAGGCGATGCAGCAGAAACAAACCTGCGGAATGATATCAATGCTATTTATAATGCAGTAGAGTGGAGCTGGTTCAGAAAAGGAACTGAAAATGTATTGTACTGGCACTGGAGCCCCAACTATGGATGGGATATGAATCTGCCCATCCGTGGATGGAATGAATGCCTGATCACTTATGTATTGGCGGCATCGTCTGCAACCTTTCCAATTCCATTAAGTGTGTATACAAATGGATGGGCTGGCGGTAGTGGATTCATCAATGGCAATTCATATCTCGGCATACAGTTGCCGTTGGGCACTGCTTATGGTGGCCCTTTATTTTTTTCGCACTATTCGTTTCTTGGCATCAATCCAAATGGATTAACTGACACCTATGCCAACTATGCAACACAAACAAAAAATCACACACTCATTAATTATACCTACTGTGTTAACAATCCAAATGCAAACTTTGGTTACAGCGATTCATGCTGGGGATTAACAGCAAGTGATATCCAGGGAGGATATACAGCAAGCTCACCAACCAATGATGTAAGTGTTATTGCACCAACAGCTGCCATTTCATCCATACCTTACACACCGGTTGAAAGTTTGAAGGCATTAAAGTTTTTCTATTATGTGCTGGGCGATAAATTATGGAAAGAATATGGTTTTGTAGATGCATTTTCATTAAAGCAGTTATGGTATGCCAATTCATTCCTGGCCATTGACCAGGGGCCCATCATTATTATGATTGAAAACTATAGAAGCGGTTTGATCTGGAATTTATTTACAAGTTGCCCTGAAGTGAAGAATGGTATGCGTTCTCTTGGATTTACAGCACCCTATTTATAAACCAATCGTATGAAGCAGGTTTCAATTGCATTTCTTGTTTTATTTTTTTTGGTACAATCTTGTTTTGCACAACAAAAAGTTGCATCAGGGTTTAACCCAATCAATCGTCCTAAGAATCTTTCCGATTCTGCATTGCTTGATCTTGTGCAAAAACAAACCTTCCGTTATTTCTGGGACTTTGCTCATCCTGTTTCAGGGATGGCTAGAGAAAGAAGCAATGCAAGCTTTGGTTATGGTGATGAATTGGTAACAACCGGTGGTACTGGCTTTGGTATCATGAGTATACTTGTTGCT
>Ga0163144_10018392_pt1 | contig 14141 bp, 8 predicted proteins | sample OliLak19BULKMAT1_FD_123175 | JGI IMG/M metagenome (GOLD analysis project Ga0163144, IMG submission 123175) | Freshwater microbial mat bacterial communities from Lake Vanda, McMurdo Dry Valleys, Antarctica - Oligotrophic Lake LV.19.BULKMAT1 | ecosystem: Environmental > Aquatic > Freshwater > Lake... | reverse complement strand
CGAGCAGCCTGGCCACGGCGTGCAGCGGGATCGGCAACCAGCTGGGCCGGTTGCGGGTCTCGTAGACCACCTCGTACAGCGCCTTCTCCAGCTCCAGCGCGGCCAGCACGATGGGATAGGAGCGCGGGTCGCGGCCCGACACTGCGGCGTAGCCGCGGCAGTAGGCATCTCGGGCCGCTGTCGCCCAGGCGTCGGCCCGCTCGATGGCCGCATCCGTCGCCGGCCCCGGAGCCAGCCCGACTGTGACACGCCGGGCGGCATAGTCGAAGGACCGCAGCATCCCGGCGACGTCGCGCAGCGGCGTGTCCAGCGCGATCCGCTCCGGCAGCGGCCGCAGCGGCTCGCCCTCGAAGTCCAGCAGCACCCACCCGCGCCCCGGTGGCCGCAGCACCTGGCCCAGGTGCAGGTCGCCGTGGATGCGTTGCCAGTCCGGCGCCTCGCTCACCCGGGTCACGGCCGCCACCACTGCCCGGGCCCCGTCGGCGTAGCGTGCCAGCTCCGGCGCCGCTTCGACCGCCCACCGGATCCGGTTGCTCAATGATGCTGCCAGGGCGGCCAGCCGGTCGGCCGTGGCCGGTTCACTGGGCAGCGCCGAGGCCAGCGCCAGGTGGACCTCGGCGGTTGCGGCGCCGAGGTCGAGGGCGTCGGCCTCGAAGCCCCGGCCGCGTTCGACGGCGACCGTCGCCGTGCGCCAGGCATCGGGGGCGTCGGGCAGGAACTCGCTGGCGAAGGCCAGGTCGGCCACGACGGGGCGGCCGTGCGGATCGGTCCACCCGCCGCGGACGTAGCCGATCGGCGCCGGGACACGGGTGGACCCGGCCGCGGCCAGCGCGGTCTGCAGCGTGATGTCCGGGTTCTCACCGGACTGCAACGATCGGAAGATCTTGATGATGCTGCCCGCTCCGCTTGCGAAGGTCGTGATGACGGAGGTGTTGGACTGCTCGCCCGACAGCACGCGAGAGGCAGCCGGCGGTGCCGTCACCGACTCCGGCATGGTCGTCGGCACCGACGCGACCCAGCCGGATGCGCACCGCACGGTGGCCCGTTCCCGCAACATGACCGCCAGCACCTCGACGTAGGCGGCGTCGTGCGGCCCGTCGTAGAGGTGACGAGGGCCCTGCGAGGTGGCCAGCAGCCCGATGAACCCCTCCGGTCGCCCGGGCACCGGCTCGCGGCGGGCCACGATGGGCACCTGCAACGCCGACGCCAGGTCCTCACCCAGGCCGAGGTCGACGATGACGACGCTGACCCGCGTGCCGTCGCCACCACTGCCGGAGGACGCCATGTCTGCGTGGGCGGGGTCTGCGAGGGTGAGGTCGGCGAGCACCCGCATACTCACCGCTCGGCCCTTGGCGGGGTACCAGCGCTGACCGGGCAGCCAGGCCGCGAGCACGCTCTCCATCGAGGCGCCCGCTGGTGCGTTCATGCGGACGGCTCGACCGGCGTCAGCCGAAGCCACAGGAAGTCGCGTGAGCCCAGCGTCAGGCTGAGCGTGGCGTCCGGCCCGACCGAGGGGAAGCCGGTGCCGCCGAACAGGTCGCTGACCGGCGCGCCGACCATCCCCTCCAGCCGGACGATCGTGGCCTGGGGTGTCGAGGCCAGGTTGTGCACGCACAGCACCGTCTCGGGCGGCTCGTCCTGGCCGCCGGGCGTCGAGGCGTCGAGTACCCGGAGGAAGGCCAGAACCGCCGGGTTCTCCGCCTCGACGGACACATAGGAACCGAGGCCGAAGACGGGGTGCCGCCGCCGCAGCTCCAGCATCCCGCGCACCCAGTGCAGCAGCGAGGACGAGGTCGCCAACTGCGCCTCGACGTTGACCGCGCTGTAGTGATAGCCCAGCGACTGCACGACCGGCAGGTACAGCTTCCCGGGGTCGGCGACCGAGAAGCCCGCGTTCCGGTCGGGTGTCCACTGCATGGGGGTGCGGACCGCGTCACGGTCGGACAGCCAGATGTTGTCGCCCATGCCGATCTCGTCCCCGTAGTACAAGCAGGGGCTGCCGGGCAGCGACAGCAGCAAGGCGTGGATGAGTTCGGTCTCGGCGCGCGAGCCGTCGAGCAGGGTGGCCAGCCGTCGCCGGATCCCCACATTGGCACGCATCCGGGGGTCCGCGGCGTACCAGCCGTACATCGCGGCCCGCTCGGAGGTCGTCACCATCTCCAGCGTCAACTCGTCGTGGTTGCGCAGAAAGGTCCCCCACTGCCCGGTGCTGGGGATCCCCGGCGTATCAGCGAGAATATCGATGATCGGTGCTGCGCGTTCCTCGCGCAGGGCGTAGAAGATGCGCGGCATCACCGGGAAGTGAAAGCACATGTGGCATTCGGGCTCGGTGTCGGTCCCGAAATACTCCACGACGTTCTTGGGCCACTGGTTGGCCTCCGCGAGCAATATCCTGCCCGGGTATTCGGTGTCGATGAGATTGCGCGCCCGGGCCAGGAAGGCATGCGTGCCCGGCAGGTTCTCGCAGTTGGTTCCCTCCTCCTCGAACAGGTACGGCACCGCGTCCAGCCGGAAGCCGTCGATGCCGATGTCGAGCCAGAACCGGCACACGTCGAGCATCGCCTCGGCGACCTCGGGATTGTCGTAGTTGAGGTCCGGCTGGTGGGAGAAGAACCGGTGCCAGAAGAACTGCCGCCGGATGGGGTCGAACGTCCAGTTGGAGGTCTCTGTGTCGACGAAGATGATCCTGGCTTCGGCATACCGGTCGTCGGTGTCGCTCCACACGTAGTAGTCGCCGTAGGGGCCGTCGGGATCCGATCGCGAGGCCTGGAACCAGGCGTGGGCGTCACTGGTGTGGCTGAGCACCAGGTCGGTGACCACGCGGATGCCACGGGCGTGGGCCGCGCCGACCAGTTCGGTCAGTTGGGGCAGCGTCCCGAACTCCGGCAGCACCGAGTAGTAGTCACTGACGTCGTAGCCACCGTCGCGCAAAGGCGAGTCGTAGAACGGCGGGAGCCACAGGCAGTCGATGCCCAGCCACTCCAGATAGTCCAGTTTCGACATCAGTCCCGCGAAGTCGCCGGATCCGGAGCCGGTGGAGTCGGCGAAGGCACGGATCATCGCCTCGTAGAAGACAGCCTTCTTGTACCAGTTCGGGTCGTGCCGCAAGCCCGGACTGGTCAGTTGCAGACCCTGCACGCTAAGACTCCATTGGTTGCGCGTCGAGTCGTCTAGCCCTGCACGTGGAACACGTGCGCGGGTTCGACGAACGGGTCGAGACGGACATAGTTGCTGGTCCCCCAGGTCCAGGCCTGATCTGTGATCAGGTCCCGGACGCCGAAGGCTGCTTCGGCCGGTAGCCCGATCGTCGTCGGGTCCACGTCGACCACGGTCTCCTTCGCCGAGTGGGGGTCGAGGTTGACCACCACCAGGATGGTGTCATCGTGCCCCGACGGTGACAGTGCGGCCGGCAGGTGGCGCGAGTAGGCGATCACCGAGTCGTCCGATGTCGGGTGGAACGTGATGTTGCGTAGCTGCTGCAGAGCGGGATGAGCATTGCGGATGGCGTTGAGCCGAGTGATGAGCGGCGCCAGCGAGCGCCCCTCGCGTTCAGCGGCCTCGAAGTCGCGGGGCCGGTACTCGTACTTCTCGTTGTCGATGTACTCCTCGGCGCCGGGCCGGGCCACGTGCTCGTACAGCTCGTACCCGGCGTACATTCCCCAGGAGGGCACCAGGGTGGCGGCCAGCACCGCCCGCAGCCGGAAGGCGGGTGGCCCGCCGAACTGCAGGAACGGGTGGAGGATGTCCGGGGTGTTGGGCCAGAAGTTGGGCCTCATGTAGTCGGCTGACTCACCTGCCAGGTACTCCAGGTAGCCGGCGATCTCGCTCTTGGTGGTCCGCCACGTGAAGTAGGTATAGGACTGCTGGAAGCCGATCTTGCCCAGGGTGGCCATCATCGCCGGCCGGGTGAACGCCTCGGCCAGGAAGATGATCTCCGGATGATCGGTGTTGACGCCGGCTATCAACCACTCCCAGAACTCCATGGGTTTGGTATGGGGGTTGTCGACCCTGAAGACCGTCACGCCACGGGATATCCACAGCTCGACCACCCGGCGGATCTCGGCGTAGAGCCCGGTCGGATCGTCGTCGAAATTCAGCGGGTAGATGTCCTGGTACTTCTTGGGTGGGTTCTCGGCATAGGCGATAGTGCCGTCGACGCGCCGGGTGAACCACTCCGGATGCTCTCTGGCCCACGGGTGGTCGGGCGCGCACTGCAGGGCGAGGTCGATGGCGACCTCCAGGCCGGCCTCGCGCGCAGCCGCGACGAAGGCCCCGAAGTCCACCTCGTCCCCCAGGTCGGGATGGATCGCGTCGTGGCCGCCCTCGTCGGAGCCGATCGCCCACGGCGAGCCCGGGTCGCTCGGGGCGGGGCCCAGGGTGTTGTTGGGTCCCTTGCGGTTGACCTGCCCGATCGGGTGGATCGGCGGCAGGTAGATGATGTCGAATCCCATGGCGGCCACCGCCAGCAGGCGTTTCGCGGCGGTCAGGAAGGTCCCGGACACCCATTGCCCGGTGTCGCTATCGCGGTAGGCGCCCTCACTGCGGGGGAAGAACTCGTACCAGGCACTGAACAGCGCCCGTTGCCGCTCGACGCGCAGCAGCAGGTCCGGGCTGGAGCTGATGAACTCCCGCAACGGGAAGCGGCTGAGCGCCGCTCGCACGTCGGCGCCTGCCGCCAGTGCCAACCGCACCTGCGGATCTGCGTCCGGCGAGCGCAGTGCCCGCACGGCGTCGGTGAAGACCCGCCGGGCCGCGGCCGCCTCGGCATTGACCAGCGGCAGCGCGGCGATGGCGCGTTCGAGGACGGCGACCCCCTCGGCGAGCATCAGGTCGACGTCCACACCGGCCGCGACCTTGAGCTCGGCCGCGTGGTGCCAGGTCTCATACGGATCGGCCCAGCCCTCGACGCAGAACGACCACAGCCCGGGACGGTCGGGCACCACCCACGCCTGGTAGCGGTCGGAACCCGGCGCCACCTCGCTCATCCGCCGCCGGGAGTGCACCGTCCCGTCCGGGCGGCGCAGCACCGCGGTCGCGGCTGCGGCGTCGTGGCCCTCGCGGAACACCGTTGCCTGGATGGGCACGGCTTCGCCGACCGAGGCCTTCGCGGGCCAGCGCCCGCCGTCGACCACGGGCGTGACCCCGGTCACCGGAATCCGTCCGACGAGGGTGGCGGGGACGGCCGGGCGGCGCGTCATGGCAGGCGCGATATCGGGCGCGGATGTACCCACGGACACGACCGTAACGGCGGTCGGGCCTTCTTGCATGGCGCCGCCCTCCGGGCGCGGCGCACCGGCGAGGATCGGGCCGGGGAATCGGGGGGAATCGCCGCACGCACCGCCGGACGCCCGGCGCACCCCTAGGCTTCGCCGACGTGAGAGCGATCCGGCGGTTCACCGTCCGCACCGTGCTGCCCGAGCCCCTTGCCCCGCTGGGCGAACTGGCCCTCAACCTGCGCTGGTCCTGGCACCCGCAGACGCGGGACCTGTTCAGCGGCATCGACCCGAGCCGCTGGACACCCGCGGCAGGCGATCCGGTTCGCCTGCTCGGCCTGCTCAGCCCCGACGAGCTGGCCCGGCTGGCGGCCGATGGCGACTTCGTCAGCAGGGTCCAGGCGACAGCGGCCGAGCTTCGCGACTACCTGGAGACGCCCAAGTGGTTCCAGAGATTGCCGCAGTCGCCGTCCGGCATCGCGTACTTCTCGCCGGAGTTCGGTATCGCGGCCGCTCTGCCGCAGTACTCCGGTGGCTTGGGAATTCTGGCCGGGGATCACCTCAAGGCGGCCAGCGACCTCGGGGTGCCCATCATCGGCGTCGGCCTGTTCTACAAGACCGGATACTTTCGGCAGTCGCTGTCGCGCGACGGCTGGCAGCTGGAGACCTACCCCGTCCTGGACCCCAACGAGCTCCCGCTGTCATTGCTGCGCGAGGTGGACGGCACCCCCGTGGAGATCACGATCGGTCTGCCCGAGGGGCGGCAGATGCACGCTGCGGTGTGGCTGGCCCAGGTCGGCCGGGTGCCGCTGCTGCTGCTGGACACCGACATCCAGGCCAACGACGAGCGGGCACGGGTTGTCACCGACCGGCTCTACGGGGGCAGCAAGGAGCACCGGCTGCAGCAGGAGATGCTGCTGGGCATCGGTGGCGTGCGCGCCGTCCGCGCCTACGCCCGGATCGCCGGTGTCGACACCCCCGAGGTCTTCCACAGCAACGAGGGGCACGCCGGCTTCCTCGGCCTGGAGCGCATCCGCGAACTCGTCGCCGACGGGCTCAACTTCGGCGAGGCTGTCGAGGCTGTCCGGGCGGGGACGCTGTTCACCACCCACACCCCCGTCCCCGCCGGCATCGATCGCTTCGACCGCGACCTCGTCGCAACCTTCGTCGGCGGTGGCGCGGCGCTGCCCGGGCTGGCTGCTGGGGACATCCTGGCGCTGGGCGCCGAGGACTATCCCGGCGGTGACCCGTCGCTGTTCAACATGGCTGTCATGGGCCTGCGCCTGGCGCAGCGCGCCAACGGTGTCTCCAAGCTGCACGGCGCGGTCAGTCAGGGCATGTTCCAGGGTCTCTATGCCGGATTCGACGCCTCCGAGACCCCCATCTCCTCGGTCACCAACGGCGTGCACCCCGCCACCTGGGTCGACCGCAAGGTCGTCGACTTCGGTACCAAGCTGGGGGGGAGGTCCTTCGGCGAACTCAACGACTGGTCGGTGTTCGCCGACGCCGGTGATGCCGAGTTGTGGGCATTGCGTGGCGAGCTGCGGTCGCAGTTGGTCGACTGGGCGCGCTCTCGGCTGCGGCAGTCCTGGACCGAACGGGGCGCCTCACCCGCGGAGCTTCGCTGGATCGATTCGGCCTTCGACCCGAATGTCATGACCATCGGCTTCGCCCGCCGGGTGCCGACGTACAAACGACTGACGCTCATGTTGTCCGACCCGGAGCGGCTGCGCTCGCTGCTGTTGCACCCGACCCGGCCGATCCAGATCATCATCGGCGGCAAGTCGCATCCGGCGGACGACGGCGGCAAGCGGCTCATCCAACAGGTGGTGCGGTTCGCCGACGAGGCCGGGGTACGCCACCGGATCGCCTTCTTGCCCAACTACGACATCGCGATGGCACGGCGGCTCTACCCCGGTTGCGACGTCTGGCTCAACAACCCACTTCGCCCATTGGAGGCATGTGGCACCTCGGGCATGAAGTCGGCGCTCAACGGTGGCCTCAACCTGTCCATCCTCGATGGCTGGTGGGACGAGTGGTACGACGGTGAGAACGGCTGGGCGATCCCGACCGCGGACGGTGTCGAGGACCCCGATCACCGTGACGACCTTGAAGCCGCGGCGCTGTACGACTTGATCGAGTCCTCCGTCGCCCCCGCCTTCTACGCCCGTGACGAGGCCGGCCTGCCCAAGCGATGGCTGCAGATGGTCCGTCACACGTTGTCGACGCTGGGCCCGAAGGTGCTGGCGCAGCGGATGGTGGCCGACTACGTCACGCAGCTTTATTCACCGGCGGCCGCGTCGTCGCGGGCTCTCAACGGTGCCGACAAGCACGCCGGGGCGCGCGCGCTCGCGGCCTGGAAGCGGCGCGTGGTGGCGGCCTGGCACGGCGTACGGGTCGACCACATCGAGAGCCACGGCCTGGGGGCGGCACCTCAGATCGGCGACACGCTGACCGTGGACGCCTATGTCCATCTGGGGGAACTGACTCCCGCCGACGTCTGCGTGGAACTCGTGCACGGCGGTGTCGACGACGCTGACGTGCTCAAGGCGGAGCAGCGGCTGCCGCTGGAACACGGCGTGGATCATGGCGAAGGGCGCCATACCTTCACCGGGTCCCTACCGCTGGGACGCACCGGCGCCTTCGGGTACACGGTGCGGGTACTTCCGGCTCACGAGTCGCTGGTCGACCCGGCCGAGTTGGGGTTGGTCGCCAACGCGACCGCCTGAGTCCAGGCCGGTGGATCGCCAGGTCGCGGACCCGGCTGCGCCACCGGGCACGCCGCTGACCTGGCGACGTGACGTGCGCTCGGTGGCCGTGGCGGGATCGCTGGCGATCGCGGTCGTGGCGATCGCGGCCGTCGCCATGACCGCACTCGTCGGCGCGGGCTGGCGCGATTCGGCTGCCACGGCCGCGTCGATCGCTCTGCTGGGCTCAGCGGCCGGGATGCTGTTGTTGCTCGGGCGCATCGCCCTGAACGGTGGCCCCGAACTGGAACTGCCCGGCGGGGTGACCCTGCTGGTCCTCGACACCGCGGACGCGTCAGGCGGGGACCGTGCGTCGGTGTCGCGGATGTGGGCGCTGGACACCGACCTGCCCGATCTTGCGCGGGCACTGGTCCTCGGGGTGGCCGACCCCCCGTCGGTGCTGGATACCGCCGTGTTGTCCTGGGCCGGCTCGCTGGGGCTGGATCCGGCCGAGATCAGGGCGGCCCTGCCCCTGGTGGACCAGGTCCCCTACGACCCGGACCGGCGCCGACTGACCACCGTTCACGACACCGGTGACGGCTACCTCGTGGTGTGCCGTGGTGCACCCGAGACGATCTGGCCACTGCTGATCACAGCCCGCAACGGGGCGTGCGTCGCCCGGGCACAGGGGCAGCCGGTCGCCCAGGCGTGGTCGGCCGAGGGCCTGCGGGTGCTGGCGGTGGCCACCACCACGAGGCGCGTCGTCGGCAACTCCTCGGGCCGGCTGGAATCCGGGTTGCGGTTGCGGGGCATGGTGGCCTTCCATCACGCTGTGCCGTCCGGCGCCCGCGACGCCGTGATCGAGCTGGCCGGCCTGGGCGTCGAGGTGGTGCTGGTCAGCGCCGATCCCAGGGCGTCTGCGCTGGCGGCGGCGTCGCGGGCGGGCCTGGTGGTCGGCACCCGCGGCAGCGGACTGGTGACCGGCGACGACGTGGCGGCTGGTTCCTGGCCGCAAGACGTCCGGGTCTTCGCGGGGGTGGCGCCGCAGCAGCGCGACCAGCTGGTCGCCCACTGGCGATCGACGGGCCAGATCATCGCCGCGCAGGACGGGCCGGTGGTGACGGCGCAGGGCGAGGGTCCGGCGGGACTGATCCCCCGGATCAAGGCGTCGCGCCATGCTCGCGACGTCATCCGGCGCGGCGCCGGAGTCCTCGCGGTCGCCGTGCTGACGATGCTCGCCCTTACCGTCACCGGTGCGTCGATGGGTGGTGCCCCCTGGCTGACGCCGGTCCACGTGCTGTGGACGGTGCTGGCCGTCGCTGCCCCGACCGCGCTCGCCTACTGGCGCGAACCGCTGAATGCCGCCGCCGCGAGTTCCCCGCGGGCGCACGTGCGGTTGTTCACCACGACCTGGTGCCGCCAGGTACTGACCGTGACCCTGGTCGTGCTCGGCTGGGCGGCCGTGGCCGGGTGGCTCGCCGACTCTGCGGGCGCAGTGTCGCAGGCGCTGTTCGCTGCCGTCGCGGCTGCCGTCATCGGGGTCGGGGCGGGGACCCGCTCGCGCCCGGCGGTGCCGGGCGGGGGACGGATCTGGGTGGACGGTGCCCTGGCCGCCGCCGCTGTCGGCACGGTTCTCCTCGCCACCCCGACCTGGGGCGAGGTGGTGCTGGCCGCAGGGGCGGTGGTCGTGGGCTACGGCGTGGCGCGCATCGTGCGGATCGGCTGACGCGAATCAGAGCGGATGAAGGGAATCGGTTGGGCGCGTTGCTCAGCTGGAGCGGGGTGGCAGGATCCCGGTCATACCGGCGTCGAGCCGCAACTCCGCGCCCGTGAGCGGCGTCGTGGGCGCCGCCAGGTACACCGCGGCGGCCGCCACTTCCTCGGCCGTGCACATCCGCCCCAGCGGCTGCCGGGCATCCAGGGCGGCGCGGGTGGCCGCGGGGTCCGCCGACTCCGCGACGAGTCGCTGCACCCATGGCCCGGCCACGGTGGCCGGGGACAGCGCGTTGACGCGGATGCCATGACGCACCTCATCCGCGGCGACGGCCCGGGTCAGTGCCAGCACCGCACCCTTGGAGGCGCTGTACGCGACCCGCTCGACCAGCCCGATGTCGGCCGCCACTGAGCAGGTGTTGACGATCGCCCCGCGGAACTGCTGCCGCATCACCGGAATCACCGCCCGCGTCATGTTGACGGTTCCGAAGAGGTTGACGGCCATCACCCGCTGCCAGTCGGCGTCGGAGGTGCTGAGGATGTCACCGACCGCCCCGACGCCGGCGTTGTTGCACAGCACATCGATCCGGCCGTGCCGGGAGATGATGTCGCTGATGACGTGGCCGCAGCGCACGGGGTCGGTGATGTCGATGCCATCGGTGATGTCGATGGGGCAGATCTGGTCGCCCAATGCCTCGAAGGCGCGACACATCGCCGACCCGATCCCGCCGTCCGCCCCCGTGATCACAACAACCCGGGGGAGCCGCCGGGAGTCCGCACTCGTGCCGTCCGTCACGCCCTCACCTTGCCACGGCTCACCGATGCCGCTCTCACGATGCCGCTCTCACCCGTGCTGGGCCGTGAGGATGGTGACGGTCATGGCCGCGACAGTCAGCCGGTCGGCAGGCAACAGATCGGTGGGCCCGGGACCGCTGGTCGCGGGAATCGGGCCCTTGGGCCAACCGGGCCGCGCGGCGGCCGACGTCCACAGCATCCGGTAGCGGCTGGCCCACGGCAGGTCCGGCAGCACGACCTCGTGCGCGTGCAGCCCGTCGTGGAAGACCACCAGCAGCGAGTCGCCACCGGCCGGCTCGCCGTGCAGATACATCAGCAGGGTCCGTCGGTAGCCGTCGTACCACTCGTCGTCGTTCATCTGGTCGCCGTCAGCGGTGAACCACGCAAGGTCCTTGGTGCCATCGGCGTGCACCGTGCGCCCGGTGAAGAAGGCCCGCTGGCGCAACACCGGGTGTGACGCGCGCAGTTGCAGCAGGAACCGCGTCGTGTCCATCAGATCCACCTGGGCCTGGCCGTACTGCCAGTCGACCCAGGTCAGATCCGAGTCATGGCAGTAGGCGTTGTTGTTGCCCTGCTGGGTGCGCCCCAGTTCGTCACCCGCCAGCAGCATGGGAACACCCGTGCTGACGGCCCACGTCCCCAGCATTGCCCGCGTCGTGGCCGCGCGGGAGGCCACGACGCCACGATCGGCCGTGGGCCCCTCGACGCCGTGGTTGTCCGACCGGTTGTCGGCACTGCCGTCGCGGTTGTCCTCGCCGTTGGCCTCGTTGCGGCGATCGTTGTACATGGTGAGGTCGGCCAGGGTGAAGCCGTCGTGACTGGCGATGTAGTTCACCGACGCGAGCGGGCCCCGCAGGTAGCTGAACAGGTCCTCGGACCCGGCCAACCGGGTCGCGAGATCCCGGACCCCGGGTCCGGGCCGGCCGGCCCGCTCAGCGGCCCCGCCAGTGAGCCAGAAATCGCGGATGCTGTCGCGGTAGCGGTCGTTCCACTCGGCGAGCGGGATTCCGAAGCGGCCGGTCTGCCAGCCGCCGTAGCCGATGTCCCACGGCTCGGCGATCAGCTTGACCTCTCGCAGCACGGGGTCGGCCCGCAGCGCGACCAGCAACGGGTGGTCGGGCGTGAACGACCCGTCGCGGCCGCGGGCCAGGGTCGTCATGAGGTCGAAACGGAAACCGTCGACATGCATCACCTCGACCCAGTACCGCAGCGAGTCGAGCACCTGCTTGATCACTTCGGGATGGCCGAAGTTCAGCGAGTTGCCCGTCCCTGTGGTGTCCGGGTATAGCACGCCCGATGTCCGGTAATAGGCGGCATTGTCGAGACCCCGCCACGACAGCGTGGGGCCGCCGTTGCCCCCCTCGCAGGTGTGGTTGTAGACGACGTCCAGCACCACCTCGATGCCCGCTGTGTGCAGGTTCCTGACCATCGTCTTGAACTCGTCGATGACCGCCCTCGGAGATCCGTCGTGCCGCGCGGCGGCGCTGAACCTCGTGTCCGGGGCGAAGAATCCGAGGGTGTTGTAGCCCCAATAGTTCGTCAGGCCCTGCTGCGTCAGCCAGGCTTCGGTCACGCTGGCGTGCACCGGCAGCAGTTCGATCGTCGTGATCCCCAGCTCGTTCAGATGGGAGAGCACTGCAGGATGACCGAGCGCCTGGTAGCTGCCACGGATCTCGTCCGGAACGCCGGGGTGGCGCATCGTCAGTCCCTTGACATGCGCTTCGTAGATGACGGTGTCGTCCCAGCCGATCCCGGGGCGGCGGTCCGCGCCCCACTCGAAGGCCTCGTCGACGACCACGCCGAGCGGGGCGGTGGCCAGGGAATCGACGGTGCTGGCCACGTAGGGGTCACCCATCAGGTGGTGATCGACGGTGTGGCCGAACAGCTCCGGACCCATCCGTCCGGGTGGGACCACCGCCCGGGCGTACGGGTCCAGCAGCAGCTTGGCGGAATTGAACCGGTGCCCCTCGCCGGGCCGCCATGGGCCGTGCACCCGCACCCCGTAGTGCTGTCCCGCGCTGACTCCCGGGAGGTGGGCGTGCCAGATCCCGTTGACGCGGTGCGGCAGCGCCACCCGCCGCTGGCTGCGCCGGCCTGCTTCGTCGACGTCGACGAGGCACACCTCCACGCTGTCTGCGTTCTCCGCGAAGACGGCGGCGTCCACGCCGCCTGCGCGCAGGTGAACGCCCAGTCGTGTCGGATTGGTGGCAGGTGCGAGGTGCCGTTGCTCATCCGCGGGGACGACGGGCGGCAGCACCGGAGCAGTCTGCCTGGCCGTGTCGCGGCTGGCAGACTCCGACACGTGAACGCGAATCCTCCGGTGAGCGCCGAACGAGTGCAGGCTGCGTTCGACGATCCGGCGCTGGCCCAGGTGATCTACCACGACTGGGAGTCGACGACCTACGACGACAAGTGGTCGATCTCCTTCGACCAGCGGTGCATGGACTTCGCCGGCGACCGTTTCCTCGCGGCGCTCGGTCCCGCGGCCGCCGCGGCGATGCGGCCGTTCGGCCGGGCGCTGGAGATCGGTGCCGGTACCGGATTCTTCTCGCTCAACCTGCGCCAGGCCGGGTGGCTGGACGAGGTGGTCCTCAGCGACGTCTCGCCCGGCATGGTCGACGTGGCGAAGGACAATGCCCGCTCGCTCGGCTTCGACGTGCCAGGCCGGGTCAGCGGCGCAGTCGCCGGGATCGAGGACCTGCCGTTCGAGGACGGCAGCTTCGACCTGGTGCTCGGTCACGCCGTGCTGCATCACGTACGCGACGTCGAGGCCGGGCTGCGGGAGTGCCTGCGGGTGCTGCGCCCCGGCGGTCGGCTGTTGTTCGCCGGCGAGCCGAGCCGGATCGGCGACGCGTCCTCGACGACGTGCGAGATCTGACCGAGGTCCTGCAGCGCGCTGCTGCGGTCGGAGCGCGACACCGTCGTGTCGCAGTGGGCGCACACCGCGGCGACCGAGCGCGCGTTCTTGAACTCGATCGGAGCGCCGCACGAAGGGCAGCCCGCCTCGCCCGTCTTCGCCGTGACCTTCGGCGCCGATTTCGCACGCTTCGGCGGCGCCGAGAGCTGGACCGCGGCCGGGAGCGGCGGCGGAGGCGGCGACTGCGGCACCTCGGGCAGCGACGGCGGATCGAGCAGCTGCGCGAGCTCGCCCTGGTCGATCCCGAACGACGGCGCCAACCGCGCCAGGCACGCGCGCTCCTGCGCCGAGACGACGCCGTCGGCGAGGGCCACGCGGATCAGGTCGTCGAACAGCTCGCGCCGCTCGGCCGGGTCGGACGGCGGGACCATGTTCGAGAGGCGACCGCCCTGCAGCATGTCGCGCACGATCGTCTCGGCGTCGGCCTTCGGCAGACCCATGGCCTTGGCGGCGCGGAGGAGCACGGTCTGCTCCTCCTGCTCCAGGCGGGCGTCGACGAGCGCGACGGCGGTCATGAGGCGGAAGCGGTCACGCGCGTCCATGGGCGGACGCGAGTATACGCGTCGCGAACCGACGCGGCCAACCGGGCCTGACGGGCGCCTGGCTCGCCGGCCGGCCATGCTCTCGCCGGGAGGCGCCCGTGCCACGGTTGGTCCTCGTGTGGGTCCTGCTGGCGCTCCTCGCGCCCCAGGCCCGCGGGCAGGTGACGATCGACGCGACCGACCAGCCGCTGACGACGCTCGTCGACGCGCTCGGGCGCGCGTCGGGGCGCACGATCGTGGTCGTGGGCGGCGAGCTCGACGCGCCGGGGTCGCT